>RCUF01000064.1_pt1 | contig 76543 bp, 65 predicted proteins | sample 2166311 | NCBI WGS metagenome assembly RCUF01 (sample SAMN09932608, study PRJNA488358) | compost metagenome | feature: garden; material: soil; isolation source: compost soil in 4-hydroxybenzonitrile-enriched culture | place: Germany: Experimental Botanical Garden Goettingen | collected 2016-01-27 | reverse complement strand
CTGTCCTTGCAGGCTTTGTTCAGCTTGTTGTCGTTATACTCACACTTGATCTGGTCAAGGTACTAGCTCCAGCGACTGAGCAATGCTTCACCCTCGCTGCGTAAAGGCAGGATATTTACTTGAATGTGATGCTTTCATTTGAAGTTTTCAATTTTTAGAAAGACTAAGTATGTTTTTTTGAGTTCCTAAACAAGAGAAATGCTATTATTCCAACCAAGGCTACTGTAACAGAACCAACAAGGAAAGCATTGGTATAACTTGGAGAAGAATCGTTTGAGGTAGTCCCGACTGATCCGCCAGATAAAGGTTCATTTGTATCAAACTGAGTAGCTTCTTGGATTCTTTTCTCTTCTGCAATCTTAATCATATTTATAAAATCTTCAAAATCATAAACGGCATATTGATTTAATGAGTTATGTTTACTGTCTCTGAGCAGTGCAACTTTTACAGAATCTTCTTGAGGGGTAACCAACGCAACAACTCGGTAAGCCAAATCGTAGATTAACCTACTATTCTCATTGTATCCAACCAAGGTTTTAGCTTCAGCCATTTGGCTTGAAAAATTCGTGTCTGTGGACATTTGAACAATCTCACTATAATTAACTGACTTATCTGTAAAAGCAACCCCTATATTACTTCCATCTTCCGCAGCGACTTCAAATAAATATCCGTTAAATTCAAGGTTGTTATCAATGTCGGAATTATACGTATCGGAGTCTACAGTCAAAAAATAAATAGGATAACTTGCTTCTAATGAAGGGTTCAAGTTATCTGCCTGGATTGACTTTTTGTTTGTATCCATATTAATAAGTTTACTGATCTTTTTTTCACTTTTCTCAAGGTCCTGTTTAATTGCATTCTCTACATCACTGGGAACGGTCTGAGCTAACACAGGCAAGCATAGTGACAAAGAAAAGACACAACATATACTAAATGTTAGAAATTTTTTCAACATATTGATTCTCCCTTTAAATTTTTAGTTTACATAGATTCGATGGATTGATCTATCCCAGTAATATACGCTATTGTCTGCAAAGCTATCATAATTCCTGTAATTTCTTGTTCCATCAGCAGGGTCAATAAAATAAACATCGTAGCTATCATCTGAATTGTCTTCATAATAACCACGTATAACAAACATATGACCTACGTTATCTTTTGATCTGTAATAATTCACTGCAGCTAAGATAGGTTGATTATTATTAATTTGAGATATGATAGACCCAAAAGTTAGTTTGCCATTTTTGTGCGTACCTTCAACTCCACCATAGTTCAAGGCCTTGATTGTCTCATTATTACTGCCTGGCTTGTCAATTACAGACCCTTTAACATAGTTAACGATTTGTCGTTGAGATTTATTCCCTCCAAAATAGTCAATTACCATTTGTGCAGAAGCTGCCCAGCACCAATTTTTCATTTCTTGTTCGTGAACTGGGATAGATAGTGTTTTATAATCAACATAAGCAGAAGCAATGTTGTATCCTCTGTCTCCAAACAATAGCAGCAAAGAAATAGCTAATATTAAAATAGGTGTTCTCCTCTTCATTTTAGTGTCTTTAATACTCCATTTAACTATTTTGTTGTGAAAATGTGTCTTTAGAGAGAATTTGCTCAATTTGGTCACTCCCTTATAATATTTAATCTACATGTAACTTTATCAGAAGCATTGTGTCGAAATAAGGTGAAATATGTAATAATTGAAAAAATATCAAAAAAATAAAAAAAATATTTTTATATTTAATTTATCTCCTTTAGGAATTTGTTACTATTTTAAATAATTAAGATATACTGCATTGAGAAAAGGCTATGCTCATAATCCAAATTACTTTGGAAGAACGTAGCCTTTTTTGAGTTATTCCATGATAATAAGAAAGCCGCCCTTCAGTGTTGAGCATTATTTAATCCTCATTCAACATGATGCTTGAAAACTCCTGATGGCAGAAGCAATCCCAAAAAAGCAATCCAAACAAGCTGAACACTCCCTGTCCTTGCAGGCTTTGTTCAGCTTGTTGTCGTTATACTCACACTTGATCTGGTCAAGGTACTAGCTCCAGCGACTGAGCAATGCTTCACCCTCGCTGCTAAATGTACGGTGCTCCTTGAGGAAGGTATCCACGTCCTGCAGGCGGGCTGGCCTTGGACCGGGTCCTCCACATCCACAGGAATGATAGGCATAACCGTGTTCATAGAGACGCTCGACTTTGCGCCATTGCCGCACATCTGTCTGCTTCGGTGCATGAAAGTCGTGCCCCATATTTTTCATGGGGGTACCGCATTGCGGGCAAGGATGCGTGAGCTGCTCATATGTCCCTGCGGGCTTCTCCCCACTGGAGGTCTGCTTATACACCTTCCTGCAGGCAAAGCAAGCATAGATGTCTTTATATGGCCCATACATGGCATATCTGCACATGGGAATCACCTTTCTTTCCCTTAATATTTTCTTTACGAGTTCAGCTAGGAACTCATTTATTTACTGTGGCGTCGACTGTGGCCTTCCATGCCTCCAGGACAGGAGCGGGGGATGTACTGCTCGAATTGCCATCGCCCTCTTGAGACCAGAGCGGAGGATAGTAGGCGTGTATCTGTTCAGGCTGGAGACGCTTCGTATTCTCTACCCATCCTTCCCAACGGAATGTCTTGTAGAAGAGGCTCAGATCTCCTTCTGCCAGCCAGGTAATGAATTCGGAATAGGTCAGCTCCGTCGATTCCCATTCGAGACAGTCCGGGGCCCAATAATAGATGTGGCCGTCCGAGCCGAATCGTCCTGTATTGAAGGCGAAGAAGCCACCTGCCGCATCATAAGCGACCACCATCATGCCTGGCAGCACTGGGATGTCCATAGCGGGACTGAGTGCGCCAGTGCCACCCGTGTTGGAATCAGGGGTCTCACGTCTTAAAACGTTCGAGTCACTGGGGTCATTGTCGCCACTGTCGCCACTCAAGCCATTCCATGAGCTCAGGCTACCATATATCCCGTTCGCTCCTGAGCCGAGCAGCCGAATCCAGCCCTCATCAATAAGAATACCGCCTGTCTCGTAGGCTACGGCTCCAAGATAGGACCTGGTACTTACCTGCAATCCAATAAGAGTACTTCTTGCTGCTTCGGGATCTGCAGGCAATACCTGATAGGCGTTGCTTCCATTACGGAATAGATCAAGTAGCTCCTCCCAGGCGTGATGCTCGCGATCTATAAGTTGTTCAACAGTTCGTATATTCATGAATGTGGGTCTCCTTCATATATTCCTTGAAAGCTTCATGTCAAAGCTCCTTTTAAAGCTACTCAACTAAGAGTTATGTATAGCTGGTGTAATTTGTCATCATCCTAAATTATAGCTTACGTCCTTCCTCCCAACAATCCTTCTAAGTGCTAGTATGCTCTTACTAGGCAGGATCAAGCGTTCGTCGTCCTCAGACGGATCTGAACCTGATAACAGTACCAGACTGAACTTGTCAGGCGATGTAGCCATATGTGCATCGGGTTGTTACAATAGCAATGATATGCAGTACTACAAATTCTGGAGGTGTGCCCATGAAACTGCGGGTATCCGCTGTGCAGTATCAACTGCAGACGATTAGCTCATTCGAACAATTTGCCGCTCAAGCCGAGCATTATATACGGACAGCCGATGAATTCGGCACGGAGTTCGTGCTGTTCCCTGAATTCTTCACGACTCAGCTGATGTCGATTGGCGATGATGAAGGAAAGGCGTTGACGATTGAAGACCTGCCTGATTTCACCGAGCCGTATGAAGCGTTATTTCAGTCTCTGGCTGCCAAATACAACATGCATATTATAGGTGGCACACATGTGATCCGCAAAAAAGGCAAGCTGTATAATACCGCTCACATGTTCTATCCTGACGGACGTGTTGCTCGTCAAGCCAAGCTCCATATTACACCAACGGAAGTAACAGAGTGGAATATGGCACCTGGTGAAGGGCTAGAGGTATTCGAGACGGAGAAGGGAACCGTAGCCATGCTGACCTGCTATGATATTGAGTTCCCGGAGATTGTGCGGATGGCGAAGGCCAAGGGAGCCGATATCATCTTCTGTCCGTCCTGCACGGATGACCGTCATGGATTCTATCGTGTTCGGTATACTAGCCATGCGCGTGCCGTGGAGAATCAGCTGTATGTTGTGCTGACAGGTACGGTCGGAGCATTGCCTACCGTAGATTTCATGCGCGCGAATTATGGACAGGCTGTCGTCATTACGCCTAATGATGTGCCTTTTCCGCCACGAGGGATTCTGGTAGAGGGTGAGATCAATAATGATATGATCGTGACGGCGGATCTGGATCTGGACCTGCTGTACGAGGTACGTGAGCGGGGTTCTGTAACCACCTGGCGAGATCGTCGGACGGATCTGTACACGGATTGGAGCTAATCCGTAACTAAGGTAACTAAGGTAATTGTAGTAACTTCGGAAATACAATAACTACAGCCAAGCTGAATGACAGGACAGGAGGGAAGATACCTTGGCTTTGTATCATAAAGAAATCTACCTGAAGTCCCCGGAGCTGGAGCGTCCATCTGTCAAGGCGGTTATTCGCACATACGAAGCTTCGGATTTTGCAGAGCTGATCCGCATTCAGGCGGAGAGCTTCCCGCCGCCTTATCCAGAGGAGCTTCTGTGGAGCCGGGAGCAGCTAAGCAGTCATCTGTCCCACTATCCTGAAGGAGCCATCTGTGTAGAAGTGGACGGAGAGCTGGCAGGCTCGATGACCTCACTTCGTATGGCTTGGGACCCGGATCATCCCCAGTCACATACATGGGCGGAAGTGACGGACGATGGCTATATACGCAATCACCAGCCTGATGGAAATACGCTGTATATTGTGGATCTCTGTGTACGCCCCAAGTACCGGAAATGGGGCCTGGCTCAATGGATGATGCAAGCGATGTATCATCTGGTCATCGAGCAGGGATTGGACCGGGTGTTGGGGGCAGGACGTATGCCAGGCTACCATAATGTAGCTGAGCGGCTGACGCCAGAGCAGTATCTTGGACAAGTCGTTGAGGGCAAGCTGCACGATCAGGTCATCTCATTCCTACTGCGCTGTGGTCGGGTGCCGGTCGGCGTAGCGGCGGATTATCTCGACGACGAGGAGTCCTGCAACTACGCTGCATTAATGGAGTGGCGCAATCCCTTCAAGGGCAGCTAATGTCAGCCAATTTGGCATAGGAATATATTTGGAACACGCTTTAACACAAAATAATGAAATGCTAATTTGCCAGGGAGGTACACGAAGCTATGGAGTTTACGCGTATTACATCGATTCAGGACCCGTTATTTGCTCAGATGTACAAGCTGATGCAGGAGATTTTTCCACCAGAGGAAGTTCTGGAGTTCGATCTGTGGAAAGAGCCGCTAGAGGACCCGGGCATCCGTGTATTCGTAGCTGTTCATGAGGGAGCAGTAGTCGGTGCCACAGAGTATCGGTATTATGAGGACTGGAATGTCGCCATGACAGACTTTACGATCATAGGCCGTGAGGGTCTGGGTATCGGACGCTTCCTGGCCCATAACCGTCAGCGTGATCTGCAGGCATTGGCTGCTGCGCAGGGTAAGGAGCTGTTCGGTATGTTCGCAGAAATCTACAACCCGTACTTGAGTGAGGATCATGGGTTTGGCGGTGTCAAGCCAATGAACCCTTATGTGCGGCGTGAGGTGCTGTCCCATCTCGGCTACAAGCGCCTGGACTTCCCATATGTTCATCCCTCCTGGCAGGGAGATGGAGAAGCGGTAGGAGGCCTTGATCTGTGCTTTATGCCAGGCGATGAGGAGCAGTCTGAGCTGCCAGCCAGTCTGATCGTTGATTTTCTGAACCGCTATTATGCCGTCTTACCGAATAAGCCAGAGGAATGGCTGCGAATGGTGGATCAACTGGGCAGTCAGCAGCAGGTTGCTCTGCTACCACTGTAACGGCTATAACCGGACAGCAGCTTGTGTAGCGTGTATTAAGCACTATCAATACCATTAGGACTATCAATGGCTATGCCTTCAATACGCTTCCTGCACCACGATATCAGTGGAGTCGGAGGCGTATTTGTTGTGAACAAATCATTCAAACATCACAAAATGTAATTGCTTACATTGGATGCTATGAGCTATCATGGTAGTAACTTATGTCGGAAGGGAGTGAGCGGCATGAAACGCCGGGCTACGATGAGACAAATGACGTCAACAATGATGATGGTGAGTGAGAACTGAATAACGAGGCGGGCACAGGTGCCTGCCAACGGAAAAGGATACATCTGCTCATATTCTGGGATAGACGGATGAAGAACACTGCAAGCTGCGCCGCTGTATGGCTGCCGCATGTCTTCTTATGGCTTGCATGCATTCGCAGCACGCATATTTCGTGCTTCAATAGCCTGTGTGCTGCACAGGCTCCGTCGCTAGCCAAGGATATTTTTGAAAACCGCAGGTATAGCCTGCGGTTTTTTGTGCGCAAAAATAGGCAGAAGAGGGCACATGTGCGAGTAGGCTTTGGACAAATTTATAAACACAATTTCCCAATGAATTCTTGCAAAAATAGCAGCACAAATGATGAGGAGGCAATGCCATGTTGAAACTCAAATATCTGTTCGATAACCGTGATCTGTCCGAAATGATTCTCAAGCAGTGGCCGTATGATCCAGAGTCCTTGGATATGTTCAAGCATTATCGTATTTCGTCCAATGCCATATATCCCTTCCGCTGTGAAGGGAAGGTGCAATTGTTACGATTTGCTCCATATGCAGAGAAGAACCGCACCAATATGCTTGCTGAGCTTGATCTGCTGGATTACCTGAAGAATAAAGGGTACCCGGCAATGGAGGTTGTCATATCTCATGCAGGTGACGAGCTGGTCGATGTGCGTACGCCTTGGGGTCACTATGTGGCATCGGTATTCCGACGTGTGCCAGGCATCCAATTGAACCGGACTGAGCTGGACGAGGATATCGTGACCCAGTACGGTAGAGCTCTTGCGCAGCTGCATCGAGCATCCAGTGAGTATGAGCCGCTCGGATATCGGCACTGGACATATGCAGATGTATTGGATTGGATGCAGAGCATAGTAGAGGACGCATCCGGCAACCACATGAAGGAACAAATGAAAGATCAACTGAAAAACAAAATAAGTGACAAGAACAATAAGGTGAGTGCCGAGACGAGGGCCGAGTTGGAGCAGGCCGCAGTCATGGCAGAAATCCGGCTACTCAGAGAATATTTTGCTGCTGTTCCGACTTGCGAGCGTAGTTACGGCCTGATCCACTATGATTTTGAATATGACAATGTATTTTATGATGAGGCCAGCAGTACCTGCTACGCCATAGACTTCGATGATGCCATGTATCATTGGTATGTAATGGATGTGGAGAAGGCGTTAGATAGCTTGACGGAGTGTATTGCAGACAGACAGCCTGAGGGAGATTCGGCTAGCGAAGAGGAACGGATGAGGCATACGGGGCAGTTGCATCAGTACTTCATGAACGGCTATCTGGCCGAGCGTGAGTTGGTAGAGCCTGAGGAAGATCTGCGAGCTGCGTGCACACGATTCGGTAACCTGTATGGCTATGTACGGGTACTACGAGCCATGGATGAAGAATGGGAGCACGAGCCTGACTGGATGCGGCAGCTAAGAACGGATTTGACTGACGACATGAAGTCCGTAGCGCAGTATTTTGGTCAGCCTCTGAAGTCGGGTCAGTAACTTATCGAGCACCCAAATAACAGACTGCTAATCGTGTAAGAGTTAGTTATACAGAAGAAGGTCTCTAGCCTAAGTTCACTTGGGCAGAGGTCTTTTTTTGGTGCAATTTCAGGAAAGGGCCGCTGGGTACCACGGCTTCAGTTAACTATCGGATTGGTTGAATTTTAAAATAACTCTACTTGTGAGAATGGTTATCAATTATAATATAGCTAGTTCGCGACTGGAGAAAGGAATGAAACAACGGATGAAATTGGGCGACCATGTCTTGTTATGGAACCATGCTTCTATACGGGTAATGGATATACGCCATAGCGTGATCGAAAGCGGGGAGGAGCTTCTGTCATACCGGCTACCCGCCAGCGCTTTCCTGTACACCACTCGCGGGAGAGCTCACATATCACTGGATGGCAAAGAGACGGCGGTGGAGCGTTTCCATATCCTGCATGGCGGGAAGGGCATGTCCTTGGATATCAGACCGGATGGTCTACTGGAATATTATATGATTATGTATAAAGCGGTCCTTCCACAGCCAAGCCGCCGTGAGCTAGTTAGCATGATGGAGAGCTATAATCCCTTTCGGCTTCAGTATAGCTTTATGCCCGGCTTCCCTGTCGTTCTGCTGAACCTTTTACAGCAAATGGAACAGGAATGGGAGCGGCCAGGGCAGTTAGAGCAGCTGCATATCAAGACCTTGTTCTACCATTTTGTCTATGAGATCCTCCATCAATTGGAGAAGCAGGGCATTCAGATGCAGAAGGTAGACCATGTACAGCAGGCGGTTCGGTACCTGGAGGAGCACTATGCCAGACGAATAACGCTGGATGACTTGGCAGAGCTACTGGATTGCAGTGTCAGTTATCTCTCGCGGAGGTTCAAGCGTGCGGTAGGCTACAGTCCCATTGATTATCTGATTGCTTATCGGATTGGCAAGGCCAAGGAGCTGCTATCCACGTCGGATGCTACCCTGCAGGAGATTGCAGAAAGTGTGGGCTTTCAGGATGACAGCTATTTTCATCGCATATTCAAGCGGCAAGTCGGGGTATCGCCAGGGCAATTCAAGCAAAAGGTTCAAAATAATCCGGTCTCTGGTTCAAGATATGCAATTGTCCCGCCTAGTCTCAAACGTTATAGTGATTATGAAAATCATTATCAATACGAGAAAGAGGGGCCATTTCATATGTACAGAGGGTCAAGACTATCTATGGCAGCAACATTGTTGATATGTATAACGCTGCTGCTGGGTGCCTGCTCGGCAGGAACATCCAGTTCCAATACAACAGCAACATCGGGAAATAATACAGCGACGTCCTCCTCGGCACAGACGGCTTCGGAGCCAGCTACAGAAGGAACGCAGCGTGTCATCAAGCATGCTATGGGCGAGACGACCTTGACGGGAACTCCTGAGCGGGTCGTGATCCTGACCAATGAGGGCACAGAAGCTCTGCTGGCGGTCGGTGTGAAGCCTGTGGGGGCAGTTATGTCGTGGTCCGGGGACCCGTGGTATGACCATATCAAGGACGAAATGCAGGATGTGACCGTCGTAGGGGACGAGCTCCAGCCTAATGTTGAGCTGATTGCCAGTCTGAAGCCTGACCTGATCATCGGCAACAAGGTGAGACAGGAGAAAATATACGAGCAATTGAATCAGATCGCGCCTACAGTGTTCGCTGAGACGCTCGCTGGCAACTGGAAGATCAACTTCGAGTTGTACATGCAGGCGCTGAACAAAGAAGAGGAAGGCGACAAGGCCATGGCTGACTTCGATCGCCGGGTAGCGGAAGTGAAGGCGAAGGTAGGCGACAAGGCAGCTACGAAGATCTCGGTGGTTCGCTTCTCGGAATCCCAGGTCCGCATCTATCAGAAGCAGACGTTCTCGGGCGTACTGTTCGACCAGCTCGGCTTTGCACGTCCTGAAGCTCAGGATAAGGATGACTTCATGGAAGTATTGACCAAGGAGAGCATTCCGAAGATGGATGGAGATGTGATGTTCTATTTTGTAACCGAGACAGAAGCCTCCTCTGGGGCCTCCAAGGTAGCGGAGGAGTGGATGAATGATCCACTGTTCAAGAACCTGAATGTCGCGAGAAACAACAAGGTTGTGCAGGTGGACGAGGCGATCTGGAATACGGCTGGAGGATACAAGGCTGCGAATTTGCTGCTGGATGAGATCGTGGATTACTTCGACATTCAATAGCACGCTGTATCAATTCGGTTAGGAGAAGCCGACGCGCTGACGTCATTACCAGTGGCGTCGGCTTCTTTTATTAAGATAATAGAATGTATAAGTTTTCAGCGGAGCTGAACAATTCAATTATCGCAAGAAAAACTTCAACTAAACGCGGTCTGTCTTCTGTGAAAGTACGACGATGGACGTTTTTCTTTAGATAATAGAATTATAAGTTTTCAGCGGAGCTGAACAATTCGATTATCGCAAGAAAAACTTCAGCTAAATGCGGTCTGTCTTCTGTGAAAGTACGACGATGGACGTTTTTCTTTAGATAATAGAATTATAAGTTTTCAGCGGAGCTGAACAATTCGATTATCGCAAGAAAAACTTCAGCTAAATGCGGTCTGTCTTCTATGAAAGTACGACGATGGACGTTTTTCTTACATGTATGACAAGCAAGAGATAGGAGGATATGACATGTCGGGTTGGCTGAATAGCCGCACCGGAAGGCTGGCCGGATTGGGCGTAGGGATCGTGGCTTTGCTTGGAATCATGCTGGCGAGTGTACTGTTTGGTCTACAGCAATTTAGTCTGCGAGAGCTGTGGCAGGCTTATCGCCATTTCGATGGCTCCAATGAGCATTTGATTCTGCTCAACACGCGTGTGCCACGTACCTTGATTGCTGTAGCTGTAGGGGCCAGTCTGGCGGTAGCCGGGACAATCATGCAGGTCCTTACCAAGAATCCACTAGCCTCACCGTCCGTGTTCGGCGTGAATTCAGGTGCAGTCCTGTTCATTGTCATTGGACTGGCGGCTACGGGGTCTTCCTTGACGATGACGAGCATGATTGGGCTTGCCTTTATAGGTGCCGCAGTGACTTCATTATTCGTATATGCCTTAAGCATGCAGGGCAAGGGTGGCTTCGAGCCCATACGCCTAACCCTGGCAGGGGCTTCGGTGGCCGCCTTTGCTTCCTCGGTCACTTCGGGATTGATCTTAATTAACAAGCAGTCGCTGGAATCGGCCCTTTTCTGGATGGTCGGCTCTGTATCAGGTCGGAATACAGAGCATCTGCTGATGGTGCTGCCTTATATCGTAGCAGGCCTAATCCTGTCCTTCCTGCTGGCAGGCTCGCTTAATGTACTGGCGCTAGGTGATGAGCAGGCCAAAGGGCTCGGACAGCGGTTAACGCTCATACGGCTGGGATGCACCGTAGCAGTGGTGCTGCTGGCAGGAAGTTCCGTAGCGGCTGCCGGACCAATTGCGTTCATCGGCCTGGTCATTCCGCACTTGTGCCGCTATGCGGTAGGTAACGACCATCGTTGGCTCCTGCCCTATGCGGCTGTATCAGGGGCATTGCTGCTGGTATCTGCTGATCTGGCCTCGCGCTTCATCCTCGTGTCCAAGGAGGTTCCTGTCGGTGTAGCAACCGCACTGATTGGGGTACCTTTTCTGATCCATGTGGCAAGAAGGAGGAAATATGCGTAGACGCAGCAAGAGAGCTCATGTCACCATGTTGACCGGACTTGGTCTGGTTGTGGTCGCATTGTTCATCATTTGTCTATCGGTAGGAAGTGTATCGATCCCTGTAAAAGAAGTGCTGCTGTCTCTTCTCCGCCGCAATCCAGAGGGCAGTGATCTGATTATTATGCAATTCCGGTTGCCACGAGTTATAGCAGCTATATTAATTGGAGCCGCACTAGCTGTATCGGGAGCTTTGCTGCAAGGTGTGATCCGCAATTCGCTGGCTTCGCCGGATTTGCTAGGGGTGACGGGCGGCGCTTCCGTAACCGTCGTAGGGTTCATGACACTATTCTCGGGGCTGAGCATTCAATGGGTGCCAATGATAGCTATCATAGGGGCCTTCGTTGCCGCAGCGTTCAATTATGTATTGGCCTGGAAGCAGGGGGTCTCAACCTTCCGGCTCGTGCTCATTGGAGTCGGGATATCAACGGCCATGAGCGCTCTCACTATGTTCCTGCTCATCAGCGGGCCCGCTTATCTGGCTGCCCAAGTGCTGAACTGGATGACAGGCAGCATTTACGGAACGAATTGGAGCCATATTCAGGCGATGTGGCCGTGGGTAGCCATATTCATCCCTGTGTCTCTCCTATATGCGAAAGAGCTGAATTTACTGGCGCTGGGGGAAGAGATTGCGAGTGGTCTGGGGAGCAGGCTACAGCTGAATCGGCTACTGCTGATCTGCTTCAGTGTTGCCCTGGCAGGGGCCGCAGTAGGCTTCGCAGGAACAATCTCATTCATTGGATTGCTCGCCCCCCATATGGCTAGACGAATAGTGGGGCATTCCTATGCTGTACTCATTCCTGCGGCAGCCCTACTTGGAGCAATTACGCTGCTGCTGGCTGATCTGGCGGGAAGAATGCTCTTTGCACCACTCGATATTCCCGCGGGAGTGTTCACAGCTGGAGTAGGCGCGCCATTCTTCCTGTATCTGTTATTCAGACGCAAGGCATCGATCTAGTTAGTAGCTGTTCATGCTGTTCGAGTCTTGAGTGGGGATGAATAAGGTTATTATTAAATAATAAGTACCAAACAGTAAGAGCGAGTATCAGTGACAAAAGGCCACTAATACTCGCTCTTTGTTGTATTCTCCTGCTCCTCAGCTTGGCGTGTACTCCAGAAGTAGCAGAATAATGGAGGACAAGCATAGGCAGGTGCTGATGAGATAGAGCACGCCCACGACCTGCTTATGATTCAAGCCTGCGCGGAGGAGACGATAATGGGCCTGACTCGCATCTGCCTCATAGATGGCTTTTCCCTGCAGGAATCGCTTAGCCACCACGAACAGATTATCGAAGATCGGCACGCCCAAGGCCAGAATGGGTATGAACAGAGATAACACGGTAGCCTGCTTGAAGGCTCCGTCCAATGCGATAACGGCAAGAATGAAGCCAAGGAACGTGGCTCCAGCATCGCCCATGAATACCTTGGCAGGTGGGCGGTTGTATTTGAGATAGCCAAGCGTCACCCCGACGAGGACCATCGACATCAGTGCCGAATCACTCTGCCCCTTGGCTAGCGCGACGATGAACAGGGTAATGGCCGAGATCGCGGACAGACCACCTGCTAGCCCGTCCATGCCGTCAGAGAAGTTAATGACCGTCGTCACCCCGAATATCCACAGAATGGTCAGAATGAACTGTAGCCAGAAGGGCAGCAGGACATATTCCGAGGTGAACGGGTTCACGAAGCCTGTAAAAGAAATGCCTGAAGCAAAGACTAACACCGCTGCTGACACCTGAATGATCATTTTGGGAAGCGCAGGGAAATCCTTGCCTTTCGTCTTGTACCAATCATCAATGGTACCGATCGTCAGCAGCAGGATGCCGCCTGCCACCAGCGCAGCCGTCTCCCAGGATAGCTGCTTGGTGAATGCAATGTATGTAAGGAAGAAACCAATGAAAATTGCGTAGCTTGCCGTCAGAGGGATCGGCTGCCTATGAAGCTTGCGTTCTACGTCCCGGCGGGGTTTATCGACAAAATCAAGCCGATGGGCCAGCCGTCCGAGTGGGGGAATAAGGATGACAACAATCGCGAAGGACAGCAAAAAAGCCAATATATACATCATGATAAGCCTGAATTCACTCCCATTCATTCATTTTTATGCTTGATGCCTTTTCATAATTATAAGTGCTGAAGACAGGCCTTGTCGATGTCAGTATGTTCATCTGTGTGCGACAGAAGTCGGGTGTACAGTTGACATCCAAAATTAGTATGTGTTATATAAAAGGAGGATTTAGCACTCCGTCAGATGGAGTGCTAATATATCAACCTAATCATGATCATGATAGAGGGGAGATTTATTCATGGCGAAGAAGCAATTCAAGGCGGAGTCCAAGAGACTACTGGAAATGATGATTAACTCCATCTACACCCAGAAGGAAATTTTCCTGCGCGAGCTCATATCTAATGCAAGTGATGCAATCGACAAGATCTACTACAAGGCTCTGACAGACGAGCAGTTGGTCTTTAATAAAGAGGAATATTTCATTAGAGTATCGGTCGATAAGAATGCGCGTACACTGACCCTGTCCGATACCGGGATCGGGATGACCAAGGAGGAGCTGGAGAACAACCTAGGCGTCATTGCGAAGAGCGGCTCCCTGGCCTTCAAGAAGGAGAACGATCAGCAGGACGGCCATAATATCATCGGTCAGTTCGGGGTAGGCTTCTACGCTGCCTTCATGGTGGCGGATGTGGTTACTGTGATCAGTAAGGCGGTCGGTTCGGACGAAGCCTTCAAGTGGGAATCCAAGGGGGCGGACGGTTATACCATTGTGCCTGCCGAGAAGGAGACTGCGGGAACAGATATTATCCTGACGATCAAGGATAACACCGAGGAAGAGAGCTACGATGAATTCCTGGAGCAATATCGTCTGCGGAGCATTATCAAGAAATATTCGGACTTCATCCGCTATCCGATCAAGATGGAGATCACGAGTTCCCGTCTGAAGGAAGGCAGCGACAACGAGTTCGAGGAAGTACAGGAAGAGCAGACCATCAACAGCATGGTGCCGATCTGGCGCAAGAACAAGAGTGAGCTCACAGATGAGGACTACAACAATTTCTATAATGAAAAGCGCTACGGCTTTGATAAGCCGCTCAAGCATGTACATATCAGCGCAGATGGTGCTGTAGTCTATAATGCGATCCTGTTCATACCGGAGAATACCCCATTCGATTATTACACCAAGGAATATGAGAAGGGGCTGGAGCTGTACTCCAACGGCGTTCTCATCATGGACAAGTGCTCGGATTTGCTGCCGGATTACTTCGGCTTTGTGAAGGGCATGGTCGATTCCGAGGATCTCTCACTCAATATCTCCCGTGAGATGCTCCAGCATGACCGTCAGCTCAGTCTGATTGCGAAGAACATCCGCAACAAGGTTAAGGGTCAGCTACAGAGCATGCTGAAGGACGAAAGAGAATCCTATGAGAAATTCTACAATTCCTTCGGTCGCCAGCTGAAATTCGGCGTATACAATAACTATGGAGCAGACAAGGATGTATTGCAGGATCTCTTGCTGTTCCACTCCTCCAAGGAGAAGAAGCTGGTCAGCCTTGACGAATATGTATCGAGAATGCCTGAGGATCAGAAGTATATCTACTATGCCTCCGGTGAGTCGATAGAGCGCATCGAGAAGCTGCCTCAGACCGAGATGGTAGCCGACAAGGGCTATGAGATTCTGTATTTCACAGATGATATCGACGAATTCGCGATCAAGGTGATCATGAATTATAAGGATAAGGAATTCAAGTCCGTATCGAGCGGTGATCTTGGTCTGGAATCGGAAGCAGACAAGGCTGCGGAGGAAGCTGAAGAGCAGGAGCACAAGGATCTGTTCGAGCACATGACCTCCTTGCTGAATGGTAAGGTGAAGCAGGTTAAGGCGTCCAAGCGTCTGAAGAGCCATCCAGTCTGTCTGTCCGCTGACGGCGAGTTGACGATCGAGATGGAGAAGATTCTGAAGGCCATGCCGAATGGACAAGATGTACAGGCCGACAAGGTGCTGGAGATCAACGTCAATCATGAGGTCTTCCAGACGCTGAAGGAAGCCTTTGATAGTGACAAGGCGAAGCTGGACCTGTATACAGGCGTGCTCTATAATCAGGCTCTGCTCATCGAAGGACTCCCGGTCGAGGATCCTGTACAGTTCACTAACGATATTTGCAAAATTATGGCGTAAGCCACATTAATTTCTGCAGTGCCTTATGCCCTGTGTCCAGCCTGAGCCGGATACAGGGCATTTTGCTTGAACATACAGGGGGGCTGTGCACAGTGCAGGTACATTCTGATATGTTCTGAAGTGCACGGATGTGCAGTGATGTGAAGTGATGCACTCTGTTGCTGTCTGCGGAGATTCATGTACTTTTCGAACAAGGAGGGCCTAATGTGTCGAGCGTATTTCTTACCTTTTCTACTCGTTTAATCATCGCAACACTGGTCATGGCAACAGTATTTATAGGATGCACGAGTGATTATGCAGAGTCCTCGAAGGCTATAGATGATACACAAGTCCATCAGATTACTCTGGAGGAGAGATTACGTCTGGAAAGACAATATGGGCTGGAGCCACCTAACGGCAGCAGTACGAAGGAACATGACGTATCCGGTGGGGATATCGGCTTTTCAATTAAGGGGCTTGAGGGGGGACAAGGGGGAGGGAGCTATGAACTTGTTGCCTCCGTACTGGGGCTAGTCAGGCTCCTCATCTTGATGTAAGGTACATGTGCCATTGATGATCTAAGTGATTAATTAAGTGATTATCTAAGCTAAATGGTTGTAAAAAACGCTCTGCTGCTACCCTGCATTATTAAGGCCAGGCTTGCTCTGATTAGAGCAGCTTGGCCATTTTGCGATGAGGGATACCCACCTCAAGGAACTCCTCGCTGATAATGCTGTAGCCGAGCTTCTCGTAGAAGGAAATAGCAACCTGACGGGCATTCAGCACGAATCTGGAATAGCCCTTCTGCCTCGCAATCTCTTCGGCAAAAACGACCATACGGCGGCCTACCTGCTGACCCCGCAGTGATTCGTCTACGGCGACCTGCCGCATCTTCAAGGTGTCCTCCTCCTGAGGACTAAGCACCAATACACCGACTGTGGCTGATCCCAGACGTGCTCGGATGTGAATGTCCTGGTCCTCGCCCTCCAGGGAGTCCTTGGCGATACTCATCCCAAGCGGCTTGCGAAGTACCTCATCTCTTAATCGGAGGGTCTCTTCGTAAGCGGATGTGCCCCAATCGACAATCTCCATCACTAATTCTTGCTGCATGCTTATCCCTCCACGATATATTTTCAGTAGTTCCTAGAGTTCTTATAAATGTTGAACAGACCTAGCCAGTACCTCATTTTAATACGATTCTTTCAGTATCGGTAGTGCCATGTCAGATTCTTCGTAAGGAAATATTCGACAAATTCTGGTCTATTAACGTGACCCCTTCCTGTCGACGCTCATAGAATACCTTGATCTCAACAGAGGAGGGATTCATATGGAAGTCTACTCGATGCTGCAGCTTGTTCGGCAGCATGCGAAGCAGTTGGACAAGGATATGCGCAATCAGATTATGGAACTGTATCGCACTTTATTTCGGTGGACGCCTTGTGTGCTGCACCCCGCATTAGAGCGTTTCTTGAAGAAAACACAGACCTATTCGGTAATTATCGAATTCGAGGATGAAGTAGATTCTTATAGCGAGATGGTAAGCTTCACCCACCAGACGGCAAGGCAGTATCATGGCTGCCGTGTAAAGCACAAGTTCCCGGCAATATCCAGCTGTGCCGCTGACATCACACTCCAGGGCATCGAAGAGCTGCTGAACAGTGGCTACCAGATCAAGAAGGTGCATGCCGACCGCGAGTTCAAGGCTCTGCTGAATGTAGCTACCCCATCCGTGCATGCCGATTGGCTTCATGAAGAGGGGCTGACAGGCAAGGATGTCACGATTGCCATCCTCGACACAGGGATTTATCCGCATGAGGATTTGACAGAGCCGGAGAACCGGATCGTGGCGTTTCAGGATATGGTGAATCATAGAGCAGCTCCATACGATGACAACGGCCATGGGACCCACTGCGCTGGCGATGCAGCAGGGAATGGACGTGCTTCGGGTGGCGTGTATGCTGGTCCCGCCCCCGAAGCAAAGCTCATTGGCGTCAAGGTGCTGGACAAGCGGGGCTCAGGTCGGTTATCTACCGTCATTGCCGGTGTGCAGTGGTGCATTGATCATAAGGAGAAGTACTCTATCGATGTTCTGTCGATGTCTTTGGGAAGTCGAGCAGCCAGTCGTGCAGCGGATGATCCAGTAGTCAAAATTGTGGAAAAGGCCTGGGATATCGGGATGGTCGTATGCGTGGCAGCCGGCAATGAAGGGCCTGAGGAGCGAACTATTTCCAGCCCCGGCATCAGCAATCGAGTCATTACGGTCGGTGCTATGAATGATAACAATACAGTGGACCGGGAAGATGATCTGCCGTCGGATTTCTCCAGCCGAGGGCCGACGATGGATCAGCATATGAAGCCAGACCTGCTGGCACCCGGCACGAATATTGTATCGCTTCGTTCTCCGGGTTCTTATCTGGACAAGCTCTACAAATCTAGTAGGATTAGCAGCGATTATACGACCATGTCAGGCACATCAATGGCTACTCCGATCTGTGCTGGAGCGATAGCCTTACTGCTGGAACGATTCAGAGGAGCCACCCCTGACGAGATCAAGAGAAGGCTGCTGGAGGGCTGTGAGGACCGTAAGCTGCCGGAATATGTCCAAGGCCGTGGCTACCTGGATATTCGCCGTTCTGCGCAATTCAAAAACTGAGCCGTGGGACTCTTCCCTCAGGAGCCTGCTGTGGTACAATACTCTAGTCTGTAGCCGAGCTGCAGACCTGCGTTTTTTCTAGCAAAGGAGCTTATACCATGAAAGATCATTCCATTCCACAGCAGGCGCTGATTACGGTTGCGGGTACGGTAGGAGTCGGCAAATCTACGCTGACCTCCGCTGTCGCAGGGCGTCTGGGCTTCAAGACTTCGATGGAGAAGGTGGAGCAGAATCCGTATCTTGAACTCTTCTATCAGGATTTCTCCAGGTGGAGCTTCCATCTGCAGGTGTATTTTCTGGCAGAGAGATTTAAAGAACAAAAAGCGATCGTCGGGGCTGGTGGCGGCTATGTGCAGGATCGATCCATATACGAGGACACGGGAATATTCGCGAAAATGCATGCTGACAAAGGCACGATGTCGAAGATGGATTATGAGACCTATACCAGCCTGTTCGAGGCTATGGTAATGACGCCATATTTTCCACATCCGGACGTTCTCGTCTATCTGGATGGCAGTCTGCCTTCCATTCTGGAGCGAATCCAGCTGCGGGGACGTGAGATGGAGATCCAGACGGATCGTTCCTACTGGGAGGAGATGTATGGCCGATATTCGGCGTGGATCGAGGAATTCGAGCAATCGGAGATTTGTCCAGTGCTGCGATTGAACATTGATGAGTATGATGTGCATGACCCAGCCTCCATGGACGAGATCATCGGGAGAATCAGCAGCTTGATTCAAGCACCAGAAGGGCAGGCTGTCGCGAAGCCCTAGATCAACACAGCGAAAATGAAATGAGCTAGACTGCCTCGACAGGAGACTGCGAGGCAGTTTTTTTTGCTATATTGGCCGTTTTTTGCTATAGCATGTTAGGGTTACAATCATGAAGGAAATCTATTAATAGATGGCAGGAGGAGTCTCATGATAAGCTTCGAACGACTTCATCATGTAAGTCTTGCAGTGAGGGACCTGGCAAGGGCTAAGGTCTTCTATGCGGAGGTGCTGGGATTGCGGGAGCTGGAGCGTCCCCCATTCAAGTCTAGAGGAGTGTGGTATGCCGTGGGTACCGACCAGCAGCTTCATCTGCTGGAGCATCCGCCTGGGGAGACCTTGCGTACGGGGGAGATTGATACGACGGATGGTCATTTCTCCATTTGGGTCAAGAGCTACAGCGAAGCCACCGCATGGCTTGATGCCAAGGGGATCGACTATGAAGCACGACCAGATAGTGTCGCGGGCTTCGCCCAGATCTATATTCTGGACCCGGATCACAACATTATTGAGCTGGGAGCACCCTACGGAAGCTGAGTTAATCAAGATGGTGACGGGATTTCATTCAATATGTGACAACGGAAGTAAGCTGAGGGCATGACATTTGTCATGTCTTCTACTTGACGTTTGTGACTACTACGGCTGGACGCTTTCCTTTAGGATGAATAGTAGTTCAATGCGTCTAACCGGCCTCCGTGCCGGAATAGGCGATATCCGAGGAGGAAATGTATGAAGGATCAAGCCCGTTTGTCCCATCTGAAAAAAAATGTAGCTGCTTTTGAGCAGACCAGTACGAAGTCCAGCATCTGGCAATTGATCAATACACTGGGGCCCTTGCTGCTGCTGTGGTATGCAGCCTATCTAAGCCTATCCGTCTCGTACTGGCTTACACTCCCGATTACTATCGTTGCGGCAGGCTTTGTCATCCGCACCTTCATCATATTTCATGACTGTGGTCATCAATCCTTCTTCAAGAGCAAGCGGGCCAATGATATCTTGGGCACCATCACTGGTGTAATCACACTCTGTCCTTATCAGCAGTGGAAAAATACCCATGCCATTCATCACGCCACGAGCAGTAATCTCGATAAGCGCGGTACGGGCGACATGTGGGTGCTTACAATCGAGGAATATGTGGCTGCAGGCTTCTGGCAGCGTCTGGCTTATCGCTTTTATCGCAACCCGCTTGTCATGTTCGTTCTAGGTCCAATATATATATTCCTGATCTCTTATCGCTTCAACCGGAGAGGCGCTAAGCGCAAGGAAAGAATCAATACGCATGTCACCAATGCGGCAATCGTTGTTCTCTATGCTCTGCTGTGCTGGGCTATCGGCTGGCAGGCCTTTGTTCTCGTGCAGGCTCCGGTGTTTTTTGTGTCAGGTATGCTCGGCATCTGGTTGTTCTATGTCCAGCATCAGTTTGAAGAATCCTATTTTGAGCATGATGAGGAATGGAGCTATGTGAACGCTGCTGTGGAAGGAAGCTCTTATTACAAGCTACCTGCCGTGCTACAATGGATCACAGGAAATATTGGCTTCCATCATGTTCACCATCTGAGCCCGAAGGTACCTAACTATCATCTGGAGGAGGCCCATAATGCGACTCCACCGCTGCAAAAGGCGACGACGATCACCATTGGCACAAGCCTGAAGTCGCTTCGGTTCCGGCTGTGGGATGAGCAGCGCAAGACCTTTGTCGGTTTCGGTGAGATCAGGCATCTGCTTCGTAAGACATCTGCAGCTTCTGAGCAGGCAGCGGGACCTGGTTCGGCCTCTCCCTTGCAGGGAAATAATGTTACCAGATAGGATGACTAGGACCTCGGCCGATAAGTAAAGCAAAGTTATAGCAAAGCAGGAGGCAGCGGGCCTCTGCGAGGAAGGAAGAACAGCCGTGCAAAAATGGTATCACATTCTACACAAAAGCACTGGCCTTAGTCCGTATATATGGGTGGTTTTGTATATCCTCCCTTTTTATTTTGTGTTCCCCGCGTCGACTTATCAGATTGTGCTTGGCTGCATTATGATCGTGGCTTTTTTCATTAGCTACGTATTGTCCTTTCTGACCAAAGGCTGGCAAGTATACTTCTGGATCAGCGTGCAGATCTTGATCTCGATCTGGATGACACTGCTGTTCGGCTACGTGTATTTCTCGCTGTTTGCGGCATTCTTTATCGGGAATATCAAGAACAAAGCTGGCTTCATCACACTGTACACGATTCATCTGGTATCGGCGATTGCGGCCATCAACTACGGCTTTGTATCCCAGAATCCTATATTTATTACCCAGCTGCCTTTCGTGCTGCTAAGCACGATTGGGGCTGTGCTGCTTCCTGTAACGACTTATACCCGGAACAAGAGCGACCAGCTTCAGGGCAAGCTGGAGCACGCGAACAAGCGAATCTCCGAGCTGGTGAAGCTGGAGGAGCGGCAGCGGATTGCGAGAGACCTGCACGATACGATTGGTCAGAAGCTGTCCTTGATCGGCTTGAAGAGCGATTTGGCCAGCAAGCTGATCACGAAGAATCCGGTACGCGCTAAGGAGGAGATCGATGATGTACGGCAGACGGCGCGCAGCGTGCTTAAGGAGGTCCGAGAGCTGGTGACTCGCATGCGGGGAACCAGTCTGGAGGATGAAGTACTCCGCATTAAGCAGATCCTGAAGGCTGCTGAGATCGATTTTACCCTGGAAGGCAGCCCTCATCTGAATGATACCTCCTTGCTGAATGAGAATGTGCTAAGCATGTGCTTGCGGGAAGCCGTCACTAATGTGGTCAAGCATAGCGGTGCCACGGAATGTAGGGTGACTATTGCACCTCAGCGTACAGAATTGCTGCTCCGGGTGGAGGATAATGGCTGCGGGATTGCTAGTGCTGGGGACCATGTATTCATTAAAGGCAATGGATTACGGGGGATGAAGGAACGGCTTGAATTTGTGAATGGAGATCTAAGCATCAGCGCAGAGAAGGGAACCGTCGTTGAATTTCGTGTTCCGAATGTACTGAAGCAGACCCCTAAGGAGGCAGAGGCATGATATCTATCGTTATTGCAGAGGATCAGCGAATGCTGCTGGGAGCCCTTGCCTCCCTACTGGACCTGGAGGAAGATATGCAGGTGGTAGGCATGGCTGGCAATGGGGAGGAAGCCGTCAAGCTGGTGCATCTGCATCAGCCTGATGTCTGCATCATGGATATTGAGATGCCGCTCAAGAGCGGGCTTGACGCCGCAGAGGAGCTGAGAGGCTTCGGCTGCAAAATTCTGATTCTGACGACCTTTGCCCGGCCTGGTTATTTTGAACGAGCACTGAAGGCCGGAGCTCATGGCTACTTGCTGAAGGACAGCCCCAGTGAAGAGCTTGCAACCTCCATTCGCAGCATAATGAGCGGCAGACGCATCTATGCTCCGGAGCTTGTGGATGATGCTTTTCATGAGGAGAATCCGCTGACGGAGAGGGAGAAGGCCGTGCTGCTGCTGATGGCCGATGGTAAGAACACGAAGCAAATTGCGGGTGAATTATTCATTACGACGGGGACTGTTCGTAATTATATTTCTATTATTTTGGATAAATTGAATGTAGGCAACCGGATTGAGGCTGTCACGCTCTTCAAGGATAAGGGCTGGTTCAAATGAACAATACTTCAAAATCATAATATTCCTGGTGGACAGAGTGAGTCTGTGGTGAGAGAATAACAGACAGACGGATTAACCACTTTACAGGAATGAGGGATAACGTGGTACGATTTGGTGTGATTGGAACCAATTGGATTACGGAGCGTTTTATTCAAGCTGCACAGGAGACGGATTACTTCAGTCTGACAGCAGTCTATTCGCGTACCGAAGAGAAGGGTGCTGAGTTCGCTGCGAAGTATGACCATCCAACAGTGTTCACCGGACTGACGGAGATGCTGCAAGCTGATCTCATAGATGCCGTATATATTGCCAGTCCTAATTCATTTCATGCGGAGCAGGCCATTCTCTGTATGAAGCACGGCAAGCATGTTCTCTGTGAGAAGCCGATAGCCTCCAATAGCCGCGAGCTGCGGGAGATGATCGCAGTAGCCAGAGAGAACAACGTATTGCTAATGGAAGCGCTGAAGTCCACACTGATGCCCAATTTCACAATTATTCAAGAGAATCTTTTTAAAATAGGTCAGGTACGTCGTTACTTCGCAAGCTACTGCCAGTATTCATCACGGTATGATGCGTACAAGGAAGGTACAGTTCTAAATGCGTTCAATCCTGAATTCTCCAACGGCTCCCTGATGGATCTCGGCATTTATTGTCTGTATCCGATGGTGGCCCTATTTGGAAAGCCTCATACAGTCAAGGCTGTCGGCATTATGCTCGGCTCCGGGGTAGACGCGGAGGGTAGCATTAACATGCTGTATCCGGAGATGGATGCGGTCGTCTTGCATTCCAAGATTACGAACTCCTACGTACCGGCGGAAATTCAGGGTGAACTGGGTACCATGGTCATTGACAAGATCAATCAGCCATATGACGTCAAGATTCATTACCGTGATGGCAATATCGAGGACCTGACCCGTCCACAGATGCATGAGCCAATGTATTATGAGATTCGTGAGTTCATTCAGCTCATTCAGCAGGGGGCGCGAGACAGCCTCGTCAATTCATTGGAATGCTCGCTGGCGGTCGCTGAGGTCATGGAAGAGGCTCGCAAGCAGATCGGACTTGTGTACAAGGCAGACCTGGTGTGATGCTTCGCTATTAGATCTGGCTCTATTGCGTGATTGGGTCGCTACTTGAAGGAGAAGAAAACATTATGAGGTTTGATCCCACCATTTTCGACAACCTGAAGGTGGCATTGGAGAATGAGCTGTACGATCTGGACAATCTGGATGGCACCATCCGGATCACGGGCCGAAAGGATCTGCTGGAGATGTCTGTCATGTCTCGCAGGTGTGCCATTCAATTCGAGCTTGCTGAAGCGTCAGGGGTCACGGCGGAACTGCAGCTGGATACGGGATTGATGGATCTGGCGGCAGAAGTTCTAGAGCTGGAAGGACATGTGCCAGGGTGCCAGGTTCTGCTAGCCTTTGCGATGAAGGCTGGAGCTGAAGACGAGCTGCGAGCCCAATGCGAGCATGCGAGGCAGGTACTGACAGATGATTGGAGCGCGGAGGCAGACCTTGCGCAACGTATTGCTTATTCGTATGGAGCGTCATCTCCGGTGTACAGCCATACGGCGGAGCTGCGATTTCGGAGGCGTATAGATGAGGAGCAGATGGAGGACCTGACGGAGCTGGTCAAGCATGCTGTAGCCAGTCTACGTAAGCTGTCCCGGTTGGACTGATGAAGGTAAGAGGAATGAAGAAATATGGGAAACACAGCGATAGGCGTAAGAATCGGTTGATCTTGGTCATATCGGAAAGGGTACATGCGGGGGAGTAGCTGCAGGCACCGCTAGGCGGGCGATTGGCAGGTATTGGTGGGCGGGAGGTGCACTAACATCGGAGAGTCGATACTGATCGTAGAGGACGAGCCCAAGATTTCAAGATTGCTTGAAATTGAATTGGAGTGCGAGGGCTACAAGGTTACCATAGCAGATCATGGGACAGCGGGTATGGAAGCCTATCGGGCAGGAGCCTTCGACCTGATATTGCTGGATGTCATGCTGCCTGGAATGAGCGGTATCGAGCTGCTGCGACGGATTCGTTCCCAGGATCGACGGACAGCGATTATTTTGCTGACCGCGCGCAGTATGGTGGAGGACAAGGTGGCTGGACTAGATCTGGGGGCCAACGATTATATTACCAAGCCCTTTGAGATCGAAGAGCTGCTGGCACGCATCCGGGCTGTGCTTCGGACTGTGTCGTTAGCGAACTTAGAGGATGAAGACTCGTCCAATGAGGTATGGCTTACAGCAGGAGAGCTCAAGGTGAATGAGAGCACCAGAGAAGTCCTGCGGGACGACGAGGCTATTGTGCTGACTCCGCGTGAGTTCGATCTGCTGGTGTATCTGCTGAAGCATCAACGCCAGGTACTGAACCGAGAGCAGCTGCTGTCTGCAGTGTGGGGCTTCGAGTACGCTGGGGAGACGAATGTAGTGGATGTGTATATTCGCTATTTACGTAAAAAAATTGATCATAACCGCAATACGGCGTTCATTCATACGGTGCGGGGCGTCGGTTATGTACTAAAGGACACGCCATGAGGCTCGGGAGCAAGATACATCTGTACTCCTCGGTCCTTTTTGCCGTTCTTTTGATCATCATGAATGTGTCCGTATATACTGCCTTTAGTCAGCAGATTATGCAGCATGAGATGCAGCGGGCTGAGGCGGAGGGATATCAGGCGGCAACGAGTATGAGGGACGCAGCAGAGATGATTCCAGCTGAGGACCTGCTGCGGAGCTTCGTGCCAGTGAGCGGAATGATTCGAATTGTACGTGAGCAAGGAGTGGAGCCGGCTCCAGTCACGTCCCTATCCGAGGCTGCCCTGAGCGACTGGAGACCTGCGTATTCCACCACCTCTATGATGCAAATGCATGATTTTGAGGGGAAGAGTTACATCAGTGTATCTGTACCTGTCATTTGGACGAACGGTGAGATTATGAATGTACAGCTCACGGAAAATATGGAGGCTACGATGGACACCTTGTACATGCTGCGAATGGTGCTCCTCGCAGTAACCGTGATTTCTTTGATCCCCGTGTTGTTATCGGGACGTCTGCTCTCCAGGCTGATAATGCGACCGATCGAGATCATGACCGGGACGATGAATGATATCCGGCGTAGCGGGCGTTTTCGTAGGCTTGCCCTGCAAGAGAAAGGCGGGGATGAGCTAGTAGATATGGGGCATACCTTCAATGCGATGATTGATCTGCTGGAAAGCAATTATGAGAAGCAGCAGCAGTTCGTATCTAACGCTTCACATGAGCTGAAGACGCCGCTCACTATTATCGAGAGCTATGCCAACCTGCTGAAGCGCAGAGGTGCAGAGCATCCTGAGCTTCTGGAGGAGTCTGTCGATGCCATTCACTCCGAGGCGATCCGCATGAAGGAGCTGACCGAGCAGCTGTTGATGCTGGCCAGTCCGAAGGAGCAATGGAAGCTGGAGATGCAGGTGATCGATCTGGAGGAGCTGAGCAGGGAGGCGGCAAGGGCCTTCAGCAAGGCCTACCATCGGGAGGTGGCGGTGGTTCAGCACCCATTCCGCACAAGCGATGAGGGGCAATTCGTGGCGGACGACGGAGCTAGGGCTCGGGCAGAGCAGACTGGACTTGCGAACCAGGTTGGAGGCAAGCTAGAGGAGCAGCCGATATTCGGATACACAGACGAGCGGAAGCTGCGTCAGCTATTGTTCATATTCCTGGACAATGCGAGGAAGTACAGTGAAGAATCGATTGCAATTACAGTTGGGCTGCGAGGAGAGGAAGCCTACATCCGCGTGGTCGATCGGGGCATCGGGATTCCTAAGAAGGACCTGCCTCGTGTGTTTGACCGCTTTTATCGTGTTGATGAGGCTCGTAATCGCAAGAGTGGCGGATCGGGACTGGGACTCGCTCTTGCTGCACAGATTGCAGAGGCACTTGGCGTGCGTCTGGAGCTGGATAGCGTGGAAGGACTGGGCACAACGGTGACTGTCTGGATTCCACGACAAGAGCTGATGACCGAGCCACAGGGTTAGAAGGAGGCGAAGCATATGAAGCGGAGCAAGCGAAGGATAGGATGGGTAGCCGCAGCAGCGCTGGTACTCCTTGTACTCCTGATTACTGGAACACAGTGGCTTCGTCAGGATGCTCCTGTGGCGACGTTGAGCCAGGAACAGGCTGTAAGTAGTGTTCTGACGCAATATGAGGGCGAGGTAGAGCGTGTTCAGCTGCGAGAAGGAAGCTACATGGTGCGACTTCGCTCCACGCAGGGGCTGTATGAGCTAGAAGTCAGCCAAGTTGGCGGCATTATTCATTCGATACAGCGACTCGAGACTCCAGCCTCTTCGGCTCCGGTGGCGACGGCCTTTCCTGTGCCTGCGGGAGCTAGCAGTGGTACTGTGAGTCCGGCGGAGGGATCGAGTGGGAGCAATGGTCCAGCAGAGGGATCGAGTGAGGGTAATGGTCCGGCAGGAGTGCCTAACGGCAACCAAGAGTCAGATCCGACCAGTCCGTCTGGATCAGGAAGCGCAACGGATGCTTCGGGCTCAGGAAGCAAGAATGATAGTACAGGAAAAGGTGCTGGAGAAGGTAGTGGAGGGACCTCCGGGAACAAGCCTACCCCTAGCGAAGGGACAGCAGCTGATGGACAGCGCGCTGTCAGCGAGCGTGAAGCAGCGAGACTGGCTCAGGCACAGGTCCCTGGTGAGGTCAAAGAGATTGAATATAGTGGCCGCGGGAGCAACAGGTACTATCTGGTTGAGATCGATACCCCAAGCAAGGGGGAAGCCACCGTACAGATTCATGCCATCTCCGGCAAGGTCATGTCCATTGCGTGGGACGATGATGATGAAGAACAAGATGACGATGACGACGATGCATAAGAGTGACGATGTGAATGAATTTCGATGCAGCTATATAGATTGAACTTGTAAAATTGAGAAAGGGGAGTAAGCAACGGAGGTTCAAACGTTCACCGCAGTTGCAAGGACCCGAACTTTTAATATCTTCAGTTCATTCTATATTAGGTGGAGATTAAAAGCCCGAGCACTGGATATCGTTATTTTCTAATCAAATTCTAATGTGACTGACCGAGAGTTCTCATGTTCCGCGGTTATAGTAGCTACAGGAACACAGAACAGTCAGAGGGAGGCAGTTAGAATGATGAAGACACCAACAACACCAAGAACACCATCAAAGACTAAGAAAATGAGCAAAAAAGCCATTGTCATCAGCGCATTAGCGGGTACGCTACTACTCGGAGGCGCCTATGGCGCGGGATGGATCGGGTCAGGACAGGCAGAGGCTGCGTCCAACTCCGTCAGTCAGAATGGACAGCAGCGGATTGGTGCTGAGCAAGCTGTACAGAAGGCACTTGCTGCCTTCGATGGCAGGGTAGAAGGCGTCGAACTGGAGCGCAAGGGCACGAGCCTCTATTACGAGGTGGATATTGAGAATAGCCAGGGGCAGGAACGAGATGTTCTGGTGGATGCCTACACAGGTAAAGTGCTGAAGATTCGCATCGATGACGATCATGACAAGGTAATCAGCCGACCGTCTGGTCAGTCAACGCAGCCATCATCCGGTGCGAATAAGCAGACCTCTTCCAATTCAGTAATCACTGAGCAGAGAGCTACTGATATCGCCTTGAAGCAGGTCAATGGCAGCAGAGTTCTGGAACTTGAGCTGGATCGTGAACGAGGCAAGCTGGTCTATGAAATTGAGGTGCGGACTAGCGGCGGTACTACTGATGTCGTAATTGATGCTGGCACGGGCAAGGTGCTGCATGTCGATAAGGACTGGGATGACGATGACGATGATGACGATAATGATGACGACTATGACTTTGATTGAGCTGTGTATAGGTACCTTTAGAAGCAATCAGAGTGAAATGCTAGAGACTGATGGACATCACGCTGTGTGGTGACAACTATCAAGTAACCGGGATAGATCGGGAACAGGCAGGATATGAATGTGAAAGAAGACGGGGCCATGAATTTCGGCTCCGTCTTTTTGGTGTAACTATGCATCTGAATGATTGCATCTGAATGACTTGACCAGGTCAAATGTAAGTGTAGAGCCGCCGCCCGCTAACCTGGCTCTCTGCAGATCATTCAAACTCGAAATCGTATGCAGCCAAGGTACTAGCTTGCAGTGGGTACATCATGAGTATTATGAGGATAATGCGTTATGGGTACCACGAGTATGAGCAGTATGTGCATTATGCGTTATGAGTATTATGAGTAAGAGCATTGTGAGTAGTATGAGTACCGTGAGATTATAGCTGTGTTAGTTCTGCTACTTGGGCTGGAGACAACGCCCCATCGAAGATGCTCAGTTCATCCATGCTTCCGCGGAACGGTGGGTCCCACCAGTTCACAGCCAGGCTGAACACTCCAGTCTGGGATGTGAAATGATCAGGGAACCCGCTCCCTGTGAATTTGAGCTGTCCATTTACATATACATTGGCTACTCCTTCCTCCACAGTGAAGGCAAGGTGAGCCCACTCATTCGTGGGAATGCTCAGCCCGGTGCTACCTGTGTACCAAGGTGAGCTGCCAGACCAGAGCATTGTCGTATTTTGCTCGGGGCCTCTGGGCAGGAGGCTGATCCAGCGGTTAGAGTCTGCAGCTCCGAAGAAGGTAGTCGTATACATGGTTAACTCCTCAGGATTGACCCACAGTGCTACGGAATAAGAGTCACCTGATAACAAGCCATCTGGCAGCGCTACTCCGGATGCCCCATCAAAGGCGGCTGCCTGACCGCTAATGCCATCCGTGTAGGTAATGGTGCCGCCTGTGCGGTCTATGCGGTCTCCGATCACTTTCCCGGCAACGAATGCACCAGTACGATCCTGCAAATTCCCGTCAAATGAATATTGAGCGGTTAGCGTCGCTGCCTCATACGGAATGACTGTAACGGTGAAGGACTTCTGCTTCTGAATATCCCCTTTGGCTATTGTCGCCGTTAGGGTGGCTGACACAGCCTGCTCCCCGGCTTCGGGGCGAGTGATCTCACCGCTCGCTGTGATTACGCTTGGATCTGAAGTGGTCCAGGTAATGGATGACTGACGGCTTCCTTCACTTGGCAAGGAAAGCTTGGCTTTGACCTTGCTGGTATCACCAAGGGTAAGCTCGCGATATACGTTGTCCACAACAGTAGTCGGCGGCAGCTCTGTCAGCTGACTGCCCCAGAGCATTTCCCCTTGTGTGGACATAACGGTGAAGACAAGCTGATTCTGCTCGGTTACCTCATCCCACTGTCTTAGAAAGACACCATCATATACGTCATTGTCCAGAGTGAGATGCGCCTTTGCGTCTCCAGTCTTGTGCCAGGTACCCTGCAGATCTCCTGTAACGGTATAGTCTGCGTTAAGATGCAGGGACTGCACATGCTTAATCTCGGCAGAGGAATCGCTACCATGTGCAATGAATTGGTAATCACCAACGAGCTCATCGTCAGCAAGTAGGGTCAGGGTCTCACCGCTATAACGGTAAGGAGCGACTACTGGCCAGCCATCCTCGTTCATGAACATCTGATGGACACGTACCTCGTGCAGCTCCCCTTGCTGTGGGAAGCGGGTATGGAAGACCAGAAACACTTGTCCGTTGTCGGGATTGGTATAGACGGAGTTATGCCCTGGAGATACATAGCCATAGCCTACTCCTTCACCCGGATCTCCAATCTTGCTGTCGAACAGGAAATTACCGATCAGCTTGTTGCCATAATCGATATTTCTGGCTCCCTCCGGAAGCACAGCATTCTGTCCTTTCGCATCCAGATAAGGACCTGTTGGCGAGGTGGAACGGAAGGTTCTCATGTTATAGCCACCGTCCGAAGCCAGCCCGCCATAGGTGACGTACAAGTAGAAGTAGCCTGTATCCTCATTATATTCGATATAAGGCCCTTCACCGGACTCACCATAGCCGCCTGCGATTTTGATGCCGAAATAGCGATCAATCATCCGTCCGTCGGCTGTCGTACCGTCTTGCCCCGGATAGATTGGTGCTCCAGTGGCCTTGTTCAGCTCCAGCAGGAAGATCCCTCCCGACCATGAGCCATAGGTCATCCACAATCGTCCATCCGTGTCATAAAAGACAGTTGGATCAATAGCATTGGGGAACAATCGATTACCGTAGGAGCCATCAGCATTGAACCATTCTGCTCTCGGGCCAGAGAGCGTCCCCTGTTCAACCAACTGTTGAATGGGGGTATTGGTCCATTTCTTATCCACCTGGCTGTCCTGGTCAAAGGCGCTGTCTCTCGTGAAGCCCGAATACACGATTGTATCAGCGTATTGATAGGGCCCTTCAATGTCTTGGGCTACAGCCATTCCGATTGCGGAGCGAATATAGGTGGAGGAGGCACTGTAGTAGATGATGTAGGCTCCCTTGGAACCGTCATCGTTGATATAGTCCTCGTTCCAGAATACATCAGGTGCCCATACAGAGAACCCGTCTTTACTGTCCGAATCATTCTCCCCGGCCCAGGCGAAGGACCCGGCAAGGTTCTCGGATAAATCACCGTACAGTGTGTTTCCCGGCGTTGTGTAACCGTTTGCGAAAGAAGTCCAGTGAGTCAGATCTGTGGACTTGGCTGCGGCGATGTGTGAGCCGAATACATAATAGGTATCGCCATCCTTCACAATGGAAGGATCATGGACAGAGACGTTCGAGAAAGTAGGTGTCTGTGCAGGATTAGGATCAGCCATAGCGCTTCCTCCCCATGAAGAACCTGCAATCGTTAATATAAATGTTAGTATTACAACTACGGAGTTTCTTGTGTGCCTGGTAGTTACCCATCTAATCATCCAGATATTCTCCTTTCTGAAGTGAGAGTACAGCGATATATATTCTGGATTAATCAGTAAATTCCTTTATGTTTTTGTGAAATGTTAAGGATAAATATAAAATAAATGCAGTACATTATTTTTTTAGCGGTGATAATTATTGAGTTTCCGAATATACAAAACTTCTTTCATAACTCCATATATTCGTAATGTGGGAATATATGGAGTAATATGTATTTAGTTCAGAGATTTATCAGTATTGATGTACCGCGCGAAGTGTGTAGGTTTGGTGTTTGATAAATTGGATGGTTTTAAGAAGTGGAAAGATGAGTAACGTTATAGATTAATAACAAGATAGAAAGAGGAACTCATATGGGATATATTTCAGAACTCAGGAAGTTGGTTGGAACTAGACCAATAATTTTGACTGGAGTGACGGTTATAGTTTTGAATGAAGAAAAAAATATATTACTTCAAAAAAGAACTGATACATTGGATTGGGGAGTCATTGGAGGGGCATTGGAATTATCAGAAACATTTGAAGAGGCGGCCAAAAGAGAATTATATGAAGAAGCTGGATTAAATTTAGATGAGCTGAGATTTATCACTGTCTTGTCTGGTAGTGATATGTATTATAAATACCCCCATGGAGATGAGGTTTATAATGCAGTCGTTGTATTTGAAGCTCTAAAGGTATCAGGAGTTCCCAGCATAAATGATAATGAAGGACTTGAATTGAAATTTTTCAGCTTAAAAGAGCCAATACATGAGTTGAATCCAATGGCATATAAAATCTTAAAGAAATCAGGATATATCAACTGGTAGTTAATCAAAGAAGCCTATAGCCCACTTTAGGCAATGAAAACCAGGAGGAGACAGATGAATATTGTTCTGAATGACGATTTGCGGCTGCGACCGCTTGGGCTTAGAGATTCGAACACACTTGTCCGGTGGCTGTCAGACCCTGAAGTATTGGCATACTATGAAGGTCGTGATCGTCCGCATGATTCGGCATTGGTGCAAGAGCATTTTTTCGATCATCAAGATAACATGAGCTCGTATATCATTGAGCATAAAGGCACGGACATTGGTTATATCCAAATCTATCCTCTTGATGATGATGAAGCACAAATATACGGCTACCAGGGTAATTCGGATGGCTTGTATGGAATGGATCAATTTATAGGGGAGACCGACTATTGGAATCAGGGCATAGGCTCCCAGCTTATAACAGAAGTGGTCAAGCATCTTGTTGAGAAGAGAGGGGCAAGTAAGATCGTGTTAGATCCGCAGGCTTGGAATACAAGGGCCATAAGAGTCTATGAGAAATGCGGATTTACCAAGAAAAAGTATCTAGAGAAGCACGAGCTCCATGAAGGAGAATTAAGGGATTGCTGGTTGATGGTATATGTATAAGTGTGAATGTTATACGTGATTATTATATATGTCGAATTCATCCTATCGAATGTCTGCTCTTCTCATGTAAAAACTCATTTTACATAAACTGACGCTAGAATTAATAAATATACGGTAACCTTGTCTAATGTCATGGCACGGAGTTAAGTCAACTCCATTTTATGGATGAATTATGAGTGTTTTTGGGGCGTCATAGCCAAGAGAACGGTGAGAAGAGAATTGGATAAAGAGAGGATTTGATGCAAGTCATGAAACATCTTAACCGGAATGCCTCCGCTGCATTGCTGTCTGTAGCATTGCTGTCGAGTACCCTGGGCGCTAGCCAGGTAGGTGCAGCAGAATCAACAACTACACCAGCTACAACCGCACCATCTACATCAGTAACATCGACTCCAACAGCAAATACCCCGGCTCCAGCTTCAACGAGCTTCGTGGATCATTACAAGAATAATAAATCAGACTACAAGACTGAAGACACCAACCCGGCACTTCGGTTGCTGTCTGAATTCAATAAGCTATGGAAGCCAGGCGCTTCATGGGATTCAGGTACGAAGCTGAACAGTAGCGTGCTGGATGCCAACATTCAAAAGGTGGCTGACATTGCAGCCAGCCGGACAGCCGCCGACGAAGAGCATGCCTATCTGAGTGATCGCAGAAGCCAAAGCTATAGTGTAATAGATGGTCTGGGTTCCTTGACGGATATTTACCGTGAGAGTGCCGGAGCGGTTACCACTATTACCAGTGTTGCACAGGATGCCACATCCAAGAAATATGACGATGAAGGCAACAATGCAGGTGATCCGGAGTCCAAGCTGGGTAAGGTCGTTACGTTGGTGAACACGCTGCGTGGCGAGTATTCCTCCTCGAATCCGTCCAAGAGCTATTTCAACTATAAGCGTCCGTTCCGCTGGGAGGATGATTCTCTGATCATTCCTACACTGCTTCCAGCCAAAAAGGGTGATCCTACCTCTGACGGAGGATTTCCAAGTGGACATACGAATGCTGCATACCTGACTGCATTTGCTATGGCCTACGCTGTACCAGAACGTTATCAGGAGCTACTGGCCAGTGCCTCAGAGCTGGGAGATAGCCGTGTCGTAGCAGGTATGCACTCACCGATGGATGTCATGGGTGGACGTATGTTGGCTACAGCATTGTCTGCTGCTATCCTGAACGATCCAGAGCATAGCGACCTGAAGAAGGCTGCTTATGAGCAAGCCCATGAAGTGCTGCTGACGCAGCAAGGTACAGCTAACGATCCGTATGCAGATGCTGCTGCCAATGAGCAAAAGTATCTGGAACGCCTGACGTATGGCTTCGCACCAATTCAATCCACTACAGTACCAGCAGTTGTTCCTAAAGGCGCAGAAGTGCTGCTGGAGACTCGCCAGCCTTACCTGGATGCCGAGCAGCGTCGTACAGTACTGGCTACTACAGCATTGCCATCCGGCTACCCGTTGCTGGATGATGCAGAAGGCTGGGGACGTCTGAATCTGTATGCAGCAGCAGACGGCTTCGGTTCTTTCCCAGAACAGATCACTGTAAATATGGATGGAACGAATGGCGGCTTCCACGCACTGGACAGCTGGCGCAATAATATCGCTGGAGTCGGCGGGTTGATCAAGACAGGCAGCGGTATGCTGAAGCTGGAAGGTAACAACTCGTATTCCGGTGGTACAGTACTTGAAGAGGGTGTACTAGTAGGGGCTTCTCAGACGGCCTTTGGTAAAGGAAATGTCACGATCAATGGTGGTACACTGCAGAAGACTGCGAGCGGCGAATTGAAAATTCAGGGCAACCTGAAGCAATCAGATAAGGGGACGCTGGAGCTGCATCTGAGCAGCAACAGCGATGTCCTGACCATCCAAGGTGCCGCTGAATTGAACGGCAAGCTTCGCCTCGTATTCGAGAATGGCTACGTGCCTGCTGCCGGTTCCAAGATCATAAGCTATGGTGAATGGAAGCAGACAGGCGATTTCACCTCGATCGAGACTGTAGGCCTTCCTGGGTCCTACCAGATTAGTCTGGATTACAAAGGCGACCAAGCTGAGCTGAAGATCACTAGATAGTAGTTCTCATCGTATGAGAAGGGCTAAATAATCATTGAATGTAACGGCGTCTGCCTACCCGAGCGGTAACGGCAGGCGCCGTTGTGTCATGTGGGGAGGCGAATGTGCCATGGCCTGATTCCATTGCCTGCAAGGCTGCATGCCATTCAGGAGGAATGCGGTTCGATGCAGGCGCGAATTGGGACAGATAAGCGAAGTCAGGAAATACGATATTCTCGGTTAAATAGGCGGAGCGGTTACTTCCTGGTCTACGGTGTCTGTTGAGCGATGCAATAATCTCCTCCGCTGGCAGAATCCCCATTCCGTGCCCATAATACATCGTATCATTTAGCTTGATCGTGTTCTCGCCCTTCCACTCGGGCGTCTCTGGCGATACATCCGGATTGATGAAGTAGAGAATATCTCCGGGAGCAGCCCGGTGGCTGCCTTGAACCTGGATGAGCCTCAGATCCTCGTCATAGTGCCAGTCATATAGCAGAATATTGGCAAATAGCCGGTTGAATTGCTGATCACCAATCGAGTCCAGCACAGCTTTATATAACACAATCACCATGGCTGTTGCGCACTCAAAGGCATACATCCTCCCGTTTCTGAAGATATCACGTATACCTTCAGCGGGAGTGACCTCCTTTCGAATGCGGAACCCTCCCTGATCTGTCATCGTCCAATATTGTGGGTTACTGCGCGAATTCTCAAAGTCGGCAAAGGAGGCTCCGCTGTAATTCAGCGCTTGGGCGGCTCCTACAATATTCTGCCTCATGATCGCCTCGAATTGTTGTCTGTTCATATGGATATTGCCCTCCTGGAGTCCTGTAATACTCCATTATATGGGGACAGATGCACAGGGTGCGAAAATAATCCGAGGCGCCTGCGAACAATCAGGCTAGTATTAGCGTCCGAGCAACGGCCTGATCTCCTGGATCACCTGCTGTAGCTGGTTTGCGCATTGCTCATAGAGCTGTTTTCCTTTCTTCTGCCTTGTAGACAGTGCGAACATCTCCAGGTCAGCCTCGCATTTTTTGAGTGTAGACAGTAGCATGGCTCGTTCTTCCGGCTGGGGAACAATCAGATCGTCTGAGTACAGATCGACATACAGCTGTCCATAGGAATCGACCTGAGCTAGAAAAATGCTACTCGTAGTCAGCTCAAGCTTATCCATCTCGGTATAGAGCCATTCTCTGCTGAGTCCCAGTTCGGACAGAGGCGTATCCAGAATTTCACCATCCATTATGACGATCTGGGGTGACTGTTCCGGTGCGACCTTAATGCCCAGGCTAGAGGGCGTCAAAGGCTGACTTTCCTTCATAGGTAATACATTCAGCTCTCCGCTGGGCTCCATAATAGCGAACTCAACGTCGGATAGCTTGAATATATTTTTGCCGCGAAGCTGCTCCATGAGCTCATCTGAGGTCAGGCGCTCTTTCTTGAGATTGTTCTCCAGCACCTTGCCATCCTTGATAACAACCGTTGCCTTCCCATCCATGAAATCCCGTGCTTTCTTACTGTACATCTGAACATACTCGATGCCCAGCGACGCCACCACCCAGACAATCAAGGAGATGGCGCCAAGATACCAGGTCCCTTCGCTTTCCAATGGGATATAGGCTGCAATGCTACCGATCGTAATCCCGGTAATGTATTCGAACAGGGACAATTGGGACACCTGCCTCTTGCCGAGCAGCTTGGTCATGAAGAAGAGTACCACCAGCGCCACCAATGTGCGATAGGATACGATTAACCATTCAGGCATAAGCTTGCTCCTTTCTTTGGGTCACGAAATAGTAGTCATATATCACAGGATGTCTGCTTACCTCAATTTTTATGCGAAAGCTTCCATTTGCATAGATGAGTGGAAAGCTCGTCATAATAATCCAGTCAATACATGACTGAGATTAAGGAGGTGAGTATTCGTGACTGTAGCATCCGATGTGAAGACCTGTCTGGCATCCTTGAAGAGTGCTCAGGCAAGCCTAGAGCAATTTGCCTTATCCACGCAAAATGAAGATGCCAAAAATCTGTTCACGAACGCTGCGCAGCAGACATTGCAGATTGTGAACCAGGTTCAAGGCAGAGTACAGCAGTTGGAGAATGAGGAGCCGCAATATCAGGGCTTCTAAGACTGAATCGACATGTGCATATACAGATGAGGAAAAATCGAATCTCTGCATAAGAGATTCGATTTTTTTTGAAGCGTTAAGCATGCTATGATTTTTCATTTTTTTTAAATATGGAAATAAAATAAAAAAAATAAATAAAAATGTCATGAAAATATATTGTTTTTATGGGAAAATTATGTATAATTTAGTCAGATATCGCCTACAACGGTCAGCCCCTTTTTTTAGTAGCATTTGTTGATAACGGTTACATAAGGAGAGAGGTGCACATCTCTTCCTTGGCCCGATTGCGTTCCTGATCCAGAGACTGCGGGTGGTACTATACTAAAGTATAGGAAGGATGGTTTCTAGTGAAAAAGGGATTAGCTGTCTTATTGACTGGATTATTGTTAACGATCACATGGGGTGCTTCCCCAGTACAAGCAGCGCCAGAAGTAGTGGACAAGACGATTGTAGTCGAAGCGGGCAAGACTTACGATGGTAAAGGAAAGACCTTTGTGGCGAATCCGAAGACACTGGGTGATGGAGGCCAAGGTGAGAACCAAAAGCCGATATTCAAGCTAGAGAATAATGCGACACTCAAAAATGTATACATTGATGCTCCAGCAGCTGATGGTGTACACGTATATGGTAATGCCACGATCAGCAATGTCACCTGGCTTGATGTAGGCGAGGATGCATTGACGCTGAAATCCTCGGGTACGGTGAATATTACTGGCGGGGGGGCTTTCAAGGCCTATGACAAGGTCTTCCAGGCTAACGCTTCAGGCACCATTAACATTAAGAACTTCCGTGCGGATGATATTGGCAAGCTGGCCCGTCAAAATGGAGGAAGTAGCTATCGCGTGAACTTTACGCTGGATAACTCCAATATTTCCAATGTGAAGGACTCCATTTTCAGAACCGACAGCAGCTCCAGTACTGCGAAAATTACCAATACACGGTATAGCAAGGTTCCTACACTGTTCAAAGGCTTTGCCTCTGGCAAGACAAGCCAATCTGGCAATACCCAATATTAGGCCATCCTTATTTATATAATATAGCTGAGCAAAGGGAGCACAGGTGAAGCCTGGCTTCCTTTTTTGCATTTCAGTCGTTATTGGCTTGAATTACACAATGGAAGAGTGGCTTGGAAGGAACTTAATCCAAGTGACAGTAATTCTACTACACATGTCAATCAGGGAACGCTTCGTTTGGAGTGGTTAGTTGATGGTGACATTGGGAAAGAAAGTGGAGATTGGTTAGATCGAGATTCTGTTGTGAGGCTGCATGTGCGTCTGCGGTAGTCATATTGCCAAGACCAGTAAGAGGGACATAGTTGTCCATAATCTGATAGAATGGAAATTGGAACAGACATTCAGCTTCAAAACAGATACCACGCTTACGCCTGCACTCGTGTATAATACAGCACTACATTGCAGCAGCGCGGATGCAGTTCAAATTGCAATCAGGGAGGCAGAATCGATATGAAGGAAACAAAACGTGTGAAGTGGGGCTTGATCAGTACAGGATGGATCGCGGAGAAATTCGCAGCGGATTTGGCCCATGCCAGCAACGGGGAATTGTATGCGGTAGCTTCACGTACAATTGAAAGCGCAGACAAATTCGCTAAGCAATTCAATATACCCAAGGCATATGGCAGCTATGAAGAGCTGTTGGCGGACCCGGAGGTAGATGTCGTCTACATTGGCACTCCACATCCGATGCATAAGGAGAACATCCTTAGTGCCCTTCATGCGGGAAAATCAGTCCTCTGCGAGAAGCCGGTTACGATGAACAGTGAGGAACTGGAAGAGGTGCTGGCGGTTGCCAAGGAGAAGCAGCTCTTCTTCATGGAAGCGATGTGGACACGTTATCTTAAGCCGATTCGTCAGGTACGAGAGTGGCTTGCTGAGGGCAAGATCGGTGATGTGCTGCTGCTCAAGGCTGAATTCGGCTTCCGTATGGAATGGGACCCCAATCATCGCCTCTTGAATCCTGAGCTGGGAGGGGGAGCATTACTGGACGCAGGGATCTACCCAGTATCATTTGCTTCCATGATATTCGGTCCGAACCCGGAACGTATGGCTAGTACAGCCCATATCGGTGAGACGGGGGTAGACGAGCAGTTCTCAATCATGCTGTCCTATAGCGAAGGCCGCACGGCCATGCTCAATGGAGCGATCCGACTGGGGCTACCGAATGATGCCTTCATCCAAGGTACCAAAGGCTACATTCACATCCCGCGCTTCCTCTTCTCGGATTCGGCAACACTTTATGTGGACGGTGAAGAGCCTGTTGTCATTAAGGATGATCGTGAATTTGCAGGCTACGCTTATGAGGCCGAAGAGGTGGGAAGATGCCTGCAGGAGGGACTTCTGGAGAGTCCAGTCATGACGTGGGAGGAGTCTCTGGGCATTATGCGCTTGCTGGATCAGGCACGTGGCCAGTGGGGGCTGCGCTATGAAGCAGATGATAGTACGAAAGGCTAATACACCGATTATTGCCTAAGTACTCCAACCTCAATGCTCCAGGCTGAGACCTTGAACGGATGTAGGCTGGCTAATAAGGTATATGTCATTTCACTACCCTGAACTTGTTATGGTATGGTAATATAATTTGTTGAGTGAACCTGCTCGCGTGGCCGTCTAGTTCGGCCTAGCGGGCTTTTTTTCAAGTTATTTGTCGGTCAGTGGCCGAGATATATCATCTTTTTTCGGGGGGACTTCATGATTTCGCTGCAGGAAGTGAGCAAGAGCTATGTGGGAAAGGAACACACATATACGGCAGTTGATTCCGTGTCCATAGAGATCAAGGCAGGGGAGATCTACGGTATTATCGGCGCCAGCGGCGCGGGGAAATCCACTCTGCTCCGTATGATCAACATGCTGGAACGACCAGACGAGGGGATCGTTCAGGTAGATGGACAGGATATGACTCGGCTGCGAGGAAATGAACTGAGAACAGCTATACGTTCAATCGGGATGATATTTCAGCACTATCATTTGGTTCATAACCGCACGGTTGGTGGCAATGTAGCCATGCCCCTGGAGCTGGCAGGTATTCCGAAGCGTGAGCGTGCTGAACGAGTGAAGGAGCTGCTGCAGTTCGTGGGCCTGGCAGACAAGCTGGAGCAGTACCCGGCACAGCTGAGCGGCGGACAGAAGCAGCGGGTCGCAATTGCTCGTGCGTTGGCGAATCACCCCAAGGTACTATTGTGTGACGAGCCAACCTCTGCACTCGACCCACAGACTACAGAGGAAATACTGGAGGTACTGCGTCATGCCAACAAAGTCTATGGGGCAACCATTGTACTCGTGACACATGATATGCAGGTAATGGAGAGCTTCTGCCATCGTGTAGTCGAGATGGAACAGGGGCGTCTGGTGCGAACCTTTCGAGTAGAGAAAGGAAACGGAGGTGGGATGAATGCTTGAAGAGCTGATGGAGAATCTCATCCATTATCAATCCCAGATCTGGCAGGCCATTGGTGAGACGTTCATTATGGTAGGTGTCTCGATTGCTGCGGCTGTATTAGTTGGTCTTCCGCTTGGCACGATCCTGATGCTATGCAGGCCCGGGCAGAAGTATGAGAACCGAATAATATTCAATGTAGCCAATGGTGTAGTGAATATCATCCGTTCATTTCCGTTTCTGCTGCTGGTGGTCTTCATGATCCCGTTTACTAGGCTTGTAGTAGGTACAGCACTGGGAACGATCGCGGCAACGGTACCATTATCCGTGGTGGCGATTGCTTATTATGCCCGGCTTGTCGAACAGGCATTGCTGGACGTACCCAAAGGCGTGATGGAGGCAGCCTCCTCCATGGGAGCCTCCACCTTGCAGATGGTGTACAAGTTCCTGTACGTTGAGGCACGGTCAGGGTTGACGCTGGGTCTGACGACGGCCACGATTACCTTCATTTCTTATTCCACCGTTATGGGGGTTGTTGGAGGTGGCGGCGTCGGTGATTTTGCCATTCGTTATGGCTATCAGCGGTTCGAGACAGAGCTCATGAGCTTCACGATTATTATCATGATCCTTCTTGTTCAGACGATTCAGTTCACAGGTAATACAATAGCACGATGGCTGGACAAGCGCTGAGTTATAGGGCTATAGTATGTATTGATTGCTCGAATACTTAAAAATCAAATAATGAGAAATGTGTCTATCTGACTCACAGATCAGCAACGACGTAGAGCAAGTCAAAAATAGAGAACATGTTGGGGGTTAAGGAAATGAAGCAAAAAATGAGAAGCACCTGGATGATGGCATTACTAGCAATGATTCTGTTAATAGGGGCTGGCTGTGGGCAGCAGGCAAGCGAGCCCAAGAATACGGAGTCTGCTCCCGCCAAGGAAGTGACTCTGAAGGTAGCATCCCTTATTCCGCCAATGACGGACATTCTGGATGTAGTCAAGCCACTGCTCAAGGAGGACGGCATCAATCTGGAGGTCGTGGTACTCTCCGACAATGTCCAGCCTAATACGGCGCTGGCAAACAATGAGGTGGATGCGAACTTCTTCCAGCATGTACCCTTCATGGAGCAATATAATGAAGCGAACGGATCTGATCTGGTCGCAGTAAAACCGATCTATCATGCGCTCTTCGGCGCATATTCCAAGAAATATAAGAGCATAGATGAGCTGCCGGAGGGAGCTGTTATTGCGATTCCGAACGACTCTACCAACGTTGGCAGATCGCTTGTCATGTTCGAGCAGAATGGCATGATCAAGCTGAGAGAAGGGGCAGGATACGCTGCAACTCAGGCTGATATCGTGGAGAACAAGAAGAAATATGTCTTCAAGGAAGTAGATCTCTTGATGCTGGCTCGTTCCTATGATGATGTAGATGTGGTAGCCATGTATCCTGCATATGCAAGTCCTCTGGGCTTGACGCCGAAGAAGGATGCCTTCATTACCGAGAAGACGGACGATCGTTTCGCAATCACGCTTGTAGCCCGTGGAGACAATGCTAACTCTGAGCCAATTCAGAAGCTGGCAGAGCGTATGACCGGACCAGAAGTAGCACAATATCTTGAAGAGAACTTTGGTGAGGTATCTGTACCTGCATTCTAATGTAGAAAGAGGATCTCTTCTGCATTCATTCAGACCTGTAAGACTCCAATTCCACCCTAATCGTGGATTTGGAGTCTTTTTTAGTGTGCTCTCTTGTCCAGTTCTGCCATCATTCTGATACCTTGTGCATAGAATTCAAAGGGGATACTCGGAGACGGTAAAGACAAATTCAGACCAAGATTGTGAGATGTCGGGGTGCAGCATATCAGCAGCGTATAGAGAAGATAGGCAATGTACGTATCACAGTTCACTTGCTACCACATAAAATAGGATATCTTCTGTGCTGCACCGGAATTTAACCGGAATTGGGACAGAGTATACTTCTTCGGGTGTTCATCATTTGTGTAGGGGTAGGCCAGAAATTGAGCTGAGGAGTGATAGCATGTCTCAACCCAACATACCTAATATTAGTCCTAACATAACCTTAACAAGAGACGATGCAATTAATCTGCTCCTAGCATCCATTGCGATGGAAGAGCTGGGATTAGGTCACATCATTAATGCAGAAGCAGAGAAGATTCAATATGCTGTGGGTACATTGCCAGGTCTGACGATTCCTGCGACGATCAGTGAACTCTTGACTGTGAACAAGAGCGTTCAGTCCACCTTGCAGGAAACGATCAAGAAAGAACTGCTGCTTGATAGTAAGCTGCAGACCGTATTGAAAAGCGCGGGACCGGTGCCAACAGGATTTACGGGTGCCACTGGCGCTACAGGAGCTACGGGTGCAACAGGAGCTACGGGTGCAACAGGAGCTACGGGTGCAACAGGAGAAACTGGAGATCCAGGAGCAACGGGTGCAACCGGAGCAACAGGAGAAACTGGAGCGACAGGAGTAACGGGAGATACCGGAGCAACAGGTGCCACTGGCGCTACAGGAGCTACGGGTGCAACAGGAGCGACAGGTCCAACAGGGGCCACCGGAGCAACAGGAGATACCGGGGCAACGGGAGCCACTGGCGCAACGGGAGCCACTGGCGCAACGGGAGCAACGGGTGCAACGGGAGCAACAGGAGAAACTGGAGATCCAGGAGCCACCGGGGCCACAGGTGCAACAGGAGATACCGGGGCAACGGGAGACCCAGGAGCCACAGGAGCAACGGGAGCAACGGGAGCAACAGGAGATACCGGGGCAACGGGAGCAACGGGAGCAACAGGAGAAACTGGAGCCACCGGGGCAACAGGGGCCACGGGAGCCACAGGAGCAACGGGTGCAACCGGAGCAACAGGAGATACAGGAGCAACGGGAGCCACTGGAGCGACAGGAGCAACGGGAGCAACGGGAGATACCGGAGCGACCGGAGCAACAGGTGCAACAGGAGATACCGGAGCGACCGGAGCAACGGGAGCAACAGGAGATACCGGAGCAACGGGAGCCACAGGAGCAACGGGAGACCCAGGAGCCACAGGAGCAACGGGAGCAACAGGAGATACCGGAGCGACCGGAGCCACCGGGGCAACGGGTGTAACAGGAGATACCGGAGCGACCGGAGCAACGGGTGAAACGGGAGATACTGGAGCGACAGGTGCAACAGGAGATACCGGAGCGACCGGAGCAACGGGTGCAACGGGAGATACCGGAGCAACAGGAGCAACGGGTGCAACCGGAGCAACAGGAGCAACCGGAGCAACGGGAGACCCAGGTGCAACAGGGGCCACAGGAGCAACGGGAGCCACTGGAGATACCGGAGCAACGGGTGCAACAGGAGATACCGGAGCGACCGGAGCCACTGGAGCGACAGGAGATACAGGAGCCACAGGAGCAACGGGAGACCCAGGTGTAGCAGGAGCAACGGGAGATACCGGGGCAACGGGAGCAACAGGAGCAACGGGAGCAACAGGAGCAACGGGAGCAACCGGAGCAACAGGAGATACAGGAGCAACGGGAGACCCAGGAGCAACAGGGGCCACAGGAGCAACGGGAGCAACAGGAGACCCAGGAGCGACAGGAGTAACGGGAGATACCGGAGTGACAGGAGCAACGGGGGCAACAGGAGACCCAGGAGCAACCGGAGCAACAGGAGCCACAGGTGCAACAGGAGATACAGGAGCAACGGGAGCAACGGGAGATACCGGAGCGACCGGAGCAACGGGAGCAACAGGAGCAACGGGAGCAACAGGAGATACCGGAGTCACCGGAGCAACGGGTGTAACAGGAGACCCAGGAGCAACAGGAGCCACAGGAGCAACGGGTGCAACGGGAGATACAGGAGCAACGGGAGCAACAGGAGATACCGGTGCCACAGGAGCAACGGGAGCCACTGGAGATACCGGAGCGACAGGAGCCACCGGGGCAACAGGAGATACCGGAGCGACCGGAGCAACGGGTGCAACAGGAGATACCGGAGCGACCGGAGCAACGGGTGTAACAGGAGATACCGGAGTCACCGGAGCAACGGGTGTAACAGGAGATACCGGAGCGACCGGAGCAACGGGTGCAACAGGGGATACAGGAGCTACAGGTGCAACAGGAGCCACAGGCGGCGGAAGCATCACACCGTTCGCATCAGGCGGGCCGATCGTTATGACAACGATTTTAGGTGGACTTGTGGGTACAACCAGCCTTGTTGGATTCGGCAGCTCGGCTACAGGTATAACACTTGGTCTTGGAGGCACAATTGACCTGACAGGTACAGCACTTGGACCGCTTATCAACTTCGCGTTCTCAGCACCACGTACAGGTACGATTACTTCAATCAGTGCGTTCTTCAGTAATACCATTGCTCTTTCTCTATTAGGAACGACTATCACAGTTACAGCCCAACTGTACCAGTCTACTGCGCCAGATAACACCTTCACTGCTGTTCCAGGTGCTTTAGTTGATATGACGTTGACCGGTACGGTTGCACTAGGAACGTTTACGAACGGCATTACGACAGGACTTAATATCGCAGTCACACCTCAAGAACGTCTGCTGCTGGTCTTCTCGAGCACGGCTGCTGGCGCATCCTTGCTCAACACAGTTACTGGCTACGCCAGCGCAGGTGTGGCGATCAGCTAATCGCATCATGGTAATTTGAATATTAACGAAACAGGAATGCTAAAGAAACAAACAGACCAGTCAAGGGAAGTTCCCTGACTGGTCTGTTTTATTTTAATCATCCGCTCAGGTCTCTAATCGTTCATTCAGCCGCATTAAGGCATCTGAAGCTGGAGTGTACGTATAAGATAAGCTAAGTGATTGGTAGTAGGCGTGAAGCGCCTGCTCCAGTCTGCCTTCCTGCTCGTAGCATTGGCCTTTGTAATACCAGGCGTGAAAGCTGCCCGAGCCGCGGAGAGTCAAGTGCGCAAGGTTACCTTCCCCCATCTCCAGACAGTGGTCAAAGGCTTCATGAGCCTGTTCGTACCAGCCTTTTAAATAAAGAATAATGCCTTTATACAGATGCAGGTCCACATAATCAGGGTACATTTCAATGGCTTTCTCGATACCAGGCCACGCGCCCTCTGCACTTCCTGTAGAGATTAGAACGGAATACTTGAGCTTGTATAGCAGTGATGGTGGAGCTATGCCTTGTTCCAGAAAACCTTTGATCGAACGATTCACATAAGCAAAGGCTGACTCGTATTCCTGAAGATGAGCATATTCGCTAGCGAGGTGATATTCAATCCATGGGCTGTGGCCTTCCTTGCCAAGTTCTTTTAGGAGCAGATTCAGATTGCGTTCAGATTTCCTTTTATTGGCAATAACGGATTCAGTGTATCCCTCATGATGGATTCGCACTGGCAGCAGCTTGATGGCTGTAGGAAGCTCTTCAGGCGACAATGCTTCTGTAATGTTCAGGTTCTCGTGAATGGTGGCCTGAAATTGGAGTCCCTTGCCATTGCGGAATAGGCGCGTCTGAGCAATGTGAAATGCATCATCCGCATTGCGTGTATCGTTAACGTAGTTGATCAGATGCACAGAAAGCACATGATCTTCCTCTTCCCGCAGCAGCTCTTTGACGTAGGCCGCATCATACGTATCCAGTGCTTCGTCTGCATCCAGCCACAGAATCCAATCTCCGGTGGCATGGGGCAAGCCATGGTTACGGGCAGCGGAGAAGTCATCATGCCATTCATAATGAAGTACAGTAGCTCCATATTGCTCACAGATTGCAACGGTCTGATCACTGGAGCCAGTGTCCACAATGATCATCTCATCGACGACTCCCTGAACGCTTTCAAGGCAGCGTGTCAGGCAGGCTTCTTCATCCTTGACAATCATGCAAAGTGTTAGCCGAGGATCTTCCATATAGTCTCACCCATCCCCTTCATACCTGTAAAATGTAATGCTCTGCTGGTCGATCTCACCACAGATTAGTGGCATTAAGCCCAAATAAGCAGATAAATCTCACTCTTATAAATGTATTTCCTGCACAGAGTAAGTATGCTTCTGAATACAGCCCCTGCGCTATAAGGCTGCACCCTTGTACCCGTAGAGCAGATGGAGCATATTTGGCAAATTGATTATGGGGAATTTATGCCAGGAGTTAACTTTACAGTGTGTTCACTGCTGGTACGGCGCTTTCTGGTATGATAGAGTATAGAGCGAAATTATCCAGTACGGTGATGTACGAAGGAGAACAGGGAGGATTATGAGCAATGAGCTTTCCATTGACGATTAGTGTCATTAAGCTGCTCTGTGGCAGAGAGACCTGCAATGAGGGTGAAGCTCTGCTGCAGGACGATAAAGTCCTCCTCACCAGCTACAACCCTGAGGTAAATGTATACAAGGCTACGGTACGAGACGGAGCCGGATATGAAGTATATGTGGAGATCGACCATGATGGCGATGTGAAGGCGGATTGTGACTGTCCAGGCCATGCTACATCCGATTATTATTGTGCACATATTGCTGCTGTGCTGCTGCATATTCATGAGCTTCGTCATGATGGAGAAGCAGCAGCACACGGCACTGTATCAGAGGGGTATGCACCTGCTGGTACAAGGACTTCTGGAGGTATATCTACCACAGGCTGGACTGGACGAGCAGGTGAGCTGCAGGTGCGTCATGTCACGATGGGCACTCAGCGCCAAGGACGTCAGGGACTGGTATCCAGTCAGACACGACTGGCTAATGGTGTGCTGGGGCTATTCTCTGAGCGGCCTCCACGTCCCACAGCGGCTGCGCCTTACCTGGAGCATCGCTCGCTGGTCGAGGTGGAGTTCTTATTAAGACCATTTCCGACCGGTAACCGCACCTATATGCTTGCCCTGGAGCTGAAGGTGGGGACACAGAGAATGTATATCGTGCAGAAGCTACGGGCTTTTCTGGAAGCGATCGAGCATCGACAGCCCTTTCCCTTCTCCAAGAACTATACCTATGATCCCTCTGTGAACTGCTTTCGTAACGAGGATGATGACATCCTGCAGCAGTTGGTTGCTATCTATCATCATGAGCTCTGGTACAGGCAGACTTCGCAAGGAAATGGACACCAAGGACGAAGCATTAGTGGCGAGCGTATGCTGCTCATCCCCCCTTCCTTCTGGAAGACGCTTCGTCCACTGCTGAGCCGTTCATCTGCGGTACGTCTGGAGCAGGATGGGACACTGTATTCAGGGATTCAGGTGGTGGAGGATGCTGAGCTACTGGACTTCCGTTTTGACCAGGCAGAGGGTCAGGCGGAGGGATATGCGCTTCAAATTGAACGGTTAGATGACATCCTGCTGCTAGAGCCTTACGGAGCGGCAATGTATGAGGGGAAAATGGTACCCCTTTCGCCAGAGTCCTGCCGTCGCCTGTCCGAGCTGAAGCAGCTGCTGGATACCTCGCGTCAACGAGAGATTCGGATTCAGCCAGAGCAGATGGAATCCTTCATGGAGAAGGTGATTCCCGGCCTCCGTAAGCTGGGCAGTGTCACAGTGGCACCTGCCGTTGCGGAACAGATTGTAAGACATCCACTGCGGGCGAAGCTGTACCTGGACCGGATTAGACAACGCCTGCTGGCAAGTCTCGAATTCACCTATGGGGATATTGTCCTGAATCCGCTAGAAGAGTCATCTACTGGCCATGGTGGACGTGGATATATCCTGATGCGGGATGGGGAGCAGGAGCAGCAGATTATATCCTTAATGGAGCATAGCGCCTTTGCGAGAACGGACAGTGGCTACTTCATGGAGGATGAAGCAGCAGAATATGACTTCCTGTATCATACAGTTCCTCAGCTGGAGAAGCTGCTGGACATCTATGCGACCTCGGCAGTCAAGGAGCGGCTGTATCAAGGTCCTGCCCCAATAAAAATTACGGTTGATGTCGATGAACGAACCGATTGGCTGGAGCTTCGCTTTCAAGTGGATCGTATGGATGAAGCAGCCATCCGTGAATTGCTGCAATCGCTAGAGCTGAAGCGCAAGTACTACCGGCTCCCCGAAGGGGCACTCATGCCGCTGGATACCGAGGAATTCAGGGAAATTGTGCGACTGATGAATGAAGCCGGGGTGACTCATGCACAGCTGGAGGGGGCAAGTATTCGTCTTCCGATGTCACGGGCCTTTCAATTGACAGAGCTATTAGAGCACGGAACAGTCGTTCAATCTGGACAGGCTCTGCGTCAATTCATGGAGCATATGGGACATCCAGAGCTGCTGAAGGCTGCATTGCCCGAGAGGATGGAGAGCGTGCTCCGTGAATATCAGAAGTATGGATTTCAGTGGATGAAGACGCTTGCCCGCTACCGCTTCGGTGGCATATTGGCCGATGACATGGGTCTTGGCAAGACTCTGCAGAGTATTGCTTATATCGTCTCCAGTCTGCCGGAGATTCGGGAACGGAGGCAGCCAGCATTTGTGCTTGCCCCTGCTTCCCTGATCTATAACTGGGCCAATGAGCTACGGAAGTTCGCACCAGAGCTACGGGTGATGATCATTGATGGTGAACGATCTGAACGTACAGGTGCGCTGGAGACGTGGGCCGAGCAGGATGTGGTCATCACTTCGTATCCGTTGCTTCGTAAGGACAAGGAGCTGTATGACGGAATGGTCTTCCATACAATGATTCTGGATGAGGCGCAGGCGATCAAGAACCATACATCACAGACGGCACATGCGGTCAGAGAGATCGTGGCCAGACAGAAGTTCGCCTTGACAGGCACACCGATTGAGAATGCTTTGGAGGAGCTGTGGTCCATCTTTCATGTGGTATTTCCAGAGCTGCTCCAGAGCAAGCAGGACTTTCAGGTGTTAAGCCGAGAGCAGGTCGCTAAGCGAATAAGGCCCTTCGTGCTAAGGCGGCTGAAGAAGGATGTCTTGACGGAGCTGCCGGAGAAAATGGAGTATCTTCAGGTGTCGGAGCTGCTTCCTGAGCAGAAGCGGCTGTACGCTGCGTTCCTCGCGAAGCTTCGTCAGGATACCTTAAAGCATCTGGATGACAATACCATTCACAAGCATCGCATCCGTATACTAGCCGGACTGACCAGACTCCGACAGATCTGCTGCCACCCAGCCCTATGTGTGGAAGGTTACACAGGGGGCTCCGCCAAGCTGGAGCAGCTGCTTGAGATCGTGGAGGAATGCCGTAGCTCTGGTCGCAGGATGCTGATCTTCTCGCAATTTACCCAGATGCTGGATCTGATACGTCGTGAATTAACTCAGCTTGGTGTGCAATACTTCTATCTGGACGGCCAGACCCCACCCAAAGAAAGGGTAGAGCTGTGTGATGAGTTCAACGAGGGAAGCAGGGACGCGTTCCTCATCTCGCTCAAGGCGGGGGGGACCGGACTGAATCTGACGGGTGCCGATACCGTCATTCTCTTTGATCTGTGGTGGAATCCTGCGGTAGAGCAGCAAGCGATGGACCGGGCACATCGGATGGGACAGAAGAATGCCGTCCAGGTCATCCGGTTAGTGACTCAGCATACAGTCGAGGATAAGATGGTGGAGCTGCAGCAGCGAAAGAAGAATTTGGTGGAAGAGGTACTACACTCCGGGGAGACAAATGAATCCTTCTGGACAGAGGAGGAGCTCAGAGAAATTCTCATGCTTCAGCCATCATAATCGTTCCCGGACGGGCATATGCTCTTGGTGAAGCAGGAGCTGACAGGCTGTGCACGGGTAAGTGGTACACGCGGGGAAGCTCATCCAAGAGAAGGGAGATGGACTGCCCAATGCGTAAGCATGCGCTTGTACCCCCGGAGCCGCTGAGCGGAATGCTGCTGGTCTTATCAGAGCTGGCTGAGCAGGTATATGCACGACGGGAGAGTATCGGAAGGCAAGAGTACATTTTGTTCGGATACCGACTCGCAACGATTCTAGAGGTATTGGACGGCTTGCATTCAGCCTGTGTCCGAGTGGGGCTTGGTACAGGGGAGAGCTCGCCTACATCGCAGGTCGTGGAGCATCTTGTGCATCCAGAACGTGATGCGCTGAGCTATGGGAATAGGGCCTGGACGCATCCAGACGATGCACTTCAGCGGCTCGAATGGCTGTTGAAGCAGTGGCCGTTCCCATCCTTGACCTACCGGGTGAAGCTGCTGACGACGCTGCACAAGCTGTCTCCTTACTATAAGAATGTGCGACGTACGACGCTCACGGAGACGGTGACAACAAGTCATAGACAGGGTACTCCTGCTCCGCCCTTGCTGCTCCTGCCTACAGACGCTCCCGGTTACTCAGCCGCTAGGCTACGAAGATCGAGAGGATCAGGGGATAGAATGCCCGGGGCAGAGAGCAGAAGCAGAAGCGGAAGCGGCGTAAGACAGCAACAGAGATATCGTGCAGCCCATACAGAGGTTGTGTTGAAGGTTGGTGACAGGCATTATTATGAAAAATCTGCTCGTGACCGGGTATCGCGCCCATGAATTGAATATTTTCAATCAGCAGCATGAGGGCATTGCCTATATCCAGAAGGCGATCACGGGCAAGCTTATTCCTCTCGTTGAAGAGGGGCTGGAATGGGTGATTACCCCTGGTCAATATGGAGTGGATCTGTGGGCATGTGAGGCAGTGCTGGCACTCCGAGAGGAATATCCTCATGTGAAGTGCTCTATTCTGGCTGCGCACCAGCCTACAGATGAGAATTGGAAGGAAGAGCGCAAGGAGTACTACCAGCGTCTTGTGGAGCAAGTAGACTATTATGGGCTGGTCAGCAATCAGCCGTACCAGGGAATCTGGCAGTACAAGGCCAGAGATGAGCTGCTGCTGCGAAAGACGGACGGAATTCTGCTCATTTACGATGAGGATGCCGGCCCGGCCAGTCCTCGGTTCATGAAGGAGGCAGCGTTGAAGAAGCAGGAGCAGGATGGCTATGTCTATATGAGTATAAGTGCCGAGGATATCCAATCCATTGCCGATGATGATAGGCGATATGAAGACTGATTATAGTGTATCTGAGCGTATCAGAGTGTAAATAGTGCTTATTGTATCGTAAATAGTGCGTGTTAGTCCGTGTTAGTGTGTAGTAGTAGTGTATAGTGGCCGCAGTCGATCTTCCCAGTGGAAGAAGGCTGTGGTTTTTTGTGCATAAAGTCTGATTTGTGAAGCATTTAACCGGATAATTGAACGAAAAGCAGAGGTGGGTTGTCTTCCTCAAAATGTAAGCGTTATCATATAATGAATATGTAAATTTGTCCCAACCAAAGCTACCCAAGTCGAAAAGGCACACCAAATCCAAATCGGTAAGGAGGAGCATTATGGGAACATGGAGACGAAAATGCCGACACGTAGCCCTCGCTGCGATTGGCAGTATGGTGCTTGTGGGGATGTATCCCGGCGGAGGATCAAGTATGGCTGCTGCGGCACCGAGACAGATGGAGCAGCTTGACCGAGGCGCCATCGCTGTTCCAGTTGAGAGTGGAATGCTGGTAAGCTGGCGGATGTTGGGCACGGAGCCTGCCCATGTGAGTTATGATGTCTATCGGGACAGCACCAAGATCAATGAGGCGCCGATTACGGCATCGACCAACTTTTTGGACACATCAGGTACGACTTCATCCGCGTATACCATCAAGGCAATCCTTGACGGTGAGCCGCAAGTAGAATCATCCCCGGCTATGGTATGGAACGATACCTACATGGATGTGCCCATCCAGCAGCCGGCAGGAGGAACGACGCCGGACGGTGTAGTCTATACCTATAATGCCAACGATGCGAGTGTGGGGGATCTGGATGGAGACGGGAATTATGAGATTGTGCTGAAGTGGGACCCTTCCAACTCCAAGGATAATTCGCAATCGGGCTACACTGGACCTGTCTATCTGGATGCTTATCAATTGAACGGAACGTTGAAATGGAGAATTAATCTGGGACGCAATATTCGTGCCGGAGCGCACTATACTCAATTCCTTGTCTATGATTTTGATGGGGATGGGCGGGCAGAGGTTGTCAGCAAGACTGGAGATGGTACGATAGATGGAGTGGGCCAGGTCATTGGGAGTGCCACAGCCGATTATCGCAATTCAGCAGGTTATGTGCTTAGCGGACCAGAGTACTTGACCGTGTTCGACGGGGATACGGGACAAGCCTTGACTACAATTGATTACGAGCCGCTAAGAGGCAGTGTATCCTCCTGGGGAGATAACTATGGTAACCGCGTAGATCGATTCTTGGCAGGTGTGGCTTATCTGGATGGAACCCGCCCCAGCATCGTTATGGCACGAGGATATTACACACGTTCTGTCCTGGTCGCCTACGATTGGCGTGATGGAGAACTGACACGGAGATGGATATTTGACAGCAATGCTCCGGCCAATGCCGGAACCGCAGGACAGGGTAATCACAGTCTGAGCGTAGCGGATGTGGATAACGACGGCAAGGACGAGATCATCTATGGCTCCATGGTCGTGGACGATGATGGTACCCTCCTGGTGAATACTAAAATGGGACACGGGGACGCCCTTCATGTTGGCGATCTGAACCCGGACCGTCCAGGTCTGGAGGTATTCAAGGTGAATGAGGATCGAAACGGCAAATATGGAGCAGCTATGTATGATCCGCAGACGGGTGAGATTCTGTGGGGAGTGCACACCGGAGTGGACACTGGACGCGGCATGTCAGCCGACATTGATCCTCGCTATAAGGGAGCAGAGCAGTGGGCATCGGGAAATGTGGGCCTGCGTTCTGCTACAGGAGAGCTGATTAGCAGTACATCCCCTTCATCCAGGAACTTCGGCATTTGGTGGGATGGAGATCTGCTGCGTGAGCTGCTGGACCATACCCGCTCTAGCAACAACGAGACGGGAGTCGGCAAGATTGAGAAATGGGACTATTTCAATGAGTCGCCAGTTCTGCTGATGAATGCGGATGGAACGTTATCCAATAATGGCACCAAGGGTACACCAGCTCTGCAGGCGGATCTCTTTGGCGACTGGCGGGAGGAGGTCATCTGGCGAACAGAGGATAATTCGGCTCTTCGAATCTACTCCACGCTGTATGAGACGGACTATCGTTTTTACACGCTTATGCATGATCCCGTCTATCGACTGAGCATAGCCTGGCAAAATGTAGCCTATAATCAGCCACCGCATACTGGTTTTTATCTGGGAGAAGGGATGGAGTCGCCACAGCAGCCAGCCATCTATACACCATAGGTCTTAGGAAGTGTATTGACACCTAACTATAAGCATGCAGAAGATTAGTAGAATCAAGCTGCACTTCCTATCATGACAAAAAAATCCGGAGGCAGGAATCGCTCTCCGGATTTTTGTCACGATAAGTCGCTTAGTGCTCTGAGATATGTTGCCTAGTGCTCTACTTCATCCAGAAACGGACGATTCACAGTATAATACATGACACCCATCAGGAGCACTCCACCAACGAGATTGCCGAGTGTGACCGGAACGAGGTTATGAATAACTCCCTCGACCGAGATGGTGCCTGGATGGTTCAGCACCAGAGCAATAGCGAATGTACACATGTTCGCGATGCTATGTTCATAGCCAGAGATGAAGAAGCAGAAGACGAACAGCATCATGGCGAACATCTTGGCACCATTCTCCTTCATGAACATCGGAATGAAGAAGGCGAGGCAGACGAGCCAGTTACACAGGATGGCACGGAAAAATAGCTGCATCGTCGGTGCTTCCATCTTATGCTCTACGACGCTGAGCAGGAAGCCGTTCACGTTGGCAGGCTCGAACAGACCTGTCAGCAGGATCAGCAGGGCGAACACTCCAGCACCGAGCAAATTACCGACATAGCTGGTGATCCATAGCTTGATGACCTCCAGCCAGCGGAGCTTCTTGCGAAGGGCCGCATACGTGTAGTAGAAGGTATTGCCTGTGAACAGGTCCCCTCCCCCATAAGCGATGAGGATAATCGCTGCACCGAAGGTGATGGCCGCCATGGGATAGGTGAAGGGAGATTGCTCCATATAGAAGAAATTCCCCGTCTTGAACGCGACGATAACCCCGAAGCCGATGAACATGCTGGCGAGCATCGAGCGTGACAGATAACGAATGATGCTTTGCTTGAAAATCTTGTATTTCTTTAAGGCTAGCTGTTCCACGTTGCGTAATCCTTCAGTTTCCATGCTTGTTACCTCCAGATAATGTGCTGTAAGCAGTGTTCCCGGGGCTGAGGCGCCATCGGGTGATGGATTATTCGGTCATTGTCTGCGCTGGCTAGAGGCGCATGTAACTGGTCTGACAGTATACTGCTTATTGTAAGTAGTTTCCTTAAAAAATCAACTATTCATGGAACAAACCATATGTATCAAATGAATCCATGAAGATAAACCACCCATATTCAAGCAAGACGAATCATATGGCAGCCAGACATACGAAAAGCCTGTCCCCTCACTCAAGGAATAAGGAGAACAGGCTTTACAGGCAGCATTTCATCAGAGATATTCTTCTCTACAGCAGTCCCATCATTTGCAGACCGTGCCGGATTCCGTCCTCATCCACAGACGTAGTCACGAACTTGGCAGCAGCCTTCGCTTCAGGCATTGCATTACCCATGGCGATGCTATTCCGGATCATCTGCAGCATCTCAAGGTCATTCAGCGCATCGCCGAAGGCATACTGATGTTCAGGAGCGATACCAAGCTTATCGATCATTGTGGCTATTCCGGCTGCCTTGGAGCCTCCTGCGGGAATAACGTCCATCGAGTTCGGATGCCAGCGGATGAACTGGAATGCATCACGCACGCTCTCGTATAGCACCTCTTCATGTGCCTGACACATCAACAGTGCTTGATAAATGTCACGGCCTTGATGATAGAGCGGATCATGACCGGGGCTGAGCTTAAGCTTCAGCGTCTTCATGCTGGTCTCCACGAAATCATCATTTGGGACCGTAGTCTTCATATCATCACTGCTCAGGTAGACCATCGCATGATTATTCTGCAGCGCCATCTCGGTCAGTGCTTGTAGTCTCGTCGGATTCAGTGGGTGCGTATGGATGACCTCGCCCCGCAGCACGACGTATTGACCATTGAAGCTGACATAGGAGTCGATGTCTAGTTCCTCACGCAGCTCCTCGAACATAAAGGGGGCCCGTCCAGTGGCGATGGCTACCTCATGTCCTCGTTGCTTCAGCTCCAGCACCGCAGCTTTGGCCGAGGCTGGAAGATTCTTGTTATGATCCAGCAGTGTCCCGTCGATATCGAAAAATATGATTTTTTGTTCAGACATAACCCATTCCCTGCTTTCCGTTGTAAAGTGAGCACGTTGTATGTATCCTGCCCTTATCCCTATGTTCCAGACCTCCAAAGGAGGCCCATACAGTTGCGTACACAGGGGCAGCATCAGGCATCTCTACCTAGTATAACAGATGGTGTCCACTCTTCCTTCTGAGCAGAGTTGTACCTTACTTCACGATAAATTGCACACGGGTTCCATCTGGATATTCCTCCAGCTGATTGCCTACCCAGGCTCCTGCTCCGCGATTATCCTTAGGAGCTATGTATTCAATATGAGCACCCTTGCCTCCCTCAGAGCACATGGCCATCGGCCATTCATCCCGGTCGTAGCCTTTCCTAGTGGGAATGCCGGCCAGTGATTCTGCACGGTTCTGTTCAGCCATCTCCCGATTAATGGTACATACGGGTGAAGCACCGGAAGCAATCGCGTCCTGGATGTGCTGCCCAGTCTCTGGGTATTTGTCTGCCGGGAATTCCAGCATGACATCAGCTTCCACATGGGAGCTTACAGACGGCTCAGGCTCAGGGAATTGCACATACATTTTCTCGTAGAAGTACAATCCGACAGCAATCAAAATAACAAAGGGCAGGTGAAGACGAGTTCTTCTTTTTTTGGTCATTGTAGTGTCCTCCGGGCAAATATGCCGAGTGTATACCAGCGAACTCTTGTAAGACGGAATGGCTCCTGCGGCATGATTGTTCGGCAAATACCGACAAATATTACATTACAGTAACATATATCGGTCTTGGGAGGCGAAAGTTGAAGCTATAGGCCAATGAAGATATGAGATCATTCCTTTTACGTCAAGGGTCCGCCTGCATAACAACCGAACTGCTTCACCTTCTAAAGTGAAGCCATGGTTCGACGCATGCCGCGGACCCTTGCTTGTATCTATGCAGTTACCAGTTAGACCCACCCGAGGAGTGACCGCCCCGGTTGGAGGAATCGCTGGTATCAGAGGAGTAGCTGCTATTCGAGGAGCTTGATGATGAACTATTCGAATAAGAACTAGAACTGTTCCAGCTACTAGACTGGTGATGATTGTTGTGATGATTATGAAGCTGGCTATGAAGCTGGGCTTCCCTTCGCTGACGGGCTAATTCGGCTTGCCTTTCAGCATTTCTCGCCCGTTGCCAACGGCTATACTCCTGATTCATCTGACTAATCAGAGGGAGGAGCGCTGACATTCGGGACTTAGCGTGCTCGAATTCCGCTTTCTCCAGCAGTGCCAACGTATCGTGTCGAATGATCTGATATTGCTGTAGATAATGGCCTGACAGCCCAGCTGTTCTGTATACGCGGGTATGAACATCCTTGAATTGGCGAGTCAGCTGATTCCACCGCTGCATGGCTTCTTTCTTCTCTTTCACCTTGATATGAACCTCGCTGCTCAGCTGATGAACCTGTTCGACCAACGGCCTGAGCACCTGCTCGATCTGGTCGAGGTCTATGATCTCTTCCTGAAGCAGTGCAGTGACGGATTGGTAATGCTCCTCTATGAACTGGATATTTTGCTTCCATCTGACTACAGGAAGCTCCTTTGCAATGATTTTACGGGCAATCTGATATTCCTTCCAGGTATCCTTATGGTATGACTTAGCCTTTTGGTGCCGCTGCTCCAGCTCCTTGATGAGCTGGGCCGCCTGCCCCAACAGGGTACGAGCGAAGCTGAGTGCTTCCAACTGCTCATCCAATATGGCCCGAGCTTCATCAAGCTGCTGTATGTGCGGTTCGGTCAAGTGCTCAGCCTCGGCTACCTTCTCGGGCAGTTGTCCCAACTTCATGATTGCCTGCTCCAACTGACTGCAGGTCTCAGCCCAGTGATGCTCAGCGTATTGCTTCTGAATAAGGTAGAGCTGGTTATTCATGCTTTGCAGCTTGGAGGCCAGATCGGGCTGCTCGGAGAGCAGCTTCGGCATATCCTCCTTGTTCTTGCGCTGATGCTCAGCCTGCCGCTCAGCTGTAGAAGAGGCACGCTCCTTGAGATCATCCATTCGCTGCGCCAGACTCAATACCTCTTCCATATGGCCATGCTCCAGGGAAGCATACATATTATCGTTCAGAGCCAGTGCTTGCTCAAGATCCTCATATGGATTCAAGCGGGTGATGGCTGTCTCCAACTGATGGAGCAGGGCTAGCTGCTCGATCTCCAGCCGTACGGCCTCTACCTCTCCCGGGAAGCGTTGATGTCTAGCAACATAATCGGGTACGATCGTCAAATGCTGCCGGAGTGCTGCGAGAAGGTCCTGAGCCCCCTCAGATTGCTCATAGGCCTTAAGTGGGTCATGAGCCTTGAGACGTCTGGTCTCCTGAATGGATTCGTCGAGTCGGTTGTAACGCTCCACGAGCTGGGTCAGGGGCAGCTGGTGAGCTGCGAGAAGGGCAGCCAGAATATGCTTCTGCTCATCAAGTTCCTCGACCAGTTGAATCATACGCTCGTGCATCAGCCGATCGGTCTCCTGTAGCTGCCGTACCTCACTGCTCAATTGCTGGATACGCTCCTTATGATCATTCAGGATGAGATGAAGCGCCTTGCGCTGCTCCAGCAGAAGTCTGAACTTGTACATGGGGATCGAGCGGCCCTCTGCCTGCTGTCTGTCACTGAGCGTGTGTACCTCGCTGTCCAGTCCATCCTTCAGACGCTGAACGACAGCCAGAGTAAGTCCCTGCGCCGCGTCATAGGAGCCGAGAATGGATAGCTGCTGATTGGCCTCGGCGATTAGTGAGGGAATCCGCTTGCGGACCCGTTCCCATCGGAAATTGCAATACAGAATGTATAACAGCAGAACCAGCAGAGCCAGGAACACCAGCATGAGTGCAAAGTAGATCAGTTGCTCTGTCGGGAAATTCCAGAACAGCTGGCCACCATCCCCGTTAGCGAGGGCCGACAGGAAGCCAGGCTCACCAGCTCCTGAGGCTGCACCCGAGGCGGGTTGCTTCTCCCCATCTGAGCTACTGCCAGCCGAGCCTGCCGCATCCGTGGCTCCTGTATTCTTGGTAGCGCTCTTCTGCTCAGCCGGATACAGACGGTTCAGCTCGGCCATCGTCTGTGTCGCTCCCTTAGCGAATTGATTGGCTTTGGCTGAGGGAATGAAGTGTTTATTCAGAAAGGCCGTCAAGCTGGATGGCTGGGAGTTGCTGATCCAGCCCTTCTTCTTTGCAAGCTGGTCCAGCTCCTTCCTGAGCTCGTCATTGTGAAAGTTCAGCTCAATTCGGCGGTCTTTCTTGGAAATAAGCAGTACGACATCATTGCTCTCAAGCTTCCAGGTTTTATAGATTCTGGTGGCATATGCCGCAGGGTCCTCGCCAGCCAGAGAATCAAAGGTAATAATTCGGAACTGAAGAGGTCCTTTCCTCGCTTCCTTGGCCAGTAGCTCGACCTCTTGCTTCGTGAAAAAGCCTCCGCGGTCCGTCACGGCCCCCCAGCTCTCGGGAACCTGCTTCGCCATGGCAGGCGAGGCCGCCGTGAACAACAGCACAAACATCATTACAAAGAGCACATATCTTTTCATCCGTTTCCTCCATTAAGCCAGTTGCCTTTATGCCTGGTTCATTTCGATGTAGTTCTTAAGTAGAGATGATAACAGGTCCATTATACACTTTATTCCAAAAAGGCTAATGAAGGAAATGTGCGCATAGTAAGGGATGCTCATGCTGGCGGGATAGTCCTGTGCGTCAACATTTAGTCATGCGCTAACATTTAGTCAATGGATACGATCTGCCACTGTCCCTTGGTATTTTGCTCCATGTAGAGATTGTTGCTGAACTCACGAATCCCCAGCAATTCATCATTGGCGATGCCGTCGATCGGGACGATTCTTCGCTGGTGCTCCTGAATTACAGTGCCGATCTGCACGAAGCGATACCGATCAGGCTGTTCCAATAATGCTGCGAAGCTTCCGTAATCCTGATCTTTATATCTTGGGAATATTTGTTCAAAGGTAGCTTTGTCACCTGCGGCTATAGCTTCGGTGAATTGTTGGAGCACGCTCAGCATGTCTTTGTTCATTAGAGGGTCCTGAATGCTGCTCCAGTCAATATGAACGCCAGCCTCAAAGGCGTCAGGATTCAGCTCAGCAGGGTCTGAGCCAGGCAGTGCAGGCCCCTCGCCAGGCTGTTCGGAAGGCTCTGACTGTGGTGGTGTCTGCTGTCCAGCTTCATTACCTTCTGGGGTCCCTGGAGCTGTGGGCTCCTGTGGGGTAGCCTCCGGCACTGAATTCGAATGATTGTCAGGGGAAGGCTGCTCTGCCCTGGAGCAAGCAGCCAGCAGCAGTACCATCGACACACAGATTGATCCGATGATGATCCTTAGATAGGGTCTACCTGTCCATAACGCTGTAAGCCATCGTTTCATGGCACAGTCACCTCTTTCTTGGGATTATTGCCCTAAGGCGTGTAGCAAATAGTACCCGATTCCACGGCTTCATAACCCGACTGATACCTGACAGGCGTTGACGTTGTTCCAACTCTACTGTACAAATTATACACGAAGACAAATACATAATAATGAAATGAAGTCAGATCTAGGTCCTAATTTATCACTTCGATCTTCACTGCCAGTTCCGAAAAGCCGATGAACATCTTCGGTTAACTATACGGATTGGAGTGAAGAATGGTGCAACGAAAATATCTATGGCTCAGAGCGGTGACGGTGCTAGCCATCATTATTCTGTTGATTAGTGGCTGCGCATCGGCCCAGACGAGCGATACGAATGCGGCCCAGGAATCGGCTCTGGGAGCCAGCCCGGATGGCAGCGGCGATGCCAAGGATGACGTAAAGAAGGATACGAACTCAGACACAGTGAGGTTCATTAACGCGACCTATGCGCTCATTACGACAAGCAATGATATGGATACATCCATATATGGAGGGCTAAAGCGTTCTTTCCTGAACAATATGAGCATGGAGGTAGCCTTGAAGGACAGCTGGGATATTACCGATACCGCCAGCGCGGAATCCACCATTGAATGGCTGATGACAGAAGGACATAACAAGGAGTTCATGGACCTCTTGAAAGAGTATCAAGGCAATCGGGAGGAACTGATGAAGTTCCGGCAAGAGCTGGAGGCGAAGAGTAGCCTGACGGCTGATGAGGCTCAATTGCTGGAGCTGTACGACATGCTGGAGCAGGTGTATGCAGATAATCCGGAGCAGGGGATTCTGGCCTGGGATTTATGTCGGGCAACCCAGATCGCTAGCTGGTCTTATGTCGCCGGGTTCCTGAGCTACGAACGATCGATGGAGATCAGCGTTGAGGCCGGCGCTCGTTTGCAGAAGCAATTCACCTCTTGGGATCAGCTGGTGCATAACTATCTGCTGGGCTATCAGTACTGGTCTGGTGAGAGTCCGGCAGATGCACAATCGGAGTTGGTACTTCGGAAGCAGATCTATACGAAGTTGAAGGCGGATCCGTCGGGTCCTTATCAGGTGGATTGGAATACGGCGCTTAGCGTACAGGAGATATAATGTGAAGGAATATCTGTCTCAATAGGATATCTCTCAAATAAGATATCTCTCAATAAGAGGTCTCTTGATAAGTCTCAAGCAAGTTAGCAACAGAGTTATATTAATGAACAGTCATAGAGGCCTCCAACTCCCGTCTATGGGAAGCAGGAGGCTTCTTTTGTCTACTCGTCCCCAAGCTTGGTATTGCTGTCCTTGAGCTTGGTATTAATGAGAGAGCAGAGCAGCAATACGTGTACGCTGTACTGTGTCGGGATATAGTACAGGGATTGACCACTGCCATCCGGCTGTCAGCTCCACCAGGCTCAGGTAATGACCATGTCCTGCGCCTGTATCGATTCCAATCTTGCCCGGGGCCATCCAGAGAGCATCCGGCTTGACGCCGAAGCGGAAGGTGGAGGTATGTCCGAACACAATCGTCCTGCCCGGTAAGGGCAGTGATTCATGAAAAGGAAGCCGGATTTCCGTAAGATCCTCCGCGGATTGGTGATCTAAGGGAACGTCAGGGCGAAGTCCGGCATGCACGAAAATATAGCGGCTATGCTCTGCCCAGAGCGGCATGGAGGTAATGATGCTACGATAACGGGCAGCTGCCATAGAATCCTTTACGATGTTCTCGGGAATACTCAGGAGCCACTTGCGTTCGTTATTACCCTGCAGGGCCACCGCTCCTGTACTACACAGCTGGTTAACCAGCTCCAGTGTTCCGGTGGAATCAGGACCCTTATTCACATAATCCCCTAATAGGAACAGCCGATCCCTACGTGGACGATAATCAGCTGCTGCCAGGAGGCGTGGAAGAAGATGACCGTACCCATGAATATCTGAGATGGCGAAAATCCGATTCATAAACTACTCATTTCCAGCATGACGCTTGCCTCCCGCCATCCGATGAGTCACTTGCACATCTTCCCCTTGCTGTTCCCCTTCTTCCATGGATTGCGACTTATCACTGTCTCCATACAACATGGTATACTCCGCTGGAAAGCAGAGTGTGATACTGCTGTTGGGCTCCTTCCAGGATGGATGAAATACATGCAGCCGCTGTCCATCCGCTGCTGCAGCTATGATGCGCCATGCGGTTCCTTCGTAGATGCACTGAACCACCTTGGCTTGCAGCCTGTTGACGCCTTCCGGGTATTTCCCTGAATCCTCTTCTTCCCCCAGTAATGCAATGTGATCCGGATGCAGCAGCATTACACCCGCACGTGAAGCGGTTACTGGGGTTATCCGTCTGCCACGAAGACGGTCATCCGCTATGAGGGCGGTCTCCAACTCGGGCTGGGTCTCACCAACGAGGTTGACGTTCAGCCGATTGTGATATCCCATAAGCTGGGCTGCCCAGGGGCTGGCGGGACGCTCGAACAGCTCTGCAGGCCGTCCAAGCTGATCAATACGGCCCTCCCGCAGGACTAGAATCCGGTCTGCGATGGTGAAGGCCTCCATTCGATCATGGGTCACATACAGCGTCGCTATAGATAGCTCGCCGAGCAGCTGAGCCAGCTCTCCTCTCATGTCTGTCCGCAGCTTGACATCCAGATTGGACAGCGGCTCATCCATTAGTAACAGCTGCGGCTTGGTGGCCAGTGCACGGGCAATACCAACCCGCTGCTGCTGCCCTCCCGACAGTTGGGCCGGTAGACGTTCCAGCAGCCCCTCCAGCTTCAAGAGCTCCTCAAGCTGGCGCAGACGGTCATTTCTCTCGGCCTGGCTCAGCTTGCGCCGCTTCATGCCGTATTCGATGTTCTGCTTTACATTCATATGCGGCCACAGGGCATAATCCTGAAAGACCATATTAATCGGGCGATGCTCAGGAGGAACATATGCTCCGTGGCCCTCGACGATGCGGCCAGCCATCTCCATGTGCCCGCTATCTAACGGGAGCAGGCCGGCTACCAACTGGAGAAGAGTGGACTTTCCGCATCCGGAAGGACCGAGAATACAGATGCGCTCGCCCTCTTGAACCTCGAAGGACAGGGGCTGTAGCACCTGCTGTGTCCCGAAGGCTTTGGTTACCTGATGTAATTTCAAAATAAAACTCAAGCTGTCATCTCCTCTTAGAGTTCTTACACATGTTGCTACACTTGTGTGTTGTTCTCGGGTGTGTTGTCCCATAATTTGAATAGCCAGCGACCTACCAGTTGAAGAGCCAGGATCAGGATAACAACAATCGTACAGCTCATTACGGTCGCAGCAGTGGCATAGCCATATTGTGAAAATTCAAACGCCCGGTCGATAACAAGTGGCATGAGCGAGTAGTTGGGCGGCTTCAGCATGGACGATAAGGCCAGGTCGAATATACTCGTACCGAATGAAGCCAGCGTAGCCAGCAGTAGAGATTGGCGGACCAGCGGCAGGACAATATGCTTCATTCGCTGGAAGGTCCCTGCACCCTGGATGGCTGCGGCATTGAGCATCGTGCCCGACAGATTGCCGAAGGCGCCGAGCTGCACTCTTACCGCGTAAGGAATCGCGCCCGCGATGCCTGCAATGACCAGCAGGGCGGGGGTACCATATAAGTGAAGACCAAGGGGCTCCAGCCACTTTTGATTCCAAATAAATATGTACCCTATCCCCAGTACGACCCCCGGCACAGCCAGAGATATGACAGAGAATAGTTGTAGCGCACCCTTGAAGCGGAATTGGGAGAAGCTGAGCACATAAGCCGTGACGAAGCCAATCAGCATGCTGAATATGGCTGCCAGACCCGCAATGAATAGCGAATGACCTAGCCCTTCTACATATCCAAGCAAGCGATGATCCCCAGTTCCGTCCGTGAGCAGCTGCCGATAATGCTCCAGCGTCCAATTGTTCAGGCTCATTCCTTCACCGAGATGACGAAGGAAGGACACGACGGTGCTTGTGCCGAGCGGAATTCCTAGACAGAACAACAGGAATACTGTAATTCCCAGATTGTACAGCCAGACCTTCCGCGGTCTGCTCTTGTGGGTCTTCACAGCGCTGGCATTCAGAAAGTCATAACGTGAACGGCGCCGGGCCAGTACCAGCACGAGCATGGCCAGTGCCAGTATCATCACCAGATAGAAGGCGAGTACACCTGCCATATCGAATCGAACGGGCGACTGGTAGATCGCTGTGTAGATCGAATAGGTAAGGGTAGGAAATGTATAGACCGTAGACAACGCCGCAGGCAGGCCAAAATCCCCGATGGTATCCATAAAAACAAGTGTCCATCCAGCTAGATAAGAGGGAGCAGCCAGCGGCAGTTCAATAGTGCGCCAGACCGTAAAAGGGCTGGCACCATTCAGTCGTGCCGCTTGCCCGAATTGACGCACATTCCATTCGGAGGCGGCGAGAATCGCAAGATAGGCTAGCGGAAATTTGCTCAGTGCCATTACGAAGATGAGTCCTGTCGGCTGGAAGATGAATGACGTTACCCAGGTCCAACCCAGCCACTGGTCTACCAGACCGTCAGCGCTCGCGAACAGTACCCAGCCTTGGGCAATCATGAATGAGGGGGCAATAAGTAATAGCCATGCGGTCAGATCGAGCAAGCGGGCGGCGGCAAAATCCCAGCGAGCCCTAATCGTCGCAAGTACACCGCCGATAAGAGTACCAAGCGTAGCTGCACCAATGGATAGCATAAGCGAGTTCGTCAGGGAACGGCGCCACAAGGGCCGATTAGCAATCTCCCCTAGTAACTGAAATCCATTGAACTCGTGCCGTCCGAAGAATATGCCCGGAAAGATAACATTAATCAGTACCGCCAGCAGCGGTAGAAATATAAAAAGAAACAGGAGGGCGGTGACCCCGCCTCCCCAGCGTGCTTCCGATGATCGTCTCATGTGTTCTCCTACTTCGGCATGGAGTGGCGGCTGAATAGCCGCCAGCCAGATGTATGCGGCATACTTATTGGATATTCTGGTCTGCGAACCAGGTCTTGATCTCGACCTCATGCTCGGAGGCCCACTTCGCAGGAGGGAGCAGGAATGTACCGTCCTGTCTGCGTCCCTCTGCCGAAGGCACACCTTCAATCAGCGGAGTGAAGAAGCCGTCAGTTGACTCCATGGACGTGAGGAGCTTCTGCGTCTCCGGCTTCAGCATGAATTCAATAAAGGCCTTGGAGGCAGCAGGATTGCGTGTATCCTTGCTGATCGCCATAACGCGCAGACTTCCGGGTGCCCCCTCGTCCGGCCAAATGACCTCGACAGGCTCTCCTGCCATTTTCAGGCCATATGCGTTATGCTCCTGTAGGGCAGCCACCTGAATTTCTCCACTTAGCAAGGCTTTGCCGACAGGACCATTCTTGGGATAGATGTTCAGACCTTTCTGAAAACGCTCTGTGTACTTACGCTCAGCCTCCTCTACGCCCCATTTATCAAAGAAGGCCGATACGAGCGGGTAGGCTGGAGCGGCTACGGCAGGGTCGGCATGTCCGACGGTACCGGAGAAGGCGAAGAATTCCTCCCAGGACTTGGGCGCATTCTCTGCGTTGACAAGGTTAGTGTTGTACGCAATGACAGCAGCAGCATGGATGCCGATAGGGAAATAGGCAAGATCCTCGGGCAAATATTCCTTGCCCTGAGCCGTCAAATTGTCAAGGTTCTCAGGCTTCCAGCCTGTCATCAGAAAATCCCGGTCCCCCAGATTGCGCACGGAGCCGTGCCCGTCCATCATGAGGATATCCCACTGCGGGTTCCCTTGCTCAGCCTCAATCTTGGCCAGAGCTTCACCTCCACCGTAATGAACGGCCTCCATCTTATAGCCTGTAGCTTCTGTGAATTTGGGAGCAATGAAGTCTACAAAGTCATTACCGTACAAGTAGATTGTCTCGCCTGTGTCCTCGTCGCTGTCAGCTGCTGCTTCTCCTTCGCTGGTGCCCGGTGTCAGAGCGGAAGTGCGTTCATCTGTTGCTGATGCACCTGTACCCGTTACATTTCCAGCACTGCCACAGGCGGATAGGAGCAAGATTACGCTCAGTAATCCGAGCCAGATGATGTTGCGTAGCATGTGTATTTTCATAATAGCCTCCATTTCATATCGATCCTTCTGTGGAACATGATTGTGTGCACATTCCTCATTGTAGGTAGGATCAGTCTGCTGGGCATTAGCGCGGAGTTAAATTCAATTAAAATATTATCTATTAAATTTATGATAAAATTGATAATATCTATGTATTCTGTGCTACCATTCAAGCTAACAGGCAGTATTAACAAGAGAGGGAGTGCAGGATGAATCTGCAGCAATTGAAGTCCTTTGTGCTGGTCGTTGAATTGAAGAAGCTGTATCTGGTTGCCCAAAAGCTGCAATTGACCCAACCGACAGTTACGTTTCATTTGAATAAGCTACAGGAGGAACTGGGGATCTCTTTGTTCCATACGCGCTCGTATCATGTCATCAAGCTGACGGATGCGGGAAAAGCCTTTTACCATTATGCCGCCCAGATCTGTGCCCTATCGGCAGAGGCAGAGTCCTTAATGGAGCTGCACCGCGGAACAGCCGCAGGCCACCTTGCCATCGGGAGCACTCATACACCAGCTACATACTTGCTGCCGCCATTGCTGGAGCAGCTTAAGCGGAATTTTCCTGGCCTCACCGTCCTGCTGGATGTGCGCCCGGCCTCCTATATTCTGGAGCGGGTGAAGCAGTATGAGCTGGATATGGGCATTATTTCGCATATGAAGGTGGAGGACCCTGATCTCTTGATGCTCCCGCTTGTTCAGGATGACCTGGTGCTGATTATGGACCCGGAGCATCCGCTGGCTGACATAGATGAGGTAACGCCTATTATGCTGTCTGCTCATCCATTGATCTCTCATGAGGAGGGCTCAATCAGCCGACAGATGATAGATCGCTGGGCGCAGGAGCAGCAGGTAGAGTTGAATACCTCCATGATCGTGTCCGGATCGGAGGCACTGAAATCAGCAGTGCGCCACCGGATCGGATACGGCATGATTGCTGAAGCCTCCATTCAGCAGGAGCTAGCAGAGGGGAAGCTTCGCTCGAGGCCAATACCCGGATGGGGTTCCCGGCGATATATCTATGCAGTGCGGCACAGGAACAAGCTGATTAGTCCTGCACTCAAGAGCTTCTGGGAACTGCTGGAGCAGATGTACGCCAGTGCAGATGAGTCGCACGGAGCCTATACGAAGCAAGAGCAGCCGCATTAATGGAGCAGGGGAAAGATAGTTAAAGGAAACAAACTACTATTTGCATCAGTCTGCATTTGTGCGAGGACTTCATTTTTCGGGGAGTGAGGTACAGGGTATGAACAGAAAGAAGTGGATCTGGATATTTCTCTCCGGGGTGCTAGTTTATTTTCTGGTCACCATCTTATTAAGTCAAATGTAAGAATGGAAGCTGGAGGGGCGTAGAGCATTGAGTCTGACCGTGTCGCATACACATCTGAAAGAAGGTTCCTGTACAGTCAACTTGTGAAGGAGGATGACGATGAGTAATTTTCTGAACAAAATGAAGACGGGCATGAATCAGGTCAAGGATAAGGCCAACCAGACGGTAGAAACAACAAGACTGAGTACGCAGATCACCTTGAAGCGCAAAGACCGAACGCATCAATTCGCCAAGCTCGGAGAATTGGTCTATCAAGCCTATGTGACTGGAGGGGCCAATGCTCCGCTGGAGAAGGTAGCTGCCTATACACAGACGGTCCAGAAGCTGGACCGGGAGATTGAAGCCCTGGAATGGCAGTTGGCGCGGCTAAAGGGTGAGCGTATATGCGTATGCGGCAAAGTCGTGGCGAGGGAATCCAGGTACTGTAATCACTGTGGTCAGCCGCTATCGATCCTGAAGGACCCACCACAGGGATAGCCATGAATCCTGTATGGCTGCTTGGATGCTCGAAGGCAGCGTGATGCTCAGCTACTGCCCCCGGCGAACAGCTAAGTCCTATAAGGGTGTGTGCCCAAAGACCGAAGTCGTAAAGAAAGCACTTAGGATAAATAGTTAGAATAAATAGTTAGGATAAATACAGAATTCTCTTGAGCAAGTCTTATCTCCGACGTTCATGTCCGGGAAGGGCTTGTTCTTTTTTTGTTCAACTGTACTACATCGAAGTCAGCCTGCGATATTGACCGGGCGTGTGTCCGGTGCACTTCTTGAACACCACATTGAAGTTCGGAGCATTGGCAAAGCCCGCTCGCTCCCCGATCGCCTGAATGGGGATGTCGGTATCCCTCAGCATATTCTGGGCTTCACGAATGCGAATGTTTTGCAGATACTCTCGAAAGGGTACGCCGGTAATCTGCTTGAAGCTTCTGCTCAGATGAGATGGGCTGATGTAAAAGGATTGGGCCAGATGGTTAAGGCTGTGGGGCTGGTCGTAATGCATGGTTATGTAATTGGCGATTTCCAGAATTTTATCTCGCAGCGGATGCCCTTCCGGCTCCATGGCAGGGGGATGCGGCTTGCGCAGCTCCAGTCGGTGAATTCGAATGAGCAGCTCCAGCAGCAGCGCACGAACCAGCTCCGTATTACCGGGCTCGTGGACCTTGGCTTCATGCAGCATATTGCCGAGCAGATGCTCGACCGCAGTCTGTTCATTCATATCGAAGCGGACGACGGGCCGCGATTCTTGCTGGTATAGACGCTCGAAGGAAGCACGCACCAGCTCAGCATCCACAAAATGCTGGGAGAAATTGATCAAAATGCGCTCACAGTGAACGGGTGCGAAGCTGAAGGTCTGGTGCATTTGCTCAGGAGGAATGAAGACCAGGTCTCCTTTGTTGACCTCTATGGTGGTGCCTTGGATGGTATAGGTTTTTGCACCGCTCAGCACGTAGAAAATCTCGTAAAAGGTATGTGCATGCGGATTCTTCATATTGGAATAAGCCTCGCTCATCTTGTACTGAATGAAGAAGCTGTCCTCTGCGAGCGAGAACTTGATGTCTGGTAATTTTGCCACGGGTGATCCCCTCCTAAAATGGATTGGAAAATGCGCAACAACAATAAAATGATAGCGCATACAAAGCATGAAATCAAAACTTTTATATCCACCGCCGTACTATAATCGTTATTGTCTGGATTGTGAAAAAATTGAAAATATGCCTTGTGAAAGGAAAGGGGATGTGTAAAATGACGAATTTGGGATTGGGGCAAACCTCACGCAGCTTCAAGGGTCTTCTAGCAAGCGCTCTGTTGATTACTGGTCTGACAGGCTTCGCGCCTTCAATGCAGGCCGAGGAGTCTGTTAGCGAGCTAGCAAGCAGTACAGCTTCGGCACCTACGATCGTGGTTGACAAGAATGGGGGAGGGCACTTTACTACAGTTCAGGCGGCAGTCGATTCCATTCCTGATGGCAACAGCTCTGAGCGAATCATCCAAGTGAAGCCTGGCACCTATGCAGAGAAAATATTCATTCCGACCTCCAAGACGAATATTACCCTGATCGGAGAGAATGCCAATAATACCATTCTGACTTATAACGACACAGCCACCACAGCGGGCAGTACAACGAACAGCGCCAGCACTTCCGTACGGGCCAATAATTTTCAGGCCAAAAATATTACCTTCAAGAATACAGCCGGACGCAATGCCGGTCAAGCCGTCGCCCTCTATGTCTCTGGTGATCGTTCCCGCTTCGAGAACATCCGCGTACTCGGCTTCCAGGATACGCTCTATTCCAATGGGGGACGGCAATATTACAAGAATAGCTATATTGAAGGCACAGTAGATTTTATCTTCGGACGGGCCACAGCGGTGTTCGATAATTGCGAAATTCGCAGTCTTGGAAACGGATACATTACTGCTGCTTCAACAGAGCCTACCTCCGAGTATGGCTACGTGTTCATGAACAGTCGCATCACACGCTCCGGCACAGGCGACCATTCCGTCTACCTTGGCCGTCCATGGCGTCCATACAGTGCGGTCATCTTCATGAACAACTGGATGGACAAACATATCCGTCCCGAGGGCTGGCATAACTGGGGCAACGCTGCCAATGAAGCCACTGCACGCTATGCTGAATTCAACAACTCGGGTCCGGGCTGGAATGACCGTAACCGTGTAGGCTGGTCGAATATACTTACGTCTGCGCAAGCCTCTGCAATTACCATTCAATCCGTGCTGGGCGGAAGCGATGGCTGGGACCCCAGATAAGTGTCAATCTAGACGATAAGCTGATCCAATCGTAAGTATCGCGGAAAATGAGTCTTCTTTTCCCTATTTCAACGAAGCTGCTGAGCTATATTTTCAGGTGTAGGAGGAAGATATGTTGAAGTCTAAATTATGTTTATTACTGCTTGCATTTGTCGTCGTGGCCACGACGCTGGTACCCATGGGAGATAGCGGAACAGCCAGTGCAGCGGAGCCTGCACGTATTCCTGCTTTTCCCGGTGCTGAAGGTGGCGGTATGCATACTACAGGCGGGCGCTTCGGTGAAGTATATGAGGTTACGAATCTGAATGATTCCGGTCCAGGCTCGTTCCGGGATGCCGTATCTGGCAGTGATCGGATCATCGTGTTCAAGGTGGGTGGCAACATTCATCTGAAGTCCAGGCTCCAGATTACGGGTTCGAACCTGACGATTGCAGGCCAGAGCGCGCCTGGCAACGGAATCGCTGTGCTGGATTACGACACGTCACTGCAGGGTAACAATGTGATCATCCGTTATATGCGCTTCCGACTGGGCGATAACTTCTTCTCGGAAGAGGATGCCTTCGGTGCCCGCAAGCGGAAAGATGTCATTCTGGATCACTGCTCCTTCAGCCATTCGGTAGACGAGGTGCTGTCTCCTTACCAGATGGAGAACATGACGGTGCAATGGTCTATGATCTCCGAGAGTATGCTGATGTCCAATCATTCCAAGGGCAGACATGGATACGGTGGCATCTGGGGTGGTAAAAATACCACCTTCCATCACAATCTCATCGCGCATAATGCGAGCCGCAACCCGCGTTTTGGGGGAGAGCAGGACAATATTATCGATTTTCGCAATAACATTATCTACAATTGGCAGTTCATGAGCACGTATGGTGGTGAGCGTGCACTGGGCAACATCGTAGGGAACTATTACAAATATGGACCGGATACGGACCGCACGAAACGCGCTCTTCTACGGGACACACCTTCCAAGGATAGTCAGTGGTTCATCGCTGACAATATTGTGGATGGCTATCCCGAGATTGCGGAGGATAACTGGCTTGGTGTCATCGGTGATGTGCCGGAGGTAGCCAAGCGAAGCGAGCCTGTTGAGATGCCGTATACGTACACGGCGGAATCAGCTACTCAGGCTTATGAGCGAGTACTGGACGAGGCTGGAGCCACATACCCTACCCGTGATTCTATGGATGCCAGGGTGATTCAGGAGGTGCGTGAGCGCGGTGGACGACTGTCCAATTCTCAGGATGAGGCAGGTGGATTCCCGGCTCTGCCTGCGGTGACATCGGCATTGGTAGACAGTGATAGGGATGGCATTCCGGATGATTGGGAGCTGGCGAATGCCCTTGATCCGAAGGATGCAAGTGATTCGCAGCAGATCGGCCCTGAGGGGTACACGTATCTGGAAATGTACCTGAATGAGCTTGTCGCAGATTACACGCCATCGAACCCAGAGGTGAAGCTCGTGGCTCCTGAGCATGGAGAGCTGGTGGAGGCTGGCGAGCGTGTGGTACTGAATGCGACTGCAAGCATGGACCAGTCAGCCATCCAACGAGTGGAATTCTACGCCAATGAAGTGAAGCTTGGAGAAGCGACAGCTGCACCTTATGAATACACATGGAACTCTCCAGAGGAGGGGACCTATTGGATTACAGCGAGAGCGTACGACACGCAGGGGATTGCTGCGGATAGTCCCGTGCACCCGCTATATGTAGTTCACTCGCAAGAGGTGTCCAGTCCGTGGCAGTCGGTGGACATCGACTCTGCGAAGATTCCTGGTCATGCATCGGAAAAGGATGGAGTCATCACCCTCCGCAGCGGCGGACGCATTGGTGGAACAGATGATCCAGTGCTGGTAGATAAGACACAGGATTCCTTCCACTATGTGTACCAGACGCTGGCTGACGATGGGCAGATCGTGGCACGCATCAACGAGGTTGGTCGTGTGGATAATGAGTCCCAGGCCGGAATTATGATGCGCAGCAGCCTGGACCCGGATGCCCGTATGGTGGCGCTGACGCAATCACTTGTCAAATATGGTCATGTAGCCCGCTTCTGGGAGCGCACCCAGCAGGGAGGGGAAGCCGCTTCACGTCAGATTGAGGACTTCCTGGCGCCAGGCTATATTAAGCTGGTAAGACTGGACGGGATCGTCTATGGCTTCCTGTCGCAATACGGGAATGAATGGACACTGGTGGGTACGGTGAATGTTGGCGACTGGCCGGATACGATCTATGTCGGGCTCGCAGTCGATGGAGCGCTCATCAATAACGATATTTACAATTATGGATGGGGCCGTTTCTCAGAGGTCGCTGTCAGCAATCTGGAGTCAATTCCTGCGATTGTTCAAGAGCTTGAAGCCCATGGTAAGGCAGAAGGCATAGAATTGAAATGGCAGACGTCTGAAGGGGCTAGCGGCTATCACGTAGAGCGTAGTCTGGTGGAGAGCGGGCCATATTCGGTAATTGCTCCAAGTGTCACGGATGCGAGCTATACGGATACCACTGTGGAAGCTGGCAACGTATATTACTATCGAATTGTGGCTGCGAATACGGCTGGGGATACGCTGCCCTCAGCTGTCAAGTCGACTGCTGTGCCAGGTACCGTAGCCAAGCAGTATACGGTAAAGGATAACTTCGACACGACCCCGGCCAATAGTCCGCCAGCGGGCTATACGGTATACCCTCCTTATCCAGGCAAGGAGGATGCTTATGTCAGAGTGACAGAGCTTCCTGATCTGGCGAATGATGAGGAGCGGGGGAACGGCTTGATCATGCAGAGCAGTAAGGTAGATCTGGCTACGGTCACCAAGCGTTTTCAGGCTCATGCCGACAAGCTAATTCTGGAAGCGGATGTGATGGTTCCGGCTTCGGCTTCAGGCAAGCATATGATTCAGTTGCTTAAACTGCCAGGTGGAAAATCTGCCGTTCGTCTCCAGCTGAATCAGGACGGATTGAGCTACATTACCCCTGCCAAGGAGACGATCCTGCTGAAGCAAGTCGATTGGAAGGCAGGAGAGTGGCACCGTCTGCGAGTAGAGCTGGATGTACCTGCGCAGCAGTATTCCCTGTATGTGGATGGGGAGCAGGTCGTGGACCAGCAGGCCTTCGTGGATAACCCGGATGTGGTCGGCACTCTCTGGGTGAATTCGGAGAGCAGTCTGTATCTGGATCGCATTCAGGCATATCGGATGGTACAGCCTTAAGTCACAGGTTGGTTGTGGTGCTGGTATGAGTGGCGTTGGCGGGAGATTTCATTGAAGTGGAGGGTGGATTCTTTCGCTGGGCTGCTGCATATGGTTGTTAGGATGGGTCCGCACTTCTTGGAAGGGGAGTGCGGGCTTGTTTGTGTTTTGGGGTGCGTGCATGTAGATGGCTCAGACACGTAGATCACTCCGAATGCAGAATCATCCTTCACACACGTGGACCACTCCGAGTGCAGAATCATCCTTCACACACGTAGATCACTCCAAATGCAGAATCATCTTCCAATCGCTGTTATCCCCAGATTTCTTGAAATTTTTACAAAGGGGGAAATCTGGGGATAAAGGCGAACGCTCCGCTTCTCCAGATCGATTCTGCACTCTCCGTTATACGTGTCGTTGGTAAGGGATTTAGTGAAAGAGCTTGCGCAGCGGCTTGGATGGCCTGGGCGTGTTGAAAATCAAAGCGTCGCACTCAAGTAGAGTGCGACGGGGCTATATGCCCCTCTAAGGAGGATATAAGATATTTCAATCCACGCACTCAAGTAGAGTGCGACCGGGTATAGTGCTCTTTAACGTTAGGATGCTTCTATTTCAATCCACGCACTCAAGTAGAGTGCGACCCAGGCTTCAGGGCACCCTGCACACCTGGCGGCGTATTTCAATCCACGCACTCAAGTAGAGTGCGACAGCGGAAAACATCGTATAAACGCTGCATCTAGCACCTATTTTACCGTATATCCGTCAAAATGGAAGAGTGCGTTTGCCTTGGAGACAGGCTCCTGTTCACATTTTATTCACATTCGACTTCGATTCGACAAAATCTGAGGTGCGAATCCCCCGGGAAAATCATGTGAGCTTGGCATTCGCACCAACCCATTACATTCAACAGGTGACCCAATTCAGGGAAACATGCTACGAGATTTTATTCTAAATATTGTAATTATGCTAGTGTCGAAAGCGGGTATACATAGATTCCCAGTGCAAAAAGGAGTCAGGTATAGTTTTAGCAATGAAGCGGCTTCACGATTGGGTTGGTGGAGATGAGTCGACAAAAGAGATTATAGTTATACTTTCGAGATTGATTGAGAGCCAATTATACAGCAGTAAACTGACCAAAGAGAGGGAAGAACGGCATCAGGGGATTTGGGGAGCTAACGCTCGCATACACGAACTGGGGAAACTATTAGGAGAACAAAGACCCGTTGATCGATTATCTGAGCAACCGGAGCGTTTAGATAAGATCATTTCGGATTGGTGGGATGAACATGGCTTCCATCATATATCCGAATCCAACCTCATCAGATCGAGAATTTTCATTACCTTAGTCTTTTCGTTGGGCATGTTCTAAAATCATTTGGGGCAGCAATCACAACATACACCTAAATTGGGATTAGATGCATGTATAAATTAGGAATCGAGTCAGCGCTAGAAAGACGGATTCATTTACGCATCTTCTTTATTAAATACACAACCCAATAACCTAGTGCTACTACTCCTGCGCTTATAAAGCTAACGATTAAACCATCTCCCCCTACTTTTCCAGAAAGTATATATATGGCGAAGAGTCCGGTGAGAAATGTAAGGATTATATTTATAATAAAGTTTTTCACTTTTAACAATCCTTTCTGGAAAAGATGTGTCCGAAAGCAGTATCCATAACTCATTAATTTACAATTGACAATAGATAGTTTGTTGGGATGATGTATTACAAAAGGTTATTAAATCAACGCACTCATGTAGAGTGACACCAATCTCTTTGTTCCCAAAATTAAATAAGCGGTAACTAATATTGATCGAAATTTGAGCTCGTTATGACCTTCTGTTAGACATTTTACCTGATATATTTGTACTTTGGGAATCGAGCAAGAAAAAAATTCAGCCGCGCGAAGCGGCATATGACTGGGGAGTTCCTATTCTCGCCTTTTTCTATTGAATTGAATATTTTAGGCAATTAAGTTGCGAAGGTGCAGTGCACATTATCTCATGGGAACAGTAGGATGGAAAAACAGACACTCACTGTTATATGGTCTTCGATTGAAACAAGTGGAATAATATGTTAAAATTCGGGTGTGTAATACATAATTTTAAGACACCGAAAACAAATATTTTAAAGAGGTGTTTAAAATGAATTCAGTAAAGAAAGTAGGATTATTTGCTTCAGCCAGCATTTTGGCTCTCGCATTAGGAGGCGCTTCTAGTGCGATTGCTGCTCCAGCAGAACAAGAGAGTCTCAATAAAGATTCAGTAATTGTTCCATATGTATATTGGTCCGGTAGCGCATATTTAAGCAAAAACAACTCAATTGATTAAGGGGTTGGAGGTGAATTATGGTTAATAACAATTCTAAGAAAATTGTCTTAACTAGCGCAATTTTCGCTATATTAACCATTGTATTTGTTTGTGGTTACTTAGTGTATCAAAATGTGGGAATCGTTCATAGTTACTTTTCTCCTCAAACGACATCGTTTTTCTCAGTCGAAAAAGAAACCGTCGAATGGAAAAGTATCCAGTTTGACAGCCAAGATTCAATTGATTTTGATGGTTTTTTTTGGGATAAAGCAGTTGTTAATGATGCGAATAGTGCAGGCGATGTACTTGTGAGAGTTAAGGATGAAAAGGGAAATATCGTAATTGATAAATTTCAGATTTCACCTGGTACGGAAAAAACACTAGACAATTTGAAAAAAGATACAAAATACTATTTTGAAGTCAAAACCACTGCAAAAGGACAATTCATTATTAATGCAATATAGTTTTTAGTAGGTGATTTAGGCACTTCTAAACCTAAGGTTTATGCCAGAAACATAATTCATTGAGTCCAAATTGTACATATATCAACCAAAGTCGTTCCTTAATGGATCGGCTTTATTTATTTCTCAAGGAGAGTGACTATATGTAGCTCATCAAGTGGCTTGTAAGGTTAACAGCAGCCAGATCCTCAGCTAGGAACAGGGATGAACTCCGTCATGGCCCGAAAACGTAAACGGAAGTCATCGCCTGGACCGAAGAAGCCCCAAAAAATTCATAGGATGTGTATGGGGATGTCAACAAGCAGATCGTGTTATTTGATGAGTTCAAATACGTATTTCAATCCACGCACTCATATAGAGTACCACGGTTGAGGATTAACAGCCTCTTACCCTATATCCCTATTTCAATCCACGCACTCAAGTAGAGTGCGACAGCGGAAAACATCGTATAAACGCTGCATC
>RCUF01000063.1_pt1 | contig 78324 bp, 83 predicted proteins | sample 2166311 | NCBI WGS metagenome assembly RCUF01 (sample SAMN09932608, study PRJNA488358) | compost metagenome | feature: garden; material: soil; isolation source: compost soil in 4-hydroxybenzonitrile-enriched culture | place: Germany: Experimental Botanical Garden Goettingen | collected 2016-01-27 | reverse complement strand
AAAATATTCTACACAATCAGACCAGCTTACTGATGAGAGCTTATTTGATTAATTATAAAGACGTGATCGTAACGACCGTTCCTTTTCATTTAAACAAATAAAGTCACTGCCAATTGTAGGGTACAGCTGAATATAGCATGACCAAAATGAACATCTTTTGGCCGCATTTCTTGCGGTCGGAGGGTGTTTTTTTTGCATAACGGAGATATTTACTTTGGTGATACATTTTGTGTATTATAGATACGAAATGTATCATTTAAGACTGTTATGGAGGGATACGATGCCCGAAGCCACGGGGAAAATGGAAGATGACAAGCTGCAATTTGTAGATACGCTGAGGGCGCTGGCTATTATTGGAGTTTTACTTGTGCATGTCAGCCAGCATGTAGACGGATTAAACGGATGGTTGCAAAAAGGCTTGAGTATAGGAGCTAAAGGAGTCGCTTTATTTTATATGGCCAGCGCTTTTACACTGTTTCTGTCCTTGAGCAAACGTTCGGGTGACAAGAGGGAAAGAATTTCAGCTTACCTATTGCGTCGTTTTTTTCGGATTGCTCCTTTGTATTACGTGATGTTAGGAATCTATTTGGTTGTGAACGGGACAGGTCCAAGATTTTGGCTTGGAGATCAGGAGGGAGTCACTGCCGCCAATATCACTGCTCATGTCCTGTTTTTGAATGGTCTGAATCCGTACTGGATCAACAGCATTATTGGTGTAGAATGGTCCATTGCGGTGGAATGTATGTTTTATCTGTTTATCCCCCTATTATTTAAGCTGATCCGATCAGTCCGCCATGCGACCTGGTTTGTTGTGATGGTGCTTGTGGTAAGCTTCGGTCTAAATACGGTATTTGCTCAATATCCATGGATTAGTGATCACTCTTTATGGGGGCACTATCTGTATTTATGGTTTCCGAATCAATTGCCTGTCTTTGGGCTAGGTATATTGTTGTTTTTCATTTGGAAAGACGAGCGGCATTGGAAAAGTATAGACCGAATCAGTGGAGGTTTGCTGCTTGTTTCTGTGCTATTTGCATTTTTTGGAGGCATGACCGATTATCTCATAGGTTTCGGGTTGCTACTGGGAGCGTATGCTTTGTATCACTGGCAGCCGATATGGCTGCTTAATCGGTTATGGTCATGGATCGGCCGCCTTAGCTACAGCATGTATTTGACGCATATGCTGGCTCTGGGACTCATCGTACAGCTTAAAATACCTTTTGCTCCCCTAGTCAGCCTCACACTTATGTTTATCATGACGTTGCTAGTCACCATCGGACTATCTTGGTTTACCTACTCGTGGATTGAACAGCCCGGCATCCGTTGGGGGAAAAAGCTTATATCACGTATGAAGCCTGTGCGCAAGCAGGGAGATTCGGTCAAAGAAAGTGTTGCCTAAGCTACAACTTGAAGCAGCATCCGATAACATTTGGTTGAAGTGCTTGAATTAATCTATGAAATAATTGAAAAGACCTCTTGAAAAGTAGCTCCCAGCCCTTTATATTCGATGTACATCCAAGTTTTTGAATACACCGATGAGGTTGGTTGGAATTGTAAAGGAGATGCGCGCATGCTTTTGAAGCCAATCGGCTTTTTGCTTTTCTCCACGCTTGAGGGAGTAGCTGTTTTTGCGCTGATTTTGAGTATTTTTAAAGTTAAAATGACCCCTTATCTTTGGCAGGCCATTTTTGTTAACCTGATTATGAATATGCAAAGTTATATGCTCCGAGAGGAGTTTTCCCTTTCGTATTTGGTGCCTGTCGTAAATATGCTGCTTTTTATTTTTTTACTCGCTACGGTCGTGAAGATTCCGATTGTGTGGTCCGGTATTATGACGGTTACAGGTTATTTTGCATATGCCGTTGTTCAGTCGGTATTCTTAAAAGTCATGTTCGGCAACCTTCCGGTTTCTGAGCTGCAGGATGGGTCCTTGAAGGGCTATCTGCTACAAGTGGTAAGCGCGGCAGTAGGACTGCTTATTTCATTGATGTTGTATCGAAAAGGGATCGGCTTTTCCCCTAATTTCAAGAAGCTTAAGTTCAAAGAGGAATATGGCATTGTCATCACGCTGATTATCCTGTCCCTCATTTCAACTTCTATTGTGCTCTACTATAACGAGGTATGGTTAAGTATGATATTTTTTGCACTGGTTTCGGGATTTTTCATCTATTATGCAATCGGAAAGGAATACCGGGATGATTGAAGCGATGGCTTTCAAACTTGCTAACCAGATCAAACGTATTGTGCCTGATCATCCAGCCTCTGTCGCGGTACTTCAATACGCACTTGCTCTCATTCTGAATGCGTCCATGATCATCGTGTTAACACTATTCGCCTCAATCTTCACGGGGCGGATGGTAGAAGCTGTAACGATTCTTGTCGCTTTCGCCCTACTGCGCCAAATATCAGGAGGCATTCATTTGAAAACGGGCATGGCATGTGTGTTGGTGACCTCAGCAGCTTTTACTTACATATCCTGCATTGCCTTAAATAGTTGGTGGACAAACCTGTTTACCGGAATAGCTCTCATTCTCGTTTTATGTTTTGCCCCATCCAGAATTGAAAAGCAGTCGCGCATTCCAGTACGTTTTTATCCCCTCTTGCGACTGTTATCCTCCTTGCTTGTATGTACTAATTTTGTAATCGGTTCCTCTGTAGTGGCTGTTGCTTTTTTGGTCCAAAGTCTAACATTGATCCGGGGAAGGAGGTGAGTGGAATGATGAGGAAAATGGTATATGGATTAGCCACATCGTTGTCTATGTTTGCAACATTTGCTGTATCAGTGGCAAGTTATGTGTATGTTTATCAAGGGGATACACCCGAGGAACTGCTGAAATAAACAAAATGCCGAAATAGAAAAATGATACATAGAGCTGCTATTAAGCAGCTTCTTTTTATGTAAAAAAAATCAGGCGCTCCATTAAAGAGCGCCCGAATGGGAGAGGAGAAACCGGACGAAGAGCTTATGGGGAAACGTAAGTCTTCTCCGCGGTTGTCTACGACATTGGTTGAATGCCGATATCCTAAGGATGCCCAGGGAATGGTTTTTTATACCTGCCTCATCCTAAGTTTTTCAAACGGCGGTGCATGTGGTACGATAGCGTCATAATCTTATATGGTTATGAACACATATAGAAAATAGGTGAGTTTCAGCGTGAGAGTGGTATCGGGTAGTGCCAAAGGAAGGCCGTTAAAGGCAGTTCCCGGCATAGGGACGCGGCCGACCACGGATAAGGTCAAGGAAGCGCTATTTAGCATGATAGGTCCTTATTTTGATGGGGGAGTCGCACTTGATCTGTTTGCTGGTAGTGGTGGCCTGGGTATAGAGGCGCTTAGCCGGGGAATGGACAAGGCTGTTTTTATTGATATGGAATCCAAAAGCATTGATGTCATTAAAGAAAATTTACGAAAAACTGGACTGGAAGGACAGGCTGAAGTGTTCCGCAATGATGCCGGACGAGCGCTCAAGGTGCTGGCAAAACGTGGAGCTCTTTTTGATGCTGTTTTTCTCGATCCACCCTATCGTCTCAAACACGGAGATGAATTAATGAGCCGTATGGCTGAGTTGAACTTGCTTCGTTCAGATGCAATCATCGTGCTGGAGTATGAATCGGGACATGAATATCCGGAAAGCTTCGGACCGTTCGAACAGGTCAGAAAAGCAGTCTATGGTGAAACGGCGTTATCTATTTATCATTTTGCAGCCGATGCTTTGTCGGATGTCGTAGAACATACGGAAGCCGGAGTGGTCAAATTCGGCATCAGCGAATCAGACGGGGAGGACCATCATGATTGAGCACAAACCACGTATTGCCGTATATCCGGGAACCTTTGATCCCGTGACGATGGGGCACCAGGATATTATTCAAAGAGCAGCTAGACAGTTTGATCTATTGATTGTCGCGGTTCTTAACAATATTAGTAAAAATCCGCTGTTTTCACTAGAAGAACGAATGGAGCTGCTGCGAACGGTAACTCGCGATATCCCGAACGTTGAAGTGGACAGCTTCCGTGATCTGACAGCTAATTATGTACGTCAAAAAGGGGCCCAGGTTATTGTCAGAGGAATCCGGTCGGTGACTGATTTTGAATATGAGCTGCAATTAGCCTCTACAAATCATAAGCTGAACCCGGATGCGGAAACGATCTTTATGATGACCAATCCGACTTATTCATATCTGAGTTCCAGTATGGTGAAGGAAATTGCGCATTTTGATGGCAAGGTTGTAGATCTGGTGGCACCGGAGGTGGAAGACGCGCTGCGTGCGAAGGTCAACGCGAATCGCGGCGGCTCCACCATGAAGTCATAAAGGAAAAGGCCAGCAGGGTAACTATAATTGTACCCAGCAGCGCAATGGACAGTACGGTTAGTTGCCAGGGGTACATAGATGTTCCTTCTATTTGTGTTAGTAAGCCGCTGGCTCCGGTCATGACAGGATGCGTGGCGGATTCATTTACGCTTTCCACAAAAGAAGACACAGAACTGCGATTGACGTAAGTGGGAGTTGTATTGCTGACGATGCGGTTAAGCGGGACCCATGTCGCTAAGGTAAGTCCAAAAGCAATGATCCCATGGAGCACTCGTGACAAGGTGAAGGTGATGCCCTTGTCGGAAGGTCTGGTGACGGCGGTAATTTGAAGCCAGCCGCACAAGCCGCCCCAGCCTAACACAGCGCTAATCAGCGCTGCTTGTGTACGGAGATCGTAGGGCAGACGGCTGATTTCATAGGAACCCAGATGGATTTCCATCCAGGCAGGCCATATGAAAGAAAGCGATCCTTGGCCTGTGTATATGGACAGCAGTCGAATCAGTACGGAAAAGAAAATAATGAATCCACCTGTCACCATCAGCGTCTGTACAGCATGGGATACGGTTTCGCCCAACAGTTTTCCGAAACTGCGGCCGTCCCGTTCTCTGGCAGAGCGGGTAGCTTCCCATGCGGATCGGATCAGGGAGGGAGAAGTACGGGAAACTGAGGTGCGCCGTAGGGCAGCTGGCGTTTCCCGTTTTTGCAATTCTTTGGACGATACAGATAGTCTGGCGGTGATCCAGCCTGCCAGCAGCCCGGAAATCCAGTGAACTGCAAGTAACATCACGCCTGCGGTAGCATTGTGCAGTAGCCCTGTCCCGATGACGAGCAGGATGGTAATCGGATTGCAGAAATGAGCGATAGAGGTTAGACGTCGAAGCTGAAACGCAGTCATATCCTCCTGTTGTGCCCATTGGCGCACCGCTTCCGCTGCAGCGGGGAATCCCGCGGTCAGGCCGAGCGCCAACACCCAGCCGCTTCGCCCGGGTAGACGGAACCAGGATCGCATAAACGGCTCCAGCAGGATACCTAGTCCATGTACTAGACCAAAGGCGATGAGCATTTCGGACAGCATCAAAAAAGGCAGCATGGCTGGGAAAATAATACTCCACCATAGCTTAAGGCCTTGAGTAGAGGCTTGAAATACTTCTTCTGGTGAGGCGACAACAGCCAGTACAAGCAAAATGGCTCCGAGGCCAAGCAGTATGGTTGTCCAATAAGGAGCGGAATGGGCTTCCTTTTGCATCAAAGAATTCACCTCTCATAAATATACTAAGGAGAGTGGGATGCTGTCTCCAGTGTTTATTCACGTTCGTTGTCTTGGGATAGGTTGTTCGTATACGTTGTCGTAAACAATGTATGCTTTTTCGGAAGGCTTGAGAACAGGTGGCGCAGAGGCACTTGGATAAGATAGGAGAAGTTAGGCTGCAAGGGGGGAGAAGCAATGAAACGAATAAACCAGAAAAGAGTTTTTTTTACAACCGGTTATGTCTTAATGCTGGCTGCAATGGTCTATGTGCTGGTCTATATGCCAACCCCTTATCTGATCTATGGACCAGGTGGGGCTAACGAGATCAAACCGATGGTTAAAGTCCGGGAGGGTGACAGCATCGAACGGGGGACCTTTATGATGACGACCGTATCGGCGCGTTATGCCAATGTTATTATGTTGGGCCTGTCCAAGCTGGACCGCAATTCGGAGATTCAGCGCAAAGAGGATCGTCTGCATGGAAGAAGTGAAGACGAATATGCGGCAGAGCAGGTATGGTATATGGGGGATTCCCAATCTTCCGCGATGGAGGCTGCCTACACCCGTGCCCATGTTCCCTATCGCATTGTGCCGGATTATGTGTATGTATTTAAGGTCCCGGGCTCGAACAGCGTGTTTGAGCCTGGAGATGAAATATTGGAGCTGAACGGCGTGCGGGTGACCGATAATCGTTCCATTCGGAAGGCTTTAGAGGACGAAAAATCGGGAAAAATGGCTAAAGTGAAGCTAAAGCGCGAAGGAAAGTTGCTGACCGTGCAAGCTCCCTTAACGACCATCACGGACAGTGAGACGGGTAAGCAACGTTCTGGCTTTGGCGTCAGTATTGCCACGGTACAGAAGGTAGAGCCGAAGGATGAACGTAAAACGATTCATTTTACATCTACGGATGTTGGCGGTCCTTCGGCAGGTTTGATGTTTACCATGGAAATCTATAACCAACTGACACCAGGTGATCTGAGTAAGGGATATCGTGTAGCCGGTACGGGTACTATTGATAAGGACGGTCAGGTTGGAGCGATTGGTGGTGCAAAGTACAAAATAGTTGCTGCTGACCGTCAGGGTGCGGAATTGTTTTTCGTCCCTGCGGATAATTATAAAGAGGCCAAGGCCAAAGCTGAGCAAATGGGAAGCCGGATGAAGCTTGTTTCGGTTCGCAAGCTTGGCGATGCGCTGAATTATATGGAAAAGCTGCCCATCAAACCATAATGGGCGGTCGCAAGTAATCAGCATACATGCCGCGGATGGCGGGACGTGGCATCCCGGCTGCGTGTATGGCGGCTGCGGCTGTATCCCAGTCCAGGTGGGGATGTGATCCGGCAGACAGCTTGACCCATACCGGAAGGGTGGCTGTTTGCTTCATACGTGCCAGCAGCTCGCGTCCAGCCCTGTTAAAGCCGAGCACGCGGATATAGCCCGGACCTTTCGCCAGCTCAGCCGGAGTCATATCGGCTTTGGCATGATTCAGCAAAATATGTGTACACATCCGCTGAAGCTTCGTACGAGTATACCGCCTTGTCTTGATCGCGGTGAGCAGGGCCTCCACAGAAGGCTGGGACAGCGTGTACAGCGATTGCTGCAGACGATGCTCCAGCCCTTCGGTGACCTCGTGCAGCTCCGCCAGCTGCTGCGGGCTACGTGTGATTAGGGCGTTCAGCAACGGCTGGCTGAACGCTTCCCAGTGCAGCGGCGCGCGTTCAGCTTGCCACTCGCGCCGCAAAATCTCCAGTGTCGCCGCAGGTATGTACGGTGACGCGGCTTCCGGCCCGCCGTCCAGCAGCAGACGGCGGATGGCCGTGGCGCTGGCGATGACTCCGTCCGCAGGGGCCACGGCTTCGTGGTAGCCCGATCCCGTGCGGGCTACCGTGAAGGGCTTGATTGTGCTGCCCAGCCGTTCCAGCGCAATCAAATAATGCAGCCCCAACGTATTGTTGGGCTGCTGCATGAGGGCGGCGAGCGCAGCGCCGTCCGCTCCTTCGGCCGCGAGCGCGGCTGCGGCTCCCGCGTAGGCAGCGGGATAGCTCGTGCCGCTGCTTAGGCGCTTCGCGATGCCAGCCTTGAGCTCGGCCGGCTCTGCCGCCAGCACGCGAGCCAGCGCGCGCAGCGGGGCGATGTCTCCGCTCTCGCTGCCGAAGCAGAGCGCGTCGACGATGCCCGTCGCATGGAGCAGGGCGACCGCTCCGCGGGCAAACCATTCTGCGGGCTGGACGGCATAGGCCACAGGCAGCTCCAGAACTAGGTCCACACCCATGGCGAGTGCCATTTCGGTGCGGGACCATTTGTCTGTAATCGCGGGTTCACCCCGCTGAAGGAAAGGACCACTCATCACAGCCACTGTGCGTTGTGCACCAGTGATGCGAAGAGATTCCTCCCAGTGATGGACATGTCCGTTATGCAGGGGATTGTACTCTACAATCATACCGAGTGTTTTCAAGACCGTAGTCGGCTCCTTTCTTAAAGTAGCTTATTGGGTAACCCTTTTGATAATAATGGTTAAGTACCCGTGAATGATTGTTTTCAGGGCAGCTATACTGATTTTTCATCGTCGGCATGAACAAGACCATTGAGACCTGGACGAAAAAGCTTTATACTCGCATTATTGTACACGAAGAGTGGCGGGGGTACGAATACTCATCAGTACATGTTTAGCACAATGCATTTTTGCTTCTGCATAAAACTTGTCGAACCATTGGAAAACCGGTGGATTTGTGAGTGGTGTAAAGTGAAAGGTGTTGACAAACGACTCGATCAGTCGGTATAATAATTTTTGTTTGTTTGGAGTGATAGTGATGCAACTATTTTTTCGCAAAGTAGCAACAAGTGACGGTCCTTTTCCTATCCGTGAATCTCTTAATGTGAGTGAATTGGTGGATGATCGTGCTGATGTTACGGCCGTTTCCCCGCTGGAGACCGACTTGGTCGCCGTTAGTCTGGGTCAAGGCTTGATGAGCGTGGAAGGCACGTTGACCGCAGGTCTGGACATGCTGTGCTCACGCTGTTTAAGCCCGATGCACGAGGATTTAAAGATTGAATTCCGTGAACGGTTCAAGCAAACCTCTTCGAGTGTTGAAGAGGAGGATGAAGATGGCGATTTTATCGCAGTGACGGAGGACTCCTTCGACATTGCACCGTATTGTGAAGAACTGTTTGTACTGCATGTGCCGTTTGCGCCTTTGTGCAGTGAGGATTGTCAGGGAATCGCACCAAAGACCGGACAAAACTGGAGTATTGGCTCCGATGACAGTAGCAATGGCAATACGGAAAAGATTGATCCGCGTCTGGCAGGGCTTAAGGATTTTTTTAAATGAGAATTGAGTTCAATTCTGAAAAATCATCATCCGCTTGTGCCGGAGAGTTACTGAACCGATGCGTGGATGTTGCAGGCTTGATTCACCGGCTGTAAGATAATTGCTTCTAGCATTTTCTTTCAGTCTTGAATGAGATAAGAAGTCATACCCGTTATGCGGGGTTGATCTGGTTAAGGAGGTGGGAAGAATGGCAGTACCTCAACGGAGAACATCCAAAACTCGTCGCGACAAACGTCGTACTCACTTTAAACTGGCAGTACCAGGTATGGTGAAATGCTCCGAATGCGGCGAATTGAAACTTGCTCACCATGTGTGCAAAGTTTGCGGAACGTACAAAGCTAGAGAGATCATCTCTCAATAATGTCCGATAAGCGGATTCTTTGGAATCTTCGCAGAAAGAGTAGCGCTTCACTTCAGTGAGGCGCTACTTTTTTTGTCTGCATGCTTCCTTTTTACGTCAGCATGCTATATACTGTTTTAGTACCAGGTTCTAAGAAAGAAGGGCCGAAGGGGTTCCTTTATACATACAAGAAGACAAATCGGCTTGAAGTCTCGCCGTTAGAAAGTGAAGTAAAGTAACCCAAACTGTCGTCTGAACGACAGTTTATTGTAGGGAAAGGAGGCGTCACTGACATCGAACGTTTGCCGAAGAGACAGAGACAGCAGCGGCTGACTCAATTAATTGATGATAATCCGTTCGTAACGGATCAGGAATTGACAAGACAGCTGAAGGTAAGTATTCAGACTATTCGGCTGGACCGGATGGAGCTGGGAATCCCGGAATTGCGGGAAAGGCTAAAGCTGATGGCTGAGCGCTCCTACGACCAGGTTCGTTCCTTGCCTTTGCATGAAGTGATCGGGGATATCGTTGATCTACAGTTGGATCGAAGTGGTATTTCGATTTTTGAGATTAGAGAGGAACATATTTTTTCGCGTACTGGCATTGCGCGGGGGCATTATGTATTTGCCCAGGCCAATTCATTGGCCGTTGCCGTGATTAATGATGAGATAGCATTGACCGCGTCAGCGGATATACGCTTTGTCCGCCCGGTTCATTTAGGTGAGAAGTGCATTGCCAAGGCATATGTACGCTCCAATCCAGAACAAAAAGGGAAGGCTAAAGTGGAAGTCTTTGCCTACGTAGGAGAAGAAATGGTGTTCCAAGGCAACTTTGTCATTTATCGCTCCACGGAGGAAGAGTATAGCGAAGGAGGAAGTCAGCATGCGGATCGCCATTGATGCCATGGGGGGAGATAATGCTCCTGAGGCGACAGTAGAGGGCGCGCTATCTGCGGCGGCGGAATGGAAGGATACGGACATTACGCTGGTTGGTGACCGGGAACGAATTGAATCGGTTCTGAACGGCAGGGCGTTGCCGACGAACCTTAGCATTCGCCATGCATCCGAAACGATAGATGCGCAGGACGAGCCTGTAAAGGCAGTGCGCCGTAAAAAGGATGCTTCGATGGTCGTGGCTGGTCGAATGGTCAGAGAAGGCGAAGCGGATGCCATGATATCCGCAGGTAATACAGGCGCGCTAATGACCACAGGGTTGCTGGTGGTTGGAAGAATGGAAGGCATTGAACGTCCGGCTCTCGCGCCGATGATACCAACGATTGATGATCAGGGTATTCTGGCGCTTGACTTGGGAGCCAATATGGATGCCAAGCCTGAGCATCTTGCCCAGTATGCACTGATGGGGAGTTTGTATCGTCAGAAAGTTCACGGTGTGACTTCTCCAAGGGTGGGTCTGCTGAATGTGGGGACTGAAGCTGGGAAGGGCAATGAACTGACGAAGTTGGCATTTCCACTTATTGAGCAGTTACCTGTCAATTTTGTGGGTAATGTTGAATCGAGAGATGTGTTAACCGGGAATTGCGATGTACTGGTGTGTGATGGATTTGCTGGGAATATCATGCTAAAATCACTGGAGGGTACAGCCGGAGCCATATTTTCTCTCTTAAAAGAGCAATTCACCAAATCCTTGAAGACCAAGCTTGCGGCAGCCTTGATTATGCCTGAGCTTCGCAGTCTGAAAGGTAAATTGGATTATAAAGAGCATGGCGGGGCTCCTTTGCTGGGTTTGAGTGGACTCGTCCTGAAAAGTCACGGTTCGTCTGACGGCGTTGCCGTCAAAAACGCGGTAAGGCAGGCTCGTACGGCCTTGCAAAACCGGTTGGTGGAAAGTATATCCAAGGAAATCAGCAGGAAGTGAGTGACGATATGAATAAATTACGGCCGGTTGGCGTTATCGGAACAGGGAAATACGTACCTGAGAAAATTCTAACCAATAAAGATTTGGAAGCAATCGTAGAAACGAGTGATGAATGGATTGTCAGCCGTACAGGGATTCAGGAGCGCCATATTGCGGCTCCAGAACAGGCTACATCTGATTTAGCTTATGAAGCAGCAATTAAGGCGTTGGAGTCCGCGGGTATGACGGCACAGGATCTGGATTTAATTATTGTAGCTACGGTTACACCGGATATGGCGTTTCCGTCAACTGCCTGCATTCTTCAGGACAAATTGGGAGCCAAAGGCGCAGCAGCTTTCGATTTGTCTGCGGCATGCTCGGGTTTTGTATACGGACTGGCTACGGCAACGAGCTTCATTAAGACAGGTATTTATAATAATGCATTAATCATTGGGGCAGACTGTCTTTCTCGGATTACAGATTATACCGACCGCAATACCTGTGTTCTATTCGGAGATGGTGCAGGAGCTGTAGTGATTGGCGAAGTGCCTGAAGGTAGAGGATTCCAATCCTTTGATCTCGGGGCTGAAGGTGCCGGAGGCAGCTTACTCAAGTTGGAAGCAGGAGGCTCGCGTTTGCCTGCGAGTGCAGACACACTGGAAAATAAACAGCACTACATATACATGAACGGACGCGAAGTGTTCAAGTTCGCGGTTCGTGTTATGGGAACGGCAACGGTTGATGTGTTGGAAAAAGCAGGGCTGTCCAAAGATGATATTGATCTGTTCGTTCCGCATCAAGCCAATATTCGCATCATCCAATCGGCGATGCAACGTCTGGATTTACCAGAGGAAAAGGTAGTTGTTAATGTTCATAAATATGCGAATACATCTGCAGCATCAATCCCTCTCGCTCTTGTGGAAGCAGCTGAGGAAGGCCGCATGAAGGAAGGCGACCGTGTATTAATGGTGGGCTTTGGCGGTGGCTTGACCTGGGGAGCGTCGGTTCTTGTCTGGTAATGAGTTGGAAGTTTTGATATAATATTGGATTTGTGTAGTGTTTTACAGGACAAGCATTGGATACAGAGAGGTGCATACACGATGGGCAAAACGGCATTTATATTTCCCGGTCAGGGTTCACAAGCTGTAGGTATGGCTAAAGATGCTTATGAAGCAGTTCCAGCTGCAACAGAAGTATTTCGCCAAGCGGACGAACGGTTAGGGTTCGCACTAAGCACACTGATTTTTGAAGGGCCGGACACAGCTTTGAAGCAAACATCCAATACGCAGCCTGCACTGTTAACGGCGAGCATTGCGTTGTATGAAGCGTTCAAGGAAAAAATGGGCATTCATCCCGATTATGTGGCTGGACACAGTCTAGGAGAATATAGCGCGCTAGTCGCTTCCGGTGTCCTCGCTTTTGAGGATGCGGTTGAGATCGTTCGTACACGTGGCGAGTTCATGGAGCAGGCCATTCCTGATGGGCAAGGCGGGATGGCTGCTGTGTTGGGAGCTGATCGTGAAGCATTGGCAGCATTGTGCCGAGATATTACGGAGTCTGGTCAACTGGTCGAACTAGCCAACATCAATTGTCCCGGACAAATTGTTGTATCTGGTACGAAGGAGGGCGTAGCTGCTGTCGCTGAACGTGTGAAGGAAGCAGGAGGCAAGCGCGCTATTACTCTGGAGGTTAGCGGTCCTTTCCACTCATCATTGATGAAGGAAGCAGCGACCAAGCTCTCCGGCAAGTTGGGGGCTGTAAATTTCTCGAAAGCTCAGATTCCGGTTGTTGCCAATGTAACAGCTAAACCTGTACGTGAGGGGAGCGAAATCCGCCAACTGTTGGTGGATCAGGTCTATTCTCCGGTACTGTGGGAAGACAGTGTAACATGGCTACTAGAACAAGGTGTTGACACCTTTGTTGAGTTTGGACCGGGAAGTGTTTTGACTGGACTGGTTAAAAAAATCGACAAAACGGTTAAGCTGTATAATATAAGCAGCCTGGAGTCGTTTGCTTCTGTAACGGAAGCCTTGGAGGCCCGTTAAAAGTATAATCATTGCCTTAACGGGTTATATACTTGCAAGGGGGGACTATGATGTCTAAGCCATTGAGTGGAAAAACGACGCTCGTTACGGGAGCGTCGCGCGGAATTGGCCGTAGTATCGCGCTGGCGCTGGCTGAAGCAGGCGCTAATGTGGCAGTAAACTATGCTGGTAGTGAAGCGGCTGCGACTGAGGTAGCAGAGCAGATTCGTGCCAAAGGTGTAGAGGCTATTACAGTTCAGGCTAATGTCGGTCGCGCTGACGAAGCAGATCAGTTGATCAAGCATGTGATTGGCGCTTGGGGCAAGATTGACATCCTGGTGAATAATGCCGGCATAACAAGAGATAATTTAATCATGCGCATGAAGGAAGAGGAATTCGATCAGGTGATCGAAACGAATCTGAAGGGTGTGTTTAATTGTCTTAAGGCGGCAACACGTCCAATGATGAAGCAGCGTTCTGGCCGAATTATCAATATCTCCTCCGTGGTCGGTGTACTTGGCAACGCAGGACAAGCCAACTACGTTGCTGCTAAAGCAGGGGTAATTGGTCTTACCAAATCCTCTGCTCGAGAGCTTGCGTCGAGAGGTATTACAGTGAACTGTGTGGCTCCTGGATTCATCGATACTGAGATGACGCAGGTACTGGCTAATGATTTGCGTGACAATATGCTTAGCGGTATACCGCTGGCCCGTCTTGGACGGCCTGAGGAAATTGCTGACGTGGTGCTGTTCTTGGCCTCGGATGCTTCCTCATATATGACGGGCCAGACTTTGCATGTGGATGGCGGCATGTATATGTAGTAGCATGTTGCCAATCCGCATGCCCCGATGAAGAGTTGTCAATGAAAACTCTCTTCTATGGCATTTTAATTGTAATTTTCGTATAATACCTAAGAGGAGGTGAGCCGGATGTCCGATGTATTGGAGCGCGTAAAACGCATTGTCGTTGACCGTTTGGGAGCCGACGAAGCCGAAGTTACACTTGAAGCATCTTTTAAAGATGATTTAGGCGCTGATTCTCTCGATGTAGTTGAATTGGTAATGGAATTGGAAGATGAGTTTGATATGGAAATCTCTGATGAAGATGCAGAGAAAATTACAACTGTAGGTGAAGTTGTGAAGTACATACAATCTCATACCTAATTCATGTCATCAAAAGTCCCGTTCTGTTACAGGCGGGACTTTCTCCTAATTATACAGATTGAACTAAAGACGGAATTGCCGCGTGTTTTTGAGTTTGGCTCAGCTTCACTTAGTCAAAGGCTGAGAAGTATGCGGCATTACTAACTTTAGTTGATTCTATATTATTTTTACGCACAAGAGTGTGCGGTCTTAAAATACAATATGCAGTAAACATAGAGGTGATTATCTTTGAAACAACGTGTTGTCATAACAGGAATGGGTGTAATCACTTCGCTGGGACAGGATTTGAACACACTATGGGATAATCTGATGGCTGGAAAATCCGGCGTCAGTGAAATCGAAGCTTTCGATACAAGTGAGTACACTACGAAAATAGCCGCTTCCATTAAAGATTTTAATCCAGAGGATTATATTGAACGTAAGGATGCGCGTAAAATGGACCGCTTTGTGCAGTTTGCGGTTGCTGCTAGTAAGTTGGCGCTTGAGGACAGCGGACTTGTAATCGGAGAAAATGCGGACGCTGAGCGTGTTGGTGTATCTGTCGGTTCCGGTATTGGCGGATTGGGAACTTGGGAAGATCAGCACAACGCACTGATTGAAAAAGGACCTAAACGCGTAAGCCCTTTCTTCATCCCGATGATGATTGCTAATATGGGTTCCGGTCAAGTATCGATTTCACTCGGTGCTAAAGGCCCTAATACATCACCAGTTACGGCATGTGCCACGGGCAGTCATGCTATTGGCGATTCCTTCCGCATGATCCAGCGCGGTGACGCAGACGCCATGATTTGCGGAGGAGCTGAGGCCACTATTCGTCCGATTGGTATGGCTGGATTTTGTTCCATGCGAGCGATGTCCACGCGTAATGACGAGCCTCAAAAGGCAAGTCGTCCTTTTGATACCGAAAGAGACGGGTTTGTTATGGGCGAAGGCTCTGGTGTTCTTATTCTGGAATCGTTGGATCATGCTTTGAAGCGTGGTGCGCGTATTTACGGTGAAGTGATTGGCTACGGTCTTTCTGGCGATGCCCATCATATGACGGAGCCTGATCCAGAGGGAGCGGCACGCTGCATTAGAATGGCGATCCGTGATGCTGGATTGAATCCTGAAGAGATTGATTATATCAATGCACATGGTACATCTACGCCAGTCGGTGATAAATCCGAAACGGAAGCAGTTAAGAAAACGCTTGGAGAGCATGCCTATAAGGTAGCGATCAGCTCAACCAAGTCGATGACAGGGCATTTATTGGGTGCAGCGGGCGGCGTTGAAGCCGTGATCTGTGGTCTCGCCCTTCAGCATCAGACGATTCCGCCAACGATTAATTTGGATAATCAAGACCCGGCATGCGATCTTGATTATGTACCTAATAAGCCGAGAAAAGCGGAACTGAATGTGGTTATGTCCAATTCCTTTGGTTTTGGCGGTCACAATGCTACGGTTATTCTAAAAAAATATGAAGCATAAGGGGTCAGTTCGTTGAGTGGAGACTTGAAGCAATTACAGCAGAAACTTCATATTCAATTCAACAATCGGCAGCTTCTGAAGCAGGCCTTTACGCACGCTTCCTACGTAAACGAACATCGGTTCAGTCAGCATGCAGACAATGAGCGTCTTGAATTTTTAGGTGACGCTGTTCTGGAACTGACGGTGTCCGAGCAATTGTACAATCAGTACCCTAACCGACCCGAAGGTGAGCTCACCAAGCTGCGTGCAGCTATTGTCTGTGAGCCTTCTCTGGTGAAATTTGCTGTCGGGCTGGAGTTCGGGCAATATGTACTGCTTGGAAAAGGTGAAGAGTTGACAGGTGGACGTACTCGTCCGGCTCTGTTGGCTGATGTGTTCGAAGCGTTCGTAGGTGCGCTTTATTTGGATCAGGGTCTGGAGGCCGTCCGGTCGTTTCTGGAACGTTATATTTTTCCTCAAATTGTATTAAACGGAAAGCTTCAGATGAGTGATTTCAAAACAGAGCTTCAGGAACTGACGCAGCATCATAACATGGGGATGCTTGAATACAAGATTGTAGAGGAGCGCGGACCAGCCCATGAGCGCGAGTTTGTAGCCGAGGTATATATGGACAGCGAACGGCTAGGGGCAGGTACGGGACGCTCCAAAAAAGAAGCTGAGCAGCAAGCGGCGGCAGTAGCTTTAAACCGTTTGAAGCTGGCGGAATCGTAATCGGTACCTGAGCAGCCCGGACGGGTTACGCAAGCAGGGGACACAAAGTAAGAGCAAAGGGCAGTCCGCGGGGAGTCCCGGCCCGTAATGGCGAATGGACTGCGTTTTGCTCTTTTTTCGTGGCTTTGCTGGTGTAATGTGAGTGTCGGTACTGTGCTTTATACAAGCTAGTTTATGCTACAATAGGGATAATTCATATCAATCAGGTATACGGTGTTGTACAAGCATATTTGAAATGTTAGAGGTGAGATTGAGCATGTTTTTAAAGCGCATTGAGCTGGCGGGCTTCAAATCGTTTGCAGATAAAACGGAAATGGAATTTGTCCGCGGCATTACGGCAGTCGTCGGACCCAACGGAAGCGGAAAAAGTAATATTTCCGACGGAATTCGTTGGGTGCTGGGCGAACAGAGTGCCAAATCACTGCGTGGCGGCAAAATGGAGGACATTATTTTTGCGGGTAGTGATGCTCGTAAGGCTGTTAATTACGGTGAAGTATCGCTTACGTTGGATAATGAAGATCAGGCGTTGCCTCTGGATTTTGGTGAGGTCACGGTAACGCGACGTGTACATCGAAGTGGGGATAGTGAATATTTCATTAATCGGCAATCATGCAGACTCCGAGATATTACAGAGCTGTTTATGGATACAGGCATTGGTAAAGAAGCTTATTCAATTATTGGGCAGGGACGCATTGAAGAAATTCTGAGTACCCGATCTGAGGATCGTCGAGGTATTTTTGAGGAAGCTTCGGGTATCGTAAAATATAAATCGCGTAAAAAAGATGCGGTTCGCAAGCTGGATGAAACGGAGCAAAATTTGCTGCGTATTCACGATTTGGTTAGTGAACTGGAGGATCAGATTGGACCGCTTAAGGAGCAGTCTGAAAAAGCGATTCATTTTAAAGAGCTGCGCGGTGAATTGAAATCAAAAGAAATTTCAATGTACGTCCATCAAATTGAACAAATTCATACTTCGTGGAGCGATGCGACTTCCAAACTAGCTCTGTTGCAGCAGGAGCAGCTTCAGTTGTCTACGGTGGTGTCCCGCCATGATGCGATGCTGGAAAGCGACCGCAACGAATTGCGCCAGCTGGAAGAGCAGGTAGAGCAGTTGCAAAGGGATTTGCTGCAATACAGTGAAGCGACGGAGAAAAGTGAAGGCTACGGCGAATTGCTCAAAGAGCGCGCACGCAATCTGGAGGCTAATCGGGAACAATTGATCTTATCACTTAGCACAAGCGAATCACGGCATTCCGAGCGCAGGAGTGAACTGGATCAGCTGAACGAAAAACTGTCTGCACTGAATGTAGAGCTTGACGAGTTGCGTGCGCGGCTGTCTGACGAAGAGGCCAAACTGATTGGTGTTACAGGCGGAATCAGCCAGGAGCAGGAAGAAAGCCTAAAGGGTGGTCTGCTGGAGCTGATGAATCAGATGGCGCAGGCGCGTAACGAAATTCGTTATACAGACCAACAGAAGGAAGCATTGGAACGGCGTGTGACTCGCGTAAGTGACGAATCCGGCAAATGGGAAGCCCAGAAAGTACAACTTGAACAGCGCAAAAAGGGATTGGAAGCTGCGGTTCAGAAGCTGGGGCAGGAAATCAGTAGTTTGCGTAGTGGCTATATTCAGGGAAGTGAAAAGTACCAGGCCCTGCAAAAACTACTGGAAGAAAACCAGGGTACGGTTCGTAAATGGGAACAAAAACGTGAGGCTCAAATTTCACGGCGAGATACAATGAAGGAAATGCAGGATGACTTTGACGGCTTCATGCTTGGAGTTAAAGAGGTATTGAAGGCTGCACGAAAAGAAACTTTGCACGGTGTGCATGGAGCGGTAGCGGAGCTGATTCGGGTGCCTGAGCATTTAGAGCAGGCAATGGAAACTGCTTTGGGTGCTTCAGTTCAGCATATCGTGATGGAAAATGAATCCGTATCTAGACAGGCGATCAGTTTTCTAAAGCAACGTCAACTGGGCAGAGCGACATTTTTGCCTATGGATGTTATCCGTCCGCGTCAAATCGGTGCAGGAGAACGCCAAATTGCAGAAGGAGCCGAAGGCTTTGTCGGAATCGGTGCAGATCTTGTTCAGTATGATGATCGATATGCCGGAATTGTAGGCAGTCTCTTGGGGAATGTGGTCATTGCCCGTACGTTGGAAGATGCAAACCGTATTGCGGCCCGTTGCCAATATAGATACCGCGTGGTCACTTTGGAAGGCGATGTTGTCAATGCAGGAGGTTCCATGACTGGGGGAAGCCAGTTCAAGAAAAATGCTAATCTGCTTGGACGCAAACGTCAGCTGGATCAGTTGGACCAGGACATTGTAGATACGGAGCAGCAAATTGCAAGGTTGCGCCAGAGTGCAATAGATACCAAACGCCAGTTGGAGGAGACACAGACCCGTCTAGACGAGTTGCGCCAGGGCGGCGATGTGAAGCGCGGTGAAGAGCAGCAGATGGCAATGGAACTCAAGCAACTGGAGCATGAACTTCGTCATGTTCTGGAGCAGGTCGCTGCGTCTGGTCAGGAGAAAAAGGGCTTTGATCAGGAAATCAAGGAGCTGGAAACTTCCCGTGAAGAAGCGTTGGTAAAGTTGGCTGCGTTGGAGGAAGAAGAAAAGAAAACGCATCAGGCCATTCACGCTGCTGAATTTGCCCGTAAAGCCAACGAATCTGCCAAAGAGCAGCTGCAGGGAGAGCTCACGAATCTTAAGGTAAGGGAAGGAAAGCTGGACCAAGAGCGCTTTTCTTTGGAAGAGCAGCTGCGCAGATTGCGTGGGGATTATGATACTCTTGGTAAGGATTCGAGACAAAACAAAACCTTGCTTGCTTCCATCGAAGCAGATTTGCTGACCAATGAGCAGGAGACCGTGAAACAGATTGAAAATCTCAATCAATACCGTTTGAAAAAGGAAGAAGCCGCACAGCAACTGGAATTCAAGCGGGCTGCACGCAGCAGCTTGTCCAAAAAGCTTGAAGTGGCTGAGAACGACACGAAAGAACAGCGAATTCAGCTCAAGTCAGTGGAGGAGTTGCTTCGTCAAACGGAAATTGGAGTAAATCGGCTTGATGTGGAACTGGAAAACGTTCTGAAAAAATTAAGTGATGATTATGAACTCAGCTATGAGTTAGCCAAGCAGCGTTACCCTATACCGGAAGATATTGAAGGCACGCAGAGCGAGGTAGAGAGGCTCAAACGGGGTATTTCTGCGTTGGGTGAGGTGAATCTGGGCGCCATTGAAGAATACCAGCGTGTGCATGAGCGTTATACGTTTCTTGATGAGCAAAAGTCTGATTTGGTGGAGGCCAAGACAACACTTTATCAGGTTATTCGTGAAATGGATGAAGAAATGTCCAAGCGCTTTAAGACTACGTTCGATGCTATTCGGCGCGAATTTGGAACGGTATTCTCCAAGCTGTTCGGAGGCGGACGTGCTGATCTCGTGCTGCTTGACCCGGAACGCTTATTGGAGACGGGAATTGACATCGTAGCTCAGCCACCGGGCAAAAAACTGCAAAACTTGCAGCTGCTGTCGGGCGGTGAGCGGGCGTTAACAGCGATGGCGTTACTATTTGCCATTTTACACGTTAAACCTGTTCCATTCTGTGTACTCGATGAAGTAGAGGCTGCATTGGACGAAGCAAACGTGGTGCGTTTTGCCCAGTATTTACGGGAATTCTCGGAGCAGACACAGTTCATTGTAGTCACACACCGTAAGGGCACAATGGAAGAATCTGATGTGCTGTACGGGGTTACGATGGAGGAAGGCGGGGTTTCCAAACTCGTATCTGTCAAGCTAGACAACGATGAAGCTGAGATTGCCTGACATTAAATAACATACTTTCAGACCAACGGAGGGAATCCATGAGTTTCTTTAGGAAATTGAAGGAAAGCATTGCAAACAAAACTGAATCTGTCACAAAACAGTTCAAAGATGGATTGGAAAAAACACGTAAAGGTTTTGTTGAAAAAGTAACGGACTTGATGATTCGCCGTAAAAAGATTGATGAGGAATTTTATGAGGAACTGGAAGAAATTCTGATCGGAGCGGACGTAGGCGTCAACACGGTTATGAACCTCATTGAAGACCTGCGAGAAGAAGTGAAAAAGCGCAAAATTGAGGACGCATCGGAATTACAGCCTGTATTGTCGGAAAAGCTTTCCGAGTTGCTGCGGGGGAATGACAATAGTCAGCTCAAAATGAGCGCTGAAGGGATTACAGTCATTCTATTCGTGGGAGTCAATGGCGTCGGCAAAACGACAACCATTGGCAAGTTAGCTCACCGTTTTAAACAAGAGGGCAAAAAAGTATTGTTGGCTGCCGGAGATACGTTCCGGGCGGGTGCGATTGAACAGTTGGAGGTATGGGGCGAACGGGCAGGTGTAGAGGTTATTAAGCAGCAATCCGGTTCCGATCCGGCTGCGGTTATGTTTGATGCCGTACAGGCTGCCAAGCAGCGTCAAGTGGATGTTTTGTTGTGTGATACCGCAGGACGTCTTCAGAATAAAAGCAATCTGATGGAGGAACTGAACAAAATTTTCCGCGTGATCCAACGCGAAATTCCAGATGCTCCTCATGAAGTGTTGTTGGTACTTGATGCGACGACTGGACAAAATGCACTTAACCAAGCCAAGCTATTTGGTGAGAAAAGCGGTGTAACCGGGCTGGTACTAACGAAGTTGGATGGTACAGCGAAGGGCGGGATTGTTGTGGCCATCCGTCAGGAGCTGAATTTGCCTGTTAAGCTGGTGGGCTTAGGTGAAAAAGTGAATGATCTTCAACCGTTTGATTCCGAGCAATTCGTTCATGCGTTGTTTGCGGGGTTGATTCAGGAAGAGACCGTCGAAGCAACTGCTGCAGACGAGGAAGAACAGAACTGATACGTTTAAAGTAGGCTTTCATGCTACGTTTGGGACTAAGTAGCCATCCTGTTGCTGTTCAAGTTCGCCCAGATGTATAATGAAAGCAAGAGGTCTGTCGATGCCGTATATGTAATGTATGTTGTATGTAAAATATAAATAAGGAAGCCGGGTGAAAAACCGATGGCAAACACCTATACCTACTCCCGACGGGAAGAAGTAGCCAACGCCATTACACATGGAATTGGAGCCGTTTTAAGCGTGGCAGCGCTTGTGTTACTCATTGTTTTTGCTAGCTTGAAAGGAACCACTTGGCATGTCGTCAGCTTTACGATTTACGGGATTACGATGTTGCTGTTGTACACCAATTCAACGTTGCTTCATAGCCTGCGCGAAGGGAAAATGAAGGATTTGTTCGAAATATTCGATCATTCTTGCATTTACCTGTTCATTGCAGGTAGCTACACCCCGTTTATGCTCGTTGCACTGCGAGGTACTCTGGGATGGACACTGTTTGGAGTGATTTGGGGGATTGCACTGTTTGGTGTGTTGTTCAAGGCGTTCTTCACCAAGCGCTTCCTGTTTATGTCTACCGTGTTTTACATTGTGATGGGCTGGCTCATCACAATTGCCTGGAATCCTCTGGTTGCGACTGTTCCCGCCGGAGGTATGACGTTATTGTTCGTAGGTGGTCTTATGTATACGTTGGGCACGATTTTCTATGTGTGGCGGGCATTTCCATATCACCATGCGATCTGGCATCTGTTTGTTTTAGCAGGCAGCATACTTCATTTTCTGGCTGTTCTGCTGTATCTTACTCCAGTAAGGGTTTAAGTAACAGTGGGCAAAAAGCCGATCCGTACTTCCGTTTGAGGGCAGTGGATCGGCTTTTTTTTGTATGACAAGGGATAACGCTTGACATCTTCTTTTCTTTTATGTATCATAAGGAACGTTGAAAAGAACTGTAAAGTGTTTTTCCTTGACGATGGAGGTATACAAGATGAGTCAGGAGAATCGGCTGGAAAAGACAAACCGGATTAACCGACTGTTTGACTTCTATGAACCTCTGCTTACAGAGAAGCAACAAATGTTTTTAAAATATTACTTCCATGATGATTTTTCTTTAGGGGAAATCGCATCGGAATTTCAAATTAGCCGTCAGGCAGTATATGAACATATTAAACGTGCTGAACAGGTATTGGAAATGTACGAGGAAAAGCTTGGTTTGCTAAGCAAGTATGAGCGTAGAATCCAAGATCTCGAAGAATTAAATAAGACGTTGTATGAGGCATTCGGTAAAATCGGTGAGCCCGATGAAGGCATTCTGCAACATGTTCATCAAATTGTAAATCGCCTGCAGGAACTGTAGGACATATAGATTAAGAATAAACAACCCTGGTAGACAAGGAGGTGCGAAAGTATGGCATTTGAAGGATTATCGACTCGCTTGCAAAATGTATTCAGTAAACTGCGCGGTAAAGGAAAAGTGTCTGAGGATGATGTAGCTCAGGCGATGCGTGAAGTACGATTAGCTTTGCTTGAGGCGGACGTTAACTTCAAGGTTGTAAAGGACTTTATTGCCAAGGTAAAGGAGAAATCCGTTGGTAAGGAAGTGATGGACAGCTTTACGCCAGGCATGGTCATCATCGACATCGTGAACAAAGAACTGACCGAGTTGATGGGTGGCAGTCAGGCCAAGCTTGCCAAAGCAAACAAACCGCCTACGGTCATTATGATGGTGGGTCTCCAGGGCGCAGGTAAGACGACAACGTCTGGTAAACTGGCGAAATTGCTGCAAAAGCAAAATCATCGTCCATTGCTTGTAGCTGGTGATATTTATAGACCAGCCGCGATCAAGCAGCTTCAGGTTCTTGGGGAGCAGATTAATACTCCTGTATTTACACTGGGAGATCAGACAAGCCCGGTAGAAATTGCAAAACAGGGTTTGCAGCATGCTAAGGATAATGGTAATGACTACGTTATTATAGATACTGCTGGTCGTCTTCATGTTGATGAAGAGCTCATGGAAGAGTTGCGCCAGATTCATACCAATGTCAACCCGGATGAAGTTCTACTGGTTGTAGATAGCATGACGGGGCAAGACGCGGTTAACGTTGCGGAGCACTTTAATAATAGCTTGGAGTTAACGGGAGTTGTACTGACGAAGCTGGATGGTGACACTCGTGGTGGTGCGGCTTTATCGGTCAAGGCTGTGACGGGATGCCCAATCAAGTTTGCTACATTGGGTGAAAAGCTGGATGCGATGGAGCCGTTTCATCCTGAACGGATGGCTTCACGGATTTTAGGCATGGGTGATATGTTGTCCCTGATTGAAAAAGCGCAGTCCAATATCGACGCCGATAAGGCGAAGGAAATGGAACGGAAAATGCGTAATGCCGAGTTTACTTTTGAAGATTTTCTGGAGCAAATGGATCAAGTTAAGAAGCTTGGCCCAATCGACCAGATTCTTGATATGATTCCCGGTATGGGCAACATGAAGCAAATGAAAGATATCAAAGTGGATGACAAACAGATGGGCCGGATTGAGGCTATCGTTCATTCTATGACCACACAGGAAAAGCAAAACCCAGACATGATTAATCATAGCCGTCGCAAACGTATTTCTGTAGGCAGTGGAACATCACTGGCTGAGGTAAATCGTCTGATAAAGCAATTTGACGAAATGCGTCGTATGATGAAGCAGTTCTCAGATATGATGGGACCTAAGGGTGGAAAAAACAAGGCTATGAAGCAGTTGAAGAGTATGGGTAAAGGTATGAAGTTTCCTTTCCGCTAAGGCCAATAGGCCCTTGGAATTATGGGATAACAATATACAGTCTACTTTTTGAAGGAGGTGAATTTTCGTGGCAGTTCGTATTCGTCTGAAACGTATGGGTGCACATAAAGCTCCTTTCTATCGCGTCGTGGTATCTGATTCTCGTTCCCCGCGTGACGGTCGTTTTATCGAAGAAATCGGTTACTACAACCCAATCACAGTACCAGCGGTTGTAAAAATTGATGAAGATAAAGCGCTGAAATGGTTGCAAGATGGTGCACAAGCATCCGACACAGTCCGTAACTTGCTTAGCAAAGCGGGCGTAATGAAAAAGTTTCATGAGTCTAAACTACAGAAATAAGGTGCTGATACGGAGGGTCAACCATGGAAGAATTAGTGATAATCATTGCTAAGGCTTTAGTCGATCATCCGGAAGATGTAACCGTGAAGACCTTGGAGAAGGATCGGCTTGTTGTATATGAGCTTAGTGTGCATCCTGAGGATGTAGGCAAAATCATTGGTAAGCAGGGTCGTATCGCCAAGGCGCTTCGCACTGTGGTTGCATCAGCAGCCGTTAAGATGGATAAACGGGTTACCGTAGACATCATATCTTAAAGATATACGAAAGTGGGTTAGGATGTATGTCCTAACCCTTTTTCGTACATGATGAAGATGATATGGAGCGGGACCGATTACAAGCAGGAGGAACATGATGCAACAATTGTTTAATGTCGGAAAAATTGTGAACACCCATGGAATCCGTGGGGAGCTTAAAATATTAACGACGACAGATTTCCCAGAGGATCGCTTTGCTAAAGGTAGTGAGCTTTTGATTGTTCCGGCTGAAGGTAAAGCCCTGATTCCCGTAACTATTGAAACAGCGCGTTTTCAAAAAAATATGGTTGTCGCTAAATTTAAGGAATATCATAATATCAATGAAGTTGAAAAATATAAAGGTACTTTGTTGAAAGTATCTGCTGAGCGGTTAGGCGAATTGGAAGAAAATGAATTCTATTTTCATGAAGTAGTCGGCATGGAAGTGGTGACCGAAGACGGAAATGAGCTCGGCGTGGTCAAAGAAATTTTGACTCCGGGAGCCAATGATGTATGGGTAGTCAAAATGCCTAAAGGCAAGGAACTGCTATTGCCGTATATAGAGGATGTTATTTTGGATGTAAACGTACGCGAAAAACGGGTTACGGTACGGTTGATGGAAGGTCTGCTGTAATGCGGGTGGATGTGCTGACCCTGTTTCCAGAGATGTTTGATGGAGTATTTAATGCAAGCATTCTGGGAAAAGCAAGGGATAAGGGAATTGTATCACTGCAAGCGGTTAATTTTCGTCAGTATGCCGGCAACAAGCATGGACAAGTGGATGATACGCCCTATGGCGGTGGGGGCGGCATGGTTTTGAAGCCTGACCCTATTTTTGCTGCCGTGGAAGCGCTGTTGGATAAATCAGAGGAATCAACATTAGAAACTGCCGATGAAGTTATTCAACATGAAGGGATAGAACGTAACACAGACATAAAATCTCCGCGTATCATTTTGATGTGTCCACAAGGCGAGACTTTTACGCAAAAGAAAGCGGAAGAGCTGGCCAAAGAGGACCATCTTATTTTTATATGTGGGCATTATGAGGGTTATGATGAGCGTATTCGAGAGCATTTGGTGACGGATGAGCTTTCTATCGGAGACTATGTGTTGACTGGTGGTGAGCTTCCAGCCATGGCCGTCATTGACAGTGTGACACGGTTGCTACCAGGAGTGCTGGGGAACGAAACGAGTGCGGTAACGGACTCGTTTAGTACCGGGCTGCTGGAGTACCCCCATTATACCCGGCCTGCGGAGTTTCGGGGCTGGAAAGTTCCTGATGTACTCCTGTCAGGGCATCACGTCAATATTGATTCTTGGAGACGCCAAGAGGCGTTACGTCGCACGATGGAACGCCGACCAGACCTGTTGGAACAGGTTGAACTGACTGGCAAGGAGCGCGTGTGGATTGAGGAGCAGCGCAAATCTGACTGTTTGGGGAATAAGCAATAAAGCGCCTTAGGCATGAGTGGATTTGAAAGCAGGCAGTGACCTGTTTTATAATGGAGTCAATTAAATAATGTTTGGTCAAATCCCTTTTTGTTGTTGCAATGCGGTATCCTCCATGATACAATACATCTGTTGTGTGTAATACGGTGGTCCTCTGTGGATGATGAAGGAAACGGTTGTGTTTCCAGAAGAAGCATGAACACCTGTACGGAAGGAGGGAGTCATAGATGAATATCGTCCAAGCGATCACTGAAGAACAACTGCGTAAAGATTTGCCTAACTTTCGTCCTGGTGACACTTTGAAAGTGCACGTGAAAGTTATTGAGGGAACTCGTGAGCGTATCCAGTTGTTTGAAGGTGTTGTAATTAAACGCCGTGGTGGTGGAATCAGTGAGACTTTTACAGTTCGTAAAATTTCTTACGGTGTAGGTGTGGAAAGAACTTTCCCGCTTCATTCCCCAAAAATCGATAAAATCGATGTGGCTCGCCGTGGTAAAGTGCGTCGTGCGAAGCTTTATTATCTTCGTGAACTGCGCGGTAAAGCAGCGAGAATTAAAGAAATTCGTCGTTAATACAACGAATAACGAAAGGGGCTTGGTTACAAGCTCCTTTCGTTTTTTCTACGTACATAGGGAACTGTGGATTATTGACCGTAAAGAGAGGACAGTGAGCTATGGAGCAAGAAGTAGGACAAGGAGCTGTACAGCAGCCAACTGAACAGGATGGTACGCCCAAGCGTAAACCAAAAAATGAGATTTTTGAGTGGCTCAAGGCCATCATTATTGCGTTAGTGCTTGTCTTTTTAATCCGCTGGCTTCTCTTTAAGCCGTTTATTGTGGATGGCCCGTCGATGCAGCCTAACTTTCATACCGGAGAACGCGTCATTGTAAATGAGATTTTGTATGATTTCCGTGCCCCTAAACCAGGGGAGGTGATCGTGTTTCATGTGCCGGAGGAAGGAAGAGACTTTATCAAACGCGTCATTGCCGTTGAAGGAGATACGGTCAAGGTAGAAGGTGACACGATTACAGTAAATGGTAAGCCGATTCAGGAATCTTACTTGAAAGCTCCGTTAGAAGAAGCGCATCAAAATGGTGAGCTTTACAACAAGTTTACAAATTTTCCAAATGAGAAATTTAAGGATGGAAAAGTTCCGGCGGGGCATATTTTTGTAATGGGAGATAACCGTTCCAATAGTACAGACAGTCGGATGATTGGATATATTGATTTGAAGGAAGTTGTAGGTCGGGCTGACGTTATTTTCTGGCCGGCAAAAGATATGCAGTGGATTAACCACTAGAATAACTAATAAGCAGCATAGCTGCCGTAATCCTAACTAAGAGCCTAAGGGTAAAAGTAGGAGTTACGATCAATGGGGTGATGACGGTGACGATTCAATGGTTTCCTGGTCATATGACCAGAGCGCGCCGCCAAATTGAAGCAAAATTAAAGTTAATTGATTTGGTCATTGAGCTGATTGATGCTCGATTGCCGCTCTCTAGCCGAAATCCAATGATTGATGATATTTTGCAAGGCAAGCCGCGAATGATTATTTTGAATAAAGCAGATTTGGCGGACCCGGTAGTATCACAGCAATGGATTGCCTATTTTAAGGAGCAGGGGCATGTGGCCTTTCCGGTGGATGCCACAACTGGGACGGGACTAAAAGAAATTCCGATTCAGGCCAAGCTGCTGCTTAAGGAAAAGATAGATCGGCAGATTAGGAAGGGAATGAACCCGCGTCCTATGCGTGGGTTGATTGTTGGTATTCCGAATGTCGGCAAATCGACACTGATCAACCGAATGGCGGGACGTAATATTGCAGCTACGGGTGACCGTCCAGGGGTAACGAAGGCACAGCAGTGGATCAAGATTGGAGAAATTGAATTGCTGGATACACCAGGGATTCTATGGCCTAAATTTGAGGATCAGAATGTAGGCTATCGTCTGGCAGTTACAGGTGCGATCAAGGAAGAAATTCTGAATGTCGAGGATATTGCCTTTTTTGCAACTAAATATTTGGTTCAGTACTATTGGGACGCACTGGCAGAGCGCTTTGAGCTCACCGAACGTCCTGAAGATACAGAAAATCCTGATGAAATTGTCAACGTCATGGAAGCGATCGGACGTAAACGTGGCTGTATTGTTAGCGGCGGACGTGTGGATCTCGAAAAGGCGTCAAAAATCATTTTGCGTGAGCTGCGTGCAGGGAAGCTGGGACGGTTCAGTTTGGAAGCTCCTTACTGATTCTACTGGTATACCGATAGAGAACATAGCATTTTGTGGCAAGGAAGAACCTTCCCCATCTCCCCGGAGAGGAGGAAGGTTTTTTTGGTATTTGAAGGCAGTTAGAAAAGGGTTTTGGACGATGAAGGTCTGTGGTAAGCTGAATTCAATCGCTAGAGCTACGGCATGAATGACGCGTTAAACTACATATAGATGGGCAGGTATTGAATATGGAAGATAAAGAGAATGTAGTGAAGGACATGCTACATTATGAAAAAAAATGCTGGGAGCAGTCTTGTGAGCGGATTGCAGGTATTGACGAGGTAGGTCGTGGATGCCTGTTTGGTGATGTTGTGGCCGCCGCAGTCATTTTACCAGTGGGTGAGTTACTGGAAGGTGTGGATGATTCCAAAAAATTGACGGACAAGAAGAGAGAAGCATACTACGAGCTAATTATGGAGAAGGCCATTGCTGTAGGAGTTGGCTTTGTAGACGCGCAGACAATTGATGATATCAATATTAAGCAAGCAGCCCGTTTGGCTATGAAGCAGGCTATTGAGGCTTTACATGTGTCTCCTGATTATTTACTGGTGGATGCAGAAAAGGTAGATGTGCCTATTCCTCAACTCTCTATTATTAAAGGAGATGCCAACAGTCAGTCTATTGCGGCAGCCTCTATCATCGCCAAGGTAACCCGTGATCGGCTGTGCAAAGGTGAATGGGATGCGAAGTATCCGGAATATGGGATCGGTATACATAAAGGTTACGCTACCAAGTTACACAGGGAACAAATTTTGGCGCTAGGACCTACAAAGATGCATAGACGCAGCTTTCTGGGCAATTTGTTGACGGAGCAACCGACGCTGTTTGATTTGTAGTTACTTATTATGAATCGGTACAATGCCGATATAAAGTATAACTAATACCATAAGCTCCTTTGAATGGGGGAGAGTGAGAGGAGGGGAGATATGAACATCGGATCTGTATTTCGTGGATTACTTGGAGATGTGAAGGCTGGAGAGGCTAAAAAACTTGATATGCAGCCAGGTCAGGTTGTGAGAGGAGTCGTGCTAAAGGTGTCTGAGGACGGCAGCGAGGCTGTGTTGCAAATACAAGGTTCTCAGGTCAGGGCAAAGCTGGAGACCCCTCTTCAACCTGGACAGACTACAACGTTTCAGGTTCAACCGGCTTCCCCCAGCGGAATGACGGTGCTTAAGCCTCTGAACGATGTGGCCAATACACCACAGCAAACCGTAGCGCTGACAGATGTATTGGAATCGGTGGGACTGTCGGATACAGCTCAGAACAGGGAGCTTATACAGGCAATGCAAAAGAATGGTGTGCCGTTGACATCTGAAAATGCAGCCTCTTTGCGAGAAGCTATGGCGAAGCAAAACGGCAATGTACAATTGGGAACGTTTGTACAGGCGGCGGCAGTTGCCTTTCAGCGGGGACTTCCATTGACGGCAGAAAGCATAAACGGATTGCGTCAAGCGATGTTTGGGCCTCCTTTAAATGATCTGTTGTCTTCGCTGGAGCAAGAGCTTGAAGCGGTATTAAAGCAGCAAGGACAGGGAATATCCACTGACCGTTCAGTGGGGGAATCAACAGCTATAAAGAGCGCTGATCGAATGCCTGCTAGTCCAACAGGTGCTTCTTCCGGGGTGGTTGTAGATGGACAGGAAGGCCAAGCTCCCATACTGTCCAAGGATGCTTCTACCGCTGCAAAGCAGGCAGAAGCTGGACAAACCACAGGCGGCAAGGAATTGTTAAAAGGGACTCAAGCAGCCAACCTTGCTGCTGCAGTGAGTGGAGCGAGTGCTTTGGCAACAGATTCAGATACTGCGACGGGGGCTACCTCTGCAGCCAAAGGGACTGCTCCAGGAGAAGCGGAGACAGTCAATGGACGCGGAGCAACAGTGGCATCGGAAGCTAGCGTAAATGCTCCAGAATCGGGTGCTGATGCATTAAACGGTCCTCGCACCAGAGTGGAGCAGTCACAGCAAGCTACTGCGTCAAGCACACAACTTAAGGATGCGGATGGCGCTCCAGCGGCTGCCACGGCAGAACCTACGGGGGCAAAGACAGCCTTAACCGCGGCCATGGCTGACCGTCCCACGGCACAGCAGGCTGGTGCCCCTGTGCCGCAATCCACAGCAGGTAACACTGCTGCGCCAGAGGTGACGCTCCAGCGGCTGCGCACGTTGCTGCAAGAGCTACGCGCGGCGGTGCCGCCCGCACTGAGCACGGCTGCGCCGGAGCAGCCCGCAACGGAAGTGGCGCAGCCAATGGCTAGCGCCTCGCGGGCCGCAGACGCCGCTGCATCGCAGCCTGCGGCGTCCAGCCCGCAGCTCAGCCCCACGGAGGACCCGTGGGTGGGCCGCGTACTGAAGCTGCTCGGTGCAGAGCACGAGCAGCAAGTACACCGCGCGACTACACAGGTCGCGCAAGGGGCGGCGGCACGTATGGAGCCGCCAGAGGGAATGCCCCAGACGCTGCCGGGATTAGCGGCTGCGTCTGGGGACACGGTGTCAGCAGACGCAGACACCGTAAAAGGGGCGCTGCTCCAGCTGATGAGCAGTGACGATCTGCCGCCCGCTTTGAAAGAGGCGGCTCAGCAGGTTGTACAGCACCTGACAGGTCAGCAGTTGCTGCTCAACACAGACCGAACGGCGCCTTTTGCCCAAGTACACATGTTTATACCGTTCGTTGGACCGGATGGTCGTGAAACAGCTACGATCCAGATTCAGTCCCGCCGCGGCAAACGTGGAGAGCTGGACGCCTCCAACTGTCGTCTTTGGTTTGATTTGGACATGAAGGGACTTGGAGCGACCCTGGTAGATGTCCAGGTTGTAGATCGGATTGTAAGTGTTAAGCTCCATAATGATCATGAATGGGCGGCTTCGTTGTTAACCAGTGGGCGTGAGTCCATTCACACAGCGTTGGAGTCACTAGGATACCAACTTCTATCGCTTCGTACCGAGCCTATGCCCATAAGGACTGAACAGAACAGTCTCGCCTCTTCTGAAGTACAAAGCTATGTGCCTCAGCCGTATAAAGGAGTCGATCTTAAAATATGAAAGAGCCGTTGGAACCTCCTTCTCCTTCCATAAAGAAGGCGGTCGCCCTTAAATATACGCCTGGTGAGAGCGAAGCACCGATTGTCGTTGCTAAAGGGAGCGGCCGTATTGCGGATAGCATTTTAGAAAAAGCTAAAGAACATGGTGTTCCAGTACAGGAGGATGCCGCGCTGGTTGAAGTACTATCCAAACTCGATTTGGACGAACAAATTCCTGCTGAGCTCTATCAGTTGGTGGCAGAGGTGCTTACCTATATATATCAAATGGATAGGCTTGCATCAAGGGATGACTGGTGATGTCGAATGAAATGAAGGCTGGAGGCAAGGATCAACGGAAAGCCAAAGGAGCGATGGGCGAAGAGGCAGCGGCTTTGTTTTTAGAAAACTTGGGTTACCGTATCATAGAGCGTAATTGGCGATGCCGCAGTGGTGAAATAGATCTGATTGCCAAGCAGGAGCATACACTCGTGTTTATTGAGGTACGTAGTCGAAGTAGCTCCAAATATGGAACGCCAGCAGAATCAGTTACTGCGCGTAAAATAGCCCAAGTTCGCCAAACAGCCGCTGTATATTTGCATATGAACAGGATTGGAGATGCTCCAATCCGCTTTGACATGATTTCTGTACAATTAACTGACGAAAAGGCAGTTGTTACGGACCATTTAATAGGCGCATTTTAAACAAGTAAGAGCTTTTTCAAAGGTAAGAGTGCGGGACGGAATTCATATGTGTAGGTTGACAGGAAGGAAAGCTACAGGTATATTTTATTGAGAATAGTTATCATTTTCATCTTAGAATGAATATCTAGAAGTTGTACCTGTGAAGGAGGATTTACGTGACAAAGCATACCTTTAGTGAACATGTCATAGATGTAATTCAGGAACGCCGGACGATTAAACGATTTAAATCCGACTCCATCCCGGTAGATACGATCAAAGAACTGCTGGACGTCGCTGTGTGGGCTCCTAATCATAAAATGCGTGAACCGTGGCGTTTTCTGTTGTTTGCTGGTGAAGGACGGAAAAAGCTTGCAAAAGCAATTGCAGCCGATATCGGTAAGGACAACAAGTTTGAGAGCGGTATTTTGCACAACCCGATCCAGCTTTTAGTAGTATTGGAAGAAGACCCGCGTCAAGCGGTTTGGGATGAGGATTTTGCAGCGGTCAGCGCGCTTGTACAAAACTTTATGCTTGCCGCATGGAGCAAAGGAATCGGAACGTTTTGGGTGACAAAGCCATTTTTGTATTCGCCTAAGTTCCGTGAGCACTTGGGAATTCAACCGGGTGAGAAGGTAATAGGAATGATATATGCAGGCTATCCTGACGTTATCCCGGAATCAAGACCACGTACTCCGGCAGCCGATAAGCTGACCTTGTTTGACAAATAATCTGTCGTCAGATAAACTTAGTCAAGAATTTTGAAAGCATGGTCCGAAGCTAAAGCTTCGAACATCACATTTGCAAAGAATGAAAATTTGGAAGCACCTTTTTTCATATATGCAATGATTCCCGAGAGGGAGCATTCTAATATGAGGAGAGGTGCTTTTTGATATGTATGGAAAATTACACGGAGCTTGTTTGTATGGAATAGATGGTGTTCTGATTGAAGTTGAGACTGATTTGTCCAATGGCTTGCCTCAGACAGCGATTATAGGATTGCCGGATTCGGCGATTCGAGAGGCAGTGGAGCGTGTCAGAGCAGCAATCAAAAACTGTGGCTTTAAATATCCGTCCCAGCGTGTCACGATTAATTTAGCTCCTGCTGATTTGCGTAAGGAAGGTTCATCTTTTGACCTTGCTATCGCTTTAGGGTTGCTGACAACCAGTGAACAGGTCGTTTTACCCGTGAGAGAACGGACGCTGTTTATTGGCGAGCTGGCGCTGGATGGCAGTATTCGCCCTGTGAATGGGGTACTGTCCATGGTTGATCTGGCCAAGCGAGAAGGATTCAACTCCGTGCTGCTTCCCCAGGAAAACGCAAGCGAGGCTCGTCTGATTACGGGTATACGTATTTACGCTATACGGCATCTAGCAGATCTTATTCCGATTGAAGAACGTGCACATGGCACTGTTGATAGCCCAGCGACAAATCAGAGTTATACTGCCAGTAAACAAGTCATGATCTGTTCCTATGACCATTTACCTCAAGCAGAGCATATACCGTTGTGTGAAAAAGAAGGGATAACTAGCAACATGGAGGATTACAGCGATGTGTTGGGTCAGCTGCACGCCAAGCGTGCGTTAGTCATCGCCGCAGCCGGAATGCATAATATCCTGCTTATGGGACCGCCGGGGGCTGGGAAAACAATGCTCATCCGCAGATTGCCATCTATCCTTCCGCCTTTGACTGAAAAGGAGGCGCTTGAAGTCACCAAAGTATACAGCGCTGCCGGGAAGTGGAAGGAGTCATCGCCTCATCTGATGAATATTCGTCCCTTCCGTTCGCCTCATCATACGATCTCTGCTGCTGGTTTGGTGGGTGGGGGAGGTATACCCAAACCAGGAGAAATCAGTCTTGCACACCGGGGGATTTTATTTCTGGATGAGTTGCCTGAGTTTAGCCGTCATGTACTAGAAGTGCTGCGTCAACCTTTGGAAGACCACAATGTTACGATCAGTCGTTCACGTGCTGTTTTTAAGTATCCGGCGCATTTTTTACTTGCTGCCTCTTTAAATCCGTGTCACTGTGGCTTTTTCGGAAATGACACGGAACATCAGCGCTGTACCTGTTCACCTGCAGCAGTAGCCCGCTACCGTTCACGTATTTCTGGTCCACTGCTGGATCGGATTGATCTTCAGCTTGAAGTATCGCAGCCGAAGGATTGGCGGGAGGAAAAAGAATCATTGTCGTCCGCTGAAATGCGAAGGCAGGTGCTGGCTGCTCAAGCGATACAAATCCACAGATACAGCAAGCTTCCCTTTTCATGGAATAGTGAGCTGTCTGGTCAGATGCTTCGTAAATATGCCGTATTAGAAAAAAATGCAGCAGAGTTGCTTGACCAGACAATGGACGCACTCGGTTTAAGCATGCGCGCGTATGATCGAATTCTCAAGCTTTCGCGTACCATTGCAGACTTACATGACTCAGATAAAATTTTGACTTCACATGTGGCTGAAGCTATTCAATACCGCCATATGGATAGAGCAAATGCCAGTTTTCACGAAAGTTAAAAAGGCGATAAATTAGTAGCTATAACACGATCATTTTTATGAAAGAGTTTTCCAAAGCGTATGTACAATAGAAAATGGAAAAAAGGACAAAAAAAGCTCCAGACAATAAAGATCTGGAGAAGAAAAAAAGATTATGACAATAGTGATTATACTATGAGTATATCAATTTTGTATATACGATTATACATCATCTCCCATGTTACTTGATGGAAAAAAACAAACATTCTTTAACGAAGGAATAGCTGAAAGGATAATAAGCCCCTCGACAAAAAACGGTTGAGGGACTTGTTGTAAGATTCATTCTAACGAATACTATTGAATTCATGAAGAGAGAGGGAGATGGGCCCCCTACATATGCTAAAGAAAATCTAAGTTACAAAACGTTCAGTTTCACTTCAATATTACCGCGGGTAGCGCGGGAGTATGGACATTGTTCATGTGCGCCTTCCACCAGTTTTACTGCAGTTTCATGATCGACGCCTTTTACCAGTACGTCGAGACTTACTCCGATTCCGAAGCCGCCGTCTTCCACTTTGCCGAAATGGACCGTAGCTGTTACTTCAGTACCTTCATGCTTAACACGTTGCATGCGAGCAACCATATTTAAGGCACTGTCAAAGCAAGCGGAATAGCCTGCTGCGAACAATTGCTCTGGATTCGTACCTGCGCCGCCTGCGCCGCCCATTTCTTTTGGGGTATCAATATCTAAACGGAGTTCAGGGGAAGAAGACTCGATATAACCGTTACGTCCACCAACCGCTTTTACTGTTGTTTCATACATTTTTTGTTGAATGGTCATCATAATCCAATCACTGCCTCTCGCCCAATTTATATTTTACACAATTTAATTTATCAAAATAATTATTGTTTGTAAAGTATTTTGGGCAATTAGCATGTATTTTATTATATAATGTGCTAAAATAATGACGAAAGTAGGTGATCAGACAGCATGGAAGACAATCCCAATGAAGGTACAGCGTTGAAACTTGATAATCAGTTATGCTTTGCCATATATGCATGCTCCAGAGAGATTACGAAGCTATACCAGCCTTATCTGGAAAAGCTCGGTGTGACGTACTCGCAATATTTGGTACTTATCGTGCTCTGGGAGCGTGAAGAGTGTACAGTGAAGGAATTGGGTGAGGCACTATATTTGGACTCCGGCACACTAACTCCGCTATTGAAGAGATTGCAGAACGCCGGGCTTATCGATCGAAAGCGTTCCACTCAGGATGAGCGTAAGGTGCTGATTTCTTTGACGACAGAGGGAAGCGCATTACGGGAAAAAGCTTTGTCCGTACCAGGATGCATCCAGGAAAAAACAAGTATGACTCATGATCAATTTGGGTCGCTTCTGCTCCAGTTCAATGATCTGCTTGATCGTGTTCATCAAGCTAATGTACAAATTGAAAAATCATAAGGTGTTTTCAGTTGCTCTTGCGAATCTTATGGCATGAGTTGTTCTCAGCTGAAAGAAAAAATACCTAATCATGCTTGAAGAATTAAAGTGCCTCTTAATGTGGATTAGGTAATCCCATGTTGTAGAGGTGCTTTTTTTTGTGTGAATTTGTAGTAAGAGAAATATCCAATAATATCCAAACATTCGATTTTGGGAATGATAATGATATCAAAATACTGTAATTCATGAGGTTAAATTATAAGGAAAGCGTTTTAAAAACATGTTACAATGATGTAGGTTTAGTATAGATTTCCTTGTGAACCGCCCTTGTTGCAGTCATGTTGATAGGAGGATTCCAGAATGAATATCCATGAATATCAGGGTAAAGAAGTATTGAAGCAGTACGGAGTGGCTGTACCGAACGGTAAGGTTGCCTATACGGTGGAGGAAGCCGTTGCTGCGGCAGAATCGCTTGGAAGCGCTGTTACGGTGGTAAAAGCACAAATTCATGCTGGTGGACGCGGTAAAGCGGGTGGCGTGAAAGTTGCCAAAGGTTTGGATGAGGTGCGGACTTTTGCTTCTGAAATTTTGGGTAAGGTGCTGGTGACGCATCAGACTGGACCTGAAGGTAAAGAGGTCAAACGCCTTTTGGTTGAGGAAGGCTGCGATATTCGTAAAGAATATTACGTCGGCGTTGTCGTAGATCGTGCGACTGGACGTATCGTAATGATGGCCTCAGAAGAAGGTGGTACGGAAATCGAAGAGGTGGCTGCAGCCACTCCGGAGAAGATTTTTAAAGCGGTTGTTGATCCAGCGATTGGGCTTCAGGTGTATCAGGCCCGTAAGTTGGCGTATGACATTAATATCCCAAATGAACTGGTAAACAAAGCGGTCAAGTTTATGCTGGCACTATACGAAGCTTTTGTGGACAAGGACTGTTCGATTGCAGAAATCAATCCCTTAGTCGTTACGGGTGATGGGAATGTACTGGCGTTGGATGCCAAACTGAATTTTGATTCTAATGCGTTGTTCCGTCACAAGGATATTTTGGAATTGCGTGATTTGGATGAAGAGGACGAGAAAGAAATTGAGGCATCTAAATTCGATCTAAGCTATATCGCTCTGGACGGAAATATTGGCTGTATGGTCAATGGTGCGGGCTTGGCGATGGCAACCATGGATATTATCAAATATTACGGTGGCGATCCGGCCAACTTCCTGGACGTAGGGGGCGGTGCGACGACGGAAAAGGTAACCGAAGCGTTCAAAATCATTTTGTCCGATCCGAAGGTAGAAGGTATTTTCGTGAACATTTTCGGCGGAATTATGCAGTGTGACATCATTGCGAACGGCGTCGTGGAGGCTGCCAAACAGTTGGGGCTGACTCGTCCGCTTGTTGTCCGTCTTGAAGGGACAAATGTTGAGCTCGGCAAACAGATTTTAGCGGAATCCGGTTTGAATATCGTAGCAGCGGATTCCATGGCGGATGGCGCCCAAAAAATCGTCGAACTTGTTCAATAGCCTGTTTGCATTCCGATATGCCGAATAAACGATAGGGGATGTGAAGATCGTGAGTATTTTGGTCGATAAGCATACAAAGGTGATTACACAGGGGATTACGGGAAAAACGGCGTTGTTTCATGCCAAGGGTGCACTTGATTACGGTACACAAATGGTAGGTGGCACCTCTCCAGGTAAGGGGGGCACCGAGGTAGAAATTACACTGGAGAACGGACAACAGGTCAAATTGCCAGTGTTTAACACCGTAAGCGAAGCCAAGGAAGCTACTGGCGCAACAGCGAGCGTGATTTACGTGCCACCGGCTTTTGCAGCAGATTCCATTTTGGAGGCTGTAGATGCGGAATTAGATCTCGTGATTTGTATCACGGAGGGCATTCCGGTGCTTGATATGATCAGGGTCAAACGTTTTATGGAAGGTAAAAAGACCGTTCTGATTGGCCCTAACTGCCCAGGCGTTATTACGCCAGGAGAATGTAAAATCGGTATTATGCCAGGTTACATTCATCTACCAGGTCATGTAGGTGTTGTGTCACGTAGTGGTACTTTGACCTATGAAGCAGTGCATCAGTTAACGACCCGAGGTATAGGACAATCTTCCGCGGTTGGTATTGGCGGTGACCCCGTTAAAGGTTCAGAATTCATTGACATTTTGCAACGTTTCAATGAGGACCCCAACACTCACGCTGTCATTATGATTGGAGAAATTGGGGGTACAGCCGAGGAAGAGGCTGCTGAGTGGATCAGGGACAATATGACGAAGCCAGTAGTTGGTTTTATCGGCGGTGTGACCGCGCCTCCGGGCAAACGAATGGGGCATGCAGGCGCCATTATTTCTGGTGGAAAAGGAACGGCCAAAGAGAAAATTGCCACGCTTGAAGCCTGCGGGATCAAGGTGGCACCGACTCCTTCCGAAATGGGCTCGACACTGGTAAGTGTGCTGGAAGCACGTGGTATTTTGAATTTGTGTACGACACATTAAATCGTGTTTCTTCATTAATATACAGGCCATAAAACTGCATCGAAATTTGCCGCAGGCTAGTGTATAATGAAAGAAAGGTAAGCAACCTTTTTATCTTCTGAAACAGGGGATGAAAAGGTTGCTTTTTTTGCGTTAAGACAGACTTGTCAGGGAAACGCTTGCAAAATGATTCATTGTGCCACAAAATAAGGGAGGGTTCACTCTTCCGTGAATGGGGGAACCATAGTTTGGAAGAAAGATGGCTTTTGTTAGGCTTACATGAGTTAGAGGGAATCGGAAGAAAAACAATTCAGCGTATTTGGTCGAGTGACCATCGATTGCATGAGCTACTGCATTTTAGCGAACAAAAGTGGATTGAGATAGGGTTAAGCCCTGCTCAGGCACGAATTGCGGCTCAGTGTTACGATGAAGAATGGGTGCATGAACGATATCAGCGAGTTCTATCCGGTGATATTGGAACGGTAACTTATGTGGACGAGGATTATCCCCTATTAATGAAGGAAACAGTTGACCCACCATGGGTAATGTATACAAAAGGGGATAAATCACTTTTGCATACATGCTCTGTAGCCATGGTAGGAACTCGCGTTCCCACCGCTTATGGACGTAGAGCAGCGGAGATACTAACAGAGGGATTATGTAATGCAGGGATTACAGTAGTTAGCGGATTGGCGAGAGGAATTGACAGTATTTGTCACGAAACAGCCCTGCGCCGGGGAGGAAACACGATTGGTGTACTGGGAACAGCGATTGATCAAATTTATCCTCCCCAAAATGCGTCTTTATTTGCAGAGATGGCTAGCAAAGGCTTGATCGTATCGGAATATCCTCCAGGCACGAGGTCACATCCAGGAATGTTTCCACAACGTAATCGGATTATAGCTGGTCTAACGAAGGGAACGCTCGTCGTCGAAGCAGATGCAAGAAGCGGCTCCTTGATTACAGCTGATGCTGCGCTAGAGGCAAATCGAGATGTGTTTGCTGTTCCCGGACCCATTACGTCACCGAAGAGTAGAGGCACGCTGAGCTTGATTAAGCAAGGAGCCAAAACAGTCACTGAAGCTTCGGATATTATTGAGGAGTATGAAGCAGATTTGCGTACAAGGGAGGTTTCTTCATACAATAGAGAGCAGAGTCTTAATCTGAAGGAGGCCTCCAAAGTGCCAGAAAGTGAGACTTCTGAGGAAAACCGTGTCATACTGTTGCTCGAACAGGGAACCATGACACTGGATGAACTGCTTGATGCTACGGCATGGGATTTTGGACTTTTACACGCAGTTCTGTTATCGTTAATCATAAAAAAAAGGATCGCCCAGCTAGCGGGCACAAAATACAAGCTTATTTAGTAGTTGTTTTTGCAAAGTCCTTAGTTAGTAAATGCACAAATTCAATTTTAAACATCAGGTGGAGGGCAGTATGGCATTCATCCGCGTCGCGGATTCCTACTCCTTCCCCACTTCCTGAAATGTGTTGACATTATGACTCGCAGTAGCGGAGCAGATGGAATCTTTCTGAACAAGCACAGCCATCTGGAAAAATGACCAATCTGTGAAGCGCTCTCCGCGTCATAACTCACCACATTTCAGGAAGTCTATCATATTCATGTGTGTAATTGAGAGGAGGAAGAGCCTATGGCGGATTCACTCGTCATCGTGGAATCGCCTTCCAAGGCGAAGACGATCGGCAAATACTTAGGCAGCAAATATATCGTCAAGGCTTCCATGGGTCATATCAGGGATTTACCAAAGAGTCAGATCGGCGTAGAGGTCGAAAATGATTTTAATCCCAAATACATTACCATTCGAGGTAAAGGCTCAATTCTAAAAGAATTAAAGGATGCCCGAAAAAAAGTAAAAAAAGTATATCTGGCGGCTGACCCGGATCGCGAAGGTGAGGCTATTGCCTGGCATCTGGCGCATGCGCTGGAACTGGACGATACAGCAGATTGCCGTGTTGTATTTAATGAAATTACGAAGCAGGCTGTCAAAGATGCTTTTAAAACACCCCGTAAAATCAATATGGATTTGGTCAATGCTCAGCAGGCACGACGGATACTGGATCGACTTGTTGGCTACAAAATCAGCCCGTTGCTCTGGAAAAAGGTAAAAAAGGGTCTATCCGCTGGGCGGGTGCAGTCGGTTGCGGTGAAAATTATTTTGGACCGGGAAAACGAGATCAGTGAGTTTGTACCGGAAGAATACTGGACGATTACAGCTAAACTAGCTATTAAAGACAGTACCTTTGAAGCGAAATTTCATAAGCTGCGCGGTGAAAAGAAAGAGCTCTCCAGCGAAGCGGATGTACAAGAAGTGTTGGAAGCTATCGGAAAATCGTCTTACAAGGTGCGCGATGTGAAAGAGAAAGAGCGTTTACGTAATCCTTCTCCTCCATTCACAACAAGTTCCTTGCAGCAGGAGGCGGCTCGGAAGCTCAACTTCCGTGCATCTAAAACGATGTCTGTAGCTCAGCAGCTATATGAGGGTGTGGATTTAGGAAAAGAAGGGACCGTGGGTCTGATTACGTATATGCGTACGGATTCCACACGGATCGCCGCTTCAGCTCAAGAGGAAGCGAAAGAATTAATTATTCAAAAATATGGCGAAGCTTTTGTACCTGAAACTCCTCGTCAATATTCAAAAAAAGCGGCCAACGCCCAGGATGCGCATGAAGCGATTCGCCCAACCTCTGCGTTACGCGATCCGGAAACAGTTAAGCCGTTTATGAGTCGGGAACAGTTCCGTTTGTACAAATTGGTATGGGAACGTTTCATGGCCAGCCAGATGGCATCTGCTATTATGGATACTTTGTCCGTAGATATTGAAGCGGGTGAGACGATATTCCGGGCAGCAGGTTCTAAGGTTCGTTTTCCAGGTTTCATGAAAGTGTATGTAGAGGGAAATGACGACGGTAAAACCGAAGAAGATAAACTGCTGCCACCACTTCAACCAGGCGATAAATTAAAAAAAGAAGCGGTTGAGCCGAAGCAGCATTTTACACAACCGCCTCCCCGTTATACGGAAGCGCGACTGGTGAAGACGCTGGAAGAACTGGGTATAGGACGTCCAAGTACGTATGCACCAACGCTGGAAACCATTCAGAAACGTGGGTACGTTGCTATTGAAGAAAAGAAATTTTTCCCTACAGAGCTGGGCGAATTGGTCATCGAACAGATGGAGGAGTTCTTTCCAGAGATTCTGAATGTGGAGTTTACAGCTAATATGGAAGGTGATCTTGACCACGTCGAAGAAGGCGAAGGTAATTGGGTCAAGGTGTTGAGTGACTTTTACGAGTCATTCGAGAAGCGGCTTGAAGTGGCTGAAGAAGAAATGAAAGAAATTGAAATAAAAGATGAAGTATCCGATGTCATTTGTGATAAGTGTGGCAGCCAAATGGTGTATAAGCTTGGCCGATTTGGTAAATTCCTGGCCTGTTCTGCTTTTCCAGATTGCCGTAACACAAAGCCAATTGTTAAGGATATCGGGATTAATTGTCCTACATGCGGTGAGGGCCATGTCGTCGAACGACGCAGTAAAAAGGGACGTATCTTCTATGGATGTGACCGCTACCCGGAATGTGATTTTGTTTCCTGGGATAAACCGTCCATTAAGCCTTGCCCAAGTTGCAGTAGCCTAATGGTCGAAAAACGTACAAAACAAGGGACGAAGCTCAACTGTACGGTCTGCGATCACAGCGAAATGCTGGAAGAGAGCGATGAGAGCGTAGAGACTTCTTAAGAACAACAATAGCAGGGGGATTTAAACGTGAGTGAACTACAAAAGGTAACGGTCATCGGAGCAGGTTTGGCGGGCAGCGAAGCTGCCTGGCAAATTGCAAGCCGTGGAGTGCCAGTCAAGTTATATGAAATGCGGCCGGTTGTAAAAACACCAGCACATCATACAGATAAATTTGCCGAACTGGTATGCAGTAATTCCTTGCGGGCAAACGGCCTAACGAATGCAGTAGGTGTACTGAAGGAAGAGATGAGAATACTAAACTCCTTGATTCTGAGTGCAGCAGATCGTCATGCTGTTCCGGCTGGCGGTGCATTGGCAGTGGATCGTGACGGATTTTCTGGTCATATTACTGAGACGCTTCATCAACATCCTTTGATCGAGGTTGTTAATGAAGAGCTTCAGGAAATCCCACAGGACGGTATTGTGGTCATTGCGACGGGGCCTTTAACTTCTCCGGCTTTGTCGGAACAGATTAAATCACTGATGGGAGAGGAGTATTTCTATTTTTACGATGCGGCAGCCCCGATTGTAGAAAAGGACTCTATCGACATGAGCAAGGTTTATCTGGCTTCCCGTTATGATAAGGGAGAAGCAGCGTACTTGAATTGTCCGATGAACGAAGCGGAATTTGATGCTTTTTATGAGGCTCTGATTACGGCTGAGGTAGCGCAAGTCAAGGAATTCGAAAAAGAAATTTATTTCGAAGGCTGTATGCCCATCGAAGTGATGATGCAACGTGGGAAACAAACGGCATTGTTCGGACCGATGAAACCTGTGGGTCTCGTAAATCCACATACAGGAGAACTGCCCCACGCAGTTGTCCAGCTTCGCCAGGACAACGCCGCAGGAACGCTGTATAATCTGGTTGGTTTCCAGACTCACCTCAAATGGGGGGAGCAAAAGCGTGTGTTTTCAATGATTCCGGGTCTTGAAGAGGCAGAGTTTGTACGTTACGGTGTGATGCATCGCAATACCTTTATTAATTCTCCGCAGCAACTTCATCCAACTTATCAGTTCAAGGGAAGAAGTAATCTATTCTTCGCCGGACAAATGACCGGTGTAGAGGGATATGTGGAGTCAGCGGCTTCTGGTCTGCTGGCCGGGATGAATGCGGCACGAGCAGCGCGTGGACAGGAAATGTTTGTATTTCCTGCGGAAACGACATTAGGTAGCATGGCACGGTATATTACGACCACTGATTTTAAGCATTTTCAACCGATGAATGCAAACTTTGGTTTGCTTCCAAAGTTGGAGAAACGGATTCGTAACAAAAAGGAAAAAAATGAAGCTCTCGCTAATCGCGCGTTGGAAAGTTTGCGTGGTTATATCAACGAAACGGGAGTTATGTCAGCTGAAGTACAGGCATAAGGATGAAGGAAAAGGAGGAGCGCGTTATGGATATGTCCTTTCATGCTACCACCATCTGCGCTGTACGCCACAATGGCAAAGGAGCTATTGCGGGTGATGGACAGGTAACGTTCGGCAACAGTGTTGTCATGAAGCAGACGGCTAAAAAAGTGCGCAGATTGTATCGAGGTCAGGTCGTTGCAGGATTTGCGGGTTCAGTGGCCGATGCTATCACGTTATTTGAAAAGTTTGAAAATAAGCTGGAGGAACACCACGGAAATCTTCAAAGAGCAGCCGTGGAACTTGCCAAGGACTGGCGTCAAGATCGTATCCTGCGCAAGCTGGAAGCGCTCATGATTGTGATGGACTCATCCGGAATGTTGCTCATTTCTGGAGGCGGCGAAATTATAGAGCCGGATGATGATGTGCTTGCGATTGGCTCAGGTGGTAATTTTGCATTGGCGGCTGCCCGTGCTTTCAAACGCCATGGCTCTGGCATGGAAGCAAAGGACATGGCACGGGAAGCGCTAGAGGTTGCTTCGGAAATATGTGTGTATACGAACAATCAGATTATCGTGGAAGAACTGTAAATCGGCTCTGAGTATTCAAGGGTGGAGGAGTGCAAAATGAATAATCAATCGTTGACGCCCAGACAAGTGGTATCCGAGCTGGATAAGTATATTGTCGGACAAAAGGAAGCTAAAAAATCTGTTGCTGTTGCCTTGCGCAACCGTTATCGGCGTAGTAAGCTGCCGGATGATATCCGGGATGAAATTGTGCCTAAAAATATTTTGATGATCGGACCGACAGGTGTGGGTAAAACTGAAATTGCACGTAGACTTGCACGGCTCGTGGGAGCTCCTTTTGTCAAGGTAGAGGCGACCAAATTTACAGAAGTGGGTTACGTCGGTCGTGATGTGGAATCCATGGTGCGTGATCTGATGGAAACCTCTATTCGCATCGTTAAGACGGAACGAACAGAGAATGTGAAGGACAAAGCGGAAGACATGGCAAATGAACGGATTGTCAGCATCCTTGTACCTGCAGAAAAGTCAAACAAATCGCAACGTAATCCTTTTGAAATGCTGTTTGGCAATAACACGGGAACTTCAGTAGAAGAAGAACCGCCACAACAGGATGGATCTTTGGCAGAAAAGCGCCGTAAGGTTAAATTCGATCTATTGTCTGGTAAGCTTGAGGATGATGTCATAGAGATTGATGTGGAGGATACTGCCCCCAATATGCTCGATATGTTTGCTGGGCAAGGGAATGAACAAATGGGTATGAATATGCAGGAGATGTTCGGAAGTTTTCTGCCCAAGCGGACGAAAAAGCGCAAGCTACCAGTCAAGGAAGCTCGCAAGGTGTTGATTCAAGATGAGGCCGCCAAATTGATCGATATGGATGATGTGATTCAGGAGTCTGTGAAGCGTGCTGAGCAATCCGGTATTATTTTTATTGATGAAATAGATAAGATTGCCAGCCAGGGTAAGGGTAGCGGCCCCGATGTGTCGAGAGAAGGCGTCCAGCGCGATATTTTACCTATTGTCGAGGGATCTACCATCATGACCAAATACGGTCCGGTAAGAACAGATTACATTCTGTTTATTGCTGCAGGAGCTTTTCATGTTGCAAAACCATCTGACCTGATCCCTGAGCTTCAGGGTCGTTTTCCAATCCGTGTGGAATTAAGTAGCCTGACTTTGGATGAGTTTGTGTCGATACTGACGGAGCCTAAAAATGCGCTGACCAAGCAATACACTGATCTACTCCGTACTGAGGAAATTGAAGTCGAATTTTCTGCGGAAGCGATCCGTGAGATTGCCAGCATTGCTGAGTCTGTAAATCGCAACACCGAAAATATTGGCGCACGTCGTTTGCATACCATTCTAGAAAAGCTGCTGGAGGATCTGTCGTTTGAAGCACCAGAGCTTACATTGGATCGTATGATCATTACCCCGGAATATGTACGTGAGAAGCTGGGAGATATTGCCCAAAACAGGGACCTTAGTCAGTATATTTTATGAATAGGGTTTCTAAAAATAGGGTGTGAGGTCCAGAATAACACTATCTTGCACCGTCGTTTAGACCTAGATAATGGTCAAGTTGATGATTTTTCTGTCTATTCCAAAAGTAGGACGTATAATCTTTTACAGGTGTAAAGTGCTAAGAAAACATTCATTTTCTTGAAATAAACCTGAAAAATTTAACATTTTATGCATCTAAAGCCCTCTTTTTTAAAAAAGATAGGGCTTTTTTCTTATTGTAATTAGGTCCCAACTCTACGAAACTTAGAATATATGACAGAAAGTTATTATTTTCTACTTAAGACCTAAAAGAAATGTATAATTATGAAATTTTATTGTCGAAAAAAAGTGAAAAATCTTGTTTTATTGAATCTTACTTTGGAGTAGACGCTGGGAGGGAGGAGCTAAATGAATCTGCTGGGTGATATGAGCTTTCAAAAGCTTCAGGCAGGTGTACAGGCGGCAAATACGAGACAACGTGTGATGGCCGACAATATATCCAATGCGGATACCCCGTATTTTAAGCGTTCGGAGGTTTCATTTGAAGAACTGCTTCAGCAGCAAATGGACGGTGATGTCACACCACTACGTGGAAAAGTAACCAATTCAAGACATTTTCAAATAGGACCTGTGAACTCCATTCCAGATGCCACGGTCACCAAAGATGGGTACTCAGTCATGAATAACAATATGAACAACGTAGATATCGACAGAGAAATGAGTCTTATGGCTGAAAATCAACTAAGATATAATACCTACATCCAAGAAATTAATGAGCGCATCAAGATGATGAGAACAGCGGTAGAAGGGAGATAGGACTAGGTGAAGATTAACAACGGCTTTGATATTAGTGCATCTGCTCTTACGGCCCAACGGTTGCGGATGGACGTTATATCTAGCAACATTGCCAACGCAGAGACAACTCGGGCGAAAGTAGAGAATGGACAAGCAGTTCCATATCGGAGAAAAACGGTTGTTTTGGAGCCGAACCAATCTGGTTTTGCCGATGTTTTGAAGGCTCAAATGGAAGGAAGTAGCACAAGCGCTGCTGGCGTTAAGGTTTCGCAAATTCAGGAAGATCAGTCACCTTTAAAGCCTGTGTACAATCCGGGTCACCCGGACGCTGATAAAGATGGCTATGTATATATGCCTAATGTAGACATTATGAAAGAAATGGTCGACATGATTTCCGCAACACGCTCATACGAAGCCAATGTAACAGCTCTGAATGCATCAAAGGCTATGGTTTCCAAAGCGCTTGAAATCGGTCGCTAAGTTCTAGGACTACTAACTACTTAATAGGGAGAGTAAAACATGATTCAGAACGCCATGTTTAATGTACAGACACCGGCAATACAGCAGATTCAATCGCCTAACAATGAGTTGACGAAAGCGACGCCTTCCGAATCCTTGAAGGATTTTGGTTCCTTCCTAAAGGATGCTCTCAATGAAGTAGGGCAGCAGGAAGCCGCTACGCACCAGATGTCCGACCAATTCATGGCAGGCAAAGTTGATGTAGATCAGGTCATGATCACTTCCCAACAAGCGCTGCTTTCCCTGCAGCTTACTACACAGGTCCGAAACAAAGCGATCGAAGCCTATCAGGAGATCATGCGTACACAGATGTAAAGAGGGTTTAGCAAAGTTTCGGATGGGGTGACGGAGTGAACGAGAGAATCGCCCAATATCGGGATAAGATTTCCGGGTATTGGAATAATTTCAGCAAAAAACAGAAAATATTACTTGTTTCGACATTAGCATTCATCATTATCGCCGTTGTAGTGCTAACGATGCAGTTTACCAAAACCGAGTATGAAGTGGCTTTCCGAGATTTAAATGCTAACGATGCTGCCGGAGTCATTAAATATCTCGATTCTGCGGGTATACCGTACCAACTTAATGCTGGTGGGACACAAATCTCAGTCCCAACTGCTAATGCGGATAAGGCGAAGGTAGATGTTGGGTCTCAAGGCCTGATTCAGAAGGGTTCAATCGGCATGAGCGCTTTTGACCAGTCCTCCTCTGCGATTGGTATGACGGAGAACGAGTTCAATGTGAAGTACAATAATGCATTGAACGGCGAAATACAGCAATTGTTGGAACGGATGGATGGTGTCCAAAGCTCCAAAGCTGTCATTAATATGCCAAAGGAAAACATTTTTGCCGGACTTGAAGAAAAGGACAAAGCCTCCGCTTCGATTCAAATGGAATTCGAGCCCGGCTTTACTCCAAATCAGCAAGCGATCGATGGATACTTTAATCTGGTAAAAACGGCCGTGCCGAATCTGCCAGTGGAAAACATTACGATCACCAATAAGGAATATGAGTTGATTCCAACGGCCAAGGGCGGTCAAGGTGGACTCACTAGTGGTGTTCAGGAAAACATGGCTCTACAGAAGAAGTTTGAGAGCGATGTAAGGAATAATGTTCAACAATTTTTGTCGAAAATTGTTGGAGACGACAAGGTAAACGTGCTGGTTATGTCCCAGCTAAATTTCGACAAAGTCACATCAAAAGAACAAATGGTCACACCTGTTGATCAAACGAAAATGAAGGGTATTGAAATTAGCGCCCAACAAATTCAGGAAAGCTATACGGGCAGTAGTGGACAAACCGGAGGAGTTGCAGGAACAGGAACACAGGATGTTCCGGGCTACCCGGGAGGAGCTAATTCCGGCAATACCAGCTCAGATAAGAGCTCAAGTACGATTAACTACGAAGTTAACCGAATTGCAAGGGATATTATCCAAAGTCCGTACACTGTAAAAGATTTAACCATTAATGTTGCAGTTGAACCACCAACAGGTCAGCAAACGTTGGATACTGCAACTCAGACAGCAATTCAAAATATTCTGGTTAATATTGTAAGAGCATCTTTGGCGAATTCTGGTACTACTATTACAGACGCTGATTTGGCTAAGAAGGTTTCAGTGTTCTCACAAGCTGTTCCAGCACCTGCGAGCACGAATACATTCTTCTCAGCTTCCAACCCTTGGCTATGGGGCATCGGAGCTGCTGTTCTGGCACTGCTGGCGGGGGTAATCTTCCTCATCGTACGCGGTCGTCGTAAGCAGGAAGAAGAGTTGGATGAAGAATTGCAACTCATGCCAACGCCGACGGAGTTCCCGTCTATTACCATGGAAAGTGTGACAAATGAAAGTCAAGTGCGTAAACAGCTTGAAAGTCTGGCGAAAAAGAAACCCGACGAATTCGTCAATCTGCTTCGTACATGGCTGGCTGACGAATAGAGGTGAGTTCATTGGCAAAGGCAAGCAGTCAAGGTTTAACGGGAAGACAGAAAGCAGCTATACTTCTGATCACAATGGGACCAGAGGTATCTGCTCAAATATTCAAGCATTTGCGTGATGAGGAGATCGAGCAACTTACATTGGAAATTGCCAATGTGCGGAAGGTCGATGCCATTGAGAAGGACTCCATCATGGCCGAGTTTCATCAAATTTGTCTGGCTCAGGAGTACATTTCCCAAGGCGGTATTAATTACGCTAAAGAAATATTGGAGAAAGCACTCGGATCGCAAAAAGCAGTTGAGGTCATTAACCGTCTAACAGCGACGTTACAGGTAAGACCCTTCGATTTTGCCCGCAAGGCTGATCCAAACCAGATATTGAATTTTATACAGAATGAGAATCCGCAAACGATTGCTCTCGTGCTTTCGTACTTGCAATTTGAGCAGGCGGCTGCAATTCTGTCGTCTCTGCCACAGGAAAAACAGGCAGATGTGGCCCGGCGTGTCGCTGTCATGGACAGTACATCTCCGGAAGTTATTTCTCAGGTGGAACGAGTGTTGGAGCAAAAGCTGTCTGCAACCGCGACGCAGGATTATACGAATGCGGGCGGTATCGAGTCCATTGTTCAGATTTTGAATGGCGTAGACCGCGGAACCGAACGTACGATTCTCGACTCGCTTGAAATTCAAGATCCAGAACTGGCTGAGGAAATCAAGAAAAGAATGTTCGTGTTCGAGGATATCGTCAATGTGGACAACCGTTCCATTCAGCGCATTGTCCGCGATATCGACAATGCAGATTTGCAATTGGCGCTTAAAGTGTCCAGTGAAGAAGTACGCGATGTGATTTTCCGAAATATGTCGAAACGTATGGCAGAAACCTTCAAAGAGGAAATGGAGTACATGGGACCGGTGCGGTTGCGTGATGTGGAAGAAGCACAGACACGTATCGTATCGACGATCCGCAGATTGGAAGAGGCCGGTGAGATTATAATCGCACGCGGCGGAGGAGATGACATCATTGTCTAACTTGATTAAATCTTTCCAATATGTTCCTGTAGAGGCTTTGAAAACAATTGATGTGGCACATACGTATGCGCCAGAAACGACGGATGAAGAAATCACAACTGAATATACGGAGCCGGAGCCTCAGCGAGATCACGAGGCTGAACGGCTGCGGGATGAAATGCTGAATGATGCCAAGGATTTTGCCGAACGTCAGGTTCGCGAGGCAGCTGAAGAAGCGGAACGGATGCTTCAGGAGGCACAGCAGCAGATTGAAGCCTGGTGGCAGGAACGACGCGAGCATGACGATCAGTTGACTCAGTCGTTAAAAGCTGATGGGTTTCAGCAAGGATATGAAGAAGGCCAGAAGCTGGCTGAGGCCGAGCTCCAAACGAAATCGGAGCAGATGATGGAAGAAGCACAGGATATTCTGCGTCAGGCCTATGAGATTAAGGAACAACTGATTCAGGAAGCGGAGCCTTTCCTGGTCGAACTGAGTAGTGCTATTGCTGAGAAGGTCATTGAGAAACAGCTTAGCCTTGAGCCAGAATACACGATTGAATTAATTCGTAAAAATTTGGCTCGTAAGCGGGAAAAAGGAACCATTACATTGTGTGTGTCGCCTCAGCATTTCGCATTTGTGCAAGGTGCACGAGAAGAATTGTCATTAACTGTCGATTCGCAGGCAGAGCTGCAAATTATTCCTGATGGTACCGTGAAAGATCGCGGATGTGTTATCCGTTCTTCCTTTGGAAGTGTGGATGCGCGGATTGATACGCAATTAGCTGAGATCAAAAAGGAACTACTGCGTCTGGCACATGAGAACGAGGAGCGAAGACATGAAGGGGCTTAATGCGCAGCGCTACATGGATCATTTGCGCCAGTTGGACCCGGTCCGGGTAAATGGCAAGGTTACGCAGGTTATCGGCCTGATGGTTGAATCGGAAGGTCCGGACGCCAGTATCGGGGATGTTTGTTACATTTATCCGGGCAAAACGGCCAAGCCGTTGCAAGCGGAAGTTGTAGGCTTCAGGGACAATAAAGTGCTTCTGATGCCACTTGGAGAACTGCAATCTATTGGTCCCGGTTGTGATGTTGTAGGAACAGGGAAGCCGTTGAATGTGCAGGTCGGGTCGGAGCTGTTAGGCAAAGTGCTGGATGGCTTGGGTCAGCCTCTGGATGGCTCATTGATCCCCTCGCGAATGGCGAGATATTCAACCTTCAATATTCCGTCCAATCCGCTGAACCGTCCGCGTGTGCAGGAACCAATCAGTATCGGGGTGCGCGCTATCGACGGGTTGCTTACTATTGGTAAAGGACAACGGGTTGGTATTTTTGCAGGTTCGGGTGTAGGTAAAAGTACCTTGATGGGAATGATTGCTCGTAATACGGAAGCCGATGTGAATGTAATAGCCTTGATCGGGGAACGTGGACGTGAAGTGCTGGACTTTATTGAACGGGATTTAGGTCCGGAGGGACTAGAACGTTCCGTGGTCATTGTGGCAACTTCCGACCAACCTGCGTTAATCCGTATTAAGGGTGCACTTATTGCAACGACCATCGCAGAATATTTTCGGGATCGCGGATTGAATGTCATGCTGATGATGGATTCAGTTACCCGGTATGCGATGGCCCAACGTGAAGTCGGCCTAGCGGTAGGGGAGCCACCGGCAATGAGAGGGTACACCCCTTCCGTGTTTGCTAGTCTACCTAAGCTTTTAGAACGTGCAGGGACAGGTCCTACTGGCTCCATAACCGCTTTTTATACGGTACTGGTCGATGGTGATGACATGAACGAGCCCATCGCGGATGCGGTGCGCGGGATTTTGGATGGACATATTGTCTTGAATCGTGGAATTGCGAACAAAGGACATTTTCCAGCAATTGATGTGTTAGCGAGTATTAGCCGGGTTATGAAGGATATCGCACCACGAGATCAGATAGATGCTGCCGAGAACATTAAGCGCTTGATGGCCATTTACAAAGATTCGGAGGACCTGATTAATATCGGGGCCTATCAGCAGGGTTCAAATGCAGAAATTGACGAATCCATGGAGCGCATACGGGACATATGGGATTTTACAAGACAAAGAACAGATGAAAAGGCTGAGCTGGACGAGGTAAGAGAGCGTTTGATTTCTGAATTTACGAGGAGATGAAGGTTGAACGATGAGATTTCAGTATTCCTTTCAGAAAGTTGTAGACTTGAAAACCAACGAAAAGTCACAGGCCGAATGGTTGCTTTCCAGTGCTGTTGGACAATTGCAGGCTGAGGAGCAGACATTAACACAGCTTGTAGGCGAAAGGAATCGAGTCATATCAGCCATTCAAAAGGCTGCCGAGGATTGCGCACCACTCTCTACCATTCAGGAATTACAGGCTTATGTTAATCATCTGGACCAATGTATTACACGCAAGCATAGGGATGTTCAATATGCGCAGCAAAATGTGCAAAGCAAACAAACCGTTTTGACCGATAAAATGCTGGATGAACAAGTTTGGCTGAAAGCGAGAGAGAAGGCCAACGTGAAATTCCAACAGGAAGTGCTCCTGCGCGAGCAGAACGAGCTGGATGAAATGGCTTCCGTGCGATTTGCCATGAAAGCCCGGTAAGCGGAAAGTCATAGGATACGCATATCAGCTGCCTGAGGAGGAAGACGATGGCACAGAAGTTAGCAGAAAATGAACTGGATATGGATTTAGGAAAAGAATCAGGCGGGGGATTTGAACGGTTTATGTTTTTCCTGATTCCGATTGTGTTCACAATCGTTCTGGTCGGGGTCCTGCTTACATTGTTTAATATGGACTTCAGAAGCCAAATGATTTCATTAGGGAACAAAATACCAGTTGTTAAAAATTGGGTACCTGAACCGAAAGATAAGGCTACACAGACGAAAGAGGCAGATCAAAAGGCTCAGTCCGAAAGTTCTGAAGCAACCATTCAGCAGTTAAAGGCAGATCTAGCCAAGCAGACGGAGGAGCTTAAAAAGGCTACCGCTGCTAAGACGACACAAGATAAAAAGGTTACTGAACTGCAGAATCAGGTCAATACCCTCCAAACGCAACAGGAACAGCAGCCACAGGCCAGTCAGCAGGGACAGGCTGGTACGCAAACTACAGGTGGAACAACAAATGAAGATCCTTATGTAAAACAGGCCAGAGATCTTGCTAGCATGTATGAAGGAATGACAGCTAGTAAAGCGGCACCGATTATGGAGAATCTGACTACGGAAGAGACTGTGCAGCTGCTAAGCTACATGGACCCTGCCAACAGTGCGAAGATTTTGCAAAAGATGGACGCTAAAAAAGCAGCCGATATTACTATGGCTCTGAAAAACGTAACGCCATCTACGGATTTGTCAGTTGCTGCGTTGCAGTCTCGTCTGAAAAAGGATCAAGGTACCACAGCTGGAACAACGAGTAAGAGTTTGCAAAGCACTCAAATCAGTAGCACATTTGCTTCCATGGACAAGAAGAGCGGTGCCGAACTTATTTTACAAACTTACAAAATCAGTCCAGACAAGGCATTAAACATATTAAATACAGTAGATGATTCGACACGTGGTTCTTTACTACAAAATATGTCTGCCAAGGATGCTGCTCAGACCGCAAAAATTTTGAACAAACTGATGGGCAGTAAGTAATTTAAATGAAGGGAGGTGAAAAATAAATGACCCTTATTTCTCAAAGTGTATCGCTCGGCTCCAGTCAGGCAGCTAGCAGTACAACGGCCTCAACAACGACTACAGCGACAGCTGCTGGAGCAACCACGGGTGCTTTTAATCAAACACTTACGCAAATGATGACAGGCGGGCAAACGGGCTCAGCAGGCACAGATGCGAACGGTTCTCCATTAGTTATGGTACTTCCGCTTATTGCAACTGGAGAATCCACGGAAGCTGCAACCGAGCCGCTGGCCGAAACACTGGCTCCTTTGCTGCAAAATCTTGAAAAGCTGGATGATCAAGTAGCTGCTGATCCTGCTCTGCTTGCAACTCTGCAAGCGTGGATTCAGCAAGTACAACAGTTTTTACAAGGCGACGGAACAAATCAACAGTTAAACGGTGGAGAAACGACAGAGGCGACAGGCTTAACAGCTTTGGCAGCCAACCCGGCTACTCTTCGATTTGCATTACAGGACGCTTTGTCACAACTTGCCAATGTAGCAGAGCAGGCTTCTGGAGACCAAAAGTCCCAGGTGGCACAGTTACTACAATCGCTCCAAAGCGCAACGGCAGGTACGGGAGCTATTTCCGATGAGCAGTGGAATGGTCTAATGAAAGCTGTGGAACTTGCTGATGGTGGGGATTCACAAGCAGTTCAGCCTTCTGCAAATCGAGCAAATGGTACTCAGCCCGTAGCTACAGCGACTACAGACAAACAGGTTGTTGCTTCTCAGCAGCAAGCAAGTCAGGGTGAAACTAATCAACAAGGTTCAGAAGGGCAACGTTCATCAACTAATATTCTCGTTCAGTCTGCAGTTAAGACGACTGTAACAGATGAAGCGAGTGCATTCGTAGATGCAACTGAGCAAGCGGATTCGACAGCAACTGACAATCAGACTCCAGTGATCACGACTGCGGGACAGCTTTCGGTACAAACGCAAGGAACAACACCTTCGGCTCCGGCTCAACCAGTCGTACATGTACGGCAATTTGCCAAGGAGATGACCGAATTTGTAGTGCAGAAACTTGACATTGTAAAACACACTGGTTTGACGGAAGCGACTATCATGCTTCGTCCAGATCATCTGGGCCAGCTGGAAGTTAAGTTGACAATGCAAAATGGTCATCTGGTTGCCCAGTTCATGACTGAGCATAGCGGAGCGAAGGATTTGCTGGAACAGCAAATGTCGCAGCTGCGTTCGAGTCTCCAGAGCCAAGGTATCCAGGTAGATAAGGTAGAAGTAACGCACAATGAGTCGCTTTCCTCCCATATGTATCAGGATGGACGCGGATCTGGAGCTAATCAGCAGCAGCAATCCAATCAACGTTCCAAAGCTCGAGGTAGAGAAGAGAGCGAGGATGCTTTGAAGGTAGCTGAAATGGCAGAAGAGCTTCGTAACTGGACAGCTGAACAACGCGCAGATGATATGAATCGGACAGGCTCCTTTACAGCACAAGCGTAATGATGGAGGTGAGAACACAATGACGACTACAGACAACAATGTATCCACCAGTAACGTCTGGCCGAATTACAATGTGAATAATGTCAAAACGGCAAGTGCCAAGGATACTAAAACGATGGGTAAAGATCAGTTTTTGAAAATTTTGATCACCCAGCTACAAAATCAGGATCCGATGCAGCCTATGGAGGATAAAGAATTTATCGCTCAAATGGCCCAGTTTTCCTCGGTGGAACAACTGATGAACATTTCTACGCAGTTGAATGCATTGGGACAGTCTTTAGGTACAGCCTCCGGTTTGATAGGAAAAGAAGTCAGCTGGATTGAGGCAGGTAAAAAAGACTCCATTACAGGTGAAACAGGTGCGGGTACAGTGAGAACTGGAATCGTGGATTCCATCGTTATTCGTGACGGTGTGCAGTATGCCAAAATGGGAGCGGCTGAGGTGGCATTAAAAGATGTAACATCAGTGAGCCAGGCTAACACAACGACTCCCGCTACAGATACATCGGATACTTCATCTTCTTCCTCTACTGGAAGCGGTGAGAACTCATGAATGACAGGATAACGGTCGGACGCCTTTTTCCCGCCAACGTGCCCCCGGCAGCAATCTCAAAAAACCGAGTAAATTCGGTATCGAAGGATGCCAGACCGTTCGGTCAGGTGTTGCAGGATCAGGTGCTCAAGCTGAGCAACCATGCAGCCAAGCGCTTGGAGCAACGGGGAATAGAGTTGAGAAGTGACCAAATGGCGAAAATTAACTCTGCTGTGGATAAAGCAGCTGCCAAAGGCGCCAAAGAATCACTGATCTTAATGCAGGATATGGCTTTGATTGTAAGTGTACCTAATCGAACAGTTGTTACCGCGATGGATAAGAAATCCATGGAGGATAACGTATTTACGCAGATAGATAGTGCTGTAATTATTTCATGAAAATGTATACGAAGTGGCTGGCCCGAATAGGAAAGCCATGAAAAAGCCGCGGATCGACTGATGCGGTCAACTAAGCAACCAATCAGAGGAGGATTTATACTCAATGTTGAGATCAATGTATTCAGGTGTATCGGGCATGAAGGGCTTTCAAACGAAGCTGGACGTTATCGGTAACAACATTGCAAACGTAAATACTACAGGATTCAAGTCCAGCCGAGTAATGTTCAAGGATATTTTGAGCCAAACGAGCTCGGGCGCAAGTGCACCAGACGGAACAACAACCGCCGGGCAGAATGCCAAGCAGGTAGGTTTGGGGGTATCGGTCAGCTCAATTGATACACTGCATCTTCCAGGTAGTGCAATGACTACGAACAACCCAACGGATTTACGTATTAACGGTGACGGATTTTTCCTGGTCAAAATGAATGATGCACAGGAAGTTCCTTATCTGACTCGTGCGGGTGATTTCCACATAGATGCAAACCGGAATCTGGTTACTTCCGATGGATTTTTTGTGGGAAATTTGGATGGAGATCCAATCACACTTGAAGACAATGTTACGGCAGTCTCTATCTCACAGGATGGCACGATTGTACAGCAATTAGAAGATGGTACAGTGAATAATGGCACGCAAATTGGTATAGCCAGAGTTACTAACCCGGAAGGTTTGGAGAAAATTGGAGGCAGCCTGTATCGTACAACGGTCAACTCCAACATTGATGAACTTGAGCCTGGAGCAGCCAACTCAGAGGGGCGTGGAGCTATCATCGCGGGTCAGCTGGAAATGTCCAACGTTGATCTGACAGGCGAATTTACCGAAATGATCGTAGCTCAGCGCGGATTCCAAGCGAACTCGCGTATCATTACGACCTCGGATGAAGTTCTTCAGGAAGTTGTAAACTTGAAACGATAATCTCATTTAAACGCGGAGGAGTAGAGGCTCCTCCGCACCTATCAGGAGGTTGGTGTTACGATGATCCCGTTAACGCGGCTGAACGGCTCGCCTATGTGGCTTAATGCGCTGCTCATTGAGACTGTGGAGGAAACACCGGATACATACGTCACTTTGGTGACGGGGAAACGGTTGATTGTATTGGAAAAAGCGGCAGATGTCGTCTCCTTGATCAAGGGTTACAGCCGTGAAATCGGCATGCATGCCGCCACGATAAAAGTGCAACAAATGGAGGAAGACGAATGAAGAAGATGCTGCCATGGCTCATTACAATTTTACTCGCGATTACTTTGATTGCAGGCGCGGCCTTTGTACTTATACCAGCGCTTAGCGGGAAGAAGTCGGAAGTCATACCGAATGCGCAAGCTGCTCAAGCAGAACAACTTCCAAGATTGTCAGCAGATGAATTGGTGGAAGTGAGCTCTGAAATTACCGGTATCAAAACGAATTTGGCAGACGCAGATTACATTGTCCAGATGAACCTATCTTTTCAATTGAACGATGCCAAAGCAAAAGAATCTTTTGAAAAAATTAAAGACATCAGTATTAAGCCCATCGTTATTCAATTGCTTGCAGACACCAAACCTGATGAGCTCAGAACGGCTAAAGGCCGGGACCAGTTCAGTGACAAGCTGACGGATCTCATCAACAAGTCGCTCCCTGAAGGTCACCTGGGGAACGCCAAAATTACAGACTTTTTGCTGGCAGCCATTTGATTCCAGGTGAACTTGTCAGGAACACGTAAGGGGGTGAATAACATTGGTGGATGTACTGTCACAAGGGGAAATTGATGCCCTTTTAGCAGCTCTTTCGTCCGGTGAAATGGATGCGGAAGAACTTAAAAAGGAAGATACCCAAAAGAAAGTTCGCGCTTATGATTTTAAAAGAGCGCTTAGGTTTTCCAAGGATCATATACGGAGTTTGACGCGGATACACGAGAACTTTGCACGGTATCTGACCACATATTTTTCAGCGCAGCTTCGTACTTTTGTCCAAATTAATGTCGTTCAGGTGGAGCAGCTTCCTTATGATGAATTCATTCGCTCCATTCCGAAAATGACCATTCTAAACATTTTTGAAGCTGAACCGCTGGAAGGCCGTATGGTGCTTGAGGTTCACCCGAACGTTGCTTATGCCATGTTGGACAGGCTTCTCGGAGGAACAGGTTCGGCACCGTCAAAGGTTACTGCGTTGACCGAAATCGAGACGACGATCATGGAGCGAATTTTCAGCCGTACCTTTGATAGCCTGCAAGAGGCTTGGAAAACGGTACTGGACATTGAACCGCGCCTAGAGGCGATGGAAACGAATCCGCAGTTTATGCAGATTGTTTCGCCCAATGAAACGATTGCTCTGATTTCGCTTAGTACCAAAATTGGTGATACCACAGGGATGATTAACCTCTGTATCCCGCACGTGGTATTGGAACCCATTATGGCCAGACTGTCCACGCACCAGTGGTTTACATCCGAAAAGAAATCAAGGGCGCCCGAAGAGATCGACGCCTTGAGATTACGGGTCACCAAAGCAGAGCTCCCTATTATTGCGGAGTTGGGTGAATCCCGGATAAATGTAGCCGAGTTTCTGGGTCTTTCGGTCGGGGATGTCATTTCATTGAACAAACCTGTCAAAGAAGGACTATCCATCCGGGTGGGCGATAAATTGAAGTTTATGGGAAGTCCCGGCATGGTAAGAGATCGTGTTGCCGTACAAATTGATGAAATTGTCAACGAAGGAGTTGAAGAAATTGACGAGTAAAGACTATTTGTCCCAGGAGGAAATCGATGCCTTGCTGAAACAGTCTGAAGCGGGGACGGATTCTACTCCCGCCAACAAGACCGTTGACGATTTTCTGACTCCTCTGGAGCAGGATGCTCTCGGGGAAATCGGTAATATAACGTTCGGCAGCGCAGCTACGGCTCTTTCCACACTGCTCGGTCAAAAGGTGGATATTACGACACCTAAAGTTTCAATTATTACCCGTTCTGAATTTGAAACTGCATTTCCAAAGCCACACGTAGCCGTACATGTAAATTATGTCGATGGATTCGAGGGTATTAACTCACTCGTAATCAAAAAGCGTGATGCACAAGTGATAGCGGACTTAATGCTTGGTGGTGAAGGTAACCCAGCGGATGAAGAATTGAATGAAATTCACATCAGTGCCGTGCAGGAAGCGATGAACCAGATGATGGGATCGTCGGCGACCTCTATGTCTACCATGTTTAATCGTTTTGTTAATATCTCTCCACCGGGGATTGATATTTTGGATCCTATGCACGGTGATGGAGTATCTAGTCTGCCGGATGAAGAGACGCTCATTACAGTATCCTTCCGGTTATTGATCGGGGATCTCATTGACTCTACGCTGATGCAACTGTTGCCTGTTAATTTCGCCAAAAAAATGGTGAGCATCCTAATGAATGGCGGAGAGGATGAAGAACAACCGCAAGCGTCCGCACAACAGGTAGCTGCAACAGCTGCTCCCGAAGCGCCGCAACAAGCTAGCGTTCCGCAGCAACCGCCTGCACCAGCCTATCAACAGCCACCTGCAGCCGCGCAGGCGCCGCAAGACGCAGGCTATGGGCAACAACCGCCAATGTATCCTCAAGACCCGGGATATGGGCAGCAGGGCGCTCCAGGCTATGGAACACCGGGTTATGGAATGCCAGCTGGTGTACCGCCGCAAGCTCCTTACGGAACGCCTCATCACTACGGCGCAGTACCGGGACGTAATGTAAATGTACAACCTGTACAATTTTCTAACTTGCAGTCCGGTGCATTTGCGCAAGTGGATGAAAACAATTTAAATTTATTGATGGACATTCCCCTTAGAGTCACCGTAGAATTAGGAAGGACCCAAAAGCAAATTAAAGATATTCTGGAGCTCTCACAAGGTTCAATTATTGAACTGGACAAGCTTGCCGGGGAGCCGGTGGACATTTTGGTTAACAACAAACTGATTGCCAAGGGCGAGGTTGTCGTAATCGACGAGAACTTTGGCGTGCGTGTAACAGATATTGTAAGCCAATGGGACCGTATTCAAAAATTACAATAAAAGCATAATTTAGGGAGGATTTATTTCAGATGGCAAACCGTATTTTGATCGTGGACGATGCTGCATTTATGAGAATGATGATTCGGGACATCCTGTCCAAAAATGGATTTGAAGTAGTAGGAGAGGCCCAGGACGGATCACAGGCCATTGAAAAATTCAAGGAGCTTCGTCCGGACCTGATTACGATGGATATCACGATGCCTGAAATGGACGGCATTGCCGCTCTGAAGGAAATCAAACAAATTGACGCGAACGCAAAGGTTATCATGTGTTCCGCGATGGGTCAGCAAGCAATGGTTATTGATGCCATTCAAGCTGGCGCAAAAGATTTTATCGTTAAGCCTTTCCAATCGGATCGGGTTATCGAAGCCATCAACAAAACACTGGGTGTGTAAGGCGCACCCAGTATGGATACACAACAGGGTGCCTCTGACGCATTGAGTACATCCAGCAATATAGGCAACATTGCCTGGGTCCTTTTCGTGCTAATCTTTATCATCGTACTGATCGTGTACTTGATACGGTTTTTGAGTAAAAGAAATCAGAGCTGGTTCAGCAACCGCTCCGTTCGCATACTGGGAGGCGTGGGACTTGGTCCCAATAAATCCCTTCAGCTTGTTGAAGTTGGTAGCAGTGTGTACCTCATTGGTGTGGGAGAAGATATCCGGCTTGTTGACAAAGTATCCGATCCTGAAGAAGTGGAGCAAATTTTGGCCGCACTGGAGCAAGAAGCTTCTCTGCAGCGCGGCCCGATTGCCCCGCTATTCGCTAAAATTGCGGATAAGCTTCGCCGGAACAACGCGGCACAGCAGCAGCCTGAAGAGGAGACATCTTTTCACGAGATGTTTGAATCCAAGCTTCGGCAAATGCCGAATCGCAAGGATAAACTTGAAAAGCTGCGCAATGAGGAGAATACTACAGATCGGTCGGGAGATTCATGAGAAAAAAGATTATACTTGCATGTTTGCTGCTTGTCTTGTTCAGCTTCATTTCGGTGACGGCGGCCTCTGCGGAACCGATTCCGAACATTGATATTCAAGTCGGCAATTCGGACAAAGGACAGCCCGGTGCCACCTCGCTGTCTATTATTTTACTTATTACTGTCATTAGTGTAGCGCCCGCGTTGCTTGTACTTATGACAAGTTTTACGCGAATTGTGATTGTGCTTGGCTTTGTGCGAACTTCGCTGGGAACCCAGCAGATGCCGCCTAATCAGGTGCTTGTCGGACTGGCTTTGTTTCTCACTTTATTCATTATGGCACCGACGTTCTCAGCTATGAATGAAACTGCACTTCAGCCGTATCTCAAGGGGGATATAACACAGTCTCAGGCGCTGGATAAAGCATCGGTACCGATCAAGACCTTTATGTTCTCTCATACACGTGAGAAGGATCTACTACTCTTTATGAAATACACAAAAATGGAAAAACCAAAGAATTATCAGGATATTCCACTAACGGTGATGGTTCCGGCTTATGCAATCAGTGAGTTGAAAACGGCATTTCAGATGGGATTTATGATTTTCATACCATTTTTAGTTATAGACATTGTAGTGTCGAGTACACTGATGGCTATGGGGATGATGATGCTACCACCGGTAATGATTTCACTTCCTTTTAAAATACTGCTCTTCGTACTTGTAGATGGTTGGTATTTGGTAGTCAAATCATTGCTTCTGAGTTTTAACACATGAATACTTCATGCAAGGACAGCAATCAAGGAGGACGGCAATGACTTCGGAGTTTATTATTTCCCTGGCTGGGCAAGCGGTGTACATTGTACTCAAGGTGAGCGCTCCGATGCTGATTTTGGGGCTAGTCGTGGGTTTGATTATCAGTATTTTTCAGGCGACAACCCAAATTCAGGAGCAGACACTGGCCTTTGTTCCGAAGATTGTCGCCGTATTGCTGGCATTGCTTTTGTTCGGGCCCTGGATATTGACCACATTAGTGGACTTTACGTATAACATTCTAGACAATTTGTACAAATATATAGGTTAGGCTGAATGTTATGAACATATTGTTACAGAGTTTTCCTGTTTTTTTGCTGATTTTTTGTCGGATTACCTCATTTTTTGTAGTAGCGCCTATTTTTTCAACCCGAGGGGTACCTAATATCTTTAAGGTTGGAATTTCAGGATTTCTAGCTTTGGTCGTGTATCTTACATATGGTACGCATCAACAGGTACCGACCGATGTATCGTACGTGCTGCTAGTGGGTCGTGAAGTGCTGATTGGGTTGTTATTGGGGTTTACTGCATATCTGTTCATGACAGCGATCCAAACTGCAGGTTCATTTATAGATCTACAGGTGGGCTTCGGAATGGCGAGTGTGTTTGATCCCATGACAGGGGCTTCAACGCCTTTAACCGGGAATTTTAAGTTTGCCATTGCAGTATTGTTCTTTTTAAGTATAAATGGGCACCATCATCTGCTAAATGCTATCTTATACAGCTATGATTGGGTACCGTTGACAAATGATTTTTTTGTAAAGCTGTATGGTGGCAGTGTAACTGAATTCCTGGTACGTTCTTTTGCGGAATCATTTATGCTTGCTTTTCAAATTGCTGCTCCCATTGTAGTGGCTACCTTTTTAACAGATGTGGGACTTGGTTTTTTAGCTAAAACAGCGCCACAATTCAACATTTTTGTTATTGGCGTACCTCTTAAAATTATTGTGGGACTGTTCATGTTACTGCTTCTCATGCCAAGTTTTGCTTTTATATTCGAAAGATTGTTTTCGGTGATGTTCGAATCCATGCGCAACTTGTTGGATATTATGGGTAATCGTCCTTAATGTCTGGTCTGGAGGAACGTAGTTTGTCATTTAAATATGCTATGAACCTGCAGTTGTTCTCAGGGGAAAAAACGGAAAAAGCTACACCTAAAAAGAAACAGGATGCAAGACAAAAAGGGCAGGTTGCCAAAAGCATGGAGTTGCCCGCCGCTGGTGTCCTGCTTGTTACGTTTTTTTGCCTCATGATTTTCGGCGGGTATTTTAAGGACCATGCAGTTCGACTATTTCGAGATATTTTTGTGAATCGGCTCTCTATGGAGGTAACGCCGAACACAACGCTGCTGATGATGGGCGAGTATGGCGTGCAAATCTTGATTATGCTGGCACCTATTTTTATTGGGGCTATTGTCATCGGGATAGCAGCGAATTACATGCAGATCGGTTTTTTATTAACCGGAGAGGGCATTACGCCCAAGTTTAGCAAGATTGATCCGATTAAAGGATTCAAAAATATTTTTTCCATGAGGTCATTGGTTGAATTCCTAAAATCTGTTTTAAAAATGACTGTAATTGGTTATCTGGTGTACAGCGTACTCTGGAAAACTAAGGCTGACCTACCTAAACTGGCTGAAATGTCCGGTGATCAGATGTTGAGCTTTACAGCTTCATTAACAATGGAACTGGGACTCAAAATTGGTGTGGTGCTGTTCGTTTTAGCGGTGTTGGATTATATGTATCAACGTTATGAGCATGAGAAAAACCTGAGAATGTCCAAACAGGACATCAAGGATGAATACAAGAAAATGGAGGGTGACCCGCTGATCAAAGGGAAAATTCGCGAGCGTCAGCGCCGTATGGCTATGCAGCGTATGATGCAGGAGGTTCCTAATGCAGATGTCATCATCACCAACCCTACGCACTTTGCTGTGGCTTTGAAATATGACGGTTCGGAGATGGAAGCGCCGCAGATTATTGCGAAAGGGCAAGATTACGTTGCGCTCCGAATTAAAGAAATTGCCAAGCAAAACGGCGTAATAACGATGGAAAACAAGCCGCTGGCGCGGGCGCTGTTTCAAAGAGCCGAAATCGGGGATGCGATACCAGCTGATCTGTTCCAGGCCGTTGCCGAAGTGCTGGCGTATGTATATAAATTAAAAGGTAAAGTGAAATAAAGGGATCGGAGGGCTAGAGACCCGTGAAAATAAAAGAAATAACTGTCCTTGCAGGCGTCATCGGTATCGTTCTTATGATGATTCTCCCGATCCCATCATGGCTGCTGGATATCCTACTCGTCATTAATATTTCTATTGCTTTGATGATTCTACTCGTTTCTATGAATACGAAGGAAGCTTTACAGTTTTCTATTTTCCCTTCATTGCTACTCATTACAACGTTGTTTCGTTTGGCACTTAATATCTCTACAACCAAACTTATTTTAGGTGAGGGCCATGCAGGGGAAGTAGTTGCTACGTTTGGTAGTTGGATTGCAGGAGGGCAAATTGCCGTCGGTTTTGTTGTCTTTCTCATTCTCGTGGTCGTACAGTTCATTGTTATCACCAAGGGCTCTGAGCGGGTTGCTGAGGTAGGCGCACGGTTTACATTGGATGCGATGCCGGGTAAACAAATGAGTATTGATGCTGATCTGAATGCAGGTTTGATCAATGAGCAGCAAGCCCGTGAACGACGCAGTAAAATCGAACGGGAAGCTGATTTTTACGGAGCGATGGATGGTGCGAGTAAATTCGTTAAAGGTGATGCCATTGCTAGTATTATCATTTTGATCATTAACTTGGTCGGCGGCTTTATTATCGGTATGGCCGTTCAGGGAAAAGGATTTCAAGAGGCGCTGTCGACTTATTCTGTCCTCACCATCGGTGACGGACTGGTCAGCCAGATTCCCGCACTGCTCATATCCACGGCGTCAGGCTTAATTGTTACACGGGCTACGTCGGATGGCAACTTGGCAGAGGATTTAACTGGACAGCTCTTTTCTTATCCAAAATTGATCTATATTGTGGCTGCCACAATTGCATTATTGGGTCTCTTCACGCCTATTCATATCATTACAACTCTTCCACTGGCGATTCTGCTGTTTTTCGCGGCTCGAAGAATGCAGGGCAATATGGAACGCAAGCAGATAGCCGATGAACAGCTGGAAGAGGAGCAACAAATTGAAGAAGTCCGTAGTCCAGAAAGTGTCATTAATCTGCTTCAGGTAGATCCAATTGAATTTGAATTTGGATACGGGTTAATTCCGCTGGCGGATACACAGCAGGGCGGGGATTTATTGGATCGGATTATTATGATCCGTCGTCAATGTGCTTTGGAGCTGGGTTTGGTTGTGCCGGTCATTCGTATTCGGGATAACATTCAGCTCAAGCCTAACGAATATGTCATTAAAATTAAAGGTAATACCGTGGGCGGCGGGGAGCTTCTGTTAAATCATTACCTGGCTATGAGTCCGGGATACGACGACGATTCTATTACAGGGATTGAAACGACAGAACCGGCCTTCGGATTGCCCGCGCTCTGGATTGATGAAAACACCAAGGATGTTGCGGAACTATCGGGTTATACCGTAGTTGATCCACCTTCAGTTGTAGCTACTCACCTTACGGAGACGATCAAGAAACATGCTCATGAGTTGCTTGGCAGACAGGAAACACGGTCGCTGGTCGACAATCTCAAAGAGAATTATCCAGTGCTGGTGGACGACCTTATTCCTTCTGTGCTTGCGATTGGGGATGTACAAAAAGTGTTAGCCAAGCTGTTGAAAGAAAAAATCTCCATTCGCGATATGGTGACTATTTTCGAAACGCTAGCTGACTACGGTACTTATACAAAAGATCCCGACGTGCTGACTGAATATGTCCGTCAGGCGTTGTCCCGACAGATTACGCAGCAATTTGCCCAACAAGGGGAGACGTTACGCGTTATTACAGTGGGACCAGGATTGGAGAAGAAAATTGCTGAAAGCGTGCAACAGTCGGAGCAAGGTAGCTATTTGGCTCTTGATCCGGTGTCTACGCAAACGGTGTATCAAAGGATGATGGAGCAAATCAACCGTCTCATTCAATCTGGACAGCAGCCTATTGTGTTAACGTCACCGACAATTCGGATGTATTTGCGGCAAGTGATGGAGCGGACTATGCAGGATGTCCCGGTGCTGTCGTACAGTGAGCTGGAGCCGAACGTTGAAATTCAAAGTGTCGGGGTGGTGAACTTATGAGAGTGAAACGATATGTAGTGGATACCATGCCAGAAGCTATGCTGCAAATCAGGGGTGACTTAGGAACAGACGCCGTCATTTTAAGTACAAAGGAAATGAAGGTCGGCGGTTTCATGGGAATGTTCAGTAAAAAGAAAATCGAAGTGGTTGCTGCGGTAGAGGAGAAGCAACCTCAAAAGCCACGACGGTTTGAACCATCTTCACAAGAGCTTGCCCAGACGGCTTCACCTCAAATGAACGCTCCTAAACAGCCAGAAAAATCATTTATGCCTGTGGTTCCCAGACAAGCTGCTCCAGAAGCTTATCGGCGGGTAACGCAGATAACGGGTGGTTCCAAAGAAGAACAAGCTGAATTAACGAATGATGCAGAACAGGCAGCTTCAGCAACTGAGCATTTGTTATCTAGGCCTGCTAATAATCTGGAGACTATGTCTCAAGCACTTGATCATGAAGCATTGCTTTCGAACATGAAATCATCCAGTGAACTGTTTAAACAGCCCATTGAAGTAAGTGTTCCAGAGAAGAGCGGAGCAGAGGAAAATCAGGCTCTGCTTAATGAATTGCGGGAAATGAAGGCTATGATGACTCGGTTTTCCCGAAATTCTTCATTGGAAAGTACTTGGCCGGAGCCGCTGCAAGAGATTTGTGAGCGTGTGCTGGAGCAGGAAGTGGAACGCGATTTACTGGAGTATTGGCTGGAACAGGTATATGTGCGTCGGAGTGAGCATCCTTTTGCGCCTGAAACTTTTGATTGGGAACAAGTCTTTCGTGAGGAAGTGGCCAGTTTTATTCAGACAAGACTGGACAAAGGGATCTCCAAAGATACCAAAATTGTGTATGTGGCAGGTCCTACCGGAGTAGGGAAAACGACAACCATTGCCAAGTTAGCAGCAGAGCAGTTGTTTAAGCATCATCGCAAAGTTGGATTTATTACTTCTGACACGTACCGGATTTCAGCCGTCGAGCAACTGCGTACATATGCTACGATTTTGAATGTACCGCTTGAAGTTGTGCAGTCTCCCGGTGACGTCCACAGAGCCATTCAACGTCTGGAACATTGTGACCTGATCCTCATGGATACCGCAGGACGAAATTATCGTAATGAATTACTTGTTTCGGAACTGCAAAGTCTGCTTTCGCCTATTAATGAAAGTGAGACGTATCTGGTACTCAGCCTAACATCCAAAAGCAAAGATATGCTCAATATAACTGGACATTTCAGTAAGTTTGGTCTTGGTAAGGTTGTATTTACTAAGATGGACGAGACAGGTAGCTGCGGTGGAATGTTTAATCTTTTGCATCAATTTCCGATGCAACTGGCCTATATTACCAATGGACAAAATGTTCCTGACGACCTGCTTCATCCCGATACAGAAATGGTGACAAGCATGCTGCTTGGACCCAAAGCATCATCAGGAGCTAACGGAGATTCCATATGAGTGACCAAGCCCAATCCCTTAGACAAATGGCTTCTTCCTTGGATAAATATCGATTGCCCCCACGTAATCGTCAAGCCAAAATTATAACGATCACCAGTGGTAAAGGCGGGGTGGGCAAATCCAATTTTACGCTGAATTTTGCTCTGGCTCTGCAATCCCTTGGTCGAAAGGTACTTGTGTTTGATGCTGATATCGGTATGGCCAATATTGATGTATTAATGGGGGCCAATTCACAATACAATCTTCTTCACCTGTTGAAACGTGAGAAATCAATTGATGAAATTATTCAAACGGGTATAGGTGGTTTGCCTTATATTGCTGGAGGATCGGGCTTGAGCGAATTGTTTACGTTATCGGATGACGATCTGAATTATTTTGCCGAAGAAGTAGAAAAAATGGCGGCAGATATGGATTACATTCTATTTGATACAGGTGCAGGTTTATCTAAAGAAAACCTTAAATTCATCACTTCAGCTGACGAATGCCTGGTCGTAACCACACCGGAACCGACGTCCTTAACAGATGCGTATGCGCTAATTAAAGTCGTCAGCGGGTTGCAAAAGGATACGGTATTCAAAATTATAGTCAATCGTGCCGATAACGATAATGAGGCCCGTCAAGTTGCCGATAAGATCGCACTGGTTGCGAGACGCTTTTTGGAGATCGAAATCCCGTTGCTTGGGCATATCAGTGATGATACTCATGTCATGCAAGCAGTCAAAAGGCAAATACCTTTTATGGTTGCTTTTCCGGGATGTGCGGCTTCAAGAGATGTATTGAATCTGGCACACCGTTTTGCAGCAATGCCACAGATTCCGCAATCAGGTGCATTGAGTGGAATTAAAGGGTTTATACAAAAATGGTTGCGACGTTCTGTACATTGATTTTGATGAGAGGAAACAGAGGTGTTTAACATGTGTGCTTACCGGGTGCTGGTTGTAGATGATTCGGCCTTTATGCGCAAAATTATTACAGATTTAATTGTAAGGGATGAGTCGTTCAACATCGTAGGTACAGCCGCCAATGGCAAAGAGGCTGTAGAGAAAGTGAAGGAATTGCAGCCCGATTTGGTCACCATGGATGTCGAGATGCCTGAAATGAATGGCCTTGAAGCATTGCCATTGATTATGGCAGCCCATCCGCTACCTGTTATTATGCTGTCAGGCATTAATGAACAAGGCATGAAGGAGACCATCATGGCTCTGGAGGCAGGAGCTTTCGATTTTATAAGAAAGCCTTCCATTGCTCATGCGCAAGATATCGAGCAAGTGAGCAAGGCGCTGCTGGAACAGATGCACACTGCTATGCAAGCAGTGCGGAGCCGCCTGGAGCGCAAGGAAGCAAATGAGCGCAAAGCTGCATTGGAACAAGCGAAAAAAGTGCCACAGGAAAAGTCTTTAGGACAAGCAGTGACTGAGAAACGAGCAGGCAGTCAAGCTTCGACAGACAAGCCTCCTGTTGTTCCGCTTGCTCCTTCACCTGCTGTATCAACTCAGCCGAAGCGTGATGCTGGCAAGTCCGTCCCGGCAGCAGCCAAGCAGGAAACGAAACGACAACAGTCTGGAACATCTGTTACGGCGGGGCGTATAGAACAGCCAGCTGCTCAGCCAAGCAAGTCAGTCCAAGCACCTACTGTTCAGAAGAAGGAAGACCTGTTCAAGGGGATGGGACGAACACCAGGGAAACTAAACAGTTCTAATACGGCCGCTGACAAATCGCTGCATGGTAAGGATAAAGCAGGGCTGGTTAAGCCGGAGCCCCGTAAGACGGTGAGTTCATCAGCTACTCCTATTCCAGCGGCTGCTACGCCTCCAGTAACGGCACCTACAGTTCCTGCCGCACCTAAAGGATTTTCTCTTAAAAAAGGTGTGCATACGTCTAGCTTTCGCAAACTGGTGGCGGTGGGATGTTCTACGGGCGGTCCGCGGGCGCTTAAGACGCTGTTGGAACGCATTCCTGGTGATTTTCCTGCTCCAATCGTTATCGTTCAGCATATGCCGCCAAACTTCACTCGTTCGCTGGCACAACGCTTGAACACGTTAAGTCCACTCCGAGTTGTGGAGGCTGAGCAGGGAATGACGCTGGAGACTGGAACGGCCTACATTGCCCCAGGGGGATATCAACTAAGAATTGTGCCAGGAGCCGGTGGTAAATACACTGTGTCACTGAAGATGGAGGAAGCTCGCAATGGTCACCGTCCTTCCGTAGATACGATGTTTGAATCGTTGCTCTCGTTAACCTCGTTGGAGCGGCATCTAGTATTGCTCACTGGAATGGGGAGCGATGGGGCCAAAATGATGAAAAAGCTTTATGATGCTGGGGTACAATCCACATTTGCTGAAAATGAGGAAACTTGTGTAGTGTACGGAATGCCCCGCTCAGCAGTAGAGTTAAAATGTGTGCGTCACCTTCTGCCAATGCAGGAGATCGCCCCCAAGCTTGTACAAGTTGTGAAATAATCGGAGTGTAACTCATGGAGGAGGTGTCTCACAATGGACATGAACCAATATTTAAACATGTTTATTGATGAGTCGAATGATCATCTGCAATCTCTTAACGAAAAAATGCTTCAACTGGAAAGCAATCCAACCGATCTAGGCATCGTTCAGGTGATTTTCCGTTCTGCCCATACCCTCAAAGGAATGGCTGCTACGATGGGATTTGAAGACCTAGCATCGCTAACTCACCAAATGGAAAACGTTCTTGATCTGGTACGTAACAACAAGCTGGCGATGCATGAATTTATATTCGATACCTTATTTAAAGGATTGGATGCTTTGGAGTCCATGGTGCAGCACATTACAGAGGGGGGCGACGGAAAAGCGGATGTCTCCTCTATTGTATCTTCACTACAATCCATCGTGAGTGGGGATTTCCAAAAGTCCGGCACAAATGCTGCCACTGAGGAGTCTCCATCTAAAAAAGTGGACAAAAACGATCGTGCTGGGCTTGTCTTGGATCAGTTCCAGTATTCTGTACTGGAGCAATCTATTTCTGAAGGTCATCGTGTTCACTATATACAGGTAACAATCAGCTCAGAGAGCCAGTTGAAAGCGGCACGTGCCTTTATGGTGTTCAATACGCTGGAAAACTCTGGTGAAATCGTCAAGGCCTATCCGTCGGTACAGGATATTGAGCAGGAGAAATTCGAGCAAAGCTTCTCGTTATATTACATAACGCAGAAAGAAGTTGGGGAGCTGGAAAAGGAAATCGCGGGTATCTCTGAAATTGACACTGTCTCAGTGGTACAACTAGATCAGGAATCGCTTAAACAAATGAGCGAAGTTACTGCTGGACTGGCTGAGGCTGCTGCGGTGCAGGAAGCACCTGTTGCCGTGCAACCACCTGCTCCATCCCAGCCGCAGTCTCCAGCTGCGACCTCTGTGGCTAAGCCAGCAGCAGGAAAAGCACCAGCAGCTAAGGCAGCTGCGCCTACGCATAACCGTACGATTCGCGTAGATATTGAACGCCTGGATGTACTTATGAACTTATTTAGCGAGTTGCTCATTGACCGTGTGCGGTTAGAGCAGTTGGCAAGTGAAGCTTCCAATCCAGCACTGACAGAAACAGTAGAGCACATGAGTCGTGTGAGCAGCGATTTGCAAAACGTCGTTCTTAAATTGCGGATGGTACCAGTAGATACTGTTTTCAATCGTTTCCCGCGTATGGTGCGCGATCTGGCCAAATCGCTGGATAAAAAACTTGATTTGGTTATTACTGGAGCAGAGACTGAAATGGACCGCACTGTTATCGACGAAATTGGCGATCCTCTGGTGCATTTGCTTCGGAACTCCGTGGATCATGGCATTGAGTCGGTAGCCGACCGGATTGCAGCTGGTAAACCTGAGACAGGAACGGTTCACTTGCGTGCTTTCCATAGCGGAAATAACGTATTCATCGAGATTGAAGACGACGGAAATGGTATTAATCGCGATAAGGTACTAAACAGTGCTATTTCTAAAGGGATTTTGACGGCAGAGCAAGCAGCGGTCATGACCGACGAGGAAGCCTATCAGGTATTGTTTGCTCCGGGCTTCAGTACAGCTGCAGTCATTTCAGACGTATCAGGACGTGGTGTCGGTTTGGACGTTGTTAAATCCAAAATCACCGCTTTGGGTGGCAATGTTACGGTTCACTCTACACTGGGCCAAGGCACTAATTTCTCTGTGCAATTGCCGCTGACCCTATCCATTATTGCAGCCATGATGATACAGATCGGTTCTGAAAAATATGCGATTCCATTGTCATCCATTGTGGAGACTGCGATCGTCAAGCGGACACAAATTCGTTCAGTACATGGCAATAAAATGATTGCTTTCCGCGATTCTCATATCCCGCTCATCTCCTTGAGTCAGCTGTTCGAGGTACCGGACTTCAATGAAGATGAAGAAGAAGAGACAGAGGTCGTGGTCATCCGCAAGGGAGACCGTCTGGCAGCTCTTTCCGTACAGGACTTTTTGGGACAAAGTGAAATTGTCCTTAAAAATCTGGGCAAATACCTTCCAAACATCCAAGGAATTTCAGGCGCCACGATTCTGGGTGACGGTCAGGTTGCTTTGATCATCGACCCGAATGTTTTCATTAAATAATGTCTTCATCAAAAATGAAAGAAATGTGAAGTTGCTGACATCAATAAGGAGGGTTTTTAGACATGGGAGAAGAAATTAAAGTTATCGTATTTAAGCTTGGTGAAGAGGAATACGGTGTTGAAGTAGAAAAAGTCCAATCTATTGAACGCATGGTGCCGATTACACGGGTTCCAAGAACCTACGATTTTGTTAAAGGCGTATTCAACATGAGAGGCGTAGTCATTCCGGTTATTGATCTTCGTGGCCGGTTTGGATTACCTGAAGCTGAATATACCGATCAAACTCGCATCATTATCGTTGCAGTGGGTGAAATGCAAGTCGGCTTTATCGTTGACTCAGCGAATGACGTTATTGACCTGAATACTGACAATATCGAGACACCACCGGAAGTGATTGGCGGAGTTAAGGCTAAATACCTTCGCGGAGTTGCTAAGATTGGTGAAGAGCGCTTGTTGATTATGCTGAACTTGTCTGAAGTTCTGAATCGTAGCGAGATGAACCAACTGGAAGGCTTAGAGGATTAATACATGGAAAATCTCGGAAATCTTGAAGACTTCAAGTTGGATGTGTTGAAAGAAGTCGGCAACATTGGCTCGGGGAACGCTGCTACAGCGCTCTCCCGGCTTCTCAATAAACCGGTCGATATGGGTGTGCCCAAAGTACAAATGCTGCCCTTTGAGGAAATTGCCGAGAAAGTCGGCGGCTATGAGCAACTTGTTGTCGCCATATTTTTTAGGGTAGAAGGGGAAGCCCCCGGGAATCTATTCTTCATATTGCAGCCTCAGGCGGCAAAAGGCTTACTTTCCCGTTTGGCGAATATTCCTTCAGATGACGAGGACAGTTTTAACGAAATGGAGCACTCAGCCCTGTCGGAGATCGGAAACATTTTAGCAGGCTCATACTTGTCTTCGCTGGCAGACTTTACGCGTTTATCTATGTATCCAACAGTCCCTGCGCTGGCGTTGGACATGGCAGGAGCAATTCTCAGCTATGGACTGCTGCAGTTTGGGCAGATGGGGGATGCTGCATTATTGATTGACACATCGTTTCTGGAAGGGCAGAATCAGATAGAGGGTCAATTTTTCCTGATTCCTGATCCAGAATCGTTCGGGAAAATCTTTAGGTCGTTAGGAGTCCCGATGAACGATGATTGAGGATAAAAGCATCATTAAAGTCGGTATGGCTGACTTAAATGTTACCAGTAACCCGAACTCGATTCGCACGACAGGACTTGGTTCTTGCGTCGGATTGACTCTCTACGATCCTCACTTGAAACTGGCAGGTATGGCACATGTGATGCTACCATCCTCGGATATTGCACGTGAAGGGCAACTGAATATTGCTAAATACGCCGATACGGCGCTGCCCGAGTTATTTGAGCGGATGCTGAAATTGGGTGCTGAACGACGCAGACTGATTGCCAAAATGGCAGGGGGAGCGCAGATGTTCGCCTTTGCCGGTAGTGGAGATACCATGCGCATTGGTCCACGCAATGTAGAATCATGCAAAGAGATGCTCGTAGATCTCGGTATTCCCTTGATTGCGGAGGACACAGGCGGCAATTATGGACGAACGATTGAGTTGGACTCTGAAACTGGCGTTTTGAATATTCGAAGCGTACAAAAAGGTGTAAAGGAATTATAAACATGTTATTTGGCAGCTTACGCATTAATCTTTGGTCTGGAGTAGTCGGATTTATTCTGACTTTTGTGTTGTCCGTTGGCAGCAATCTGCTGACCACGAGCTTAATTCGTGGCTTGATCGCCTTCGTTTTTTGGTTCCTACTTGCATTTGTGCTGCGCTGGACACTAGGTGTTGTAGCGCGGCCAGATCTGGGGAATGCCCAAAGCCGGGCAAGCTCTCAGGTAGATGGCGTAGGGGGGAATCTGGACCTGACGACACCAGACGAGAATGAAAACCTGAATGAATTGCTGAAACCGAAACCAGAGCAGACGGACGAAGGGAACAATGGTTTCGCGCCTTTAAACCCACCTAAGCTGGTTTCCAACAAGGACCCTGAAGAATTGGCCAAGGCCGTTCGTCACCTGACAGACAAATAAGGAGGGTGAAGCCGATGAACGAGCGTAAAGCCGCTCATTTAAACCATTCCGAACTATGGGAGCAATGGAAAGAACACGGTGACAAGGAAGCAAAAAAACAGTTAATTGAAAAGTATCTCCATATTGTGGAATATGTGTCGGGCCGCCTTGCAGTAGGCTTGCCCAAAAATGTATCCAAGGATGATCTGGCGAGTAACGGCGTTATGGGTTTGATTGACGCTTTAGAGAAATTTGACTATGAGCGTGGTTTGCAGTTTGAGACTTATGCTTCTTGGCGTGTTCGCGGAGCGATTTTGGATGGTCTTCGTCAAGGGGATTGGGTTCCTCGTTCAGTTAGGGAAAAAGCAAAAAAAATCGAGGATGCCTACCAGCATTTGGAACAAAGATATTTACGTACGGTAAGCGACGAAGAGATGAGCCATTATTTGGACGTTTCTGAAAAAGAGTTTCAAAGTATGATCCAGGAAGTCGCTGTTATGTCGATTGTCTCACTGGAGGACCCGATCCGTGAAGAGGAATCGGAAACACGGCTTTCCCTTTTGGTGGACGAGAAGGCGAAAAATCCGGATCATAAGGTCAATGAATTTACACTTCGTGATGCCCTTGCACAAGGCATTGATAAATTGACTGAAAAAGAACGTATCGTTGTTTCTTTATTGTATTACGAGGATTTGTCACTCAGCGAAATCGCTGAGGTCATGTCGCTATCTCCATCGCGAATTTCACAGTTGCATTCCAAAGCAATATTACGTCTAAGAGCGACATTGGACAAACAACGGGATTTGCTAATGCGTAAAGATTAACGTACGGGAGGTTACAGTAACAGTTAGACGGAAGGAGCACCCTTGTGGAGAAGCAATATGCTTTGGACCAGTATTTAAAAGTGGTTGTCTCACCTGACAAACAAACAGCCTACTTGGAGTTTGCCAAACGTGAAGAAGGTTTTGCCTGTTCTGTGGAAGAATTAGAGCGTTTTCTAAGCAACCAAAAAATATCCTACGGTTTAATGACCGATGCGATTCGTGTATTTGCGGCAAATCCGGAAGATCATTTCTTCGGAAAATTACTGATTGCTCAGGGAAAGCAGCCGGTCCATGGCAAAGACGGAAAAATTAATCTGGCTGATATTGTGACTGGCGAAGATGCACATAAGCCACTTGAAACCGTAGATGGACGGGTGGATTATAAAGAACTAACTCGTTTAAGAAATGTAAAACGTGGACAATTGATTGCCGAACGAGTTGATCCTCTGCCGGGTGTACCGGGGATTGCTGTAACCGGAGAGGAAATTCCTTTTCTTCCAGGTAGAGAGGCGCGTTTTAAAGTTGGAAAAAATGTAGTGATCCATCCGGAAGGTGTTGCCATGTATGCGGCTATTGACGGACTGGTGACTACGACTGAAAAGGGCAAACTTAATGTGTTCCCCGTATATGAAGTGAACGGGGACGTCGATTATAGTGTCGGTAATATTGATTTTGTTGGAACCGTCGTCATTCGTGGGAATGTCTTGACAGGGTTTCGCGTTCGGGCGGCTGGCGACATTCGTGTCATCGGTGGTGTGGAAGGCGCTGAAATTGAGGCGGAAGGTTCAGTGGAAATCAGTGGCGGTATTATCGGATACCATAAGGGGTTCGTGAAAGCTGCACAAAATGTCAAATGCTCATTCATACAAGATGGTAACGTGATTGCCGGAGGCGATATACTTGTATCCCAGAGCATCATGCATTCCCAGATTAAAGCGAGTGTAAATGTACTCTGCGAGGGGACCAAAGGGCTTATCGTAGGTGGCAGTGTACAAGCTGGTAAAAAGGTAGTGGCTCGTACCATCGGTAATACGATGTCCACAGCTACTGTTATCGAAGTTGGTGTGCTTCCCGAACTGCGCGATGAACTGACAGAACTCCGCGCACGTTTGAAGCAGCAGACAGACAGCCAGGATAAAACGAATAAGGCCCTTACCATATTGGATCAACTTGCCGCCGCCGGACAGCTTGCACCTGAAAGAATGGCTATGCGAATCAAGCTGACATCTACTAAAAAATCTAATGAACAGGAGCTTTTGGAAACCAAGTCCAGAATGCTTGAAATTGAACGAACATTAGAGGATACGAGCCGGGCACGGGTAGAAGTGAAAAATGTGATTTACGGTGGCTCTAAAATAGTTATCGGCAGATATACAAAATTTATTAAAGATTCAGTGGAAAGAATGGCGTTTTATTATCATGAGGGAGACATCAGCATGTCCTCCTACGTGTAATTCAGCACACTGTTAATCATTCAACATTGTATTCCTTGAAAGACAGATACGGATGCCCAATCGGAAAGGGTGTGGTCCAATGAGCTTGAAGGCTGTTGAATTGCAAATTGCCGTACCTCGCACCAGTGAAGCAGGAAAATACCAAAGTGAGTCCCAGCAGCGGCCGATGAATGATCAAGCATTGCTTGGACAAAAGGCCGCGCTGGAGACAGAGAACATGCGTCAACGAAGCGGCGCCATAGATCAGTCTGCAGAAACATTCGTCGGTGAGCGGCAAACGGGAGGGCAGAGCAGAGATTCTTCCCAGCAGAGCCGTTCCCAATCAGATGAGACTGAGGTGCCTAAGGAGCATCCGGCAGAGCATCCGTACAAGGGACACCATATTGATTTTTCGCTCTGATCCGACAGGTGGAGAAGCGTTATTAAAGGAGACGATGGGCAGTGGATCAACCATGGATTTATATTGTTCTGCTGGGCGCTGCAGCTGTTGTCTACGCCTGGCTTCTGCCTAAGCGTCAGCCAGGCCGGGGAACAGAAGAGGCCGTCGTTCAAAAGGTCGAGGCCACATTGGAGCAGTATATGGCCGATATTGAAAACGACAATGACGAGCTGATTGAGCTCGTATCTGGTATGAAGCAGGAGCATACAGTTAAACAGGCGGTATTACAGGAGCAAGTGGCTGAGCTTCGGGACCGTATCGTGGAGCTTGAGCGCCAGGCTATGTTTGCTACTGTTTCTATGCAAACCGATCCTATATCTAAGGAAATGCAATATACAGTAACTTCTCATCAGGCAGCGGTTGCTTACGGTCAATTTCAAAGTCCGCAACCTGGAGCGTCTGTACAGGAAGGCTATTCTGTTTCAGAAGCTCCTCTCGTAACTATGGAGGAGCAGACAGTATTGCAAGACCCTGAAACTGAGCAGGAAGTAGAGTCCATCCGTGATCGTTATCAAGAGTTGTTTGCGCTGCATGAGCAAGGCAAATCGTTGGATTATATAGCCAAGCAATCAGGCATCCAGCGGGGGGAAGTACAGCTCATATTGCAACTCGCGGAGCGGGAGGATGTAACGTGATCAAAAACCGTTCATTTATGCTAGGCATGGGTACTGGTCTGATAACGGGGGCATTGCTGTTGCAACTGGCAATGATCGGTCAGGGACAATCGCAGCAATCTTCAACAGACCCAAAAAACATGACGCGAGAGCAATTAGAAAAGGCAGCTGCCGAATTAAATCTTCAGATCAGTGACAGTTCTGATCCGAAAATGACAGAAGAGGAATGGCGTAATAAGGTGATCAAGGAAGGCAACAAAACTCCGGTTGCACCCCAAAAGGCTAAACCAGCTCAAACGCCGTCAACACCAAAGGTACCTGTAAATAGCACATCCTCGGCGGCTTCTAAATCTTCGACTAGCGCATCGGTTCCACAAAGTCCGAATAAGCCGCAAACACAAAGGTCTGGCACTACAACGACGACTCCCAACATCCCCAAGCAGCCTGCCACCCCACAAGTGCAGTATAGCATTGCATCGGGAAGCAATTTGAGAAGTGTGGCATCAGGATTGCAACGGGCAGGGGTTGTGTCGGATGCTAGTGCATTTGAGGCAGCAGCTAAGGCCCAAAAAATCAATACCAAAATTCGTACGGGTACCTATCAGTTTGCTAAAGGTGAGGATTTCAGTTCTATTATTACTAAAATTACGAAAAAGCCGTCCAACTGACCAGACCGGGAAGTGGACGGCTTTTATTCATGCTGACAATTCGATAAGAGGCGTAAAACGTCACATTTTGCGTTGTTCCAACTATTGTCGAAAAGTTGGTTGCAACGATGCAAGTGTTATGGTATATTAATTGACGGTGTTAAAAACGCACGTCGGTTAATTTTATAGAGGGTGCTTTCCAATGGAAAGTCTTTATGAAAAATGATGTCGGCGGAGGACACACAAAAAACCAAACTTAGGAGGTGCGTGAAGATGGCAGTAATCTCCATGAAACAGCTTTTGGAAGCTGGGGTTCACTTTGGTCACCAAACACGTCGCTGGAACCCGAAAATGGATCGTTATATCTTCACTGAAAGAAACGGTATTTA
>RCUF01000062.1_pt1 | contig 78610 bp, 65 predicted proteins | sample 2166311 | NCBI WGS metagenome assembly RCUF01 (sample SAMN09932608, study PRJNA488358) | compost metagenome | feature: garden; material: soil; isolation source: compost soil in 4-hydroxybenzonitrile-enriched culture | place: Germany: Experimental Botanical Garden Goettingen | collected 2016-01-27 | reverse complement strand
GGGTGAGGCTGTTTCCGTGCGCCTTTGCTTCGGACATGTTCTAATTATACTTCGCGTGTTCGAACATGTCTTCGATTCTGAGAAATGAGGATAAGTATTTTTTCGCAGTGCATGGCATCGCTCCAGCGGTGAAGCCGCGGCTAGAGAACGGATCGCACCGACGTCTCGAAATGCACGATATGCTCCAGGGCCAACTCCTGTGCCAGCTGCGCGTCGCCGTCGAGGATGGCTTGGAGCAGCGAGATGTGTTCTTCAATGTGCTCGTCGATGCTCGGCAGGCGATCCAGGGCCATGCACCAGATGCGGGTGGCAAGGTTATCCAGGCGGATCAGTGTCTGCTCCAGGTGGTGATTGCCGGCCGCTTGGTAGATCAGCCGGTGCACTTCCAGGTCGTTCTCCATCAGCGTGCGCCGGAGATTCGCGCCCGACAGCTGGCTGACGGCTTGGAGCGTTGCCTCGATGCGACTGCGTGCACTGCCGCCATGCAGGGCTGCTGCCTTGGCCGCGGCGAGGGGTTCCAGGGCTTCGCGGACTTCGGTGATATCGGCCAGCTCCGTGATGTCCACGCGGGTGGCAAAGGTGCCGCGTCGCGGATAGGACTGCACCAGGTGGTCGACCTCCAGGCGCTTGAGCGCCTCGCGCAACGGCGTGCGGCCGACCCCAAGTTCGTTGACCAGATGGGCTTCGTTGATCGGGTCGCCGGGGGCGATGTCCATCATGATGAGCCGGTCTCGCAGAACCAGGTAGGCGCGTTCAGCCAGGGACTCGGCGCCCACGGGAAGCTGTGTGGCGAGTGTCATCTTGCCTCCGTTTTCTCTGTTCCATACTGCGTGATTGCTACACGCTGAAATAATTTCGGGCTACCCATTGACCGGGCTGTGACTTCCATCATACAGTGAATCGCAGATTGATATATCAGTTGTCGGCAATTCATACATTTAGGAATGGGCAATGGCACAAGCTTCAACTCTCTCGGCAGATTCCCTGACCGCAGACCTCGCGCATCTCGATCCGGAGATCGCGCAGCGTATTGACGCTGAGCTGGCTCGCCAGCAGCGCGGCCTGGAAATGATCGCTTCGGAGAACCACACTGCGCAGGCAATCATGCAGGCGCAGGGTTCGGTACTGACCAACAAGTATGCCGAGGGCTACCCGGGCCGCCGCTACTATGGCGGTTGCGAGGAAGTTGATGTCATCGAGACGCTGGCGATCGAGCGGCTCAAGGACCTGTTCGGCGCGAAGTTCGCCAACGTGCAGCCGCATTCCGGTGCGCAGGCCAATGCGTCGGTGTACCACGCGCTGGTGCGTCCAGGCGATACCGTGCTCGGCCTGAATCTGAACCACGGTGGCCACCTGACCCACGGCATGAAGCTGAACTTCTCGGGCCGCTTGTTCAACATCGTTCCTTACGGTGTGGACGAGGAAACCTATGAGGTGGACATGGACGAGGTGGAGCGCCTTGCCATCGAGAACCAGCCGAAGATGATTGTTGCTGGCTGGTCGGCGTATCCGCGCCAGCTGGATTTCCAGCGTTTCCGCGAGATTGCTGACAAGGTTGGCGCGTACTTGTTCGTGGATATGGCGCACTTCGCTGGCTTGGTGGCAACCGGGTTGCATCCTTCGCCGGTCCCGCACGCTCACGTGGTGACTTCCACGACGCATAAGACGCTTGCTGGTCCTCGTGGCGGCATTATTCTGTCGAATGATGCGGAGATTGCGAAGAAGTTGAACTCGGCGGTGTTCCCTGGCCAGCAGGGTGGTCCGTTGGAGCACGTGATTGCTGGCAAGGCGGTGGCTTTCAAGATTGCCGCTTCGCCGGAGTTCAAGGAGCGCCAGGAGCGGACCTTGGCTGGTGCGCGGATCTTGGCTGAGCGTTTGACCCAGGAAGATGTTGTTGCCAAGGGCATCAGCGTTTTGACTGGTGGCACGGATGTTCACATGGTGCTCGTTGACTTGCGCAACAGCGAGTTGGATGGGCAGCAGGGTGAGGATCTTTTGGCGCAGGTGGAGATCACGGTGAACCGCAATTCGGTGCCGTTTGATCCTCGTCCGCCGATGGTGACTTCGGGGTTGCGTATTGGTACCCCGGCGTTGGCTACCCGTGGTTTCTCGGAGGCTGCGTTTGCTGAGGTTGCGGAGATCATTGCGCAGGCGTTGATTGCTGGTGCTGAGGGTAATGCGGCGGTGTTGCCGGAGCTGAAGGATCGTGTTCTGCAGCTTGCCGCGGCCCACCCGCTGTACCCGAACCTGAAGAAGATTGGAGAATAGCCATGGCTGATCTGCTGCCTGAGCACCCGGAATTCCTCTGGGCCAACCCGGAACCGAAGAAGTCCTACGACGCAGTGATCGTCGGAGGCGGCGGGCACGGCCTGGCCACCGCCTACTTCCTGGCCAAGAACCACGGCATCACCAATGTGGCCGTGCTGGAAAAGGGCTGGCTGGCCGGCGGGAACATGGCCCGCAACACCACCATCATCCGTTCCAACTACCTCTGGGACGAGTCGGCAGGCATCTACGAGAAGTCGCTGAAGCTGTGGGAACAGCTGCCCGAGGACCTGGAATACGACTTCCTGTTCTCCCAGCGCGGCGTGATGAACCTGGCCCACACCCTCGGGGATGTGCGCGAATCGGTGCGCCGCGTGGAAGCCAACAAGCTCAACGGCGTGGACGCCGAATGGCTGGACCCATCGCAGGTCAAGGAAGCCTGCCCGATCATCAACGTGAGCGACAACATCCGCTACCCGGTCATGGGAGCCACCTGGCAGCCGCGTGCCGGCATCGCCAAGCACGACCACGTGGCCTGGGCCTTCGCCCGCAAGGCCAACGAGCTGGGCGTGGATATCATCCAGAACTGCGAAGTCACCGGCTTCATCAAGGACGGCGAGAAGGTCACCGGCGTGAAGACCACCCGCGGCACCATCCACGCGGGCAAGGTCGCCCTGGCTGGGGCAGGGCACTCCTCGGTGCTGGCCGAAATGGCCGGCTTCGAACTGCCGATCCAGTCCCACCCGCTGCAGGCACTGGTCTCCGAGCTGTTCGAACCGGTGCACCCGACGGTGGTCATGTCCAACCACATCCACGTCTACGTCTCCCAGGCCCACAAGGGGGAGCTGGTCATGGGCGCGGGCATCGACAACTACAACGGCTACGGGCAGCGCGGCGCTTTCCACGTCATCCAGGAGCAGATGGCCGCGGCCGTGGAGCTGTTCCCGATCTTCGCCCGGGCGCATGTGCTGCGCACCTGGGGCGGCATCGTGGACACCACCATGGACGCCTCGCCGATCATCTCCAAGACCCCGATCCAGAACCTGTACGTGAACTGCGGCTGGGGCACCGGCGGATTCAAGGGCACCCCGGGTGCCGGATTCACCCTGGCGCACACCATCGCCAACGACGAGCCGCACGAGCTGAACAAGCCGTTCAGCCTGGATCGCTTCGAAACCGGCCACCTGATCGACGAGCACGGCGCCGCAGCCGTCGCACACTAGGAGCAACCGCCATGATGCTGATTGATTGCCCGAACTGCGGGCCACGCAATGAGAACGAATTCAAGTACGGGGGAGAAGCCCACGTGGCCTACCCGGCGGACCCGAGCGCCTTGAGCGACAAGGAATGGTCCCGCTACCTGTTCTACCGGCAGAACAAGAAGGGCATCTTCGCCGAACGCTGGGTCCACGCCGGCGGCTGCCGCAAGTGGTTCAACGCCCTGCGCGACACCGTCACCTACGAGTTCAAGGCCATCTACCAGGCCAGCGAACCACGCCCAGAACTGAGCACCACCGACATCCGCAGCGCCGAAGGAGGCACCCGATGAGCAAGCCGCAACGCCTGCCTGCAGCGCAGAGCACCCGCGCCCGCATCAACCGCGAGGAACCACTGGCCCTGTCCATTGGCGGCGCGCAGCTCTCCGCTTTCCGCGGCGACACCGTGGCCAGCGCGATGCTGGCCAACGGGCTGCGCAAGGCCGGCAACTCGCTGTACCTGGACCGCCCGCGCGGCATCTTCGCCGCCGGGGTCGAGGAACCCAACGCGCTGCTCACCGTTGGCGCCCGGCATGAGCAGGACATCGACGAGTCGATGCTGCCGGCCACCACCGTTGCGGTCACCGACGGGCTGGAAGCCACCTTGCTTTCGGGCCTGGGCGTGCTGGACCCGGCCACCGATCCGGCCTACTACGACCACGTGCACGTGCACACCGACGTGCTGGTGGTCGGCGCCGGTCCGGCCGGCCTGGCCGCGGCCCGCGAAGCCTCGCGCTCCGGGGCCCGGGTGATGCTGCTCGACGAGCGCGCCGAGGCCGGGGGCACCTTGCTGGACACCGCCGGGGAGCAGATCGACGGCCTGGACAGCAGCCAGTGGATCGAGCAGGTCACCGGCGAACTGGCCGAAGCAGAAGAAACCACCCACCTGCAGCGCACCACCGTCTTCGGGTCCTACGACGCGAACTACCTGATCGCCGCGCAGCGCCGCACCGTGCACCTGGACGGTCCGTCGCAGCCCGGGGTATCCCGCGAGCGCATCTGGCATATCCGCGCCCAGCAGGTGGTGCTGGCCACCGGCGCCCACGAACGCCCGATCGTCTTCGAGAACAACGACCGCCCGGGCATCATGCTCGCCGGCGCGGTGCGCAGCTACCTGAACCGCTACGGCGTGCGCGCCGGGTCGCGGATCGCGGTGGCCACCACCAACGACTCTGCCTACGGGCTGGTCACCGAACTGGCCTCCAGCGGCTCGGTCGTGGCCGTGATCGACGCCCGCACCAGCATCTCGGCCGCCGCCGCGGCCGCCGTGGCCGAGGGAGTCACCGTGATCCCGGGTTCGGTGGTGGTGGATACCGAAGCGGATGCCGCCGGCGAGCTGTCGGCCATCGTGGTCGCAACGCTCGACGAGCACCGCGAACTGGGGGCCACCCAGCGCTTCGAAGCCGATGTGCTGGCCGTGGCCGGCGGCTTCAACCCGGTGGTGCACCTGCACTCCCAGCGCCAGGGCAAGCTGGACTGGGATACCACCATCCACGCCTTCGTCCCGGCCGCCGCGGTGGCCAACCAGCACCTGGCCGGCGCGGTGACCGGGCGCCTGGATACCGCCAGCGCCCTGTCCACCGGGGCCGCCACCGGCGCCGCGGCTGCCACCGCGGCAGGATTCGCCACCGTGGCCCGCACCCCGCAGGCGCTGGAGACCGCGCTGGGCCAGACCCGTCCGGTCTGGCTGGTGCCATCGGCCAAGGGCGATGACGCCGCGAACTACACCGCCCACTTCGTGGACCTGCAGCGCGACCAGTCCGTGGCCGACGTGCTGCGCGCCACCGGTGCGGGCATGAAGTCGGTGGAGCACATCAAGCGGTACACCTCGATCTCCACCGCCAACGACCAGGGCAAGACCTCCGGGGTGGCCGCGATCGGCGTGATCGCCGCGGTGCTGGGCATCGAGAACCCGGCGCAGATCGGCACCACCACCTTCCGCGCCCCCTACACCCCGGTGGCCTTCGCGGCCCTGGCCGGGCGCAACCGCGGGCAGCAGCTGGATGCGGCGCGCATCACCGCGATGCACTCCTGGCACCTGGCCCACGGCGCGGCCTTCGAGGACGTCGGGCAGTGGAAGCGCCCCTGGTACTACCCGCAGCCGGGGGAAACCATGGACCAGGCGGTCTACCGCGAGTCCGCCGCGGTGCGCGCTTCGGTGGGCATGCTCGATGCGAGCACGCTGGGCAAGATCGAGATCCGCGGGGCGGATGCGGCCGAGTTCCTGAACCGCATCTACACCAACGGCTACACCAAGCTGAAGGTCGGCATGGGCCGCTACGGCGTGATGTGCAAGGCCGACGGCATGATCTTCGACGACGGGGTAGCCCTGCGCCTGGCGCAGGACCGCTTCTTGCTGCACACCACCACCGGCGGCGCGGGAGACGTGCTGGACTGGCTGGAGGAGTGGCTGCAGACCGAATGGCCCGAGCTGGATGTCGTGTGCACCTCGGTCACCGAGCAGCTGGCCACCGTCGCGGTGGTCGGGCCGAAGTCGCGCGAGGTGATCGCCAAGGTCGCCTCCACCGTGGACGTGTCCAACGAGGGCTTCAAGTTCATGGCCTTCAAGGACGTGGTGCTGGATTCCGGGATCGAAGCGCGCATCTCGCGCATTTCCTTCTCCGGGGAGCTGGCCTTCGAGATCGCGGTGCCGGCTTGGCACGGGCTGCGCGTCTGGGAAGACGTGTACGCCGCCGGCCAGGAATACGGCATCACCCCGTACGGCACCGAAACCATGCACGTGCTGCGCGCCGAGAAGGGCTTCATCATCGTCGGGCAGGACACCGACGGCACGGTGACCCCGCAGGATGCCGGCATGGAATGGGTGGTCTCCAAGGTCAAGGACTTCATCGGCAACCGCTCCTACTCCCGGGCGGACAACCTCCGGGAGGACCGCAAGCACCTGGTCTCGGTGCTGCCGGTGGACAAGTCCCTGCGGCTGCCCGAGGGTGCCGCGCTGGTGGCCGCCGACGCGATGGCCACCGAGGGCATCACCCCGATGGAAGGCTGGGTCACCAGCTTCTACGACTCGCCGGCGCTGGGACGCACCTTCGGCCTGGCGCTGATCAAGAACGGGCGCAGCCGCATTGGCGAAGTGCTCAAGACCCCGGTGGGCGGCCAGCTGGTCGACGTCGAAGTCTGTGAAACCGTGCTCTACGACCCGGAAGGAAGCCGTCGCGATGGCTAGCAACACCATGATTGACAGCGAAGTACGCCGTTCCCCCGCGCAGCACCTGGCCCAGGAAATGGAAGCGGCCAGCATCGCCGGCCGCGTGAGCCTGCGCGAAATCGCCTTCGCCACCCAGATCTCGCTGCGCTGCGCGCCGGGCAGTCCGGCGCATGCGGCGGTGGCCGCGGCTACCGGAGTGGGCTTGCCCGCCGCGGTGGGCCAGGTGGCCGGCGAGGCGCCGGGCATTGCGGTGCTGTGGCTGGCTCCGGATGAGTTCCTGGCCACCAGTGCCGAGAACGCCGAGCTGGCCGGGGCGCTGACCGCGGCCCTGGGCGACCAGCCGGGGCAGGTGGTGGACCTCTCGGCCAACCGCAGCGTGCTGGAACTTTCCGGCCCGGATGCGCCGCTGGTGCTGCGCAAGAGCTGCCCGGCGGACCTGCACCCGCGCGCCTTCGGCGTGAACCAGGCGATCAGCACCTCGCTGGCGAATATTCCGGTGCTGCTGTGGCGCACCGGCGAGCAGAGCTGGCGGATCATGCCGCGTGCCTCGTTCACCGAGCACGCCGTGCGCTGGCTGCTCGATGCCATGGCAGAGTTCGCCGCGCCAGCGGTGCCATAGCCCGGCCTTGTGCGTTGCGCGCAGCGCACGGTGATCCTGCGCTAGCTGCCCTCGTCGATGGCCCGGTAGCGCTGCTGGGCATCAACCGATTCGACCGCGTCGAGATCCCGCAGCGCTGCGGCCACCTGCTCGCTGCCCTCGCCAATAATCTGGCCCAGGGCAGCGAGCACCTGCTTAACCTGCAGTCCGCGGGCTTGCAGCTGGTCAACGATGGATTCGGGGGCCACGGTGGCCACCACGGTGACCACGTAGATGTGCACCTGGACGCCGCACATCCTAGTGGCCCTCCGCCCCGGCCGGGGCTTGGGCCAGCCCGGCACCGGCATCCTCAGCAGGCAGCGCGGCATCGCGGGAGGTGGACAGGAGCTTGTCCCACAGCTCTTGGGCACGCAGCCCGGTGGATTCGGCCAGCAGCGCGGCCACGCCGGCCACATGCGGGGTGGCCATGGAGGTGCCGCTGATCGTGTTGTAGCGTTTTTCTCCCGGCCAAGCAGAGTAGATGTCCACGCCGGGGCCGGCGATATCCACTGCGCCGCCCTGGGCATCCAGCGCCTGTGCCGAGAAGTCGGCGACGGCCAGGTGCGGATCCACGGCGGCCACCGCCATGATGTAGGGGCTGTTGGCCGGGGCGCCGACGAACCCCGGGTTCCCGGCGGAGCGCTGCGCGTTGTTGCCGGCGGCGGCCACGATCAGCGAGCCCAGCTCCAGGGCGCGCCGCCCAGCGGTGACATAGGGCGGGTGCACGGTTCTCACGTCGGCACCGAGGGACATCGAGATGACCTCGCACTTGTTTTCCAGCGCCCAGTTGATTCCGGCCAGGATCGTGGAGTCGGAGCCCGATCCGTTGCTGCCCAGCACCTTTCCGGCGAAGATATTGGCCTCGGTGGCGACCCCGTAGCCCGGTCCCTGCCGCGGGTCGCGCGGACCGCAGGCGGTGCCGATGCAGTGGGTGCCATGCCCATGGCCGTCGTTGGCGTCCTCGCCATCGACAAAGGACCTGGCATCCACGGTGCGGCCGGCGAAATCCGGGTGCGCGCTGTCGAAGCCGGTATCCAGCACAGCCACGTTGATTCCCTTGCCCGTGTAGCTGGACAGCTCTGCGCCCACCGCTTGCAGGCCCCAGGTGAATTCCGCGGTGTCCGCGAACGGGGACTGGCCCGGGGCCTTGGCGGCATCGGGCAGAATCCGGTAGACCAGTTCCGGCACCACCGAGGCCGGCAGCCGATGCCCGGCGCAGCGCTGGCGGAAGTCCTCCAGCTGCTCGGTGCCGCTGGAGACCACCGCGATGCCCAGCATCGGGAAGTATTCGCTGGTGGAGTAGCCCTGTTCGGCCAGCAGCTGGGGCAGTTCGGTGTCGCGTTGGACTTGGGCCAGGCCAGGGGCGCCGGCAGCTGGCTGGTCGAAGACGAGCACGTAGCGGCCCGGGACTTCAGCGGCTTCGGTGCTTTGGTGGCGGGAAGTATGCATGGCTGGCTCCTTAGCTGGTTTTCCGGCACACGCCGGTGCGTGCTTGGCGAGTTACTTCGCACCCTACCCGCTGCGCCAGACGTTTAGCCCGGGGCGATGAGGACTTTGCGCAAACTCCCATTCCCGGCTTCGCAAGCTTTTTATCGCAGATCAGCTTGCTTCTGGGCGCACAAGCTACAAGGGTGTAAAGCAGAAGGACAACAATGCAAGGAAGGTTGGAGACGATGACCCAGAAAATCGACGACTCGGACTCCGCGGAGTCCAACAGCGAGCTGCCAAGGCCGCTGGACGCGGAGCCGGAGGCATCCCCGCATACTGCGCCGATTCCGGTGCATATGCATATTGCAGAAAATGACACCGACGCGCAGATCACCGCGAAGCTGCGCCGGCAGGGCGTGCGCCTGGGCAAGGGCGGGATCGCTCCGGCGGTCTTCTGGCCGGCGCTGGTCGTGATCCTCGCGGTGGCCGTGTTCGCCATCGTGCTGCCGGATACCGCAAGCACTACGTTCAACGCGATGCAGAACTGGATCGTGACGAACCTGGGCTGGTACTACATGCTGATCATCGGCGGCTTCGTGGCTTTGGTGATCGTCGTCGGCTTCTCCAAGCTGGGCCGGATCACCCTGGGCAATGACGGGGAGAAGCCTGAATTCGGGCTGTTCAGCTGGTTTGCGATGCTCTTCGCCGCCGGCATGGGCATCGGCCTGGTCTTCTACGGAGTGGGCGAACCGCTGATGTACGCCACCGTCGACCCGAAGCCCGGATGGGAAGGCACCGAAGGGGAACTGGCGGGCTTGGCCATGGCCCAGACCTTCATCCACTGGGGCTTGCATCCGTGGGCCATCTACGCAGTCATCGGCTTGGCCCTGGCTTATGCGATCCACCGCCGCGGCCGCCCGGTCTCCATCCGATGGGCGCTGGAACCGGTGCTCGGGGAGCGGGTCAAGGGCTGGCTGGGCGATGTGATCGACGTGCTGGCCATCTTCGGCACGGTCTTCGGCATCGCGACCTCGCTGGGCCTGGGCGTGCAGCAGATCAGCTCGGGACTGCAATCCATCGGGCTGGTGGATTCGGTGGACAACACGCTGCTGGTCATCCTCATCGTCGTGATCACTTTCCTGGCCACCATGAGCGTGGTCAGCGGCCTGGGCGCAGGCATCAAGTGGCTCTCGAACATCAACCTGTCCATGGCCGGGCTGCTGATGATCAGCGTGCTGCTGCTGGGCCCGACGCTGTTCCTCTTCCAGAACTTCGTGCAGTCCCTGGGCGTGTACCTGGCCAATTGGATGAACATGACCTTCGACGTCGGCGCCTTCCAGCAGGGCGAGGAAGCGCAGGCCTGGTTCTCCAGCTGGACGGTCTTCTACTGGGGCTGGTGGATCGCATGGGCCCCGTTCGTGGGCATCTTCATCGCCCGCATTTCGCGCGGCCGCACCGTGCGCCAGTTCGTTTTGGGCGTGCTGCTGGTGCCGACCATCGTCGGTTTCCTCTGGTTCTCCGTGATGGGCGGCGCGGGGCTGTACCGCCAGTTCTTCGGAGCGGGGGACATGGTCCAGGACGGGGCGGTTTCCGCCGAGGGCTCGCTGTTCCAGATCCTGCAGGACCTGCCATTGGGATCGATCCTCTCGGTGATGGCAATCATCCTGGTGGCGATCTTCTTCATCACCTCCTCGGACTCCGGGTCGCTGGTGGTGGACATGCTGGCTTCCGGCGGGCACCCGAACCCGCCGACCTGGTCCCGCGTGCTGTGGGCGGTGCTCGAGGGCTTGCTCGCCGCGGCGCTGCTGATGGCTGGCGGATTGCAGGCGCTGCAGGCCGGTTCGCTGGCCACGGCGCTGCCCTTCAGCATCATCATGATCATGATGGCGGTGGCGACCATCAAGGGGCTGCGCCACGAGAGCAAGACGCTGGAGATCATCGAGGCCAAGCTCCGCCTCGAGCGGGTCACCGAGCACGTCTCCGACGAGCTGTGGGCCACGCTCGAAGACCAGCCGGAGCTGCGCCGCTACGTCGATGACCGCATCGACTACCGGGTGACGCGCACCCGCGGTGCCTTTGGCCGCCGCGAGGAGAACGCAGACCGCGGGCGCCGGAAGAAGGACGGCGAGCGGTAGCACCCGCCAGGGCAGGCGGATGCCTGACAGCCGGCGAGCTGGCCGCAGGCAGCGGCCCGCTCGCCGGTTTCTTCTTTTCCCGGCAGTGAACTGGCCAGAGGTTGCCAAGCTGGCCATGGGGTGTGAGGATCAAAGTACATCGTCGTTGAGCAGTGGGGTGCAGCATGGAATCGATCGTTGTCCTTGGTGGCGGCCTGGCCGCCGCGAGCGTTGTCGGCGAACTGCGCGAGCTCGGCTACACCGGGGCGCTGAGCTTGGTCAGCGAGGAAACGCAGCTGCCCTATGAGCGCCCGCCGCTGTCCAAGGGGTTCTTGCAGGGCAAGGAGGAACCGGCGGACTTCACCGTCCATGACGCATCCTGGTACGCAAGCCATGATGTCGCACTGCGCCTGGGCGTCGCCGCCACCAGCATCGAAACCGCCAAGCGGCAGGTGCTGCTGGCCGATGGCAGCGCACTGGACTACGACCAGCTGGTGCTGGCCACCGGTTCGCGGGCCAGCCTGGGCGGCCGAACCCCGATACCCGGTTACGACCTGCCCGCAGTGCACGTGCTGCGCACCTTGGACGATGCGAAGTCCCTGCGTGCAGAACTGGTCGAGGGCGCCCAGGTGGCTGTGGTGGGTTCGGGTTGGATCGGCATGGAAGTGGCGGCAGCCGCCCGCCAGCGCGGGGCACGGGTGACTGTCTACTCGCCCTCCGAGGTCCCGTTGGCCAAGGTGTTCGGCGAACGGCTTGGAAATCACCTCTTGGAGCTGCACCAGTCCCATGGCGTGGACGTGCGCACTGCACGGGTGCACGGCATCGAAGAAGCCGACGGGCACCTGCAGGTGCTTTCCGATGCGGGCTCCTCGCGTGCCGACCTGGTGCTGCTGGCCATGGGTGCGCAGCCGAATGTGCAGCTGGCCGAGACTGCCGGGCTGGACGTGGACTCCGGCGTCGTGGTGGATGCCTCGCTGCGCAGCAGCGACGCGCGGATACTAGCCGTGGGGGACATTGCCCAGGCCTTCAACACCGCATTGCACAGGCAGCTGCGCGTCGAGCACTGGGATAACGCGATTCGCCAAGGCAAGCTGGCCGCGGCCACACTGGCCGGGGAGGAAAGGTCCTATGACTGGCTGCCCTACTTCTTCACCGACCAATTCGATCTCGGGATGGAATATGTCGGGCATGGTTCGCTCGAGGATACAACGGTGGTGCGCGGGGATATGGAATCCGGGGAGTTCTTCATGTTCTGGCAGGACGGATCGGAAATCACCGCTGCGGCGAACGTGAACATCTGGGATTCCAATGACACCCTGCGCGGGCTGGTGGGCCGGGAGATCGACGCTGACCGGCTCAGCGATCCGGCCATAGCGCTCAAGGATTTGTGAACCGCAGTTCCTTCGACCGGAACTGCCAACAAGGGAAGCAGGTAGAGCTGATGAGCACTATGGTCATGGGCGTGGAATCGGGCATGTCCCCGGCGGTCTTGGCGGCGGCCGGTGCCCTGGCACGCGGGCTGGATGCACGATTGGTGTGCATCCACGCTGATTCCGGACGCCTGATTGCCGACAAGCTGTCCGAGGGCGACCTGCTGGCTTCGGCCAGCCCGGTCTCCGAGGAACTCGCCTGGGAAATCACCTCGGTGATTACCGGTGTCGAGCTCGAGAGCTATACCGTGGCCGGCGACCCTGCCAAGGTGCTGGCCGCGGTAGCCGAGCAGCTCGATGCGCAGATGATCGTCGTCGGCACCCGCCGTCCGGGGATCCGCAGCAAGATGGCCCAGCTGATGGACGGGTCGATCGCCGTGGCGCTGGCCCACAAGCAGCATCGTCCGGTGCTGGTGATTCCGCAGCAGCCTGCACAAGACAACGAACTGCCCTGGGACTAGCTGGCTGGCTTCATCTCGAAGTACAAGTCCAGATGCAATTTGCAGCCGGGATTGAATAGGGCCTGGCAGTTCGGGCAGGAACTGGCATCGAGGTACTTCGCCGGGCTCAGCTGCGTGCTGCAGACCCCGCAAAGCACGGCGGGTTCATCGAACCGGTCCGCCGGCCACGGCGTTGCCTCGTGATCGGCCAGTTCGCCATGGCATAGGTGGCAGGGGTAGAAGGTGGCGCAGCAGTCGTGCTTTAGCGCGATCACATCGAACAAAGAGTGGTAGTGGGCGCAGCGGGTTTGCGCATCCATGCGCACGCCTCGCAACGCCACCTGGTGCACGGGGTTTTCCCAAGCCATCATCCTCGACCTTTCATGCAGCCGCCGCTGCGTGTGCAAAAATGCACGCTGAATGTGCAGAATCCGCCTCCCACTATGCCTCGTTTCGCCTATCTTTCGCGATGTGATCTAGGCCATACTCGCTGATGAAGCCGGTTCCAAAGGGGGGACTGGCGTGGGCGGAAGGAACGCACAGTGGCAAGCGAAACGTCATCGAAGGCCGAGCGCAAGGGATTGCGCCGGGTCGTAGCAGCCTCCATGGCTGGCACCGTCGTCGAATGGTATGAATTCTTCCTCTACGCGACCGCGGCAACCCTGGTCTTCAACAAGATCTTCTTCCCGGATACCGGCAACGATCTGGATAACATCATCAAGGCCTTCCTGACCTACGCGGTCGGTTTCATTGCCCGCCCCATCGGCGGCATCGTCTTCGGCCACTTCGGCGACAAGTACGGACGCAAGCACCTGCTGCAGGTGGCGATCGTGCTGGTCGGCGCAACCACCTTCCTGATGGGCTGCCTGCCCACCTTCGACTCCATCGGCTATGCCGCACCGATCCTGCTGATCGTGCTGCGCTTCGCCCAGGGCTTCGCCGTGGGCGGGGAATGGGGAGGCGCGGTGCTGCTGGTGGCCGAGCACGCGCCGAACAAGGAACGCGGCTTCTGGTCCTCCTGGCCGCAGGCCGCAGTGCCGGTGGGCAACCTGCTGGCCACCGTGGTGCTGCTGGTGCTCTCGGCAACGCTGAGCGAAGCGGCCTTCCTGGCGTGGGGCTGGCGCATCGGCTTCTGGCTCTCGGTGGTGATCGTGGTCGTCGGCTACTACATCCGCACCCGCGTTTCCGATGCCCCGATCTTCAAGGAGGCCAAGGCTGAGCTGGAGCAGAACGCGGCTGCCGGCTACGGCGTGGGCGAAGTCTTCAAGCGCTACCCGCGCGGGGTGTTCACCGCCATGGGCCTGCGCTTCGGGGAGAACATCATGTACTACATGGTGGTGACCTTCTCCATCACCTACATGGCCACCCAGCTGGACATGGACACCTCCACGATCCTTGGCCTGATGCTCATTGCCCACGTGATCCACGCGATCCTGGTGCCGATCGTCGGCCGTTTCACCGACACCCTCGGCCGCCGCCCGGTCTACGCCACCGGCGTGGTGCTCATGGCCGTCTGGGGCGTGGCGGCCTTCCCGCTGTTCAATACCGCCAACGATGCGGTCATCCTGGCCACCATCGTGCTGGGCTTGGGTGTGCACGCGCTGATGTACGCCGGGCAGCCGGCCATCATGGCCGAGATGTTCCCGACCCGCATGCGCTACTCGGGCGTTTCGCTGGGCTACCAGGTCACCTCGATCGTGGCCGGGTCCATGGCCCCGATCATCGCCACCTTCCTGCTCAAAGTCTACGGATCCTGGGTTCCGGTGGCCGGCTACATCGTGTTCGCCGCCCTGGTCACCCTGGTGGCGGTGTTCTTCATGAAGGAAACCAAGGGGCTGGACCTCGGCGAGATCGACGAGGCGGACCGGCTGGCAGTGAACGGCGAAAATGCCGCCCGCGATGAACTGAAGATGCAGAAGTAAGCCGCAAGATCCAGCACGACGCCGAAGGCCAGCTCCTCGGAAGGGGCGGGCCATCGGCTTGCGCCGCCGTTGCCGATCTGCGAGTCTGGCAGCCAAGAAGGGCGGGGTTCGGTGGAAATCACCGTCCCCAGCATGATGCGATTGCGAGGTGCACGGGCAGATGGGAATCGAGTACCTGTTGGCGTTCCTGTTCGGTATTGGCTTCGTTGCCGCTTGCGCTTCATACGGGCGGCGCCGGAGCAGCAAGAAGAATAATGAAAAGTAGCCAAGTTTGCCGTCGGGGTTCGGCATGAAGCGGTGCAGGCTGCATATCTTCGGTGCCAGCGGCAGTGGCACCACGACCCTCGCGCGCGCCGTGGCCGATGCCTGGTCCGTGCCGCATGCCGATAGCGACGACTACTTCTGGGTTCCCACCGATCCTCCATACCGCGAGCAGCGTGCGCCGGCTGCCCGAACCATGCTCATGAACCAGGTCTTCGTTCCGCGCATAGCCTGGGTACTGTCCGGATCAGTGCAGGGATGGGGAGAAGAAGTCCTGTCGCAATGCGATGCCTTCGTCTTCCTGACGCTGGATCCCCAAGTGCGCCTGCGCCGTCTTGCAGAACGCGAGAAGCAGCGCCTGAGCGGGCAATCCCTGGAACTCGGAGCCCTGGAACAATTCATGGCGTGGGCAGCTGGCTACGATGACCCGGACTTCAGCGGACGCAGCCGCGCCCGCCATGAGGCCTGGCTGGAGAACGAAGTCCGTCCGGTGCTCCGGCTGGACAGCGCCCGATCAGTGGAGCAGCTGCTGCAAGCCATCGTGGACTGGGAACCCGCCGGGCCACGGTGAACGGCGCCTAGCCGGAGGACAAGTTGTACGCCGGGAATGGCGGGATGAACCAGTCGCCGGCGGTGGCTGCATCATTGAGCGCGCGCACCGTTTCCTGGACCGCGCGGCTGCGCAAGGCTTCTTCGCGTCCCACCAGCCAGTACTCGGACTGGTAGGTGAACTGGTCATGGAGCACCGGAACCATATTCGGGTAGTGCTCCGAGAGGAAAGTGGGGAGCAAGCCGATGCCTGCATGGTTCATGGTGGCCGCATATTGCACCGCGATGCTGGTGGAGGAAATCGCGCGGTGCATTGGCGGCAAGGCGCCGGTGGCCTCGTCGAGCTTGTCCACCGTCAGCGCGGTGTCGATGTAGTAGTTCAGGCTATGCCCGGCCAGGTCGGCAACCTGTGCCGGGGTGCCGTGGGCTTCCAGGTATTCGGCCGTGGCGTAGAGCCGCAGCTCGTAATCCAGGAGTTTTGTGGAGGCCGCCTTGCGGACGCTGGGTTCGCCAATGACAATCTCCAAATCCATGCCGGTCCGCGTCTGCCGTGCACGGGTGGTTTCCGAAACGATCTCGAAGACCAGTTGCGGATGCTTTAGCTGGAGCTTTGCCAGGGCCGGAGCCGCCAGGTGGGCGCTGAAGGCGTCGGGAGCGGCGACGCGCACATGGCCGGCCAATGCGCCGGTCTCCTTCTGGGAGCCGATGGCTTCCACAGCCTGCTCGATGGCTTCCGCGCTGGACATGGCCCGGCGCCCCAGATCCGTCAGTTCCCAGCCGTTGGGAGAGCGCGTGAGCAGGTGGCCGCCCATGGCTTTTTGCAGTGCGTCGATGCGACGGGAAATCGTCGAGTGGTTCACCCCGAGAACATTCGCGGCGGCGGTGTAGCGGCCCAGGCGCGCAACGGTCAGCAGGGCAATGAGGGATTCGAGATGGCGGTAATCGATCTGACGGTCCATGGTCCACAGTCTGCCACGCCTCGTGTGCGCTAGCGCACACTAGGCCTGCGCAATTGGCGTGCCCAAGTGCATTGAGTCTGGCACGCCGCGCCCCCTACGCTGGCCTGACAAGGACAATACTCAAGGACGAGGGGTGTGCAGATGAGCACGTACGCATGGATTGGCCTGGGCAACATGGGCGGACCGATGACCGCGAACCTGGTGGCCGCAGGGCACACCGTGCGCGGCTACGACCTGGACGAGCAGGCCTGCGCCGCCGCGGCCGAGGGCGGAGTCCAGATAGCCGGATCGATCGCCGAAGCCATGGACCAGGCCGATGCCGTGTTCACCATGCTGCCCAAGGGAGCGCACGTGCGCGCGGTCTATGAGGGCGACGCCGGCATCTGGGCCAACGCCAGCAAGGACATGCTGCTGCTGGACTCCTCCACGGTGGACATCGAAACTTCCCGCTACATCCACGCGGGCTCCGCGCAGCGCGGCCTGCACTTCGTCGATGCGCCGGTTTCCGGCGGCATCTCCGGGGCCGCGGCCGGAACCCTGGCCTTCATGCTCGGCGGGGCACCAGAACTGATGGAGCAGGCCACCGGATTCATCGCCCCGATGAGCGGGAAGACCATCGTCGCCGGGGGCCCCTCCATGGGCATTGCCGCCAAGATCTGCAACAACATGATGCTGTTCATCGACCTGATGGCCAGCGCCGAAGGCTCCCAGCTGGCCGAAGCCCTGGGCCTGGACCCGGAAGTCTTCTGGCAGATCGCCTCGGCCTCCTCGGGCCGGTCCTGGGCGCAGCAGACCTGGTACCCGGTACCGGGCATCATCGATACCGCCGCGGCGAACAACAACTTCGAGGCCACCTTCCGCACCGACTTGGCCCGCAAGGACATCGGGCTGGCCCTGGACGCGGGCGCAAGCACCGGGGTGCAGCTGCCGGCAGCCAGCTTGGCCCGCGAGCACTTCGACGAACTGATCGAGCAGGGGCTGGGGGACAAGGACTGCTCGCTGATCGTGAAGAACCTGCTGCCAGAAGGTGGCGTGCGCGGGTGGAACCCGGAGTCGGCCGAGACCAGCACGGCAGCTGCGGGCTGATCATGCGCCGGATCCATGCCGCGGTGCTTGAGCGCCGGGAGAACCAGCGCTCCTATGCCCAGCACCGGCCGCTGGCGATTCGCCAGCTGCAGCTCGAAGAGCCCGGGCCCGGCGAAGTGCTGGTGCGCATCACCGCGGCCGGACTGTGCCATTCGGACTTGTCGGTGATCGACGGGAACCGGCCGCGTCCGCTGCCGATGGTGCTGGGCCACGAGTCAGCAGGCATCGTCGAGCAGGTGGGTGATGGGGTGGATCTGGACATCGGCCAGCAGGTGATCTCGGTCTTCCTGCCGCGCTGCGAGAAATGCGAAGCCTGCGCCAAGGGCGGCAAGCTGCCGTGCAGCGCCGGCACCGCGTCCAACGGAGCCGGGACGCTGCTGACCGGCGCTCGCCGGTTGGCCCTCGAGGGCCAGCCGGTCCATCACCACCTCGGCGTTTCGGCCTTTGCCGACTATGCGGTGATGGATGCGCGCAGCCTCATCCCGGTGGGCGCGGACGTTCCTGCTGAAGTGGCCGCGGTGCTGGGCTGCGCGGTGCTCACCGGCGGCGGTGCACTGCGCAATGCCGCCGGGGCAACCGGTGCCCAGGACGTAGCCATCGTCGGCCTGGGCGGGGTAGGCATGGCCGCCTTGCTGGTGGCCGCGGGGCAAAGGAGCACCGGCAGGATCCTGGCCGTTGACTCCAATGGGGAAAAGCTGGCCACCGCGCTGGCCTTGGGCGCCGATGAAGCCTGCACGCCGCAGTCCCTGGGGCAGCGCACCGCCGAAATCGTGATCGAGGCCGCGGGGCATCCGCGTGCCTTCGAAACCGCCTTGCAGGCCACCGGCGTGGGCGGAACCCTGGTGACCGTGGGGCTTCCGGCTCCGGGCGCGATGAGCAGCATCGAGCCCCTGGGCCTGACCGCAGGAGCACGCACGATCATCGGCAGCTACATGGGTTCTGCCCTGCCGAAGAAGGATATTCCCTACTACGAGCAGCTCTGGCGCTCCGGCAAGCTCCCTGTGGAGAAACTCGTGGAAACCAGGCCGCTGGCCGAGGTCAACGACGCCCTGGATGCACTAGCCGAGGGACGGTCGGTGCGCCAAGTTCTGCTGCCCTGAAATCAGGGCAGAAGGCCAGTAGGATTGGTGGGTGACTGATTCCACTGCGGGGCCCCGTGCCCTGGCAACGCTGACTGACATCCGGGTATTCGATTACCTTTGCCAAGCCCCGGCGACCCGTACCCAGATCGCTGCGGATCTGGGGATCTCCAAGCCCACCGCATCGCAGGCGATCTCGCGCCTGCAGGAGAACGGCCTGGCCTCGGCCATCGAGCGGGACAACGAGCCCAAGCGCGGCCGCGTTCCCGAGCACTATGCGCTGGACAGCGGCTTCGGCCACCTGCTGGCACTGTGCCTGCAGGCAGAATTCCTGCAGGTCCGCGCCACCGACTTGGCCGGAAAGACGCTGGTGGACCGCTTCTACCCGCTGACGGCGCAAACCACCGCCGCGCAGGTAGAGCAAATGGGAGCCCGCGAGATCTCCCGCGTGGCCGCTGAGCTCGGCTCCCCATTGCTGGCCGGGGCCGTGAGCCAGTCAGCCCCGGTGCAACGCGATGGCGAGCTGCGAGTCCTGGCCACCCCGATTTTCCCTTCCTCCGGGGCCAACCTTGCCGGCCAGTTCGCCGGCGGGGTTCCGGTGCTGCTGGATAACGACGTGAATTGGATGGCCCTGGCCGAAGCCGGGGAGCTGGCCGGTTCGTTGATGATGATCTACATCGGTTCCGGCCTGGGCGCAGGCCTGGTCATCGACGGTGCGCTGCACCGCGGCAAGCACGGCACCGCCGGCGAGCTGGAGACCCAGCTGGTAGGCACCGCGAACCTGCGCGATGCGCTCGGCGAGGCCGGGATGTTCCAGACCCGCGTGCTCTGGGAAAAACTGGCCGATGAACGGAACTGGCCAGCCTTCCTGTCCCCGTTCGGCCGTGTCCTGGCCAACCTGATCGGCTTCGTCGATCCGCAGCGAGTGGTGGCCATCGGCCCGGGGCTCACGCCTCAATTGTGCGCGGCGCTGGAAAGCGAACTGAACAGCTTGCTGCCCAAACCGGTTCATGTTCAGCTTTCCACCTTGGGAACCGAGGCCGCGGCACGCGGCGCTTTGGCCGGCGCCCGGGAGCTGGCCTTGGCCAACTTATGGGAAAACTACCGGGTACGTTGACCAAAGTGATCCAAGCTATATATTGTAAAGAGTCCTTAAAATTTTATTTGCTTCACCGGGGAGACCACTGATGGCACCATCTGACGCATCGGCATCCACGTCGCAGTTCGCTGCCATCGGGCTTGATCTGGGCGGCTCGTCGATCAAGTACGGATTGGTTGGAACCGACGGCAAGCTTGTTGAGAGCACCTTCAGCAAGGCAGCTACCCCTGAGGGCGCGCATCCGGATGCTGTCGCCCAGGTGATGGCGGGCATCGTTGCCGACCTGCAGGAGCTCACCGGCGACGAGCTGGCAGGAATCCCCGCTGGCGTCACCGTGCCTGGCATCGTCATCGACGGCGTCGTGCACTCGGCGGCCAATATCGACAAGGCCTGGATCGGCTTGGACGTCACCGCCACCTTCAGTGCGATCCTGGGCCGCGACGTCTTTGTGCTCAACGACGCGGATGCCGCCGGCGTGGCCGAGGTCTACGCGGGTGCCGGAGCCGAACATGGCAAGCCGGTCAAGGGCAGCACCTTGCTGCTGACCCTGGGCACGGGCATCGGCTCGGCCTTCTTCCGCGACGGCGTGCTCTTCCCGAATGTCGAATTCGGCCACCTCGAAATCGACGGATTCAATGCCGAGAGCAAGGCCGCCGCGCGAGTCATGCACGAGGAAAACCTCAGCTGGGAGCAGTACATCGCCCGCCTGCAACGCTACCTGTCCCACGTGGAATTCCTGTGCAGCCCGGATTTGATCATCATCGGCGGAGCGATCTCGGAAGACCACGAAAAGTTCCTGCCGCAGCTGGAACTGCGAGCCAAGATCGTGCCTGCCCAATTCAACAACGCCGCCGGGGTCTTGGGCGCTGCGCACCGCGCGCTGAAACCCGGCAACTAGGAACCTATGCATACGATTGACCCGAAGGCCCAGATCAAGCTCGTCGCCGTTGACATGGACGGCACTTTCCTGGACGGCGAAGGCAAGATCCCCGAGGCATCGTGGGCTGTGATCGACAAGCTCCAGGCCCGCGGCATCAAGTTCGTGCCAGCTTCCGGGCGCCAGTTCGCGACCCTGCGCGAGCAGTTCGCCCCCTTGGGGGAGATCGCGATCATTGCCGAGAACGGGACCGTCGTGATGCACGGCGAGAACGAGATCTACTCCAACATCATCGACCCGCCATCGGTAGCCGCCGTCATCCAGGCCGTGCGCGGGCAAGCGGCGCTGGATGCCGGATTGGTGCTGTGCGGACGCCGCACCGCCTATGTGGAGCGCGCCGATGAGCAGTTCGCCAACGCCGTGGCCCCGTACTACCGCGCCGTGCAGGTGGTTGAAGACCTGGCCCAGGTCGAGGACGAGATCATCAAGATGGCCGTCAACGTCGGCACCGGCGCCGTGCAGGAAATGGCGGCAGCGCTGCAGGTGCCGCTGCAGGTGGTGATCTCCGGCAGCCACTGGGTGGATGCCATGAACCATGGCGTGCACAAGGGACTGGCCCTGGCAGCCTTGCAGGACAAGCTGGGAATCAGCGCGGATGAAACGGCGGTTTTCGGCGACTACCCCAATGATCTGGAAATGATCAAGGCCGCCACCTACTCCTTCGCCATGGCCAATGCGCATCCGGTGGTGGCAGAAGCCGCGAACTTCACCGCGCCTTCCAACCTCGAGCACGGTGTGCTGCAGGTGCTCGGCGCCTACCTCGATGGGCGTACCCGGCTCTAGCCAAACCGGCAAGAACATTCCGAAGGCCCGGGCGGAAGGAGTGTTCCTCCACCCGGGCCTTGGCATGCCGCCGGCGGCGCGATCGACTTGGGAACCGGAGTCCGCTACCTGGCCAGGTAATGCCCCAGGCCCGCCAGCGCGGCGCGAACCCCTGTTGCCAGGGAAAGCTCGTAATCAGGCAGGAAATACGGCGAGTGGTTCACCGGTGGCGCCTCGTCACGGGGCAGGAACCCGCCGAAGAACCAGTAGACGTACGGCACCGAAATCTCATCTCCCAGAGCCCCGAAATCCTCGGATCCCATGGCAGCGGGCAGGTCGACAACTTTGCCTTCCCCGAGTTCCCGGCTCAAAGCCTCCTTGACCTGCTCGGTGTGGCCCGGATCATTGTGCAGCTTGGGGAAGGAATTCAGCGTTTCGATCTCAGGTGCCGGAGCATTCGACGCGGCGGCTTCGGCGCTCACTATGCGTGAGACCCCATCCAGGATTTGGGTGCGGGTCTGCTCATCGAAGGTCCTGATGTTCAAGGTGAATTCGGCGCGATCCGGGATGATGTTCTCCTTCAACCCGGCGTGGAACGAGCCGCAGGTGAGCACCGCAGGAGTCTGAGGGTGCAATTCCCGCGAAACCAGGCTCTGCAGGCGCGTGATCGTGTGCGCGCCCTGGACGATCGGGTCGATGGAGTCTTGCGGCTGTGAGCCGTGGGACTGCTTGCCGTGCAGCGTCACCTTCAGCGAATCAGCCATTGCCATGGCGGGGCCGCTGGTCAGGCCCACCGAGCCCGCGGCGAAAGGAAAGACATGCTGGCCGAGGATGACCGAGGGTACCGGGGCCTTGTCCCACAGTCCGTCTTCGAGCATGGCCCTGGCACCAGCGCTGGTTTCCTCGCCGGGCTGGAAAATCCACACGATGGTTCCGTTCCACGCCCCCGTCTGCTCGGCGAGCCGGGCAGCGGCGGTCAGCGCCGCGGTGACATGGGTGTCGTGACCGCATCCGTGCATGACCGGGACGTCAGTGCCATCGGCCAGCTGGCCGCGAGCTTCCGAAGCATAACTGGCTCCGGTATCTTCCGCGATGGGCAGGCCATCGGTATCGGCGCGGAACCCTACCACAGGCCCCTCGCCATTGCGTTGGATGCCGACGACGCCGGTACCGCCGCAGACGAAGTTCTCGATTCCCATGGTGTCGAGTTGCTTGCCGATATAAGCGGCGGTCGCGCGTTCCTGCATTGACAGTTCGGGATTGGCATGCAGGTGGCGATACATTTCGTGCATAAGCTCGGCTTGCTCGCCAGTCAGGACGGTTTGCAATGCGCCAGCGGGTTGGGTATTCAAAGTGACTCCTTTAGTCAGCAACGGGCGTGTGGACTGCTTTGCGATCGCGCACGATCCACGAAACGATGATGGAGAAGAGCACAACCAGGGCTGTGCCGAACAGGGCCAAGGATGGAACCAGCGGGATGACCACGAAATACATGGTCAGCGACAGCACGATGGCAACTATGGTCGGGCGAACCTGCTTCATGGCGACGATGGCCTGGACAAGTACCGCTCCCATCAGGGAGGGCAAGATGTAGATTCGGGCTACCTCGATCATGTCGTTTGGAATGATCGAGACCAGCCAGGACCCGAAGATCCCCACGAAGACCAGCAGGCTGGTCAGGTGGACGGTGGCCGCGCCGCCGATGGCCATCACCGAGGCCAGATCGCCGCGCCTGGTGCCGGGCTTGGCGTTGATCGCGGACTGGGCCACGATGGCGGCAGGCAGCAGCTTGTTGGAGATATTGCCGATCATGAAGGCCTGGTACATAGCTGCCGAACCCAGGATCGGGAAATAAGTCAGTGGTTCGACAAACCAGAAAATTCCGAAGGTGGCCGCAACGGCGGCGAAGGCGACCCAGATCATCGAAGGGCTGATGTCGAGGTCCGTGAAGAATACGAGGTAGATCGGGCCGAGCAGCGAGAGGATCAAGCCGGCTGTCATGGTCAGTGAACCGTAGCGTGTGGTCTGCTGCTCGAAGCGGGCCATCGAGGCGTCCGCAGTGGTCATTGCTGGTGAGCTCATGGGTTCTGTCCTTTCTAATTCGCTATGCGGTGTGCATCAGGTAGCCGGCGGTGATCGAGATCAGGATCGCGAATCCCAAGGCCCATTCCTTGAGCCATTTGGCTTGGAGCACTTTGGCCAAGAAGAGGAACAAAGCCATGGAGGCTGCCGAGATCAGCACCAGCGTCATGTGGATGCTGGACTTGGGAATTTCGGCGATGGTCAGCATGCTGAACGCTCCGAGCAGGGCTGCGGTGGGGATCAGGGCCATGGCCGCTGGGTTGCGCTTGGCCAAGGACTTGCCGCCGCGTTTCAGGACCGGGGTCAGCAGCAAGGTGCAGAGCATCCACATGCCTCCCGATAGGCTCATGGCCATGAAGGCCACGGCGAAAACTTGTTGGGTGTAGGTATCCCCGCCGAGCATCGAGCCCATGGATTGGGCTGCCAAGTTGGCGCTGGCCGTTTCCGTGGAGGCCGAGCCGATCAGCCCGATGCGGACAAGAACGGCTGGCGTTCCGAACAGAGCCAGTAATGCGATGGCGACCAGCACCACCGAGAGGGATGGCCCGATCGAGGCGACGGCACCGGCACGGAAGGCTTCCTTGACTTCGCGGACGGGCATATCGACATGGGGTGCTGCGGCCTTGGCAGCACGGACATAGAGAATGGTCTGGACGAAGATCACGGCGAAGACGCCCAGAGCGCAGAACCACAGGAAAGGGCTGTTGGCGACGGCCCAGATGTCAGTTGAAACTGGATCGCCGGCTGCAAGGGGGAAATGCATCGGAACTCCTTCGATATTCACCAGCATGATGTGATGCCGGTCTCATTGAATTCAAGGTTCCTCCTATTGGAGGCCTTCGGCAAGGAATGTCGGAATTAGCCATATTTATGGCGAGATCCCCCAAAATGGCGAGTTTTCTTGAGGAGTATTCCATTTGCGGTCAACGTAGGCGGAAGATTGTGACACATATCGCAATGCAGTCATCCTTTAGAAAGGCACGGCCATGAACGAGATCCAGCAATTGAGCGCCACGGAGCTCACGGCAAAGATCCGCAAGCGCGAGTTGTCGGCGCGTGAGGCCTTGGAGAGCCATATCCAGGCAATCGATGAAGTTAACGCCCAAATCAACGCCGTGGTCATCACGGATTTCGAACGCGCGCGAATCCTCGCTGCTAAGGCCGATGAAGCCACGGCGGGAAACGAGCCGACTGGAGTGCTCCACGGTCTGCCGATGACGCACAAGGACACGTTCAACACCGCCGGCTTGCTGTCCACCCAGGGGTCGCTGGCATTAAAGGACAACGTCCCAGAGCAGGACGACTTGCAGATCGCCCGACTGGCAGCAGCAGGCGCGATCAGGACGGGGAAGACCAATGTCCCGGAATTCGGAGCCGGATCGCATACCTTCAATGAATTGTTCGGCACCACGACGAATCCCTATGCGGTGGATCGATCGGCCGGAGGCTCCTCAGGCGGCGTAGCCGCCGCGGTCGCCGCTAGGATCCAGCCGCTCGGTGACGGCTCAGACATGGGCGGTTCGCTGCGCATTCCGGCCAGTTTCTGCAATGTCATTGGTTTCCGGCCCTCCTACGGGGTCATCCCGCTGGAGGCGGAATCCAATGCCTACTCCTGGCTGGCCCGTTCGGGACCGATCGCACGCACGGTGGAGGATATCGCGCTGTTCATGCGAGCCAGCGCAGGTGACGACAGGCTTCCGACCCCGAACAAGCTCTCAGCCAGCGATTTCGGCACTCCCGAACCAGAATTGCGCGGAGTCCGCATCGGCTATAGCTTCGATTTCGGGATCGGTGTTCCGATCGAGCGCGAGGTCGTAGAGGTATTGCATCGCCAACTCTCGGTTTTCGAGGCCGCTGGCGCAATTGTCGAAGAGGCGTGCATTGACTTTACCGATGCCGACGAAGTCTTCGGCAACACCAGGGCCTTCGATTTCGCCACTAATCTTGGCGGACTAGTGCGGAGCCACGGCTCGCTGATCAAGCCCGAGGTCCTCTGGAATGTCAAGAAGGGGACGGACCTCGACGGAGAAGCCATGATTTCGACGATGGCGGCCCGAACCCGGCTGGAACGAGCAGTTCAGCGCTACTTCTCGCGCTACGATCTGTTCCTCTCCCCGGCAACCCAGGTCTTGCCCTTCGACGCAGCGCAGCGCTGGCCTGAGCAAATCGCTGGAACCCGCGCCGAGACCTATCTGGACTGGATGCGATCTGCCTGCCTGCTCTCGGCCACGAGCCTGCCGGTCATCGCCATGCCAGGAGGCTTCACCGAGTCCGGGCTTCCGGTGGGATGGCAGCTGGCGGCGAATCACTACAAGGACGCCCAGCTGCTCAATTGGGCTGCCGGCTACGAGGAGCAGAACCGCTTCGCGGACGTGATGCCGGTTCTGGCCACTGATCCGCAGTCGGTGGCCGTCAATGCAGTCAAGACCGCCAGCGCCTGATACCGGAATTCTAGAGAGGCAAATATGAACAAGGAACAGCACAGCACCGGACCGCTGTCCGGGTACACCGTCATCGACTTGTCGCGGGCCTTGGCTGGACCGCATGCCACGATGATGCTTGGCGATCTGGGAGCCCGAGTAATCAAGGTGGAAAATATCCAGGGCGGCGATGACACCCGAGGCTGGGGTCCGCCCTTCGTCGGGCCGGAGGAGGACCGCCAATCGACCTATTTCCTCTCGTGCAACCGCAACAAGGAATCCATTGCCCTGGATCTGAAGAGCCCCGACGGAATCCAGACCCTGCGCAGCCTGCTGACGCAGGCCGATGTCCTGGTAGAGAATTTCCGCCCCGGAGTGTTGGACCGGCTCGGCTTCGACGATGCAGCCCTGCAGATGATTAACGGAAAGCTCGTGACCCTCTCGATTTCCGGCTTCGGCCATGACGGCCCTGAAGCCTGGCGCAGCGGATACGACCAGATTCTGCAGGGCGAGGCCGGGCTGATGTCGCTGACCGGTTCCGGACCGGAGGACCCGCAGAAAGTCGGCGTTCCCATCGGAGACCTGCTGGCCGGGATGTACGGATCCTACGGCGTGCTGGCGGCCCTGCTGGAACGCGAGCGCACGGGCAGAGGCCAGCATGTGCGCACCTCGCTGCTCGCATCGATCATCGGAGTGCATGCCTTTCAGGGCACCCGCAGCACGGTTGCAGGACAGGTTCCGCGCGCCCAGGGCAACCACCATCCATCCATCGCGCCCTATGGACTGTTCCGCAGCGCCGATGGCTTTGTGCAAATTAGCGTGGGCAGCCCGAAGCTCTGGGATTCACTGGTGGCGGCATTCCAGCTGCCAACCGAGGGGTTCGAAACCAATGAGCATCGCGTCGAACGGCGTGACGAGCTCATCGAAGCCATCGAAGAAAAGTTCATGCGCCACGGTACCAGCCAGCTGCTGGAAATGCTCGGTGAAGCCGGCGTCCCTGCCGGCATCGTCAGAACCCTGGATGAGGTGTACGAATGGGACCAGGTGCGCTCGCAAGGCCTGGCATTGAATGTCCAGCACCCGTTGCTAGGGGAGCTGACCCTCCCAGGCGCGCCGCTGCGGTTCTTCGAGGGCGGCAAGGAAGTCACCCGGACCGGGCACTCCGCTCCGCCACTGCTTAACCAAGACGAGCAGCGGATCCGGGAATGGCTCAAGACCCGCGCGCAGCAGGCGGTGCGTTGAGCATGGTGCAGGAGAAAATCGAGCACATCAGTGCACAGCACATGATCGACCAGGTGCTCGATGCGGGCAGCTACGAGAGCTGGGATGAGCCGGCGGATTATTCATTTGCCGATGACGCCTACCGGACCCAGCTGGAAGAAGCGGCGCGTCGTTCGGGGGCCGACGAAGCTGTGCTAACCGGCTCCGGCACAATCAATGGCCGGGAAGTGGCCGTCGTCCTCTCCGAATTCGGATTCCTGGCCGGATCAATAGGCCAGGGCACCTCCCGCAGGATTGCTTCGGCATTCGAAAAAGCCGCCGCATTAGGACTGCCGGTACTGGCTTCCCCGGCCTCGGGCGGAACCCGGATGCAGGAGGGAACCCCTGCGTTCGTGTCGATGGTGCACATCACGGCCGCGGTTAGGGCGCATTCTGCTGCCGGGTTGCCATACCTGGTGTACCTGCGGCATCCCACCACCGGAGGGGTCATGGCGTCGTGGGGATCCACCGGGCACATCACCATCGCCCAGCCCGGTGCCCTGCTGGGATTCCTTGGTCCGCGCGTGTACGAGACCATCTACGGCAAACCCTTCCCGCAGGGAGTGCAAGTCTCCGAGAATCTCCAGAAGCACGGCCTGATCGACGCCGTGGTCCCGGTCCATGAGCTGGGCGGGCTGGTCAACCGGGTGCTGGCAATCATCGCCCCGGGAGATCCGATCGACTCGATTGCCGGCTACCCCTTGGCAGATGACCGGAGACTCACCGAATCCCAGGTGTGGGATGCCATACTCGCCACGCGCAAATCCCGACGCCCCTCGGTGCGCCACGTCATCAAGTACGCCGCCAGCGATGCGTTGCAGCTTTCCGGGAGCGCCGAAGGGGAAAGCGATCCGCGTATGTACCTGGCGCTCGCGCGCTTCGGGGGCCAGCCGGCGGTGGTCATCGGCCAGGACCGGTCGCGGATAGACCACTCCGAAAACCTCGATCCGCTGGGGCCTGCCTTCCTGCGCGAAGCCCGGAGGGGGGCGCTGCTGGCACAGAATCTGGGCATAGCGATGCTCACCGTGATCGACACCGAAGGAGCGGCGCTGAGCCGTGAGGCCGAGGAAGGCGGCATGGCCGGGCAGATTGCCCGCTCGCTGAGCACCTTGGTGGGCATTGGCGTTCCGAGCGTTTCGCTGCTGCTGGGCCAGGGCACCGGAGGCGGCGCACTGGCCTTGCTGCCGGCTGATATCTCCATAGCCGCAGCAAACTCCTGGCTCTCCCCGTTGCCGCCGGAGGGAGCCAGCGCGATCATGTACCGGGACACGGAGCACGCCGCACCGTTGGCTTATGCCCAGAAAACCGATGCATACTCGCTGCGACGTGCGGGGATAGTACAGGTGATCGTCCCCGAGGAGTATGATGTGACCACCGCTCCGAAGCGCTTCTCGCTGGAAGTCGGAGCGGCAGTGTCCACGGCGCTTGCGCAGCTTGCGGCGACAGATGCCGCGCAGCTGCCTGGCCGGCGCGCGCTGAAGTATGCATCGATTGGCCGGCCGAAAACGGCCAACCAGGAGGTGCGGGACGCCGCTGGATGACTAGAACAGAGGAACGGATGATCGAGCTGAGCACGGTGCAACGCCGCATCATTGCCGCCCTCCAAGTGGACGGGCGAGCCACCTGGCGGAAGATAGCTGCCGTGCTTGACCTGCCTGAACGCTCGGTCGCCCGCCATGGCGCGTGGTTGCTGGAGAATGGGCTGGTTACGGTTGCGGCGATCCGCCACCGCGAGCATTCGCTGCTGATCGCGTGCACTTGCGCCCCGGGCACCGGGCGGATTGCCAGTGAATCCTTGTCTTCCCGGCCGGATACCAGCTTTTCCTACCAGGTCACTGGCCGGGAGGATCTCGTCGTGGAAATGCACTACAACGGAGATGTGACCGAAGTGCTCTCCCTGGAACTGCCTGCTACGCCGGGGGTCTCGTCGATTGTCGTGTATCCGGTGTTGAAGTACTTCAAGACGATCCGCGGGTGGCGCCTGGGATCCTTGAAGCCCGCAGAAGAGCTTGCCTTGCAAAAGGACCCGGATGTCACGAGCTGGCGCATCCAGCCGAACCTCAACTCCAAGGACGAGCAGATCATCGATGCTTTGCACGATGACGGCAGAGCCAGCTTCGAGTCGATTGCCCGCCGGGTGGCGATGAGCGAGACCTCTGTTGCGCGGCGGATCGATTGGCTCCTATCCACCGGGCAGATCGCCATTCGCGCCCTGGTTGAGCCCCTGGCCGTGGGGTTGCCGGTCGAGGCATTGCTCTGGGTTTCGACGACGCCATCCCAAGTCGAAAAATTGGGCCAGCGACTCGCCACCCGACCGGAAGTTCGCTATGCAGCGGCCGTGGCCGGGGATTGCCAGTTGGTGGTCGACGTGACGGTGGCCAACCAGGCCGAGCTCTATGACTTCATTTCCCACAGCGCCTGGGGGAACTCGATGCTGCAAGTTAAGGCCTCTCTGGTGGTTAGCGCCCGCAAACGCGGTGGGCGGCTGATCAGTAGCTGAACCAGACCAGGAAACCGCGTCGTGCAGCACCAGAATTCAACTGGAGTCCAACTCGTCTTTGGCCGCTGTTCGCCGCTGGGCCCAGGAAGGTGAACGGCAAGTGAACACTTCGCCGAAAGGCGATAATAATGCGTAATATCGCCTCAACGGTTCGGAACCGCTTCGGAAGTGGCATAGTCTCACGATACCGGGCGGCATGGCTTCGCTCGCGCTGTTAACAACCAGTTAACGCTGCAGGGGTGAAAGGAATACCGGCAACCGTGAGCAAGAGGTTGACCTACGGGACGAACCAGGGAACGGCTACGCCTGAAAGCGCGTGGCGCAAACGCAAGGACGCGTGGGAGCACTTGGGCTATGTGCTCAGCGAGATCTCTTCTGAATACCAGGAGGAAGACCGCCGCACGGAGCACGAACTGGAGGCCGGCCGGTTGCTGGGGCTGCTGGCAGCCATAGAACCGTACTGGGCGAATCCCGGCATCGAATACTTCAACGAGGTTTCCCGGCTCATGTCCGGCGGGCAGTACGAAGATGCGATGAAGCTGGTCTACCAGGCGAACCAGACCTTCAGGACGCTGACCCAGTACATTGACCTTGAAGGCCATGACGAGGCGGAACAGGATCCATCCCAGCTGGGCAACGGTGCACCTGGCAACGCCAGGGTGCAGGCCCCGATGGTGGAAATCCTGTTGGTGGATAATGGCCCGGCGGAGGAGATCGAGCTTTTCAAGGAAGAAATCGCCGAACAGCGCCAGCGCACCGATCCGTTCCACTACAACTTCGTGGTGGTGCCCAGCGTGGAAGACGCCCTGGCCGCGATCCTGATCAATCCTGGCATCCAGTCCGTCGTGCTGACCGCCCGCTTTGATGTGCGCACGCGTCGCCGGCTCTCCTCGACGCTCAAGAATTTCATAGCCCGGCGGATGGAAGGCTACTTCCAATCCACCAGGCAGATCCAGGGCCTGCTGGACCTGGAAAATATCCTCGATGAACTGCGCCCCGAAGTCCCGGTGTACCTGATCGCCGGGGTCGCCCTGGAATCCATTGCCCACGAGATCACCGGGCGTTTCCGCCGGATCTTCTCGCGCAATGACCGGATGGACCTGCACCTGTCGATTGTCTCGGAAGTGCTCGAACGCTACCAGACCCCGTTCTTCAACGCCCTGCAGAAGTACGCCAAGCGGCCTGGCGGGGTCTTCCACGCCATGCCGATTTCCCGCGCAGGTTCGGTGCAGAACTCTCCCTGGGCCAGGGACCTGGTGGACTTCTATGGCAAGAACCTGCTGCTGGCCGAAACCTCGGCCACCTCCGGCGGGCTCGATTCCCTCTTGGACCCGCAAAGCTCCATCAAGAAGGCCCACGAGCTGGCGGCCCGGGCTTTTGGCAGCCACCGCACCTACTTCGTCACCAATGGCACTTCGACCGCCAACAAGATCGTGCACCAGTCGATTCTCGCCCCGGGGGACATCGTGCTGGTGGACCGCAATTGCCACAAGTCCCACCACTACTCGCTGGTGCTCGCCGGGGCGAACGTGAGCTACCTGGAGGCCTACCCGCTCAACGAGCATTCGATGTACGGGGCGGTGCCGCTGGAGGAGATCAAGGGACGGCTGTTGCAGCTGCGCCGCGAGGGCCTGCTGCACAAGGTCAAGATGCTCACCTTGACCAACTGCACCTTCGACGGGATCATCTACGACCCGCGCCGGGTGATGGAAGAATGCCTGGCCATCAAGCCGGATCTGGTGTTCCTCTGGGACGAGGCCTGGTTCGCCTTCGCAGGATTCCACCCGGTGTACCGCCAGCGCACCGCCATGACCGTGGCGGCCGTGCTGGAAAAGCAGCTGGAAACCGCGGATTACCACCAGCGCTACGCCGCGCAGCGTGCGGCCCTTCCAGCACCGGGCACCATGGAGCACCCGGAGAATGACCAGGCCTGGCTGGAGACCCGGTTGATTCCGGATCCGGAGCAGGTCCGCTTGCGGGTGTACTCCACCCAGTCCACGCATAAGACCCTGACCTCCTTGCGCCAGGGCTCGATGATCCACATCTACGACCAGGACTTCGCGGTGCGCAACCTCAACGCCTTCCGCGAGGCCTACATGACCCACACCTCCACCTCGCCGAACTACCAGATCCTCGCCTCGCTGGATATCGGCCGGCGCCAGGCCGAGCTGGAAGGCTATGCGCTGGTGCAGCGCCAGGTCGATTTGGCGCAGTCGATTTCGCGGGCCATGGCGCGCAACGAGCTGCTGGGCAAGTATTTCAAGATCCTGCATTCGACGGACCTGATCCCGCAGAAGTACCGCCAGTCCACCACGCAGAACCCGGTGCGCGACGGGCTGGCAGCCTGGGACGAAGCCTGGGCGGAAGACGAGTTCGTGGTCGACCCCTCGCGCCTGACCCTGGACATCAGCCGCACCGGCGTAGACGGGGACACCTTCAAGCACGAGTACCTGATGGATGGGCATTCGATCCAGGTCAACAAGACCAGCCGCACCTCGGTGCTGCTGATGACCAATATCGGCACCACCCGTTCGGCCGTGGCGCACCTGATCGAGGTGCTGGTGAAGATCTCCGAGGAACTGGACCGCAAACGTCGCCTGGATGGGAGAGTGCTGGCACTGGGCAAGAAGCCTGCGGCCGAACAGATTCCCTTGCCGGATTTCAGCGCCTTCGCTCCTGAATTCGCAGGAGGCGGCGGAAGCGGGGACATGCGCTCGGCCTACTACCTGACCTACCAGGACCCGGCGACGCATTTCCTGTCCTCCGCGCAGATCCGCACCCAGCTGGTGAACGGAGAACGCGTCGTGTCGGCGGTATTCGTCACCCCGTACCCGCCGGGATTCCCGGTGCTGGTCCCCGGCCAGGTCATTACCCTGTGCATTCTGGATTACATGGACCGGCTCGATACCAGAGAGATCCACGGCTACCACCAGGACCTGGGCTACCAGGTGTTCACCTGCGAAGCCCTGGAACAGATCGCGGCGCAGCAGCCCTGAGCGGGTTGAGCGGCTTGCCTTGAACGCAGCTTGCGGACCCACCCGGCATCCCCGGGTGAGTTCCGGCTTCCGCGGCGAAGAACGCTGCACGCAAGAACAGGTGCCGTCATGAACCGAAAGGCCCTGATCCGCGCACCGAATGCGCAAATCAGGGCCTGAGTCCCGAGCAGCCCTAAGGCTGTATTTTCCGTCCGGCCAGATGCGCCGAGATCGCCTCGAACGCACGAATGGTCGGGAACAGCTTGGAAGCATCCTGCGGCAGCGGCCAGCTGGAAAGCTTGACCGCGACCAGCTTGGTCGCCGGATCCATATAGATCATCTGGCCATGGATGCCCAGGGCCACCGCGGCCCCGGTGGCAGGGTTCGGGAACCAGATCTGGTTCCGGTAGTGCCCGCCGGGCATCATGTTGTCGCCCGGGGACTGGGCGAACGCCTGGACCAGTGCGGGATCGGTGGCGAAGGTGTCGGCGATCCATGCCTCGGAGAGAACCTGCTTGCCGGTCAGCGCACGCCCGCCATTGACATAGAGATGGCCGAAACGCGCCAAATCGCGCAGGCAGGCGTTGAATCCGCCGTCGAACATTCCGGTGCCGAATTGGTCAACGCCCATCACCAGATCCTGCTGGGCACCGAGCTTGGACCAGACATAATCCGAAAGCAGCTCCTGCAGCGGGGCGCCGCCGGCGGCTTCCAGCACCCAGCCCAGGGCGTCGGTCTCGCAGGAACGGTATTCGAAGACCCCGCCGTGCGGTCCCTTGGCCTGCAGGGTCAGCAAGAACTCGTACATCCCGATAGGCCCGATGCCGCCACGCGACGGGGCCCAGCCGATGGCCTCCTCCAGCTGGCGCACCTCGGCATTGGGATCCAGATACTCTTCGGAGAATTTGATCCCGGAGCGCATATCCAGCAGGTCGCGCACCCGGGCGCCGGCATAGCCGCTGCGTTCCAACGCCGGCACGTAGGTGGCTACCGCCTGCTCGGTATCAAGCATTCCGGCGTCCACCAGCGCTCCGGCCAGGGAACCCACCAGGGTCTTGCTGACCGACATCAGCAGATGATCGGTCAGCGACGTCATGGTGTTGTAGTACTTCTCCCAAAGGATCCGTCCATTGTGCATGACCAGCACGGCGTCGGTATTGGTCGCGTGCATTACCCCGCGCACGGTCAGCGCCGGGTCGGTAATGCTCGCCTTGGCCACTTCCAGTTTGCCCAGCTTCTCCTCGGCCAGGTGCAGTCTGACGATCGGGCCATCGCCGCGCGAAACCTTCACGGTGGGATGGATCCTGGCGATGTTCTGGAATGAGCGCTTGATATTCTGCGGGTACTGCCAGGTGGCGATGTTCAGCGCCTTGCTGGGAGGACCTGCCAAGTTGGCCGCCATGTGCCCGGCGGCATCAGTCGCTTCAGTTGCCATGCTCTGATGGCGGAACGTCAATTCCCTTGTATTGGGATCGGATACAGGAGATGAAGTGCTTGGCATCGATGCTGAGCTTGGTTTTCTTCTTGCCTTCGTACTGCAGCTTGGCCTTGGTGACCAGGACCCCAAGATCGGCTCCCTTCCATCGGTAATCCTCTACGCCGTAGATGCGCAGGAAGAATGCTTCCTTGTGGGTCTGTAGCTGGTGCCAGTCCAATGCGGAACGGGAAAATTGCAGCTTGCCGCGCGAGTCGAGGTAATAGTTTCCGGTGCGTGGGGCATGGGTGATGTACTGCAGGATGTCATCGGTTTCCTTGATGATCATGTGGCTCCAGACATCAGCCCCGCTCATCTCTTCCCAGCGAGCATTGATCTCGTCAACGTCCAGCTCGAATTCCACATCAAGGAATTCAAGCAGGTGGAAGAGGAACAGCGGCACGTCGGCATAGGCTCCGGCGGTGACGTTGGTGATGGCGCTGGCCCCGGAGATGCGCGGGTTCAGTTCGCCCAGGTACACCTCGTCGGTGTCGGTGTCCACCAGCACGTCCACCTCGAAGAAGCCGCGGTAGCCGGTGTCCTTCAGACCGTTGCCCACCTTGCGGACCAGATCGATGGCGCGCGAACGCTGCGAGTCGGTGACCACATCCGGGTGCATCTCATTGCCGCACCAGCCGCCCTTGTACGGAGTCAGTTCCTTGTAGCCGGCCAGTTCGGTCAGGATCGGCCCCACCACCGTGCCGCATTCGGTCAGCACTGCCTCAACGGCTACCGGCTGGTTGTTGATGCGCTTCATGATCTTGAGCTGTTCGCCGATGATGTTCTTGGCATGCGCCTTGAACTGCGCCTTCGAGTCGATGAAGAAGGTCGTCTTGCCCGAATCCCCGTAGGGGGTCTGGACCACCAGGTCCTTGCCCAGGCCGGCTTCCCCGGCCAGTTCCATGAGCTCGTCGTAGTTATCGGCGGTGCCCAGCACGTTGGGCACCGATGGTGCGCCGGCGGCATTGCCCAGCTTGGTGGTAACGATCTTCGAGTCCAGTTCGGTGCGCAAGGCGGCCGAGGGCAGGATCAGGTCGTAGCCCAGTTCCTCGCAGATTGATTCGGTTTCCTCGTCGAAGAAGACCATCGCGATCTTCGGCCGGGGACCGCCCGGGGTGCACTGGGAATCGATGTATTCGCGGACCTCGGAGTTCTCCAGCAGCCAGTTGTTGATCTCTTCGGCGCTCTGGAAATCGACATAGGGCTTCTCGGCGGGGGTGAAGACCCGCGGGTGGTGGCCGTCCCAGCCGTCGTAGTAGGTGATGTAGCTGAATTTGCGGACCCATCGGTCAAGGCCCAGCAGATTGACCGGGGTGGCGCCGAGGAAGAAGATCGGAGTGGTATTGGTGCGGAAGAAATGGCGAACTTCGCTCATGTTCTTCAGCTTGCGGTCCATGCGCAGGACCTTGGCCGGGAGATTCGCGGGTTCGGACTCGTTGTAGGCCGCGTCGACGGCGACGTTGGCGCTGAGCTGATCGGTAACGACGCGCGCCTTGTGGCGCAGCTTGTCCAGATCGCTGGGTTTGGGCATGCGGTGGCGAGAAGCCGGGGCGTGGGCTTCAAGAATGTTGGCCATGATGTGGAGATGTCCTTTGAAACTGTCCGAAGAAGGGCGGTTGCACGGCACAATGCGTGACAGTTTCATGCTCAGCGCTCATCGTAAGCACCGGCACACGTTCTGCTTAACGCGTGGTGAACATTGAGCCCGCCCCCGCCGCTGCGGCTTGTGACGTGGCATGCAACGGCAGGTTCGAGCCCAAAGCGAGGTAAAGGTTACTCCTTATTGCGGCAGCTGGCGGCCGCTAGCCAGCCACTGTCGAGGCGAAATCCAGCTGCTGGAATTCGAATCCGGCCTGCTGCAGGACTTCGCTGGTGACCTTGCGGCCGGTCAACGCGACCCGGGCATTGGATCCCATGACCGCGGCGCCGATCTTGGGCAGCACCGACCCGGTGGGCAGGCCAGGCAACCCCGCGATGGATCGCAAGGCGGCCATGACCTCGGCATTGCGCAGCGGCTTCGGGCTGGCGGCATGCACCAGGCCGGCAGGGATGGAGGGCTCTTCGAAGCCGAGCAGGCACCGGATCAAGCGCAGCCAGTCTTCTAGCCCGATCCAGCTGAACCACTGCTTGCCGTCCCCCAGGGGACCACCCATGCCGGTATTCACCAGCAGGTTCAGCGGGCCAAGCAGGGGAGCGTCGGGGTGCATCACCAGCGAAGTGCGCAAGAGATAGCGCTGTTCGGCGTTGACCGCGGCTTCGGAGAAGGCCTGCTCCCAAGCCGAAGCGACCCCGGTCATTTCCGGCAGGGCGCGCTGGTCGCTGGGAACGGGGCTGGACTCGGTCAGCTCTTCCTCGCCGGCGTCACCGAAGATGGCGGTGGTGCTGGCCTGGATCCAGGTGGCCAGCTGGGGCGCCGAGGCTGCGGCTTCGGCCAAGGTCTTGGTGGAGGCCACACGCGAGTCGGTGAGCGCTGCGATGTTCTCCGGGGTGTTGCGCTTGTCGACGCGCTCGCCGGCCAGATTGACCAGGTGCACCGGATTCTTGCTGGACAGCGCGCGGGCCCAGGGCCCCTGGTGCACGCCATCCCAGCTGTACTGCTCGGCAGGGAAATCGTTTTCTGGGTTGCGGGTCAGCACCGATACTGAAATTCCGCGGCAGACCAGATCGGCGACGAGGTTGCGGCCAAGGAATCCGCGACCACCGGAGATCACCACATGGGCATCGCGCTTGCGGTGCGCACCCGGGGCGATGATCCGGTACAGGCGGGCCGCCGCGATGGCGAAGTCCTTGCACAGGGCGTTGGCCACGGTGAATTTGAAAGCGGTGGTGCCCGGGCCGTTGAGCTCAGCGGTGAAGTGCAGCACGGATCCGTGCTCATGGGGCTCTACCTGCCAGCGCAAGACCATTTCACCGGCCGGCTGCGGTTGGGTGAATTCCACCATGAGGGTGTCCTGGTTGCGCCGGGTGATGGAGCCCGAAGGCGCGGTGCTGCGGTGCAGCGGGCCGAAGAACTTGCCCGGCGGCAGCAGGTCCACCTTGGTGCCCACGCCGCGCTGGTCGTCATGCACGATGAAGCCGTCGAAGCTCTTCATCCACTGGCCGGTCTGCGACAGGTTGCCCACGATCGAGTAGACGGCCTGCGGGTCAGCGGCCAGGAACTGTGACTCGGTGCGCTGCCAGTGCGTGAATTTACTCGTGGTGCTCATCTTGGAATAGTTCCTTCCAGCTCGGTTTCTCGGGCATAGCTCTAGGCTACTGTGCCCGGTGCACTTCGGCAGGATAGACATCGAAGCCTGCCTGAACTGTTACACCAGGGTCCGGGAACGGGAAAAGCTCCCTTGGTCCATGCGGACCAAAGGAGCTTTGCATCGGGGCGTTGGCTAGGCGGTAACCTTCGCGCCGACTTCCTGTTCCATTTCGGTGAACTCGGCATCGATGGTCGGGTTCGGGCGGTAGGTTGCCCGGGAAACCAGCCATGCGACAACCAGTGCGGCGAGGAAGCCCGGGACGATCTCGTACATGGCCGAGGCCAGCACGTCCACGTTGCCCCAGATGAACACCACGACGGCGCCGGTGACCATGCCGGCGAAACCGCCCACGGCGGTCAGCTTGCGCCAGTACAGGGCCAGCAGGACAACAGGGCCGAAGGCGGCACCGAAGCCTGCCCACGCGAAGGAGACCAGCTCAAGGATGGAGGAGTTCGGGTTCAGCGCCAGCAGGGCGGCGACGACGGCCACCAGCAGTACGCCGGAGCGGCCCAGCATGACCAGGGCCTTGGGCGAAGCCTTGCGGCCGGTGATGTTGTACAGGTCCTCCACCAGTGCCGAGGAGCAGACGATCAGCTGCGAGGACATGGTGGACATGATGGCCGCCAGCACAGCGGCGAGCACCAGGCCGGCGATCAGCGGGTGGAAGAAGATCTGGCTCAGCAGCAGGAAGACAGTTTCGCTGCTGGCCTTGTCCAGCGGCTGATCGGCGAAGTACGCGACGCCGATGAACGCGGTGGCGATGGCGCCCAGGGTGGTCAGGAACATCCAGCCAATGCCGATGCGCCGTGCGGTCTTCGCTTCGCCCGGGGTGCGCAGCGCCATGAAGCGCACGATGATGTGCGGCTGGCCGAAGTAGCCCAGGCCCCACGCTGCGGTGGAGAAGATGGCCACGGCGGCCAGGATCGCGCTGTTGTCGCTGAAGGAGGAGAACAGGTTGAACGCTTCGGGATTGACTTCGGTGACCTTCGAGGTAATGTCCCCGATGCTGCCGATCTGGATGACTGCCACAATCGGCACGGCAATCAGCGCGGCGAACATCAGCAAGCCCTGGACCATGTCGGTCAGGGACGCCCCGAGGAAGCCGCCGAACAGGGTGTAGAGCAGGGTGATTCCTGCCACGAAGAACATGCCCGCAAGGTACTGCCAGCCGAAGGAAGCCTCGAAGAACTTGCCTGCAGCCACCATTCCGGAGGATACGTAGAAGGTGAAGAACACCAGGATGATCACCGATGCGCCGATGCGCAGCAGGTGGCTGTTGTCCTTCAGGCGCTTTTCGAAGAAGCTCGGGATGGTGATGGCGTTCTGCGAGATCGCGGTGTAGGAACGCAGCCGCGGAGCGACGAACTTCCAGTTCAGCCACGCGCCGATGAGCAGGCCGATGCCGATCCATGCTTCGTGCAGGCCGCCGAGGTAGATGGCGCCGGGCAGGCCCATGAGCAGCCAGCCGGACATGTCGGATGCGCCTGCGGACAGGGCTGCGACCCACGGCTTCAGGCCGCGGTCGGCCAGCATGTAATCGTCAATGTTGTTGGTGCGGCGATATGCAATATAGCCGATGCCAAGCATGGCGGCCATGTAAATTGCGATCGCAATCATCTGGAAAGTCTGGTCGGACATTTTTCCTCATTACCGTTTGTGCCTGGGGCTTTTCTCAGCCGCCATAGGCGCGGATTTCTGTGGTGCGAGTCACCACTATGGCACTAATTCTCCGGTTTGTCGCCGGGTGCCATTTGGTCTGTGATCATTCTGTTATCTAGTCGACCGTATCGAAGTCTGCAGGGGTAGCCAAAATCGCGGAGTTGCTTGCATCACTCATTCCGGGCTGCGCGTGCAGCGATTTGCGCACCGCGCGGATGGCCGGGGACTGGGTGGAGGAATGCCGCATGGCGGTGAAGATGGTGCGCTCCGGAGAGCCGGGAAGATCCACCGTGCGCAGGCTGCTGCGCTGGTCGCGCAGGACCAGCTCTGGGAGCATCGCCACGGCGTTGCCCGAAGCGACTAACTGCACGTGAGCCTGCAAATCAGCGGTTTCGTAGCGCAGGTCCGGCTCGAACCCTGCAAGCCGGCAAGCCTGCAGGGCCCAGTGCCGGCTGGCGGCACCCGCGGGTTCCACCACCCAGGGCAGTGAGTTGGCATGCTCCAAGGTGTGCACCCGGTCGAATTCTGCATTTCCGGCCGCGCCTCGTGCCGGCAAGGCCAGGCGGATCGGATCGTGAGTCAGAACACGCCGATCGAGGTTGTCGTAGTGCGGCGCGGAATGTCCCGAGTACTGCTCCGCGACCACCAAATCGAAACTTCGGCTGCTGGTTTCATTCAGCGCGTCGGCTGGTTCCTGCTGGCTCATTTCCACCCGCAGATTGGGGTGCCTGGTGCGCAGTTCGCGCAGTACCGGCGGCATGAGCCGGAGCATGGCCGTCTGGAAAACCGCTAGCCGGACGGTTCCGGACACCGTGGACATGGCCGCGGACAGGTCCGCTTCGGCGCGTTCCATGGAATCGAGCAGCTCTTCGGTGTGGGCCACCAGGATCTGGGCCTGCGGGGTGAGCTTGAGGGTGCGTCCGGTGCGCCGCAGCAGCTCCACCCCGGTTTCGGTTTCCAGCTGGCTCAGCTGCTGCGACACGGATGAGGGGGAGTAGCTCAGCGCGTCGGCCACCTCGGCAATGGTTCCGCGGATATGCAATTCGCGAAGCAAGCGCAATCTTCTCAGTTCAAGCACGGTTTTCCCGCCATTCAGTTAATGGGGACTCACGGAGTCCAAATACTTCGGCAAAACCGAACGAACATCTTCGGCTTTGTTCACTTTTGCTTAAGACAATATAGGTTCATACTCGATCTTGCACACAGCTTTTCCTAGCGGCCCTCTGGCAGCAGCAGGCCGCCGGATTAGCCACAACGACATCAGCGTTCGGTGCCGAACCACAAGTACGAATTGCATCGAAGGGACCACCAGTGTCTTTCACCTCCACCCAGCACGTAGTGCCAGCCGCACTAGATGCCGACGGCAACCCGCTCACCTCGCCGGCCGAACTCGCTGACGACGTCATCAAGCTGGTGCGCCGCTGGCTCACCGAAGCTTCCGACTACCCCGTAGACGCCGCCGCCGCCCGCCTGGCCGGAGTGCTCAAGGACCCCAAGGGCCTGGACTTCACCGTAGGCTTCGTCGATGGCGTGATCCGCCCCGAAGACCTGAACGTCGCGGCAGCCAACCTCAAGGCGCTGGCTCCAATGGTTCCAGGCTTCCTGCCCTGGTACATGCGCAAGGCCGTCGCCGTTGGCGGCGCCATGGCCCCAATCGTGCCGCAGGTAGTTGTCCCCATCGCCCGCAAGGTCTTGCGCGAGATGGTGGGCCACCTGATCATTGACGCCTCGGATGCCAAGCTGGGCGGCGCGATCTCCAAGATCAAGCGCGAGGGTGTGGATCTGAACGTCAACCTGCTCGGCGAAGCCATCCTCGGCGAAGGCGAAGCGGCCCGCCGTCTTGACGGCACCACCAAGCTGCTGGAACGCGATGACGTGGACTACGTGTCGATCAAGGTCTCCTCCACCGTCGCCCCGCATAACCACTGGGCGTTCGATGAAGCCGTGGAGCACATCGTGGAAAAGCTGCAGCCGCTGTATAAGCTGGCTGCCAACAGCCCGAAGAAGAAATTCATCAACCTGGACATGGAAGAGTACAAGGACCTGGAGCTGACCATCGCGGTCTTCACCAAGATCCTGTCCAAGCCCGAATTCAAGGACCTGCCCGCCGGCATCGTGCTGCAGGCCTACCTGCCAGATGCCCTGGGCGCGATGATCCAGCTCCAGGAATTCTCCGCGGCCCGCGTGGCCGAAGGCGGCGCACCGATCAAGGTCCGCGTGGTCAAGGGCGCCAACTTGCCAATGGAAACCATGGAAGCTGACATCCACGGCTGGCCGCTGGCCACCTGGCACACCAAGCAGGACTCCGACACCAGCTACAAGTCCGTGCTGGAGTACGCGCTGCGTCCGGAACACGTGAAGAACATCCGCATCGGCATCGCCGGGCATAACCTCTTTGATGTCGCGCTGGCTTGGCTGCTGGCCAAGTCGCGCAACGCCACCGACGGCATCGAATTCGAAATGCTGCTGGGCATGGCCACAGGCCAGGCCGAAGCGGTGCGCAAGGACGTCGGCTCGCTGCTGCTCTACACCCCGGTGGTGCACCCGCAGGAATTCGACGTGGCCATCGCCTACCTGATCCGCCGCCTCGAAGAGGGCGCCAGCCAGGAAAACTTCATGTCCGCAGTCTTCGAGCTGGCCAAGAACGAGGCCTTGTTCGAACGCGAGAAGAACCGCTTCCTCGCATCCCTGGAAGCCATGTCCAACGTGGTCCCTGCCCCGCATCGCGTGCAGAACCGCCAGATCCAGGATCCGTCGCTGAGCACCCGCGTGGCCGGTTTCGCCGACGGCTCCACCGAATTCTTCAACACCCCGGATACCGACCCGGACCTGAACCAGAACCGTGCCTGGGGACGCGAGATCCTGGCCAAGATGCAGGAATCGCCGCTGGGCAAGGAACTGGTCAAGAACAACACCCTGAACAGCGCCGGCGAACTCGACGAGTCCATCGCCATGGGCGTGGATGCCGCCGCCGGCTGGCAGCAGCTGGGCTCGGCCCAGCGCGCGCAGATCCTGCACCGTGCCGGCCTGCTCTTCGAGGAGCGCCGCGCCACCTTGCTCGAGGTCCTGGGCTCCGAATGCGGCAAGACCATTGACCAGGGCGATGTGGAAATTTCCGAGGCCATCGACTTCGCGCACTACTACGCGGAACTGGGCCGTGAACTGGATACCGTGGATGGAGCGAAGTTCGTCCCGTCGAAGCTGACCGTGGTCACCCCGCCATGGAACTTCCCGATGGCGATTCCGGCCGGTTCCACCCTCTCGGCGCTGGCCGCCGGTTCCTCGGTGATCATCAAGCCTGCCAGCCAGGCCGCCCGCGTGGGCGCTGTCATGGTGCAATGCCTGTGGGATGCCGGCGTGCCCAAGGACGTGCTGCAGCTGGTCTTCGTGGGCGATCGCTCCCTGGGCCAGCAGCTGGTCTCCGATGAGCGCGTGGACCGCCTGATCCTCACCGGCGGCTACGAGACCGCGGAACTGTTCCGCTCATTCCGCAAGGACCTGCCGCTGCTGGCCGAGACCTCCGGCAAGAATGCCATCATCGTCACCCCGAACGCCGACCTGGATCTGGCTGCGCGCGACGTCGTGCAGTCGGCCTTCGGCCACGCCGGCCAGAAATGCTCGGCAGCCTCGCTGGTGGTGCTGGTGGGCTCGGTGGCTGAATCCCGCCGCTTCAACAACCAGCTGATCGATGCGGTGAAGTCGCTGAAGGTCGGCTACCCGTGGAACCCCGAATCCCAGATGGGCCCATTGATCGGCGAGCCGGGCGAAAAGCTCAAGCGCGGCCTGACCACCCTGGGCGCCGGAGAGCGTTGGGCCATTGAGCCGAAACAGCTCGATGACTCGGGCAAGCTCTACTCGCCGGGCGTGCGCTACGATGTGGCCCGCGGCAGCGAGTACCACAAGACCGAATACTTCGGCCCGATTCTCGGCGTGATGACCGCCAAGACCCTGGAAGAAGCGGTGGAGATCGTCAACGAGGTGGACTACGGCCTGACCTCGGGCCTGCATTCGCTGGATTCGGCAGAGATGGGCTACTGGCTGGAGAACATCCAGGCGGGCAACATCTACGCCAACCGCGGCATCACCGGTGCCATCGTGCAGCGCCAGCCATTTGGCGGCTGGAAGAAGTCGGCCATCGGCGCAGGCACCAAGGCCGGCGGCCCGAACTACCTGGTCGGCATGGGCTCCTGGGTGGACGCCCCCGCCACGCAGGGCGCGGCGCTCTCGGCATTCGACCAGCGCCTGCTGAACACCGCAGAACTGGATTCGGAGCAGGCGCAGTGGCTGGGCTCGGCACTGGCCAGCGACAAGCTGTGGTGGAACAACGAGTTCAACCAGGCCAAGGACCGCTCGGGGCTGGTCGCCGAGCGCAACATCTTCCGCTACCGCGCGGTTGACGTGACGGTGCGCTTCGAAGAAGCCACCAGCGGCCACGGACTGGCCGAGGCGCTGCGCGTCATTGCCGCCGGTGTCACCGCAGGTTCCCGCGTGATCTTCTCCGCTGACGTGCAGCTGCCGTTGGGCGTGCGCAACCTGTTGGCCGAGAACTCGGTCACCGTGGTGCGCGAAGACGCTGCTGCTTTCGCCGCCCGTGCTGCGAAGCTGGCTGCGAAGACCGGTCCGGAGTCCGCTGCCCGCATCCGCCTGATCGGCGGCTCGATGAAGGCTGTCGCCGAGGCAGCCAACGGCAAGCCGGATGTGGCCATCTACGCATCGCCGGTGACCGCTGCCGGACGGGTGGAGATGCTTCCGTTCCTGCATGAGCAGGCGGTATCCATCACCGCTCACCGCTTCGGCACCCCGAATCACCTCAGTGATTCGCTGATCTAGCAGGCAAGCGCATAAAGCAGTGGCCAGCATCCATTTATTTGGATGCTGGCCACTGCTTTATGCCGGATGCTCTTTACTTCTTGCGTACCTTGTACTTGGCGACCAGAATATCCGCGGTGGCGGAGAGGATCGCCGGAAGAATGTAGCGCGCCAAGGTCACCAGGGTAAAGGCGAGTACGGATCCGCTGGCCGAACCAGCCACGGACAGGGCCGCAAATCCCAGGCCCACCGCGGAGAGCAGGCCGACGATCCAGCCAGCGAGCTTGCGGGGACGCAGGACGAACCAGCCAACTAGCGAAAGCACCGGCAGGAGCAGGCCCCAGACGGTGAAGTAGCCGGTGTACATCCCCTGCAGATCCAGCGCGGAGACCAAGAACCAATCGCCATACTCCACGGTGTCCAGTACCGGCAGCTTCAGCAAGATGTCCAGGACCAGCGACAGCAGGACCAGCAGCATCGCGAAGACCTTGGTGTCCTTGCGCGCTTCGAGCAACCAGAAGCTGCCGATGGCCACGAGCCTGATCACCCACAAGGCGATCAGGGAGAGCAGGCTGCCGCCGGTGACATAGTCGGCGGTGGACAGCAGCGTGGATCCGGTGACGCCGGCGATCAGCACCAGCCAAACAATGATCAGGCGGGCCGGCAGATGCAACAGTGGTTTTTCTTCGCTCACTTAGCCAAGTCTAATGAAGCTGGCTGTGCAATCCCTTTTCCTGTTCTTGGCAGGCGGGCTCAGACCTCGAGTTTCAGTGCCTTGCGCAAGGTCAGCGCGCCACCGGTGTGCATCACTGCCCTGCCGTAGATCTTCTCGGCAAACAGCAGCACGAGCCAGCAGGCAGCCAGGAGAATTGCCAGCGAAAGAATCGGCTCCCAGAAAGCTACCTCGCCGGAGAGCAGGCGGCTAGGCATTGCCGCCGAGGAGACGATAGGAATGTACGAAGCGACCACCAGGAAGCTGCCCTTGGCATACAACCCGATAAACAGCACCGCCATCAGGAGGCCCACCACGGGCCCGCTGGATTGCTGCAGATCCTCGGTACGGGTAGCCAAGGAGCCCAACGCTGCCCAGATCCCGGCCAGAAGCAGGAAACCGCCGAAGAAGAACACCACGAACCACCCGGCCACCTGGGTGACAACTCCGAGGAACGGGATCTGGATCGGGGAAATGTAGGCAGCCAGCAAGCCAATGCTGAGGAAGGCCAGGAGCTGGATCATTGCGAGAACGACATTCCCGATGATTTTTCCTGCCAGCAGCTGGCGCAGCCGGATGGTGCTGGCCAGGATCTCGACCACGCGGTTCTGCTTCTCCTCGATGACCGAGTTGGCGATGGGCATGCCGAAGAGGAATGCGGCCATGTAGAAGAGGAATGAGAAGACCAGCGCCATGGCACTGGCCATCGCGGCCCGTTCGGAATCGCCATGGAGCTGATCGAGAATGAGGTCCTCGTTATCGGGCAGGCTAGCTGATTCCAGTCCGGCCTCGGCCAGCAGCTGATCGGTCTTCACGGTTTTCATTGCTTCGCGGACCAGAGAACTGAGCTCTTGGTCGACCGCGTTGAAACCGGTCAGCGTGAATTCCTGCGCATCGGCCGAACCGGACAAGGTCGCGTTCAGCCGCTCAGCGGATAGCTGTTGCTCCGCCTGTTCAGGAGCGAGCCTGGAAATGCTCAATTCCACGTCTTCGGGGCGATCCTGGATCACCTGCTCCAGCACCCGGAAACTGGCATCGTCGGTGGCAGCCACGGCGAAATTCGACGTGCGATTGGCGAGGAATCCGGTAACGGCGACCGATCCGATGATGAACAGCAAGGTCACGATGGTGCTGATGATGAAAGCTTTGTCGCGCAGCTTGGTTTCGACTTCGCGCAAGGCGACAATGAGCCATGGAGCCGTGGTGGTGTTCACTTGATGATCTCCCGGTAGATGTCGGCCAGCGAAGGGCGATGGATTGCGAACTCTGCGACGGGCCCGCGGCTCATGGCGGTGGCGAGCACGCGTTGGGCATCGGCTTCGGAATCGAAATTCACCAATGCGTCATGGCCTGAAATATCGATAACGGTGACCCCCGGTTCATTGCGCAGCCAGCCCGTGTCGGAGCCCAGGGACAACCGGTGCCGGGATGCCTGCGTCGCACGGAGCCCGGCTGCCGATGAATTGGCCAGGATCCTGCCGTCCTGGATGATCACCAGATGGTCCACCAGCACATCGAGCAGATCCAGCTGATGCGAAGAGAAGAGCACCGGTACGCCACGCGCTGCATAGTCGCGCAGGATGGAGCTCATTGCGTCCACCGCGATCGGGTCAAGTCCGCTGAAAGGTTCGTCGAGGATGAGCACGTCGGGTTCGTGCAGCAGTGCTGCGGTGACTTGCACGCGTTGCTGGTTGCCCAGGGACAGGGATTCGAGTTTCGACTTGGCGCGGTCAGCCAAACCAAAACGGGCCAGCAGTTCCATGGCCCGTTTGCGTGCTCCGGAGCGGGACAGGCCATGGAGCTGTCCGAGGTAGACCAGCTGGTCAATGACCGGCTGCTTGGGATACAGGCCGCGTTCCTCGGGCATGTAGCCGAAGTTGGGGCGGGTGGCTCCATCGAGCGGTTGGCCGTTGAGCGAAACAGAACCGGAATCGGCGCTGAGCAATCCCATGATGATGCGCATGGTGGTGGTCTTGCCGGCACCGTTGGCACCGACGAATCCGGTGAGCGCGCCGCCAGGTACGGTGAAGCTGATGTCATCGAGCACCAAATTCTGTGCAAATGACCGTGACACATGGTTTAGCTCAAGCATGTTTTCCTCTGCCAAGTATTGTTTCTACTCATCAGCTTAGGAAACTAAGCAGCATTTGCGCTCCGTCTGGAGAATGAAACTATTGGATGAGTCCGGCGCGGTGGGCGAATAGCACGCCCTGCACCCGGTCGCGCAGGTGCAGCTTCGCCAACAGGTTCGACAGGTGGGTTTTCACCGTGGCTTCCGAGAGGGAGAGCACTGCGGCGATTTCCTGGTTGTTCTTGCCCTGGGCCAGTTCGCAGAGTACCTGGCGTTCGCGTTCGGTGAGTTTTTCCAGCTGCTGGGCCTCGGTAGTTGCCGCTGCCGAATCCGCGGCAGGGACCGCGCCGGTGCCACGCTGGATGAGCTTGAGCGTGACTTCGGGGGAGAGCAGCCCGTGGCCGGCGGCCACCTGGTGCACGGCGGCCACCAGCATTTCAGGCTCTGCATTCTTGAGCAGGAACCCGCTGGCCCCGGCATCCATGGCCTCGAAGAGGTAGTCGTCGCGGTTGAAGGTGGTCAGCACAATGACCTTGGTCTGGGTGGTGCTGGCGATGAGCTTCGTGGCTTCGATGCCGTCCATCTGCGGCATTTGGATATCCATCAGCGCCACCGTGGGGTTCAGCTCGCGAACCATTTCCAGGCCCGCTTGGCCGTTGCCTGCCGTGCCGATGACCTGGATCTGCGGATCGGTTTGCAAGATCAGTTTCAGCGACGAGAGGATCAGCGACTGGTCATCGCAGATCACCACGGTAATTTTGCTCATGTTGCCAGTCTAGTTGCCGCGTCGGAAACCACGCGCAACCGGGCCCGGGTACGCCAGCCGTGCGGAATGCGCGGGCCGATTTCCACCAGCCCGTGATGCAGCTTGGCGCGTTCGCGAATGCCACGCAGGCCGTAGCCGCCACCGGCGGAATCCGGCCGGGGACGGCCGCTGTCGGTGACCTCGACTTCTATCCATGCGCCATCGGCATCGGTTCCCGAACGCAGCGACAAGGTAGCTGTGCGGGCCGTGGAATGCGCACGGACATTGGCCAAGGCTTCGCCGCTGATGCGGTAGAGCGCGAGCGACAGGCCTGCCGGCAGGGTGGAAATGAAGCCGGGCTGGTGTTCATCGCGGGAGATCTGGATGCTCAGTCCCTGGCGTTCATTGGCTGCGATCAGCTCATCGAGCTGCGCCATGGAGGGTTCGGGGTTCCGTGCCCCCTCAGCGCTGTTCGGCGAATCCTCCGGTCCGCCGTGTTCGCGCAATACGCCCAGCAGTGCCCGCGTTTCGCTGACTGCACTGCGTGCCGAGGACTCGATGCCGCGCATCAGTTCGATGGACTGCTGGGGATCGCGCTCATGCACCATGCGGGCGGCCGAAGCCTGGATTCCCACCGAGGCGATGTGGTGGGCAATGACATCGTGCAGCTCGCGGGCGATGCGCAGCCGTTCCTCGTTGACCGCACGGTCTGCCAGCTGCTGGGACTGGTCGGCAATGCGCTGGGCCTGGGTTTCCACTATTTGGCTGGCGTAGGCATTGGTCCAGCTGACCATGCCCAGGAAGATCGCGCCGCCGAAGTACAGCAGGTTCATCAGCAGGTTGTAGAAGATGAAGGCCGTTGACGTCGGCAGCACGCCTGCTGGATCCTCGACCATGGAAGTTCCGGTGGCCGTGAGCAAGTCGGAGGTGAAGAAGGTGACGATCACCCAGGTGGCCATGAACAGCAGCACCACGCTCATCGCTATCCACAGTCCCCGGCGGTTCTTCGACCACGTGACCGCGGTGTAGATGCCGATGAAATAGGCCAGCTGCGCGCAGAGCTCCATGCCGACTTGGTAGGTATTTTCGCTTCCGGCGCCCACGAAGGCAGCCGAACCGATGAGCATCATGGTGATGGGCCAGCGCCGGCGGAACATCAGCGGCACGATCAGGGACACAAGCACGAGATAGGCGAGAAGTGGATCGGGCGCATTCTCTTGCTCGGTCAGGGAGAGTAGCAGTTCGTGCATGGCCAGCGCCAGCAGGAGGAAGCCCGAAGCGACGATAATGTCGCGGCGCAAGCTCTTCTTATCCGGAGACGGACGTTCCCAATCCACCGGAGGCAGCGTTGGGAGCCTCCGGTGTACTAGCTCGGGGAGTCGGTACATGGTGTTCCTTGATCATCTCGTTGGCCAGGCATTGGAAACGACTTTACCGGTCTGCGGTTTTCCGGGCATGAGCCTGGAGGCTTACCCCTGGCGTTGACCCGGGAGGAAATGCGCTAGGCAGAAAGGTTACTAGGCAGTAATGTGATGGTATGCACATGATTTTCCGAATCCTCATGGTTTACCTGAACAGCAAGAAGGCTTCCAAGCTGTCGATGTTCGACACCAGCTCAGTGGGCATGCGTGCCACGCTGACCGATATCGACTTTGCCGGCCACATCAACAACGGCATGTACTTCTCGATCTTCGATCTCGGACGCTTCGACTTGATGTTCCGTTCCGGTGTCTGGGACATCATGTCCAGGAATAAATGGGTTCCGGTCGTGCAGACCGAGACCATCACCTTCCGCAAGTCGGTGCGCCTGGGAACCAAGTTCTCCCAGGAAACCCGGCTGATCGGCATGGACGACAAGTGCATCTTCTTCGAGCAGCGCATCGTCGTGAAGGGCGAAATCTACGCTCGCGCCTATGTCGCCACCCGGATGACCTCGAAAAAGGGTGCGGTTTCCAACGAGGAAATCCTGGCAGCAGTCGGCTTGGAACTGCCAGCAGACATGGTGCTGCCCGAGTGGCTGCACCAGTGGCGCCAGGACGGAGCGCTGCCCAGCACCCGCAAGCCGGCCCCGCACAATTGGATCCGCTGAATCAATTCACTCGCGCAATTCCTGCTGGACCGTGCCGGGGGGACTCAATGTGCGGGATTCGGCGAAGCCTTGGCCGCATCAATGAACATGGCGATCATTTCGGGATCCTTGACTCCGCGCGATGATTCGACGCCGGAGGAGACATCGGCGCCGAAAGCGCTGGACGCAGCCAAGGCATCAGCGACATTCTGCGGGGACAGTCCGCCGGCCACCAGCCAGCGCCGACCAGCGGCCAGATCCTTCACTGCCGCATAATCCCAGCTTTCGCCGCTGCCGGGGACCGAGGCGTCAATGAGCAGCAGATCTTCGCCCCAATCGGCAAACTGCTCCTCCGGGTCATCGCGCCGCACCGCGCGGATGACCTTGAACCCGGCCTCATGGGCGGTGCTCACATCCTTTGCCGTGCGCTGCCCGTGCAGCTGCACCCAACTCACGCCGGCTTGCGCCGCAAGCTGAAGCACCGTCTGGATCTCTTCGCCGCGGAATACCGCCACGGTGGCAATGCCTGCGGGAACCGCCTTCACCAATGCGGCGGCGCGCTGCGCGGAAATTTCCCGGGCACTGGGCGTGAGCACGAACCCGATGGCGTCAGCGCCATGGGCCGCAGCGGTTTGCACGTCCTGGGTCGTGGACAAGCCGCACACTTTGACGAAGGGCTTTGCTGCACTCACTTCGCGTTCTCCTTGGCCATATGGATTGGGGTGTAACCGCCAGGCGCGTTGGCGCGGATGGCCAACAAGTCGCGGGCGTGATTCCACAGCCGCTTGTCCTCCCCGGTGACGGGCACCCAGGGCTTGACCGGAACAGCGGTGCCGGTTTCATCGCGGGTCACCATCACGGTCAGGCAGTAGGTCGTCAGCTGCATTTCCCGGGTCTTCGGATCGCCAGAGCGCACATGCACCGCAACGTGCATTCCCTTGTTCCCGGTGTAGACCAGGCGCGCCTCCACCTCCACCAGGTGGCCGATCAGCAGCGGGCGGTAGAAGCGCACCCCGCCGGAGAATACCGCAACGGTTTCTTGCTGGCAGTAGCGGGCAGCGCATAGCTCAGCGGCATCATCTATCCACTTCATCACGATGCCGCCGTGGACCTTGCCGCCCCAGTTCACATCGGTGGGCGCCGCCAAAAAGCGCAGGGTAATGCGCTCGGCGGTACCCTCATCGGTGTATACCTGTTCATTCATGGACGCGACTATCTGCTCGCGGATCTCAATGCGCGCCAACGCACTTTCACGCATGGCGATTTCCTTGGCCGTACCCGGGGTGAACGCCGGGACCGCAGTGGGCTTGCCATTCTCGCCGACGGCTACGAAAATCACCAGGCAGCTGCTGGACTTCACCGGCCGCAATTCGCGCGGATCGCTGAAGGACACCTCGGTATGGATGTGCATGGAGCTGGTACCGGTGTACACCACCGAAGCGGTGACTTCCACCAGATCCCCGGAGTGGATCGGGTCTTCGAAGTGGATATTGCCTACATAGGCGGTGACGCAATAGCTGGAGGACCATCCCACCGCTGCAGCGTAGGCGGCCTTGTCGACCCACTCCAGCACGGTGCCCGCAGGGACAATCCCGGTGACATCGACGTCGGTCGGTGCGGCGAGGAATCGCAAGGTGACAGAATGCGGACGTTGTTTCAGCTCCGGAGTGCTCATGCACTCCAGTTTCGCGCACATCGGACATCACGGGCAATGTATGACGCTCCACGGCTCAGCCTTGCCTGCAAGCGCCCGTAGCTGGGAGCTGCCGGTTGGCTCTGGCCTAGGATAGGAGGGTGCGTAGGGTCTTTGGAATTTTTTCGGCTGCAACAGCCATCGTGGTGGCACTGAGCCTCATTGCCGCGGCCGGAACCGCCGGCTTGGTGATCGTCGTGGGCCAAGGCCTTGATGAACTCATGGCCCATCGCCCGCTGGGCCCCCAATGGTATTTCAGCGCCATCGGCGAACTGCTGATCATGGCCGTAGCCACCTTCCTGGTCCCGGTCGTGATCGCGCGCAACGGCCATGACCTCACCGGCTACCACCGCATGAAGCTGCTCAAGCACTATCTGTCCATCGGCCCGCTGGCGGTGCGCGCCGCCGGCGATGGGGAGCTGGTCCATGCAGCGATGGACTCGGTGGAACGGTCTGTGAAATACCGTTCCAGCTTTATCGGCCCGGCAATCTCCGCGGTAGCCACCCCGCTATTGATCTTGTGCTTCATCGCCTTTGCCATTGACCCGCTCAGCGCACTGATGATGCTGATTCCCACCGCGCTGGTCCCGGTCATCGTCCTGGGCTTCCAGCGGCGCTTCGGCTCCTCGAACGGAGAGTACCGCCGAGCCCAGGGCATCCTCTCGGCGACTTTCCTGGACGCACTGCGCTCGCTGGGCATGCTCAAGCTCAACGGCGGCAGCCGGTGGATGGGCTCCCGCATCCAGCAGGCCACCGAACGCGTGCGCCAGCAAGTGATGAAACTGCTGGCCCGCAACCAGCTGATCCTGCTGGTCATCGATTCAAGCTTCGCCGTGCTGCTGCTCGCCAGTGCCGCCCTGCTGGCCTGGTGGCGCGCGGGCTCCGGGGCCATCACCCCGGGCTCTGCGCTGTCCTTGGTGATCCTGAGCTTCTTGATGCTCGCCCCGGTCAATTACGTCGGCAGCTTCTTCTACATCGGGATGACCGGCAAGGCGGCCGAGAAGAAACTGGCCGCAGTCGCCGAAATCCCGATGCACCGCTCCATGGCCAACCCGCTGCACGTGGACCTGCGCCACCGCGACCTGATCCTGGAAGAAGTCAGCGCCGGCTATGACAGCGAGCATCACGCGCTGGCCGGCATTTCCTGGCATTTCCCGGCAGGTTCGCGTACTGCCGTCATCGGCCCCTCGGGCAGCGGCAAGACGACCTTGCTGCGCGTGCTCCAAGGCCAGCTCGAAGCTTCGGCCGGCATCATCCGCGATGCCCGCCAAGCCATGGGCCCGGCAACCTTGAAGGCCAATACCGCCGTGGTGGAACAGCACGCAACGCTCTTTGGCATGAGCCTGCGCGAGAACCTCCTGCTCGGTGCGCCCGAGGCCACCGACGGCGAACTGCTCGTGGCGCTGCGCCAAGTCGGCATGGGATCATGGTTCGATGGGCAACCCGGGGGATTGGCACAACCACTGGGCGAGGGCGGGGCACGCCTTTCTGGCGGACAGGCCCAACGCCTGTCGCTAGCCCGTGCCCTGCTCGCCCAGCGTCCGGTACTGCTGCTCGATGAGCCCACCAGCTCCTTGGACGTCCAGACCGAAGCGGAAGTGCTTCGGACCCTGCGAGCCCTGGACCGCAGCACCACGGTCATCACCGTCACCCACCGGCTGGGGTTGCTGGCCGACTACGACTACGTGCTGGTCATGGACCACGGACAGCTCGTCCAGGCCGGAAGCCGCGAAGAACTGCTGGCCGCCGACGGCTACCTCAAGGAGGCCATGGATGGATTCCGCCAACGCGCCGATGCGCTGCATGCCAGTGGCCGGAGCCAGCTAGGGGAGGGGAACTAATGCACACGCAGAAAATCTCCACCCTCAAAACCGTGGCCTGGCTGATTGGCAGCACCAGGGATCTGCTCCCGCCGCTGCTGCTTGCCTGCGTGCTGGCCTGCGCCACTCGACTGGCCTCCCTGGGGATCTACGCCGTTGCCGGGCTCGGCCTGGCCAAGGCCCTGCACCTGGGCGCTGCGCAGCTGCCACTGGGCCTTGGCTGGGGACCGCTGATCACTGCGGTCATCCTGCTAGGACTTATCAAGGGCGCAGTGCGCTACCTCGAGCAGTACGTAGGCCATCGGGTCGCCTTCCTTTCCCTGGCGCGGTTGCGCAACCGCATGTACGAGGCATTCGAACGCCAAGCGCCCTTTGCCGCGGGCAGCAAGAACTCCGGCGGCATGCTCGCCAAGGCCACCAGCGACATCGACAAGGTCGAAGTGTTCTTCGCCCACACCCTGCCCCCGGCCGTGGCGGCCGTGGTGGTCAGCGGCCTGGCAACCTGGGGCACCTGGGCGGTCTTCGGGATGGAACCGGCCCTGGTGCTGCTCGCCGGTTATGCGCTGATCGGCCTGGTCATTCCGGCCATTGGCGTCGGCGCCCTGCGCCGCACCGCGCGGGCCACCGCCGCGGCTCGCGGCACCCAGAATCAGCTGCTGACCGACACGCTTGCCGGCATCGAGGTGATTCACGGATTCAATGCCGGCAAACCCGTCATGGCGCGGATGCGCGAAAGCCTGGACGAAACCCGGCACGCCGCGCGATCTGCCGGAACCCTGAGCGCGGTACGGGCCACGCTGACCCAGCTGGTGGTCTGGGGCAGCCTGCTCACGCTCTTTGCCCTGCTGGGAACCGCAGGGCAATTCGGCCCGTTGATCGTACTGTGCTGTTCGCTGGTCCCATCCTATGAAGCGGTGCGCGCGGTAGACGGCTTCATCGTGGGCCTGCAGGATTCGCTGGCCAGCGCTCGCCGGCTGTATGCCACCGCGATAGACAGCCATCCGGTTGGTGAAACCGACAACCCGGTTCCGCTTCCTGCTGTTGGCACCCTGCGCGTAGCGGACCTGGCGGTCGCCTTCGAACGCCATCGGGTAGTACACGGCGTGGACTTCGAGCTGGCACCGGGATCCTTGCTCGCCCTGGTGGGCGAAAGCGGCTCCGGCAAATCGTCGGTTGCAGCCGCCCTGGTGCGCTCGGTGGAAGCTGCTGGCACCGCTAGCTTTGGCGATGTGCCGCTGGAGGCCGCAAGCTTGGCGCAACTGCGCAACCGGATAATCCTGGTTTCCCAGGAAGCGGTGATGATCCGCGGCACGCTGCGCGAGAACCTCTTGCTGGGTGCGGAGGGGATCAGCGACGCCGAGATGGAAGAAGTCCTCGAAGAACTGGGAATGGGTCCGTGGCTGCGCAAGCAGAAGGCCGGATTGCAGACCCGGTTGGGGGATCGCTTTGCCCGGCTTTCCGGTGGCCAGCGCCAGCGCGTGGCCCTGGCCCGGGCGCTGCTGCGCAACCCCGCGGTATTGATCCTCGATGAATCCACTAGCGCCCTGGATGCACGCAGCGAACAGCTGGTCCTGGAAGCAGTGGAACGCCGCCGCGGTGAAGGGATGGCGGTGCTGATGATCAGCCACCGGCTATCGATCCTGGCCCGGGCGCAGAACGTGCTGGTGCTCCATGAAGGAGTGGTGCTGGAACGCGGTGCGGCGCCAGCGCTATTGGCCGATGGGCAATCCTTGTTCTCCCGCATGGCCGTGCGCGAAGCGGACCGGATTTTGCCAAGCTGATCCACGCCCCGCTCAATGGATGGAACTGACAAGGCAGCGGGGAGGTACTAGGCTCGCATCATGATGCGAATAGTGGTTCTCCTGTTCCTGGCTGTCCTATTCACTGGCTTCGTGGTGACCGCAATCCTTGCCGGCACCTCCGGGGAATGGGTGTGGTGGATCCTCGTCGTGCTCACCGGTTTGCTGGTGCTTCTGGGCATCAGGGACCTGCTGCAAAAGAAGCATGCGATCCTGCGCAATTTCCCGATTGTCGGGCACGCCCGCTACCTCTTCGAATTCATCCGCCCCGAGATCCAGCAGTATTTCATTGAGCGCAATACCGATGGCCGTCCTTTCAACCGCGACACCCGCTCGCTGATCTACGCGCGGGCCAAGGGCGCCGATAGCCATAAGGCTTTCGGCACGGAGCTGAATGTCAATGAAGTCGGCCACGAATACCTGCTGCATTCGGCAGCTCCGGTGGCCCCGGTAGCATCGCAGCACCGCGTACGGGTGGGGTCCAGCCAGTGCTCGCAGCCCTATGAGATTTCGCTGATGAATATCTCCTCGATGAGCTTCGGCTCGCTTTCTGCCAACGCCGTGCTGGCGATGAACAAGGGCGCCGCGATGGGCGAATTCGTCCATGAAACCGGTGAGGGCGGGCTGACCAAGTACCACCTGGAATACGGGGCCGACTTGTTCTGGGAAATCGGTTCAGGCTACTTCGGCTGCCGTACCGAGCAGGGCCGCTTCAACCCCGAAACCTTCGCTGCCAAGGCGAACCATGAAAAAGTCAAGGGCATCACCATCAAGCTCTCCCAGGGCGCCAAGCCCGGGCTCGGTGGCGTGCTGCCGGCTGCCAAGGTCACCGCGGAAATCTCCGAGGCCCGCGATGTCCCGATGGGCGTGGACTGCATTTCACCGGCCAGCCACGCAGAATTCTCCACCCCGCGCGAATTGATGCACTTCGTAGCGAAGCTTCGCGACCTCTCCGGTGGCAAGCCAGTGGGCATCAAGTTCTGCGTTGGTTCCCGCACCGACGTCATGGCCCTGTGCAAGGGCATGCTGGAAACCGGCATCCTGGTGGACTTCATCACCATTGATGGCGCTGAAGGCGGCACCGGAGCTGCGCCGCTGGAATACGAGGACCATGTTGGCGCCCCGCTGACCGAAGGCTTGATGCTGGTGCACAACACCTTGGTGGGTGCCGGACTGCGCGACGAAATCCGCCTCGCCGCGGCAGGCAAGGTCGCCAACGGCTCCGACATCATCAAGCGGCTGATCCAGGGAGCCGATTTCACCTTCTCGGCACGTTCCATGATGATGGCCACCGGCTGCATCCAGGCCCAGCAGTGCCACACCAACCACTGCCCCGTAGGCGTAGCCACGCAGAACAAGCGCCTGATGCGTGCCCTGGATGTGGAGGACAAGGGCCACCGCGTCTACAACTACCATCGCTTGACCGTCACCGAATGCGCGCAGATCATGGCATCGATGGGACTGACCAGCCCGGAGCAGCTGAACACCCGGATGCTGCGCCGCCGGGTGAACCTGCAGTCCACTCGCTCCTACGCCTCGCTGTTCCAGTGGTTGCGTCCCGGCGAGCTGCTCGAGGATATTCCAGGTTCCTGGAAGGAAGACTGGAATGAAGCCGACGCGGACCACTTCGGCGAGCACGCACCGCTGGACTACGCGGCACCCAAGAGCGTGGATATCACCCCGTCGGTGGTTCGAGAACCAGCAGACGCAGTGAACGCACCGCGCATTGAGCCCAGGGATTCAGCCAAGGTGCGCCCGGTGCATGCAGATGTCACCCGGCCAGAAGGCAAGCCGGGAGCTGACAGCTAGCCTTCCGAATCAGCAGCCAGAGACCGCAACGCCTCGTGGTCCACTTCCTCCAGCGAAGCCGGAATCCACGTGGGGTTGCGGTCTTTGTCGATGACCTGGGCACGGATGCCCTCGGCAAGATCGGCACGGTGCATCAGGTAGCGGGCCAGGCGCAGTTCGCGGTCCAAGGCCGAACGCAGGTCCTGCTCCTCACGTGCAGCCCGCACGTTGTAGAACGCGCTGGCCACGCTGGTCGGGGAATTCGCTGCCAGCATCTGCGCGGCACGCTGCGCCGAAGGATGGACCATCTGCTCCAAGCGTGCCAAGACTTCCTGCGGGGTGGCGGCACTGAAAGCATGATCGATCCAGCCGCGGTCCAGTTCCAAGGCGAAGGACTCGGGCGCACCGTGCATGACCTCGATAGCAGCCGCGATCTCTCCGGCATTCAGCCCCGCGAACTCATCGAGCTCATCGAGGATGTTCTGGGCGAAGTCCTCGGTGACAACGGCATCGGCAAAACCGAGAAGTACGGCATCGGCACCGGTGAAGGACTGCGCACTCATTGCAAAGAACTCGCCGAAGTGGCCCGGCGCGCTGGCCAGCAGGTGGCTGCCTCCCACATCCGGGGTGTAGCCGATCTTCGCTTCGGGCATTCCCATGGTGGCGTTCGCGGTCACCAGGCGCACCGGTGCGTGCGAGGCCAAGCCGATGCCCCCACCCATGGTGATGCCATGGGCCAAGGTGATCAGGGGCTTGGGATAGGTGGAGATCAGGTAATCCAGTTCGAATTCTCTCGCGAGCAGATCGACGAAGTCCTGATGGCGTCCGGTGGTGACTGCTGCATGGAAATCGGCGATATCTCCGCCGGCACAGAAGGCGCGTTCGCCGCGGCCGGTGAGCAGCACCAGCGAAATCGACGGGTCCACGGCCCACGCACGCAGCACCCGGCCCAGCTCGGTGAGCATTTCCAGGGTCAACGCATTGAGCTTGCTGGCACGGTTCAGTTCGATGTGGCCGATTGGTCCATGCACGGCCGAGATGACTACGCCATCGCTGGAAGATGCAGGGGTCTGGTTCTCCACCGGGACATTCCTCTTTCTTGGGACAGACGCAGGCACCAGTGGCGCCGCGGCGCAACGAATCAGCGGGAGAGTACCTGGGCGAGCCGGTCCAATACCAGCGCGGCCTTCGGCTTCTTGGAATTCTCCGGTTTCAACGCGAAGATGGAGCGGGCCAGGCGAATCTCGGGGGCATCCACTATGCGGATGCCTTCCGGAGCGTTGGCCATGGCCAGATCGGGAACCAGGGCGGCGCCCAGTCCCGAGGAAACCAGGCTCAGCGAGGCATTGAAGTCATCGCAGTAGGCAGCCACCTGCGGGTGGATGTTGTAGGACGAGAACAAGCGCGAAATCAAGGTGGCATCCGAGGTGCCCGGGTGGTGGAAGATCCATGGCCATTCGGCCAACTGGTCCACGGTCAGCTGGGCGTCTTCAGCGATGGGCCAGGACGCCGGGATCACTACCCGGAACTGGTCATCGCCCAACCAAGTGCGCTCCAGGGACGCTGGCCACGACAGTCCGCCGGGTCCCACCTGGAAGATCAGTGCGAGGTCGAGGTCGCCGCCGGTGCCAAGGCCCGCGACAGTTTGCTGGGGTTCGCCGATCCACAGGCGCAGGTTGATGCCCAAAGAGGACCAATCCGGTGCCTTGAGGATCTGCGGCAGCGCGTAGGTCGCCAGCGAGGGGAAGATGCCAAGCTTGATTTCCTCAAGGTCGGTAGCTTCGGTGGAGATGGTGGCGACGTCTGCCATGAGGGCGTCGAGGTCGGTGAGCACCCGTTTGGCGTGGCGCACCATGCGCAGGGCGCCTGGTGTCGGGGTGATGGAGCGTGCGCCGCGCAGGAACAGCGTGGTACCGGTGCTTCGCTCCAACGCTGTCATCTGCTGGGAGACAGCGCTGGCCGTGTAGCCCAAGCGGGTTGCGGCCGTGGCAAAGGAACGATGCGCCACCACTTCGAGCAATGTGCGCAGATGAACTGGATTAATCACTTCTAAAGTCTATGGCCTTTAGCCAAAGATTTGCTTAGCCCACGGCCTAGAGTTCGTCCTCAAGGTCAACAAGCTCTGTGCTTTCCTCGTCGTCGTCATCGTCTGCGGCGAATTCGTTGTCGAGCTGGTCTTCGGTTTCCAGGTCATCGTCGTAGAGGTAATTGCGTTGTGCCAGCGGGTCGAGGTTGCGCATGGTTTCCGGCATGTCGCTTGAGCCCTCATAAGCTTGGGAATCGCGTCCGTCATCCGGTTCGTAGATGTCGTTGCCGAACTCCGGCGCAAATTCTGTGGTGTCGAAATCCTTCGTCATTGCGTACTCCTTCGTCGAATACGAGGGATCCGCCGGAAGCCGGGGATTTACCTCGTGACTTCTCGTATCACCAGCGTAGGACGCTGCTTCGGGAAACGAAAGACTTGTTTTCTGCAGCTGACAGTGAATGACTTCTCAGTGGTCATGTTCGGCATAGTGCTCCAGCAGGGGAGCGGCACGGTAGGCCAGGTGCGTATGGAGCGCGAAGGTTGTTTCCGAACGGGTGACGCCCTTGACGCGCAGGATCTGGCGCAGTGCTGATTGCAGCTGGTGGGTGTCGGTGGCGATGAGCCGCACCCAGAGATCTCCACGTCCGGAGGTCTCGTGGATTTCCAGCACGCTGGGGATCTGGCGCAGCGCGGTGACCACGGTATCCAGATCGCGGTGGTTCACTTCCAACGTCACGAAGGCCAGGACGTCGTAGCCGAGCTTGCTCAGATCGATGTCGCGGCCGCCGTCGCGGAGGATTTCGGCGCGCTGCAAACGGCGCAATCGCGACTGCGCTGTGTTGCGCGCAACACCGACCTCATCTGCGAGTTCAGAGATTTGGATGCGGGGATCCTTGATCAGTGCGAGCAGCACTTTCAGGTCTACATCGTCTAATCGCACTATATGCTCACTCCGGGTTATCTGCGGGGACAAAATTTTGAACAATCTGCTCAAATGCTAGCAAGAAATCTCTCTCGTTGCTTTCAGCAGGCGGATATTAGTGAGTGAACGCTCTGTTGTAGTAGACAAACGCAAGCAGAACGCTCAACTAACCGGTGGGGCAGCGAGTGGCCCCACCGGTAAAAACTCTTTCTGGGCATTCTTCGTGCCCAGCTGGTCTGGACTACTTTGATCCCGGGAGTGAATTTGTCGGTTATCAGCGAGCTGCGCATGCAGCCAATGAACCATCGCGTACTCTCCTGGAACCCCGGGCTGACCGCTCGACTGGTGATCACCGTGTCCGTCAGCTTCCTGCTGTTGGTCGGAGCCAACCTGGCCACCCCGCTGTATCCGGCACTCCAATCCGAATTGCACCTTGGCGCCATGGGAACCACCGTGGCCTTTGCCAGCTACGTCTGTTCGCTGATGCTCTTCCTATCCACCGTGGGGCATTGGTCGGATCATATCGGACGCCGTGCGGCGCTGGTGATCGCGGTCGTTGTTTCCTTCGCTGGAACCCTGGTCTTCGGATCGGCCGGCAACCTGCTGGAACTGTGCCTTGGCCGTGGTTTGCAGGGCGCCGGTGTCGCGCTGGCTACCGGTGCTAGCGCCGCGGCCCTGCGTGAACTTCTTCCTGCGCGGCCTGAGTGGGCTTCGCGCTTCACCCTCTTGGCCTCATCGGGCGGTGTCGCCTTCGGACCGGTCTTGGGCGGGCTGCTGGCTCATCTGCCTGGCGGGCGCACTACCGTGTTCATGGTGCAGGCGTTCTTGCTGCTGCTGGTCCTGGTCCCATTGAGCACCCTGCAGGCCCGTCCGGCCATTGCGCTGGCTGAGCGCGGACAGCGAAGCAAGGCCCTGGCCCCACGCCGCTTGGGCGTCCCCAGCTCGGCCCGGGCACCGTTCTGGCTCGCTGCCCTCGTTGGCTTCTTGAGCTTCGCCATCTTCGGCTTCGTGCTGTCCTTGGCACCTGGCTACTTCGCCCAAGCCTTTGGCCTGGATTCGGTGCTGGTCATTGGCCTGATTGCCGGCCTGCCCTTGGGCATATCCGCCCTGTCGCAGCTGGTCGTGCGCGGCGGCAAGGCCTTGCTGCCTATCGGTCTGGGATTGATGGCGGCCTCCACCGTAGTGCTGGCCGTGGCTGCCGAGCATCGCCAGCTGCCATGGGCCATCGCGGCATTGGTATTCGTGGGCCTGGGCCAGGGCATGGCCTTCCGCACTGCTTTCGCTCAAGCGGTGGACGCGGTCAACGACAAGCAGCACGCCCAAACCGTGTCCACCATATACCTGGTGACCTACCTGGGCAGTGCTGTTCCAGTCATCGCGCTGGGCTGGGCCGTCGGGGTCTTCGGGCAGCAGCAGAGCATCCTGGTCTTCTCCATCGGCTGCGCCGTGGTGGCGGCAGTGCTAGCCGTCTGGGCGCTGGCAGGACTGCGCAAAGCACGCTAGAACCGGGCGTACTGTGGAGGCATGACTAGTCCCCTTCCAGCGCCTGCTAGCCGCGGCGCACAGTGGGCCGTGGCTGCACGCATCTACATTCCTGCACTGTGGCTCGGCCTGATCATCGGCATTTCATTCATCGAGGCACCACTGAAATTCACCGCACCCGGAATCACCATTCCCTTGGGACTGGGCATTGGACGCCGCGTCTTCTTCGCCATGAACATGGTCGAGATCATCTTCTTCATTGCCCTGGTGGCCGGGTCGGCCAAGCGCGCTGCCGGCAAGGCCTGGGGCTGGGGCGTAGGGCTGGTCGGCCTATTGCTGCTGATTAAAACCGCAGCGATCCGCCCGGGCCTGTCTGCGCGTACCGATGCGGTGCTTGCAGGAGTCTCCGATGGCGGATCGCTATGGCATTACGCCTATATTGGCGTGGAATTCTGCTTGACCCTCGCTCTGGTTGCGCTGCTGCTGATGGCAGCCAAGCGCTGGATCAGAATTACCGGGCGCTAGCCAGCTGGCAGGCCTCGGCGGTAATCATCACCGATTCGAGTCGAGCGTGCTCCTCGGTGGGGTAATGGATGGTGATCAGTTCATCTGCCTGCGCTGCCGAAGCGAAGTGGCGCAGGTATTCGGCAACCTGTTCTCCGGTGCCCACCGCGGTGTAGCGCATCATGTCCAGGATCTGCTGCGCCTGCGGAGTATCCATGAGCATATCGATCTCCGCTTCGGTGAATTCCTTCTTCGCGGAACGGCCGATGAAGCTTGCCACGCGATGGCGCTTGGCAACGTCCAGCAGTTCATGCGCTCGTTCAGCCGTGTCCGCAGCCAGCACGCCTACGCCGGCAATGACATACGGCTCAGCCAGTTGCTCTGAGGGGGTGAACTCCTCGCGGTAGATGCGGATCGCTTCATGCAGCGCAGCCGGTGCGAAATGCGAGGCGAAAGAATACGGCAGTCCCAGCTGGGCGGCGAGCTTGGCACCGAAGAGCGATGAGCCCAGGATGTACAGCGGAACGTTGGTTCCTGCTCCCGGGGTCGCCTGAACGGTAGGAACCCTGGATTCGCCGGCGAGATAGGCCTGCAGCTCCAGCACATCGTGCGGGAAGGAATCGGCGGCCGACGGGTCGCGGCGCAAGGCACGCAGGGTGGTCATATCGGTACCCGGTGCACGGCCCAAGCCCAAATCGATGCGGTCGCCGTAGATTTCGGCGAGCGTGCCGAACTGCTCGGCGATCACCAGAGGGGAGTGGTTCGGAAGCATGATGCCGCCCGAGCCGAGGCGAATCTTCTCGGTGTGGTGGGCTATGTGGCTGATCAGCAACGAGGTCGCGCTGGAAGCAATGGTGGGCATATTGTGGTGTTCCGCGTACCAGACGCGTTCATACCCATGGCGTTCTGCAGTTTGCGCCAAGCGGACGGAGGACTTGAAAGAGTCGGAAATAGTTGTTCCGGGTTCAACCGGAGCAAGATCCAGAATAGATAGCTTCACACTGGGTACAACCGGTGGCGTACGGGAAGTATTCCAGTAATTTCGGCCTCAAACGCAGGGAACGGCTATCCGCAGTGCGGATAGCCGTTCCTTGGCTAAGTCTGGCGTTAGCGCCAAAGACCTTCTTTAGAGAGCGCGAATGTCTGCAGCCTGCAGACCCTTTGGACCCTCAACAACTTCGAACTCCACCTTCTGGCCCTCGTCCAGGGTGCGGAAACCCTGGGTCTGGATTGCAGAGAAGTGTGCAAAGACGTCTGGATCGCCGCTGTCTGGAGCGATGAAGCCGAAGCCCTTTTCAGCGTTGAACCACTTGACGATTCCGGTTGCCATTTTCTTATTTGGTCCTTTCAGACGTTTCTCGCCGGTTTAGTTGGCGAGCTTGGTTGTAATCTGCGCACCCTCCGAATTCCAGGATGGAAGACGGATAATGCGAAGCAGCCAAGTCATTCACTTCACGTCTAGAAGGGGGCTCGCGTCAACCGAGGTGGTACGACATTCACAAACTTCTAACGGGTACTTCGCGAATTACTTTGGAACTACATTGCCTAGCCTACGTGTTTGGTGACGACAAATGAATAACTTTGAACCAATTAATCAGAAATTTGGTTAAGCGGTGAGCCGAGTTCACCGAAATGCCGGTTTGATGACGCGGAATACGACCACGGCAGCGATCAGGGACAACGCCGCGGCGATGCCGGAAGTCAGCAGGACTCCGTGGTCGAAGGCCATGGCTGCGGAGCCCAGCAGCGCTTGCGCATCGGCGGCACTCAAATCGGCGGCGACCTGGTGCGCTCCGCCCAAAGTCTCGCCGGCAGTTTGCAGCTGGGCATCGGTCAGCGAGCCGGGCGCGAGCAACCGCGAGGTGTAGACCGTATTCAGGATGGTACCCAGCACTGCAATGCCCAGTACCGAGCCCACTTCGTAGGCGGTTTCCGAGATCGCCGATGCCGCGCCGGCCTTGGAAGCGGGTACTGCGGAGAGCACCATGTCATTGGACAAGGTCTCGGTCATGCCGATTCCCGTACCGAGGACAGCAAACGCGGTCATGAGCAGGAAGGAATTGGATCCCTCCCCGGCCAGGATCACCAGCAGGTAGGCGACCGCGGAGAGGATCAGGCCGATGGCCATGATGTTCGGCGTGCCGAAACGGCGCGAGAGCGCCACCGAGAGCAATCCGAAGCCCATGGTCAGCACCAGGCCCGGGGTCATCCACAGTCCCGCCACCAGCGGGGAGAACCCTGCAATGAGCTGCAGATGCTGGGAGACGAAGTAGATGAAGCCCACCAGCGAGAAGATGCCGATCAGGTTGACCATCAACGCGCCAGAGAACAGTGCGTTGCTGAATAAGCGGACATCGAGCATCGGCTGTTCGGCCTTGAGCTGCCGGCGTACGAAAGCCGCACCGCAGACAATGGCCAGGACGATGGCCGCGGCCGAGAAGTACCACGGGGCAGTGACCGCAGTCTTGATGGCGTAGACAAAAGGCAGGAGGGTGAAGACCACCAGCAGGATCGAGAGCGGATCCACGCGGCCCGGGTTCGGGTCCTTGGATTCGGGAACAAGGATCATGCCGCCGATCAGCAGGGGCAGGAGCATTGGCACGGCCATCAGGAAGACCGAGCCCCACCAGAAGTGCTCGAGCAGCACGCCGCCGACAATGGGGCCAAGCACAGCGCCGCCGGAGAAGGCCGCCGCCCACACCGCAATGGCGGTCCGGCGTTCGGTATCATCCGGGAAGATGTTGCGGATCAAGGACAACGTGGCCGGCATGAGCATTGCGCCGAAGACGCCAAGCAGGGCACGGGCTGCCACCAGCTGGGTGGCATCCGTGGCGAAAGCGGCGAGGGCGGAAACCAGCGCGAAGCCGGTCGCGCCGATCAGCAGCAGCTTGCGCCGGCCGATGCGGTCGCCCAGCGAACCCATGGGGACCAGCAGCCCGGCCAGGATCAGCGGGTAGATGTCGATAATCCACAGCAGCTGGTTCCCCGAGGGGGACAGGGCTCCGGTGATTGCCGGGACCGCGAAGGAGAGCACGGTGTTGTCGACGGAAATGAGCAGTACAGGGAACAGCAGGACCACCAGTGCCGCCCAACGGCGCGGCTTGCTGAGCACTGTAACGCGTTCGGAGATATTCGAGGTCATGACGTTCGCCCTTGGGTAGGTAGTGGAATGCGCGGCGATTTGCCCGCAATTGTTAACTATACCGTCTAGACGGTATAGTTACAATTGTTGGTAAAGTCAGATCGATCACGAACTACACCTTGGAACGGAGAACTATGGCTCGCCCACCTGCTGCCCGCGGCAAAGTGCTTGACGCCTATATCGCGCTCTTGTGCGAAGAGGGGGAGCGGGCAGCCACGCTGGATGCCACGGCCGCACGCGCCGGGGTCTCCAAGGGCGGGCTGCTCTACCACTTCGCCTCCAAGGATGCGCTGGCGGACGCGGTCATCGAGGCCGCGGAGGAACATGTTGCCCGTGATGTCGAGGGGATGCGCACCGCAGCGGAAGGGGCTTCCGTTTATTACGTGCGCACCAGCGCGGAAGTCGATACCGAATTGGATCGGCACCTGGTGGCCCTGCAACGCCTGGCCCAGGCCGGGGTCAAATCCGCGACGGAAAAAATCGAGAGCACCAATGAGCGCTGGTACCGGTGCATTCTGGATGAAGTCGGCAGCAAGGACATCGCGCATCTGGTGATGCTCGCCGGCGAGGGGCTCTACGCGAACCTGGCCCTGCCCGGGACTTGGTACGAACGCAATTTTGATGGCGAGCTCAATCGCTTACTAGAGTTGGTCTCGAGAATAAAAAAGTTGGGAAACCTCAACGAATAGCGAGCAGGTAGAAATCAATGAAGAACAAGAGCGTTGCTTCTCCAATCAGAGGACGAGTTGGAGCGTTGCTTGGCATCCTGCTGCTGGCACTGTCCCTGCGCGCCGCAGTGGTGTCAGTATCCCCATTGCTCTCCCGCATTGAAGCGGATATCGCGTTCACCGAGTTCACCACCGGCCTGCTGGCAATGCTCGCGCCCATTGCTTTCGCAGTCTTCGGACTGCTCACTCCGCGGCTGATCAAGGCTTTCGGCCTGGAAAAAACCCTGATGATCTCGCTGGGCCTAGCTGTCATCGGCCAGGTAGCGCGGATCTTCATGCCCGAGGTCTATTCCTTCCTCGCCCTGTCCATCATCACCTTGGCTGGCTACGGCATGGGCAATGTGGTGCTTCCACCGTTGGTCAAGAAGTACTTCCCTGACCGTATCGGCATGGTCACCAGCGGCTATGTCACGATGCTGGCCATCGGCACCTGGATGGCCCCTCAGTTCTCTGTTCCACTGGCCAATCTCAGCGACTGGAAGATCTCCATTGGTTCCTGGGCCGCCCTGTCGGGCATCGTGCTGGTGCCATGGCTGGTGCAGCTGCTTGCCGACCGCGGGACACAGCGCCCGGATAATCCCGTCCACGCCAGCGGGCATCCGCAACCTATCGCTAAGATCAACCCCTGGAAGTCCAAAGTGGCTTGGGGCCTGGCAATTTTCCTGGCCGGCAACTCGGCGCAGACCTACGTCTACTTCACCTGGCTTCCGCCCTACCTGCAGAACCGCGGCCTCGACGAAATGGCAGCTGGCAACATGCTGGCGCTCTTCGCGATCCTCGGCCTGCCGGTCAGCCTGCTGGTTCCGCTCTGGGTGCCTCGGCTGAAGCACCCGATCATTGCAGTCCTGGTCTTCACCTCGTGCTGGATTGCCGGGCACCTCGGCATCTACCTGTCGCCAACGCAGAACACTGCGTTGTGGATCTGCCTGGCCGGCCTCGGGCAGGGCACCTTCGCCATTGCGCTGCTGATGATGAACCTGCGCTCGCGCACAACCTACGGTTCAGGCGTGCTCTCGGGCTTCGCCCAGGGCCTTGGCTATGCCGGTGCCGCGGTGGTTCCCATGCTCTTCGGCGTGGTGCAGAAAGCCACCGATTCATGGGGCGCGGCCTTCTCGATGCTCGGCGGCTGCGTCATCGTGATGCTGGTCGGCGCGATCATCATCAACCCGCCGCGCACCATCGAAGATGATTCGCCAGGCACCGAGGACCTGGGCAGGCTCGAGCGCATCGACTAGAAGTGGCGCTGCGGACCTTCGCTGGACGGTGGCGTGGGGCGGGAGCGATGCCAATGGCCCGCGGCCAACGGGACCGACCAGCCGAAGCGGATGGAAGCCACGCGGATGGCAAAAGCCAAGGCGGCAATGCCGGCGCCCACCGGAACGTTCATCAGCCCCAGATGCCAGGCCACGGCCGTGAGCGCGGCACCCACCATGGCGGCCAACGCGTAGATATCGCGCGGGTTGAACAAATCAGGGGTGACGTTGGAAATGACATCGCGCATCAAGCCGCCGCCTACGCTGGTGATGACACCAAGCAGGACCGCGGTGACCGGATTGAAGTCGTGTTCCAGGGCCTTGAGTGTACCGGTGACGCAGAACAGGCCCAGGCCTGCCGCGTCGAATAGCTGGACCAGGCGGTGCAGCTTCTGCACCGCGGGGGTAAACGCGTAGACGCACAGCGCCGCGAGCACCGGAGGCACAAAGTAGACCGGATGCGCGAAAGTCGCCGGGGACTGATTGAGAATCAAATCCCGCACCACTCCGCCGCCCAGACCGCAGACCCCGCCGAGGAAGGCCGAACCGAGCAGATCGAAGCCACGGCGCGCGGCCATCAATGAACCCGCGACGGCGAAGAAGAAAATGCCAATGAGCTCGATCAGGATGTACATTCCGGGCCTTTTGCAGGTCAATCAGTGGGTCAAGGCTCAATTATTGCTCACCGGCGATCTCAGCCAAGAATCTTGGCGAGCTTGACCAAGGTGTTGTGGTTACGGGTCGTCACAATGCGTTGCTTTGCCTGTGCGGCCATGAGCTTCCCGATGGGATTCGCGGTGCTTTCGCCCTTGCGGACAATCCACGCTACGGCACGGCCCTGGACCAGATAGGCTCCTGGCCCAGCGAGTCCCTGGATAGCGGCGCCCACCGCTTGGGCATCCTCAGCCGATTCGCAGAGCGTGAAGTAGCCATGGTGTTCGCTGGCCGGATCAGGCAAGGGCAGCGGGAAGGGCTGGGACAGCTGCTGGATTTCCGCGACGGTGCAGACAAGCGTGGGAATCGGCCGCTGGTAGTGCCCGGCCAGAACCGCATTGCAGTGCTCCTGGACTTCCAACGGATCAGAACTGGATGCGCTGAGCACCGCATTGCCGCTGGCCAAAAGGGTTTTCACGTCGGTGAAACCAGCAGCGAGAAGCAGCTGGGCCAGGTCCTTCATCAGGACCTTGACCCCACCGACATTCACCCCGCGCAGGAATACGGCGTATCTAGTCATGGATCAATCCAAGCGCATCGGATTGATGCTTGTCGAGGGTCGTTATGAGTCATAAAGATCGCTAGGATCAAGAATATGCCTACGCACTTACCCTTTGGATCATGGCCATCATCGATTTCCGCGCATGACGTCGCTGCCGGAACCAAGCCGCTGGGCGGAGCCTGCTTCTTCTCGGACAAGCTCATTGTCCAGGAAGGCCGTCCTGCCGAAGGCGGGCGCATCACGCTGATGGAGTACGGCACCGACGGCACTGCCGGTGCAGAGCTCATCCAGGCACCATTCAACGTGCGCTCCCGGGTCCACGAATACGGTGGCTCCAGCTGGATGCTCATCGAGGGCGGCACCTCGGCAATTGTTTTTGCGAACTTCGCTGACCAGCGGGTTTACCGGAAAACCGTACGGGAGCACGATGCCGCGGCCCTGACCCCCGCCAGCGTAGCCGACGCAGACCCGCAGCTGCGCTTCGCCGAATTCACCCCTGGTCCAGAAGGCAGCATCCTGGCCATCATGGAAGACCTGCGGGCAGAACCGGTACGCCACATCGTGCAAATTCCCCTGGACGGCAGCGCAGCCGAGGACCCGGGCAAGATCCGCATCCTCAGCGCCCCAGCGCGATTCGTTGCAGCGCCACGGCTGAACCCCGCGGGAACCCGGCTGTCTTGGATCAGCTGGGAACATCCGAATATGCCGTGGGACTCCACCGAGCTGCACCTGGCTGACTTCACCGAAGAAGGCGTACTGGAGGACACCGTCATTGCCGGTGGAGCAGAAGTCTCGGTCATGCAGCCGGAATGGCTCGATGATGACCAGTTGGCTTTCATCTCCGATGCCAGTGGCTGGTGGAACCCCTACCTCTACCAGGACAGCTCGGCACGCACCACCCGGCTGGTTGACCGTGCCGCAGAATTCGCCGGCCCGCTCTGGCAGGTGGGCACGCGATGGTACCTGGCAGAAAGCGCCCGCACCCTGCTGTGCTCCTACGGCACCGGCACCACCAAGCTGGCACGCTTGCACGCGGACACCGGGGGATTGGAAGACCTCGCGCTGCCATTCACCGGCATCCGCCCGTTCGCGCTGCGTGACGGGTGGCTGCTCGCCGGCACGTCCTCGATGACCCAGGGCGAAGAAATTACCTTGATCAACCTCGACACCTTGGAACACCACCCGGTGACCCGTGCGATTGCGCAGCTGCCGGATCCAGCGGTGCTTCCGGAGGTTGAAGAGTTCGAGTGCAAGAACCTCGCCGGACAGTCCGTCCACGCGTTGCTCTACCGGCCTTCCCAGGAAGGCTACGCAGGGATGGAGGGCGAACTGCCGCCCTTCGTCACCTTCGTGCACGGAGGCCCGACCAGCCAGGCTTCCCCGACGCTCAGTGCCACGGTTGCCTATTACACCTCGCGCGGGATCGGGGTAGTCGACGTGAACTACGGCGGCTCCACCGGCTATGGCCGCGAGTACCGCAACCGCCTGCGCGGGGCTTGGGGCGTAGTCGATGTTGCCGATACCGTCGCGGTGGTCAACGCGCTGGTAGCGCAGGGCATTGCCGACCCCGCACGCATCGGCATCGAAGGCGGCAGCGCCGGCGGGTGGACCGTGCTGTGCGCGCTGACCTTCTCCAATGCCTTCACCGCGGGCATCAGCCGCTACGGTGTTTCGGATCTGGTGGGCCTGGTGCAGGACACCCACGACTTCGAATCGCAGTACATGTTCACGTTGGTCGGACCGTACCCGGAAGCTGCCGATCTCTACGAGAAGCGCGCGCCAATCAATCACGTGGCGAAGATTTCCTGCCCCGTATTGCTGTTGCAGGGGGATGAAGACAAGGTGGTGCCGCCGGCGCAGTCCCAGATCGTGGCGGACGCGCTGGCCGAACGCGGCATTGCCCATGCGTACATCCTCTTTGAAGGAGAACAGCACGGGTTCAGGAAGTCGGAGAACATCATCAAGGCGTTGGAAAGCTCATTGGCCTTCTACGCGCAGATCTTCGAATTCCAGTCGGACGTTCCGGCGATCGTGCTGTCCTAGGACAGATCAGGACCTGGGTCCGGGGCCTGCCAGGAATCCCGCAAGCGATCCATTTCGCGGCGGTCCTTCTTGGTGGGCCGGCCGGCGCCGCGTTCGCGGATCGGTACCTGGGGAATGACCAGGCGTTCGCGCGGCGGGGTGTGGTCGATGTAGCATTTTGCGGCAACTGGCGCGCCGACGCGCTTGGAGATCAGCCCGCTGACTTCAAGCTCGCGGTCGAAACCGTCTTTGCGCACACGGATGCGATCACCGGAGACAACGGTTTGCGAAGCCTTCACCGGATCGCCGTTCAAGCGAACATGTCCGGCACGGCAAGCAGTGGTCGCGGACGAACGGGTCTTGTAGATGCGTACTGACCACAGCCACGCATCGAGACGTACTTTGCCGCTTCTTGGAATTTCGACCATGGGAAAATTCTAGATCAGCAGATGGCTAGTGCCGCTGAAGCTGCTAAACCGTAGCCTCGTCGCAAATCCCGATCAGGCGCTGCTGCAGCGCTTCGGGTGCTTGGTCTCCTGAATTGGCGAGCTCCTGGAGCACATCGACCAAGTCTTGCGGCAGGCCACCGCCCTGGACCGACTTCACAATGGACGAGAGGACACGAAGTTCGCTAGCGTCAATGGTGCCGTCCTGTACCGGTGCGCAGGCCTGGCGCACGATTTCCTTGGACGCTGCATCGGTCAGCTGGTTAGCCGCGTCGGCCGCGGTGTCTTCAACAAATGCGCATCCGGTGCTCAATAGAGCCATACACGAAATCGCAACGAGCGCTGTTGCTTTTCGAACTTTCTCAATCCCCATAACAATAAATCATAGCCATGGAGATTGAGTTTCTGCTGAATGCCAACCGAGTCGATCATCTGAAGATCGGATGGCATGATGCACAATGGATCGGTGACTAGCGAGCAGAAGAACACCGCAAATGACAGCGCAACGGGGCAGCAAATCATTGCCCAACTGGCCCGGGAACTCTCCGAGGAATCCGCGGTCGCCCCCTGGCAGGTCAAGGCAGCGATCGAGCTCCTGGACTCCGGATCCACCGTTCCCTTTATTGCCCGTTACCGCAAAGAGGTTACCGGCATGCTCAGCGACAGCCAGCTGCGCCTGCTCGAAGAACGGTTGCGCTACCTGCGTGAATTGGAAGACCGCCGCGCAGCTGTACTGGAAGCCATCGCCGAAGCCGGCAAGCTGACCGACCAGCTTGCCGAGTCGATTCGCGCCGCCAGCACCAAGGCGGAACTCGAAGACCTGTACCTGCCATTCAAATCCAAGCGCCGCACCAAGGCCCAGATTGCCCGCGAGGCTGGCCTGGAAGCCTTGGCCGATCTGCTGCTCGCGGACCCAATGACGGATCCGGTGCAGGCGGCTGCCGACTACCTGAACCCGGATGCAGGATTTGCCACCGACGCAGATGCGCTTTCCGGCGCGCGTTCCATCGTGACCGAGCGCGTATCCCAGGATGTCGTTCTCGCCGGTGAACTGCGCGAACGCCTGTGGAACACCGGCAAGATCGGTGCCAGCGTCGCCTCGGGCGCCACCGCAGAGGGCCAGGGAAAGTACTCCGATTATCTGGACTATGTGGCACCACTAGATCGCTTGCCATCGCACCGGGTCCTGGCACTGTTGCGCGGTGAACGCGAAGGCGTGCTGAATCTGCAGCTCGCTGAAGCTGATCCACGCGACGAACAGGCCTTGGACGAAGCGCGCAGCGCCTACGAGAACGCTATCGCCTCCTCCCTGGGGCTGAACGTTCCCACCGGTGCGCCTGCTGCCAAATGGATTGCGCAGACCGTGCGTTTGGCGTGGAAAGCCCGCCTGCTGACCCGCTTTGAATCCGACCTGCGCTCACGCCTGTTCGAAGCCGCTGAAGATGAATCGGTGAAGATTTTCGCGGCGAACCTGCGCGATGTGCTGCTGGCGGCGCCGGCCGGCAACAAGGCCGTGCTGGGCTTGGACCCGGGCCTGCGCACCGGTGTGAAGGTTGCAGTGGTGGACCTGACCGGCCAATCGGTGGAAACGGCAACGATCTATCCCCATGCGCCAGCCAATAAATGGAATGAATCCATCGCGGTACTGGCCAAGCTAGCCCAGAAGCACGGCACCACGCTGATTGCGGTAGGCAACGGCACAGCGGGGCGCGAAACAGACCGTCTGGCTGCCGAGGTCATCAAGGTGCTTGGCGGCGCGGGCGTCAGCAAGGTCATCGTCTCGGAAGCCGGCGCTTCGGTCTACTCGGCCTCCGAACTGGCCAGCCAGGAACTGCCGGATATGGATGTGTCGCTGCGCGGCGCGGTATCGATCGCCCGCCGCTTGCAGGACCCGCTGGCCGAGCTGGTGAAGATCGATCCGAAGTCCATCGGCGTGGGCCAATACCAGCATGATGTCACTGCCTCGAAGCTGGACCGCGCGCTGGATGCGGTGGTCGAGGACTGCGTGAATGCCGTAGGCGTCGACGTGAATACCGCATCCCCTGCCTTGCTGGCCCGGGTAGCCGGCGTGGGACCGCTGTTGAGCCGCAACATCGTGGATCACCGTAACGCCAACGGCCCTTTCGCCACCCGCAAGGATCTGCTGAAGGTACCGCGTCTGGGAGCCAAGGCCTTTGAACAGTGCGCGGGCTTCTTGCGCATTACCGGCGGCAAAGAGAAACTCGATGCTTCCTCGGTGCACCCCGAAGCTTATGTTCTGGCCAAGACCCTGCAGAGCAGCGCGGAGGCGCAGGGCCGCCGGCTTGAAGAGCTGAACCCGCAGGACTTCGCCACGGACCAGTTTGGCGAGCCAACCATTCGTGACGTGATTGCCGAGTTGCGCCGTCCTGCCCGCGACCCCCGTGGCGAATTCGTGACGGCCACGCTCAAGGAAGGCGTTGAGACCATCAAGGACGTCAAGCCGGGGATGATCATGGAAGGCACCGTCTCCAACGTTGCCGCCTTCGGTGCGTTCGTGGACCTGGGCGTCCACCACGACGGCCTGATCCACGTCTCGGCCATGAGCAGCAAGTTCATCTCGGATCCTCGCGAAGTGGTCAGTTCCGGCCAGATTGTCAAGGTCAAGGTGCTGGAAGTGGATACCGTGAGCAAGCGCATTTCGCTGACTCTGCGACTGGATGACGAACTGCCTGCTGCTGGCGCGGAGGCCAGGAACTCCGGACCAGGCGAACGCAAGGGACCGGGAGCTGGTCGTTCGGCGCGCTCGGGCCAGAACCGCACCGGGAAGAACCACACTGGGCAGAACCGCAAGGCCCAGCCCGCGCAAGGCAAGCCGGCTGCAACGGGCAACACCGCGATGGCCGAGGCGCTGCGTAGAGCAGGACTGGGCAAGTAGGTTAGCATCGTATCGGCATGCCTAAGTTAGGTTAGTATCGGCTACATTAACTCGATCCCAACTTGGGATGATTCCCTAATTCAGGTTTGACTAAGTGAGTCCGAACTTCGGTGACAAGGTGGCAAAACAGGTTTAGTCTGATGACATGGAACTTACAGGAAAACTGGCAGAAGCCTTCAGCACCCAGGTAACTCTCGAACTAACCGCAGCAACGGTTTACCGTCAGCTGGCAGTTGAAATGGACGTATTGAGCCTTCCCGGCATTGCTGGCTGGTTCCGCGCCCAGGCCGGCGAGGAAATCGTGCACGCGGAAAAGTTCATGACCCACATGACCGACCGCTCGGCCCACCCGAAGATTGGCGAGCAGCCTGCCCCGACTGTGAATGTGAACAGCGTTGCAGATGCCTTCGCAGCTTCCTTGGCCCACGAGCAGAAGGTCTCCGGAGCGATTCGCGAGCTGTACCGTTTGGCGCAGACCGAGGGCGACATCGACTCCCTGCCGCTGCTGCACTGGTTCATCGATGAGCAGGTTGAAGAGGAAGCCACCGTTGGTGAAATCCTGGATCGCGTCAGGATGATCGGCAACGATGGAAGCGGCCTGCTGCGACTGGATGCAGAGCTCGGCTCGCGTTCTTCCGCATCCTAAGAGGCGGCGAAGCACGCATCTTCTAAAAATGGAATAAACTTAGGGAAGCAACCGGTGGTTGCTTCCCTAAGTTTTTTCATTTGAGGTGGTTGTGAACCAGGTGGGCTATCCACATCAGTCGGCTCGGACGTCGTCCATTGCCAATACCCACCGGACGACTGCCTCGCTCAAGCTGCGCAAGGGCGCCGGCCGCCACTACGTAGTGCAGAGCCACTTGGAGCACGGCACAGAGCTGGTCCTGATTGAGGTCAATGGCTCGTGGGCGCATGTTCTCGTGCACCAGATCTACGGTTGGCTGCCGAATATCTATCTTGAAGCGATCCCGGCGGTCTTTGACGAGCCGGTAGTTGCCGAAGACGATGACGAGCTGGCCGAGCCAGTTCTTTCACGCTATTCATTGATCGAAGCCACCCATGCCACGACGGCAACGTTGAATCTGCGCAAGGGCAGCGGCACTGGGTATCCGGTGCTCAAGGTCATTGACCAGGGGTCCAAGGTCCGTTCGATGCTCCAGCAGGGATTGTGGTCCCAGGTGCAGTGCGGCAAATTGCTGGGCTGGGTTCCCAGCATGTACCTGCAGGAGATTCCCTCCCGTCCAGCCAAGGGCGGGCTGATCGCCGTCCCCAACCAGCGGGCACTGACCACCATCGGATTGAACGCGAGACGCGGTCCTGGCGACCATTACTCGCTAGTGCGGATTCTTCCGGCCGACACGGCCGTGGTCATCGTTGCGCGCCAGGGTGCGTGGCGGCAGATTGACCGTGACGGCGAAGAAATGTGGATCCCTGCCAGCCAGCTTCGTACGGTGTACTGACCAGATTCGATTCTGCTTCAGGCGATCTGCAGATCCGCAGATGAAACCAATCCGGATTCTGTAGCCACTACTGCCAGCTGCACACGATTGGTGACGCCCAGTTCCTCCATGATGCGCGCCAAGTGGAGCTTCACCGAGCCCTCGGAGATGTGAGCGATGCGGGCGATCTGAGAATTGGTGAGCCCGGCCGCTACCAGGCGCACCAAGCTGCGATCGCGTTCGCTGAGCTTGCGTACAACGGATTGCTGGTCTGAGCGGCGCACGATTTTCGCGGTCGATTCCCAACCGTCCGACGGCTGGGCAAAAAGTTGGTAGCCTGCAGCGAGCATGCGCAATGCGCTGGGCAGTTCCGAGCTGATGGAGCTTTTCGAGATCAGTCCCGAGCTGCCGGCATCGTAGGCCTTGGAGATATCGTCCCGCTGGTATCGGGCAGCCAACACCACGATCTTGGTATTCGGTGCACTCTCGGAGATTTCCCGAATCGAGCAATACAGATCCGTCCCATTCAGCGACGATTCCAGGATGACGAGGTCCGGCTTCAACTCGGTTGCAGCTTGAACGGCCTCGGACATGCAATCCGAAACATGCTCGATCACCATGTCGCTGGCCTCGGCTAAGACTCCAGCAATCCCGGCCCGTGAGAAATGGTCACTATCAGCCAGATGAATGCGGATGTGCGACATACAAGAATCCTCCATCACTACGAACTGGTGTTGTCCTGGCCAATCCTTCCTAACCCGTTCTGCGGTGGGGAAAGCTAGCAGGTGATTCACAGTCTATGGCTAACTAGTCAAATCCCTTGGCTTGACAGATAGCATTGCGAGGTTGTTGTCATATTGTTACATCACTGTTTGGGTAAATTTTCAGGTCAGTGGTTGTAAGTGCATTATTTTCTCCAATGGCAGGAAGTTAAATTACTGCCCAGTATTACCTGCTGGCCATCGATTCTGACCGTATGGCCAAGAAGTTTGACCTGAGTATGCAAAGAAATGGCTGAAAGAAACCTGTGAGTCTGGGGTGATCAACCGTAGGGTCAAATAGGGGCTTCTACGGGGTTCCTAGATCACAACCAGCTTATGGAGGATAGTGGTGCAAGCAAGTAATTTGACATCGAAGAGTGGGCGGATCCCGCGCACTGGCCGAAGGGTGCTCGCTGGCGCAGTTGTCGCCTCCCTTTTCGCGGCACCGACCGTCACGGCAGCCTATGCGGCCCCCGAAGATCTTTCGGATGCTACAGGTGAGGTAGTAACCTCAGCGCTTGGAGATCTTGGACTGGTGGAAGCCGGCGTCGTTAATTCTGCATATCCTTCTAACCAGGGCGAGTTCGAAGGAACTTTGAATGTCACGGCATTGAATGACGCCTTGTCTCTGGACTTGGGTACCATTACCATCCCGCTTCTAGACAACGGTAGTAACTCCGGGCTTATCGACTTGGGTGAGCTTGGCGCCCTGTCGTCATACGCCTTTGCAGAAAATGAAACCTCTGCCATTGCGTCGGCAGGCGTCGCTGGTAACACCGGTGCTCTTGAATTTGATGGCGATTTGAGCGCTAGCGGCAATGCAAATATCGATTTGATGAAACTGCTTGCACAGTTACAACTTGAAGATGCTGCCTCGGGACTCGTCAATGAATTCGGGGTTGAGGTCGGAGCGTTCCGTTCGGCTGCGGTTAATAAAGCCCCCGGCAGTTACCTACTGGGCGATGTTGAAGCAAATATTTCCAGCCCACTCGTTGGCGGATTGACCAATGCGACGGGCGATGCCCTGTCAGGTATCGGGACTTCAGTTGATGATCTGATCGGTGCAGATGGTGGACTTCAGGAACTGCTAGGTGGTTCTGTAGGTGCAGTGAACCTAGCCCTTGATGCTCTATACGTCCTTGGTCTTGACGCCTCAATTGCTGCTCCAACGGTGAACATTGACGGCATCGATGCTGCGATTGACCAGGTTGTGGACGAGGTTCTAACCGGAACGATTAGCGACGACAATGGTTTTGTAACGATAGATCTTGACGCCGGCACGGTTACGATCGATCTGGCCGCCATCGTCAAGGGGTCGCCGAACGCAGCTGATCTTAATGGACTAGATGCGAATACGAAATTGATTGACACGCAGACTCTCACTGCCATTACGACGGCAATTCAGTCTTCTGTGAATAACTTGTTCTTCAGCGAAGAGCCTGCAACTTTGGGATTGCTTCCAAAGTTGGAAGAAGCAATCAAGCAGGTAGAAGTTACGGTTTCTGCAGGTCTGACTCTAAATGCACTTTTGACACCGGCGAATCCTGACGGTGAAATCAGCGTGCTGATCAAGGGTACCTTGGGGCAGTTCATTGACGCAGATGCCCCGGATGACTTGATCGTGTCAACCGTGGGTGAACTCGGGCCAATTACCGCTGTGTTGGAAAACCTTGGAATTGACCTTACGGGCGCGATCTTGAACCCTATTGCTCAGGGAATTATCGATGTTGCATCGGGTGCAACGAGCACGCTTTACGAATCGGCGAAGACTCTAGTTTCCGAGAGCCTTACCGGTGTTGTAAACCCGGTAGTTGAAGAACTTGCCCCATTGATCAACGATGTTCTCGCAAGAGGACTTCAGGCGACGATCAACGCCCAGGAAACTGATGCTGCCGGTAACTTCTCTGTAAGTGCTCTAGCCATCGATGTACTGCCTGTGCTTGGTTCAGATGGAGTTGGTGTCGTTAGTTCGCCTGCCCTTGCTGATTTAGCGCTGGCGACCTCGACGGTACGAGTATCCGAGGCGTCGGTAATAATTGAAAAGCCTATCGACGGACAGGAATTCACCGAAGGTGATTCTGTTGTGATATCTGGTACCGCGGAGCCAGGCAAGACCATTACCGTGACTCTAGATGAGACCGGCGATACGGCTACCGCTGAAGTTGGCACAGATGGAACATGGACCACGACCTTTGAGGGGGTGGCTGTAGGTTCCCATACGGCCGTTGCGACCGACGGCGATGACGACGAAACTTCCACTGACGAAGTTTCATTTATCGTTTTTGATCCAAGCACCGCTGATAACACCGCAGATAATACTGAGGTGAACGAGGCTGATAACACCGCAGATAATACTGAGGTGAACGAGGCTGATAACACCGCAGATAATACTGAGGTGAACGAGGCTGATAACACCGCAGATAATACTGAGGTGAACGAGGCTGATAACACCGCAGATAATACTGAGGTGAACGAGGCTGATAACACCGCAGATAATACTGCAGACAACACGGAACACCCGGTCGTGACTGTGTTGCCGAATTCCGTTACTGAAGGCGACGAAGTCACCGTAATCGGCGACAAATTCACCCCGGACGGAAACGTTAAGGTAATTGTTCGAAATTCGAACGGCGACGAAACCCCTGTTCATGAGGGCGAAGTCATTGTTGATGAGGATGGTCGTTTCGAGTACAAATACGATACTGACGGTTTGCCAGAAGGCATTTACACGGTTGAAGTGCGGGATGAAGAAACCGGGAAGAATTTCACCGAGTACTTCCAGGTGAACCCAGACGACGCAGCCGAGAACGAAGTCCACATCGACATCACTCCTAACCGTTTGATCAAGGGTGAAACCGGAATCGTTACTGGTAAAGAGTTCACTGCGAATGGTGAAGTGAAGATCGAGCAAAGCCAATTAGGGACAACAAGCTCAGCCGCGGCGAAGATAGCAGCTGCTGCCCTTCCAGGCAGCGTGACTGCTGACGATTCGGGCGACATTAGCTTCGATGTAGATTCGACTGAACTGGAACTCGGAAGCTACCTGATCGTAGCAACGGATACCGAGAGCGACGCATACGGATTCACTACGTTCACTGTTGTTGCCGAAGAATCTGTAGAGGCGAACACCGCAGATAACACTGCGGATAACGCTGATGCGAACACCGATGCGAACACCGATGCGAACACTGCGGATAACGCTGATGCGAACACCGATGCGAACACTGCGGATAACGCTGATGCGAACACCGATGCGA
>RCUF01000061.1_pt1 | contig 78781 bp, 65 predicted proteins | sample 2166311 | NCBI WGS metagenome assembly RCUF01 (sample SAMN09932608, study PRJNA488358) | compost metagenome | feature: garden; material: soil; isolation source: compost soil in 4-hydroxybenzonitrile-enriched culture | place: Germany: Experimental Botanical Garden Goettingen | collected 2016-01-27 | reverse complement strand
TATGCTTTGTGAATGGGCTCAAGGCGTCGATCAGGCGCCTCATATTACATAAAACTTCACAAATATCCGAATTGTTCACTCCTCCGGACACTCCTTTGTTCATGAAGCATGAGAGGCTTCACTTTTTATTTTGAATGCGCTTACATAAAATACAGTTATACGGCGGCGGTGCTACAAACCTTGCTGTCGACAACGTATACAGAGGGGGAGTGACTCACATTGAATCAGCCTATGCCCAAAAATTCTGCAATGCCTGCAACGGATTCCCGCCTGAACGGTAAGAGGCTGGGAGCGGGTAGAAAACACGGTTTTTTCTATGAACTGTTCCGCAATCGGGTATTATTTCTGATGTTGTTGCCCACTTTAATTTTTTTCTTCATTAACTCCTACATTCCTATGGTGGGTATTTATTATGCATTTACCCAGTTCGACTTCAATACCAGCCTGTTTGATGCCAAGTTCGTCGGACTCCAAAATTTTCGCTTTCTATGGCAATCCGGCACGCTGACAAAACTGACATTGAATACGGTCGGATACAACGCAGCGTTTATTTTACTCGGTAACGTGTTAGCAATTGTTCTCGCTATTTTGCTGAATGAACTGCGAGGCCGCTACTTTAAAAAGATCGCTCAATCCGTGATGTTCCTGCCTTATTTTGTTTCTTTCGTTATTCTAAGTGTCATCGTGTATAACATATTTAATTATGATAATGGTTTTCTGAATACGCTGTTGCTGCAATTTGGTGGTGAACGCGTGGATGTATACAACAAACCGTGGGTATGGATTTTCCTGATTATCCTGTTCTATTTATGGAAAAATCTCGGCTACAGTATGGTGATCTATCTGGCAGCAATTACAGGGATCAGTGACGAATATTATGAGGCAGCTAAAATGGATGGAGCCAACATTTTTCAACGAATCTGGTACATTACCGTTCCGATGCTTAAATCGACATTCGTTGTGCTGCTGTTGTTTGCGCTTGGTAGTATTATGAAAGGACAATTTGATCTTTTCTATCAATTAATCGGCAACAATGGGGTGCTGTACAATACGACGGATATTTTGGACACTTATGTGTACCGTTCCTTGAAAGTGACTTTTGATGTGGGTATGGCTTCGGCAGCAGGCGTGTACCAATCCTTGTTCGGTTTTGTACTGATCATGACCGTGAACTACATCATCCGCAAGTTGAACGACGAATATGCCTTATTCTAGAAAGGAGGACCCAAACGGATGGCGATCAAAGAGGATGTATACACTCGAATTTTTAAAATTATCTCTTATGTGATTATCATTATTGCTTCCATTGCTTGTTTACTCCCGTTCCTACTTATTATTTCGGCTTCACTGACCAGTAATGAATCGATTATCAGGGATGGATATCACTTTATACCACAGCAATTCTCACTGGAAGGTTACCGGACGGTGTTCACCTTTCCTGAAGAGGTGTTAAGGGCGTACGGGGTGACGATTTTTACCACGGTTGTAGGCACGACGTTGGGCCTGTTCCTGATGACGATGGCAGGATATGTGCTGGCACGCAAAGATTTTAAATACCGCAATGCGTTTTCATTCTATATATACTTTACGACGCTGTTCGGAGGCGGGTTGGTACCTTGGTACATTATGCTGACGAAGTATTTAGGATTGCTTGATACGTATACAGTGCTTATTTTCCCGGGATTGATGACTCCGTTTCTGATCATTTTGATGAAAAACTTCATTCGTTCTTCCATGCCGGAAGAACTGTTCGAGTCCGCTAAAATTGACGGTGCGGGTGATTTTAAAATTTACTATCGAATTGTGCTGCCTTTATCTACACCGGGTATTGCCACTGTGGGGCTGTTTCTGGCCTTGGCTTACTGGAATGACTGGTTCTCATCCTCACTCTTTATTAACGATCCGCATAAATACCAGTTGCAATATTATCTGTATAATGTAATTAACTCCATGCAATTTATCGCTCAAATGGGTGCAGGTACTGGTGTATCTCTTTCCAATGATATGCCGACAGAATCGACCAAAATGGCAATGGCGATCGTGGTTACTGGACCCATTTTGCTGCTGTACCCGTTCATTCAGCGTTACTTTGTCAAGGGGCTGACCATTGGCGCGGTAAAAGGCTGAAGCGGCACTAAAAGGCTTAGATGGCATGACGTGCTGACGTTATGCCATCAAAACAGCACTTTTTGTAAGCGTTTTATTTAATCAGACTACCATTTCAAAGGGAGGATTCACATGACATTTACAAAGAAAAGAAAACAACGCATGTCCATCCTGATTGCAGTAATAGTCATCATGGCGCTATTAGCCGGATGTGGAGGCGGTAGCGGAAACAGTGCTCAAAAAGCAAATGGAGAGGATGATAAATCCCAGAAAGTACAACTGCAATTTTATATGCTGGGGGATGCTCCTAAGGATCTGTCTACCATTGAGGCAGAGATTAATAAATTGGCGGAAAAAGATCTGAATGCCACCGTCAAATTTAACTATACGACGTGGACAGACTGGGATCAAAAATATAAGCTGTTATTGTCTTCGGGTCAGCCTATCGACCTGATATTCACTGCAGATTGGACGCAGTATCAGGCCTATGCCAAGAAGGGCGCATTCCTGCCGCTAGACGATCTGCTGCCTAAGGCTGCACCTGCCTTGCAAAAATTTGTACCTCAGGACATGTGGGATGGAGTTAAAATCGGAGGCAAAATTTATACCGTGCCTGGCACGTATAAAGAGTATGTCACTAACGGTTTTGTATGGCGTGAGGATTTACGAGAGAAGTACAATTTGCCTAAACCGACAGATATCAAAAGTTACGAGGCTTATATGGATGGGATACGTCAGCATGAGCCAAATATGAAAACCGTATCTCTGAACAGCGATATCAAGGGAAATCTGCATGACCGATATACCGAATTAGTAACGAAGAGTGTAGGTGCCTTGCCTTATGGCATTGGTATTAAATATGAAAAACCAACAGAGGTTTATAAATATTGGGGCTCGGATGAACAAAAGGAAGAGCTGAACACTTACAAACGCTGGGCCGATAAAGGATTCATTCCCAAAAATGTATTAAACGTAAAAGATACGCTTCAGGATCAAGTGACTTCTGGTAAAGCAGCGAGTATTTTCGGTGATAATCCAACTCGGTTTAATGATATGGTCATTAAGCTCAAAGCATCTCACCCGGACTGGAAGCTCGAGTATTACCCATTCCCTTTGACGACAGGTTATGCAACTCCAGTGCATCCGATTCACAACGGCTTTGCAATTCCAAAAAGCAGCCCAAATCCGGCGCGCGCATTAGCTTTTTATGAAAAGCTTGTGACGGACAAACGCTATAACTTGCTCACGCAATATGGTATTGAAGGCAAAAACTACGAAGTCAAAGATGGTTACTACCATATGATAGGTAGCGGCAGTTCTAATGGATTTTCACGCGAAGGTATGAACAGTTGGGCTTGGCGTAACCCGGAATATATGCTGTTTGATTCAGGCTTTGACCGTGTGAAGAAGATTTTTGCTGAGCTGGATAAAATCCAGAAGCCTGACCTGTTTACCGGCTTTGCAGAGGACTACACAACCTACCAAGCAGAAAAAGCAGCTCTAGAACAGGTTGAGAAGCAATATCTGTATCCGCTCCAAGCTGGACTGATCGACAATGTAGATCAAGGCTTGCAGACCTTCTTGCAAAAGGCAAACCAAGCTGGTTTGGAGAAAATTCAAACCGAATATACAAAACAATGGGAAGCCTATGTAAAGGAGAAGGGGATTAAATAAAACATAAAGAATTGTGATAAAGAAGAAAAGCAAGTCTCCAGAAAGTTGGAGGCTTGCTTTTTTGATGTCAGTTTACTTATTGCGCATTTGCTTTAGAACGGCGAAAATCTGTCGGTGTTACGCCCAAGCTACGTTTGAACATGCGATGGAAATAAGAGCTGCTCGCAAATCCGGTTTGTTCTGCTACGTCAGCCACGGACCAGTCGGTCTGTTCCAGTAGTTCACAGGCCTTGCGAATACGGAGTTGTTGGATGACGTCCACGATGGTGGACATGGTCTGCTGCTTATATAGCCTGCTGACGTAGATCGGCGACATATCCAGCTCTTCCGCAATCTGATTGAGACAAAAATTGGGATCGGTATAGGCTTGCTCCATTCGTTCATTAATTTGCCGCACCAATCGTTCCTGCTTCGTGTTTCGTTTTTCCGATAGACTGGAGCGAATATGATCAAAGACCAATTGATAATGATCAATAAGATTCTCAGCGGTCTCTAACCGATCTGCGGATGGTAATTCAGGTTTAGTTTCTATAGCAAATCCATTGAGCTCACTAATATGCCGAACAGCATTATTCACACTCATGATGAGCCGGGATATTGCCACTTGAACAGAGGAAAACGGATATTTTTCCATATGCATCAATAATTCTTTGAACATACTGTGTGCATCCTCCGTATGACCAGACAGTAGCGTATCCAGCATTTTTTTCTCTTTATCGGCTGGATATACGTAAGTATTTTGGATATCCTCGTCTGTAGTGTTTTGCGCATTAATAATGCATCTGTGCCCCTGAAAAAATCGGTGCATAGATGCGTCTTGTACCTGGCGGTACAGCAGATGAAGCCGTTCTGGTTGGCTCGTGATGGCACTGTAAGTCAGTGAAACGCTCAGCTTCAAATATTCAAAGCAAGCTTCACGTATTTGGCGTAATAAGGTTTCTAGCAGTACAGTGTCTGTATGTTCTGCGGGATCGAGAATGTTAAGCATCAGCAGTACACTGTCCTCATCCATATCAACGGTCTCCACTTTGTACGTCTGTCCGCATATTTCAGAAGCAATGTTCATAATTGCAAACTTGTAGGGTAGCAGATCAGGTCCACGTTCGCTTTGCCATCGGGTATATTCATCTATGCGCAGCAGCACAAGGCGGGAGTCTTTGTCGAACTGGAACGTAATCCCAAGCTCGCGCAATCGTTCCGGTTCTTCACCGGCAGGAAGATTTCGGATTCCTCGAATCACATTCCGTAAAATGTTTTGCCGGATCGTGTACATACTGTTTCGTTTTTCCGATTCCAGTGAATTCATATGCACAACAATTTGGCCAATAGGCGTATACAGCATTTTAGACAGCAGCCACGAAGCCACGAATCCTGCCAATGCAATGATGGCGGCTATCAGTAACATTGCATTACGAATAACACTTGCCATTTTGATAACGCTTTCATACGGTGTGACACTAATATACTGCCAACCTAGTCCGTCCGGGGAGGTGTAGGAAATGAGTGATCTTTTTCCATGAAAGTCTTCTACAAAATAGCCTGTTTCTTGTTTTTTGACTCTCGTGTGCAACCATAGCTGCTCTTTTTCGTTCAAAGTTTCGTCTGTCAATGTTGTACCAGACAACAGTCTGCCCTGATCGTCTAAAATATAAGCGGTCCCGCCTGAGATTGGATTCGCCGCCATTTCCTTGTTCATCCAGGCCGCCGACACATTCACAATCACAGCCGAATTTATCGCTTCGTTCGTGTTAATTGCGTCATAACATAAATACGTATAAGCTGCGATATCTGGGCTTGCTTGCTCTACTCCAGCTCCGGAGTCTGAGGCCGACAGCAGCGGATATGTGCGTGGAATAGGTGTAAAGGGTTTATAGTCCTGATAATGATCCAGCACGCGAATGATATCTGTATCAGCAAGTTCATGTTTGCTGAATAACCCGTTTTGACCTTGTGAGGACGCAATGTAAAAGGTGCCGCTTTTAGGGTTAAACACGTAGATGGATTCGATATACGGCATGGAGTTAAGATAATTGTTCAATTCGGTCATGGCAGCGGTTACATCATATACATTAGGTTTTGGATAATACAACAACTTGGACAGGGTACTGCTGCGATACATTTGGAATGCCAAAGATTGAGCAATAGATGTCATGTTAATAACTTCTTTGCTTCTCAACGTCAAGCTGTTGTGATTGGCCTCGAATGCCTGCTCCTTTTCCACGCGAATATAGTAAAAATAATACACAGTGGTGGATACCAGCAACGTTAGCGTAATACATAACGTAATGCTGACCAGCAATTTGCTGTGAAGCTTGTGATGCTTTTTGAAATTGCTCATATGAACAGGCCTCCTGTCTGTGTGCACGTAGCTGTAAAGTACACCCTATTTATGTATTCATTATACGTGTGATCTTGTGAACAGGACAGTGAACAAACCGATTCTTTGTGAAAAATAATGATTTTTTCGTAAAAAGGCCAGGAACACTTATACGCATTGGATTGCGTCGGTTCCCGGCCGGGTTTGTGTATTCAAATAAAAGAAGGAAAGATGACGGTACTGCAATTAGTCAGGAAATTGAACGTTACCTTTAACGATATAGGCTCCGCCTGTACCATTTTCCGCTAGAGCTGGGATTGTATCGTTTAGCACGACACCGCGAATGTCCGTAATCCGTATTTTCAGAGGTTGTTTTCCTAAGTTAGTACCTAGAAAGTGGTTGTAATCCTGTTTTTCGAGATTGAGCCATTGTCCGTTTTGTTGGACTTCCATCTTCAAGACCGGATATTTATGATTGCGTACTTGAATGGCTGCCCACCATTGGCTGCTGCCTTCTTTAATGCGGTAGGAGACATTGCCGTTAACCGGAGCTTTGACAACTTTCCACGAAATATTAATTTTTCCGTCTATTTGATTGCCAATCAGGTTGAACGCGTTTGGGGACAGATCGAGTGCGCCACTTGGACCTTCAGGGTAAAGATCAGTTACATATACGGTTGTTTTCCCTTTGGGACCTTGAACTTCCAAATAGGCTCCAGCTAATGCAGCTTTGATTCCGTTATAATTCAGTTGTGTGCGATTAAGCGCTGTAATTTTGGCATCCGAAGGGATGGGATCAAGCAGTAATGCCCCTCCAGAGTAACCTGATCCTGTATATGTGGCGTACCCCGTGTATGTATCATTCCAAGCAGCAGAAGCGGGAAGGGCGAATAATACAAGACTTAGCAACGATGTTAGACCGATGGTTTTGAACTTTCGGAACGTCGATATTTTTTGCATAACATTTCCTCCTTATTCATTTAATAGATTCATATAGTAAATATAAACACTATATTACCTAATATTTCACATTGTACAATAGGACTTTGAGGCAAAAAGAAAATATTGAAGATGTTTGTCAACATACTCATAGGCCATATGGCGTGTTTTTTAAGAAATGGTTGTACAGATAAAGAACAAGGGGAGGATTAAGTAATGAGGACGAAACTAGGACTTTTGGATGAAGTCTTTTAAATAGAATAAGCGAACTATTGTTCTCCTTTTGTTTGTCGTATACAATCGAATCATGCTGATTCAAATGGAGTGATGTTGAACTCTGTTGTATGCTACAACGAAAGGATGTTTTGCACCATGATGGGAAGAGCCCATTTGATTATTGGAACCGGGGTCTCCCTGTCGGTATTAGCTTTAAGTGGATACGAAGTGACCCTGGCTGCCGTGGCAGCTGCTGTGGTCGGTTCACTGTTGCCGGATATTGATGAGCCTAACTCCATGCTCGTGAGCCGTGCGCTGCCAACCAAAATGCTTAGGCTTATACAGCTTCTAATGATTGGGGCTGCTGGTTGGGTATTTTTCACCCGTTTGGCTCCACCGCCATGGAATCTTGTTTTGGCTTTGCTGATGATCAGTGCTTCTTTTATGCCTTCACGATCCATGCGCAAGGTTATTATCTTTCTAATTGGTATCGGCCTAGCCTGGTATGGAGAATCATATGCACCGTGGAATTATATCGCCGGGTGTCTGCTGATCATTTGTACGTTAGTCCCACACCGGGGGTTGACACATACGGTATACGGGACAGTCGCATGGACTGCGCTGCTTTATGGTACGACACGTTTGCACGGTGACAGCATATGGCTGGCTGGAGGTCTAGCGTACTTGCTGCATTTACTGGCAGATTCCTTGACGAATAATGGAATCAAACCTTTGCCGCCGTTCAAATGGAAGCTGCGATTTAAATTGATGAGTACCGGAACCCGGAAGGGAGCTAAGATAGAAAACGTCTGTATTGCTTTAACTACTGTACTTGTAGTGATTGCTTTGCTTCGTTATAAGCATTTGATTTGATATATTCTATCTTTTGTTTCTATTAAATTAAAAAAACAGTCAAAGCACGTTGTACGTGTCTTGACTGTTTTTTTATAGATTGCGATTCTCTGTTACAACTTAGGCTCGTTCAATAATGGTATTCAGCGTTGTACGATCCAGATTTTGAACTAGCTTGATGATCAGCTCTTTGGCTGCATCATAATCATCAGTGTGAATAATGGACGAGGAAGTATGGATGTATCGTCCACAGATGCCTATGACAGTGGATGGCACGCCAATTCCGCTCAAGTGCACTTGGCCCGCATCTGTTCCCCCTGTGGAGATGAAATATTGATACTTGATTTTGTGGGTTTCCGCCATGTCTTGTACGTACTCCACAATCCCGCGATGTGTAATCATACCCGGATCAAATACCCGCAGCAGTGCGCCTTTACCGAGGTGCCCGTAAGCATTCGGGTCGCCGCCCATATCGTTGGCTGCACTGCAATCCAGTGCAAAGAATATATCCGGCTGAATCAGATTGGCCGCTGTGCGTGCACCACGCAGTCCCACTTCTTCTTGAACAGTTGCCCCTGCATACAATGTATTGGGAAGCTTGTCTTTTTCTTTATGTAATGCTTCAAGCAGTTCAATAGCCAAGCCTACACCGTAGCGGTTATCCCATGCTTTAGCCATGATTTTTTTAGGATTTGCCAGTGGAGTGAAATCACAGATCGGCGCAATGGCCGTTCCTGGTACGATTCCCAGGTCCTGCGCCTCTTGTCTGCTGTCTACGCCGATATCCAGATACATATGCTTGATGTCCATAGGTTTGCTGCGTTGCGATTCATCCAGCAAATGAGGCGAGACAGAGCCAACTACACCGATAACTGGGCCTTTTGGAGTCAATACTTGAAGACGTTGTGACATAATGGCTTGGCTCCACCAGCCTCCAACCGGCTGAAAACGAATCATTCCAGTTTCCGTAATACCATTCACGATAAAACCGACTTCATCCAGATGGCCTGCCACCATCACACGTGGTCCACTCTCTTGACCGCGTAGCACCCCAAAAAGACTGCCCAGTCGATCTTGCACGATTTCATCGGTATAGCCGGATATCCGTTCCTTAACCCATGCCCGCAACTCACGCTCATGTCCAGGAATGGAAGGAAACTCCGTTAAGGTTTTAAACAATTCCAATGTTTTTGATTCCATGATGTATACCTCACTCCTTATTAATTAACCAGTGGTCGTCATGTATTCAGTATGAATGGATTTGTATCGAATGTCCACGATATCATTTTCCTGACATAACATTTCTCCAAAAAGCTCATAATGAAAAAGAGCCAAGCAATTCGAACCGCCAAGCGCGAAAACTTACAGATAAGGGGTGGTGAATGATGCCAGCTAAATCCGGGCAGCGCGGTTTTCGTACCAATACGTCGCCGCTGTCCATAAATGAGAAGGACTATCAGAATATTTCACAAAAGCATGAACCCTCGAGAAAAGTATTTGCCAATTGTGTGCGCGCTTTTCTGGTTGGAGGCGGGATATGTGTGATTGGACAGGCGATTCAAGAGGCCTTTATGGCAGGAATGCACATATCAGCCAAGGAGGCCGCCCCGCCGACCTCATCGATGATGATCTTGCTGGCGGTCATATTAACCTGTATCGGGGTTTACGATAAGGTTGCTCAATGGGCAGGAGCAGGAACCGCTGTGCCCATTACAGGCTTTGCTAACTCGATGTGTTCGGCTGCATTGGAATATCGTTCTGAGGGACTGGTGCTCGGAGTAGGCGCTAATATGTTCAAACTTGCAGGCTCGGTTGTCGTATTCGGGGTGGTGGCTGCATTTATCGTAGGCGTTATATATGCCATCCTTGGTGTGGGAGGCAATCACTTATGAGAAGACAGGGCGGACAAACCTGGAAGTTTGAATCGAGACCGCGCATTATTGGAAGTGCCACTGTTGTGGGCCCGGATGAAGGAGAAGGGCCGTTGTCCACAGATTTTGATTATATTTATGACAATATAGAAATCAACGAGAAAACGTGGGAAAAAGCAGAACGTAGATTGATTGAGCATTCTACAGAGCTGGCGCTAATTAATGCCAATTTGAACAAAGAAGAAGTGCAGTTTTTTATTAGTGGTGATCTGATGAATCAGATTATCAGTAGCTCCTTTTCGGCTAGCAAGCTGGCTATTCCCTATTTGGGTGTTTTTGGAGCCTGTTCAACATCAATGGAAAGCTTAGCCTTAGCCGCACTTATTGTGGACTCAGAGGCCGGTGACTACGTGATGGCGGGTACGACCAGCCATAACTGTACTGTAGAAAAACAATTCCGCTATCCAAATGAATACGGATCACAGAAGCCCCCTACAGCTCAGTATACTGTTACCGGTTCCGGCGCCGCAATTGTAGGACATGCCAAGTCAGGGACGGTGGTGGATTGTGCTACCATTGGACGTGTAATGGACATGGGCATTAAAGACCCTTTTAATATGGGTGGAGCCATGGCTCCCGCGGCTGCGGATACGCTGTTGTCTCATTTTCGAGACACTGGCCGTGACCCTGGTTACTATGATCTCATTGTAACGGGCGATTTAGCCTCAGTGGGGCTACCGATTGCCAAGGAGTTGCTCAAAAAAGATGGGTTCGATATGAATCAGACGGAATTTAATGATTGCGGTTTGCTGATTTACGACATCAATAAGCAAAAGAAAGTCATTGCAGGAGGCAGTGGTTGTGGCTGCTCGGCTGTTGTAACCTACGGGCATTTGTTGAAGCGGATCGAAAAAGGAGAGCTGCAAAAGGTACTGGTCGTGGCGACCGGAGCGTTATTATCTCCTTTGACTACACAGCAGGGTGAAAGCATTCCATGTGTTGCACATGCTGTAGCTTTTGAAGCGGGAGGAACAGTATGATATTTCTATGGGCTTTTTTAGTGGGTGGTGCCATTTGTGTCGTGGGTCAGTTGATGATGGATGTGTTCAAAATGACGCCGGCACATACGATGAGTACGTTGGTGGTTGCAGGTGCAATTGCTGATGGTGTTGGGATATACGATCCGCTTATTAAATTTGCAGGGGCGGGTGCAACCATTCCAATTACCAGTTTTGGTAACTCACTTGTACACGGCGCATTAACCGAATTGGAGAAGGACGGATGGCTGGGTGTCATTACAGGGATCTTTAGTCTGACAAGTGCAGGAATTTCCTCTGCGATTATTTTCTCTTTTCTGGCATGCTTGTTTGTTCGTCCAAAAGGAAGCATATAAAAGACGCGTACTTTAGAGTTGACATAAAAAATAAATGATTATATACATGTGCCCTTCGGATCTAATGACCGAAGGGTTTTTAATTGTTCTGTACATGAAAGATCGAAAGAAGGATAGAGTTTGAATCATACGGGCAGGGGGTTAAGTGTACTCTATGCCCACCTTCATGTACAATAATAGGAAACATGTTGCTATCTAGGAGGTTTACAGAGCTATGCCCGTACGTCAAGAATCTGTGCAGATTGTATCTGCAATCCGTTCTAATCTGGAATCATGTATATTAGGTAAATCCTTTGAAATAAAATTACTGCTTACGGCTATGCTGGCGGGTGGACACATTCTGATCGAGGACGTTCCGGGTACGGGAAAAACGCAAATGATCAAGGCTCTTGCCAAATCCATGCGCGGTGATTACCGCCGTGTTCAATGTAATCCTGATATTCTCCCGAGTGATATTACAGGGGTATCCATATTTCATCCACGGGACGAGCGTTTTTATTTCCGTCCGGGTCCTGTGATGACTAATATTTTGCTGGCGGACGAAATTAACCGAGCGACGACAAAAACCCAGTCGGCTCTGCTGGAAGTTATGGAGGAACGCAGTGTGACAGTGGATGGGGACACTCATATGTTGCCTCATCCTTTTATGCTGTGTGCGACACAAAATCCGATTGATTTTGAAGGCACTTATATGCTGCCGGAAGCACAGTTAGATCGTTTTATGCTCAAAATCAGCTTGGGTTATCCTGACATGGAGACGGAGCGAAACATGCTGCTTCATCATCAGGCAGGCCAGCCAGCAGACCGTCTGGAGGCTGTAGCTCATATGGAGCAGATTGCTGACATCCAGCAGGAAATTAGAGGGATTTATATGGACGAAGCAGTAACGTCCTATTTACTTGATATCGTTCGTGCGACAAGAGAACATCCATCCGTGCTGCTGGGAGCTAGCCCCCGGGCGGCGCTTGCTTTTGTAATGGCTGCGAAGGCATACGCTTTTCTGGACAACCGTGACTATGTGCTGCCTGATGATGTGAAGGCGCTGGCACCTTATGTGCTAACGCATCGTTTGTTGCTGCGTCCCGAGGCGCGTCTGGACAGTTCCAGTGCCCAGTCCGTGCTCCAGGCTGTCCTTCGGCAGGTTCATGTACCCGTACGAATGGAGCGTCCTTAGGGAATGAATATGGTCAAAAGGAAGCGCAGGCTTCCACGGCTGTCAGGCCGCATCTGGCTTCTGGTGGTCATATGGGTGGTGTGCCTGCTATATTTGTTGTTTCAGGGCGGCAAGACGTCGGTCATGCTGTTGTCTATGGTTACGCTGTTAATCGTTTATTTATGGATCGTTGGTCTGAGCGGAGTTCGCCGTGTGCAAGGCTCCCGGCAGCTTTCGCAAGGCTCGCAGTTTGGAGAACTGCTGCATGCGGGAGATCAGGTGCATGTAAAGCTGAGCCTCAGTATACCTGGTTTTCTTCCGTTACCCTATGTCATTGTCCGTGAGGTCCTCAAGCGACATACAGGTGAATCCTGGTCGTTTGAGGACAGTGTCATTCCCAGTCTAAAAGGGGGCGGTCAGCTTACATTTCAGACTCCTGCTTTAGAGCGAGGAAGCTATCACTTTGAGGATACGGAATGTGTGAGTGAGGACATCTTCGGTCTGTTGGAGCACAAAGGCAGCTTGAACGCACGCGGTGAATTTCGGGTGCTGCCCCGAACGGTATTCATTCCATATTGGCAGATGAATGACCGTCGCTCAAGGATGTCTGGACCGCAGACCGTTCAAACTCGAACGCGGCGTGAAACGACACAAATTAACGGTGTACGGGATTATGTATATGGAGATCGGTTTTCGCGCATCCACTGGAATGCGACGGCGCGTACAGGTAGCTGGAAATCCAAGGAATTTGAGCATGAGACCGTTCCTAAAACGATGCTTGTGCTGGACGTACACATGAAGCATTATGTAAACGCCGAACAGTTTGAGCTAGCTGTATCCTCTACCGCTTCATTGCTGGAATATGGTGGACGGGAGCGAATGGGGGTTGGATTGTGCACAGCTGGAGAGAAAGGTACCGTCTTTCAGCCAAGTGAGCAGACAATGGAACGACAACGAATGATGCATCACTTGGTAGACATACACACAACTTCACAAGGTAGCTTGAAATCCGCTGTAGAAAGCAGTGTACGCCAGTTTCCGCAAGGCTGTTATTTTATACTGATTAGTCCGCTGAAGGATTATCAGGCGATGGAGCTTCTTCGCTGGGCCGATACCCGGGGGATGACTCCGTGCCACGTCTATATCGGAGAAGGTTCTGCTGAGGGAGAAGCTGAAGAATGGATGAGCATGCTTCGTGCAAGAGGAATCAAGGGCTACGATGTTGAGAGCCTTGAGGAGCTCCCGGCTGTAATGGGGGGAGGAACACTATGAAGAGCTGGTTACAATCGTTAAAGGGTTCCTGGGCCCCCGCTTTTACATTTTTATGGATTATTATTATTGCCATGCAATGGGTTTCTTTTGCTTCCGAATTATGGCTGGAAGAGACAAGAGCACTTGTACTGATGACCATTACGATGCTGGCTCTGGTGAAGATTGTACTACCATTTCGTCCTTGGATTGAATTTATTGTTAAGGCGGCGGCGCTGTTTTTTATTTTGTATCGGACATTGGTGTCTTACTCCATCATTATCCCCTTCGGAGGGGTAGCCAATCGCCTGGACCAATTTATATCCAATATGTCTCCTTATATTTGGTTTTCCCTCATCGCTTGGCTAGTTATTGAAATGGTGCCGCTCATCGTTACAACGAAGCAACGGATTCTTGTTTTTGTGGGTATTAATATTGCCGCGCTGGCAGTGCTTGATTCCTTCACGCCAACTGTGCTGTGGGAGGAGGTTGCTTGGATCGTCTTTGCTGGTATGGGTTGGCTGGTGACACAGCATCTGCAGTATTTTCGGCAGCATTATCCTCAAGGATGGAAGCATATTCGGCGCTATCCATATAAAATAGCAGCCAATATTGCGGTCATTTTTGCGCTCATTATTATGGCTGGTGTTAATATGCCTGAGGTACAGCCAGCTTTGACTGATCCCTATACAGCGTGGACCCAGAGAGATAGCTCAACCACCGCTGGGATCAGCAATGGATCTGGGGCACTGAATCAGCGGATGAACACCGCATCGGGTTATAGTCGCCAGGATAATCGGTTGGGTGGAGGTTTTAATTTTGATTATTCTCCTGTCATGACCATCACGACCACTCAGCGAAGCTATTGGCGGGGGGAAACGAAACGAACCTATTCCGGTACAGGCTGGAGTGACGGGGGCAACGATGATCAAACGCTAAATGATGTGCCGATGACCGCAGAGCTTGAAAACACACAAGAAACGCGGCATTCGACTGAGCAGGTCGTTCAGACCATTACGATGCAAAACGACCAGAGCTATCCTGTTTTGTTTGGCGCCTATTCGGTGCAGCGTGTTCAATCAGTGGACAGAGATTCACGGGCAGATGGGTTACGTTGGAACCCGGAACAGGCGGAACTGCTTTGGAATCCATCCTCCCGAAGAACTGCTTATCCTAAAACGTATACTCTGGTATCGCATGTCCCTGTGATCCCTGAGAAAGAGCTACGCACAAAAACTTTTAATGAGTTGTACGGAAAAAATAAACAGGAAGCCTATCTACAAATTCCAGATGAGTTGCCACAGCGGGTTCGTGATTTGGCTCAGAACGTAACGTCAACGGCGAAAACGCCGTATGAAAAAGTCGGATTACTACAGCAGTATTTGCAGCAAAATTATGCATATACGAACAATCCGGACCTCTCACGGAAAAGAAGCAGAGATTTTGTGGATGCCTTTCTGTTTGAGATTCGGGAGGGCTATTGCGATTATTATTCCACCTCATTAGTCATGATGGCTCGCTCTGTTGGGGTTCCAGCCCGCTGGGTTAAAGGGTATGCACCTGGTCAGCAGACGTTTTCAGATGATGCAGCAACGGGCGAAAGTGACGAAAATATGTCCTCTTACTCCGTGACAAATGCGGATGCTCATTCCTGGGCGGAAGTATATTTAGGTGAATACGGTTGGGTTCCTGTAGAAGCTACGCCTGGCTTTGATATGCCACTGCTTACGGAACAGGAGGATTCAAAGACTCCAGAAGCCCCTGAGGTTAAAGATCAGCCTGAACCAGAACAGCCTGAGCAGACCCCGCAGACTAATCCGGAGGAAGGTTCAAAGATTCATCCTGTAATCATAGGTTCTGCTGCTGCAATTCTGCTGCTGTGGGCTGCTTATATCGTCTGGCGTAATCGCGCAGACATTCACTTTTACCTGCTTCGTTTACGCAGAGGTAAGCCGCTGACCCCGGATGAAAAGGTGGTCGTCGAAACTGAGCACTGGTTAAGGTACATGCGAAGAAGGGGATTTGTCCGCGCCAGTCACGAGACGCTGAGGGAATCAGTTGATAGATGGTCGCTAGAAGTACCGGAACACGCTTCAATTTTACATCAGCTGCTTGGCCGATTTGAACAAGCGCGTTATAGCCCCTCATCCGTAACCGCAGAAGATTGGCATATGGTTCGCCAGCAGGCATCTCTGTTACACAAAGAAGGATGGATAAAACGATGGGCTGGACAAAAAGCTGCGACGGATCATAAGGATCAAGACTAGTCTATTTTTTATTAGGTCCAAACGCCGTCTAATTTAATCTTAAGCTATATATTTAGTGAAAAAGCTGTCCGTTTGTTGCGGATAGCTTTTTACTAAGCCATAGTAATATGGTATAGTTTGTCGTATGAAACTGAGGTGACCGACGTTGTTTGAAATGCTGATGCCCAAATTACGGGTGAATACCGTCTTTGATATTGATCTTGAAGGCTTGTATGCTCAAGGATATCGCGGCATTATTACGGATCTAGATAACACGCTGGTTGGTGCAAAAGCGCCGAATGCGACTCCCGAGCTGGTGGCCTGGTTTGAGAAGGTCAAACAGGCGGGTTTTAAGCTTGTCATCGTGTCTAACAACAATATGGACCGTGTATCCGTGTTTGCTACGCCTTTGGACATTGAATTTATACATGCCGCACGGAAGCCCTCCAACTCGTCTTTTCGTAGAGCCATCCGTATGATGGGGCTGACTCCGGAAGAGACTATTATGGTCGGGGACCAAATGTTGACGGACGTATTGGGAGGCAACCGACTGGGATTGCATACGGTGTTGGTGCTACCGATATCCATTCATGATGAAGGAGTCATGACCCGATTTAATCGGCGGTTGGAGCGAATCGCGCTCACAAGGTTACGTAAGAAAGGCTTATGGCTTGAGGAGGAAAAGAAGAATGACTGAAAGACCTGACGGCGGCACTGCCGTCAAATGTAGTGGTTGCGGTATCACCGTGCAGACCACTAGCCCGGAGCTTCCGGGATATATTCCTGAAAAATTGCTTACTCGCGAACCTGTCATCTGTCAGCGTTGCTTTCGGATCAAAAACTATAATGAGACGTCTTCAGTTACGGTGGATCAAGATGAGTTCTTGAAGCTGCTCAGCCAGATTGGCGACAAGGATGCGCTCGTCATCCACATTGTAGATATTTTTGATTTTGAAGGTAGCTTGATTTCCGGTTTGCAGCGCTTTGTAGGCTCCAATCCAGTTATACTGGCTGTGAACAAGACCGATTTGCTGCCTAAGGTAACGAATTGGAACAAGGTACGTAACTGGGTACAAAAGCAAGCGAAGGAGCAAGGACTTCGCACAGAAGAAATTGTACTGTGCTCAGCTAAAAAAAATCAGGGCTTTGACCGTCTGTTGGATGTGGTATCTGAGCTCCGTGGTAACCGCGATGTATATGTAGTGGGAGCGACAAATGTGGGTAAATCCACACTTATTAATCGCTTGATTCGTGATTATAGCGATATGGAGCAGGAACTCACAACGTCCCGTTACCCGGGAACTACACTCGATATGGTGAATATTCCGCTCGACGACGGCAAGCATATCATTGATACTCCGGGTATTGTATACCCTTGGCGATTCAGTGAAATCGTCTCCCGTCAGGACTTGAGCGCTATTATGCCGGACAAGCCGCTGAAGCCTGCTGCATATCAGCTTGATGCTGGACAAACATTGTTTTTCGGCGGTATGGCCCGATTTGATTTTGTGGAGGGTCAGCACCAATCATTTACCTGCTACATTAACGGTGGTCTTAAGATACATCGCACGAAGCTGGAGCGAGCTGATCAGTTGTTCGCTGATCATGCCGGGGAATTGTTATCTCCGCCAACACGCGATCAGTTGGCAGAGATGCCGGAATGGACAAGACATGAGTTCCGCGTTCCACGCAAATCTCCATCGGACATCTACATTTCCGGTTTGGGATGGATCAGGGTAAATAGCGAGAACGGAGCTCTGATTGCGGTTCATGCTCCTCGGGGAGTCCGTGTGCTTTTGCGGCCTGCGTTGATATAACGTTGCTGTAACCATGTTATAGGGCGGCAAGGAACAGGTACTGGTTCCTGCCGCCATTTATTTGTGCGGCTTAATACTTTGCAATATGGGGGAGAGCAACGATGAACAGCGGGGAGTCTGAAGCGACCGAACAAGGTCTTGTACTATTGGGCGTATTGGGTGATCCGATCAAGCACTCCAAATCGCCTCTTATGCATAAAATAGCTTTACAGGCAGCGGGGATTGAAGGAGATTTTGTACCTCTTCATGTCAAACCGGATCAGCTGGAAGATGCCATGAAGGGGATTCGTGCTTTGCATTTCCGCGGAGTCAATGTGACGATTCCCCATAAAGTTGAGGTTATGAAATATCTGGATGAGATTGATGAAGGGGCCAGACTCATTGGCGCTGTCAATACGATAGTGAATGACAATGGACGTCTTAAGGGCTATAACACGGACGGAATTGGCTACGTACGTTCCCTCAAAGAAGAGACTTCTGTCGAGTTGAAGGGCGCAAGAATTGCTGTTCTTGGAGCCGGAGGGGCTGCTCGTGGCGTGATTCATGCTCTGTTGGAGGAGCAACCGGAATCGGTTATTATTTTGAACCGAACACGTGACAAAGCTGAGCAACTGGCATTAGAGTGGACGACGGAAGCAATCCCAGTGAGGGGTTATTCCAACGAAGATGCCAAGAGCGTGCTCGCCACAGTGAATGTGTTGATTAACACAACCTCGGTGGGAATGTCTCCTTTAGCGGATGAGCTTCCACTGGAAACGAGCTTGATTCCGGAGGGAATCATTGTGAGTGATTTGATCTACAACCCGCTGGAAACGAGACTTTTACAGGAAAGCCGTGAACAGCGCGGCTGCACTGTACATGGGGGTTTGGGCATGTTCGTGTACCAGGGGGCTGTGGCTTTTGAGTATTTTACAGGGGTTGTCCCTGCTGTAGAGCAAATGAGAGCGGCTGTGCTGAGTAGCCTGTCGTAAGTAAGATTGTACATTAAAATTATGGAAATGCTGCATTGTATATGTGGCGACGAAGGGGTTAAATATACATGTTAACAGGTAAACAAAAAAGATATTTGCGTTCAATGGCGCATCATTTGGACCCGGTTTTTCAAGTAGGTAAAAACGGTACGAATGAGCATCTTATGCGTCACATCAACGATGCGATTGAAAAGCGTGAGCTGATGAAAGTGCAAATTTTGAACAACTGTTTGGACGACAAGCATGAAATTGCGGAAGAACTGGCCGCGGAGACAGGTTCTGAGCTTGTTCAGATCATCGGGAGCACTATTATTTTGTACAAAGAATCCCGTGATCATAAGGAAATTGAGTTGCCTAGAGGATAACACGCGGGGAGAAAATTATGAAAATCGGTATTATGGGTGGTACATTTGACCCGATTCATATTGGACATCTGCTGGCTGGAGAAGCGGCAAGAGATGCCTATGGGCTGGATCAAGTATGGTTTATGCCTTCTCATATTCCTCCGCACAAGCATCAGGCGGGGGCGAGCGGTAAGGAGCGTCTGGAGATGACGAGTGAAGCGGTAGCGGGTCATCCTGCTTTTGAAGTGCTGGATATTGAAGTGCTTCGCGGGGGAGTATCCTATACCATTGACACGATCAAGGAGCTTCAGGAGTTGCACTCTGCTGTGGATTTTTATTTTATTATTGGTGCGGATATGGTGAACTACTTGCCTCATTGGCAGGGAATTGAGGAGCTGGCGCAGCGAATTTGTTTTATTGGTGTTCGGCGCCCAGGATTCCAGCTTGCGTTGGATGAATTGCCGCATTATTTGCAGGACAAGGTACTGCTGGCGGATATGCCAGTGGTGGATATTTCGTCGACGGATATTCGAGAGCGTGCTGCGGAAGGGCGCACTATCCGTTATCTTGTGCCTGATCGTGTGCATGACTATATTACAAGGGGCGGTTTGTATGAAGTACAGCCGTGAGCAATTAATGGAAGCCGTATCTGGTCAAATGCCTGAAAAGCGCTGGAAGCACACACTAGGTGTTATGCATACCTCAGTGGAGCTTGCGAAGCGCTATGGAGCAGATCTGGATAAGGCAGAACTGGCGGCTATTTTGCATGATGTAGCAAAATATTGGCCTGTTCAGCAGATGGAAGAGGTGATTCGCAGTCATCCCGAATGTGATCAGGAGCTTTTGGAACATGACAAGCAGCTCTGGCATTCAGAGGTAGGATACTGCGTTGCAGCAAGAGATTACGGAGTGGATGATCCGGAAATAAGGAATGCGATCCGCTGGCATACGTCAGGACGCGTAGGTATGAGCCTGCTGGATAAAGTCGTGTGTCTCGCTGATTACATCGAACCGGGACGGGATTTTCCGGGGGTTGAGCATATCCGTAAACAGGCAAAGAAAAGTTTGGAGCAGGGCCTTATCGCTGGATTCGACTCCACGATTTCATTGTTGCTGGAAAAGAAAAAGGTTATTTTTCCACTAACAGTCTTGTCGCGTAATGACTTGATTCAACAACTAAAACAGAGAAAAACGGAGGTTCATGAATGACCCTAACTAATGAGCAATTAATGCAAACAGCGGTTGATGCTGCAAATGATAAAAAGGCAATGAATGTTGTCGCACTGGATTTGCGGGGAGTATCACTAGTAGCTGATTATTTTGTCATCTGCCACGGTAATTCGGATACACAGGTACAGGCGATTGCAACAGAAATTCGCAAACGCGCTCATGATGAAGGTGTAACCATCAAAGGAATCGAAGGAATGGATTCCGCCCGTTGGGTTCTAATGGATTTGGGGGATGTCGTAGTGCATGTCTTCCATCGCGACGAGCGCGAATACTATAACATTGAACGACTCTGGTCGGATGCTAAGGTTGTGGAAAAGGTATGAGTTTGATCGCCGGTACTTATGTCACCATTATGGTGGATCGTGAGGTATCTCCTTTCGGCTACTTTCTCACTGTTGGTGAGCAGGATGTGCTGCTGCATTATACGGAGCTGACACGTGAAATTGAAGTTGGTGAACGGTTGGAGGTATTTATTTTTCACGATACAGAGGACCGCTTGGCCGCAACCATGAAAAAGCCGTTCTTGTCGTTGGGCGAAATGGCAAAGCTTGAGGTGGCCGATGTGCATCCGCGTTTGGGTTGTTTCCTAGAGATGGGATTGGGCCGTCAGCTTTTGCTGCCGATTCGTGAGTTGCCAGAAAACCGAGATTTACATCCTCAGGTGGGCGACTACGTATATGCCATTATGGAGCATGACAAGCAAGGCAGACTGCGGGCTAAGCTGGCAGGGGAACAGGAGCTTGCTCCGTTGTGCTTCCACGCCCCTGATTCGTGGCTGAATACGTGGGTGCAGGCGACGGTGTACAAGCCGCTTCAAATGGGCACATTTGTTCTGGTGGACGGAGGTGTGCTTGGTTTTGGCGCGATTGGGATGATTCACTCCTCGGAACGCAACCGGATGCTTCGCTTGGGCGAAGAGGTTAAGGTACGGGTCACACTTGTTCGCGAAGACGGTCGGGTCAATCTGGCGATGTCGCCACGCAAGGAAGTAGGCCGTGATGAGGATGCGGAGCGGTTGATTGCTTTTCTGAAGGAGCGTCCGGGTGGCGGCATGCCTTACTCCGACGCAACGCCGCCGGATATTATCAAGCAACGGTTTGGTATTAGTAAATCCGCCTTCAAGCGTGCGATGGGCAAGCTGATGAAGGAAGGAATGGTTACACAAAAGGAAAACTGGACCTACCTGGTGGAGAAAATGCCGAAACCGAAGGACGGGAATGGGGAATAAAAATGGCTTCTTACCGGAAGTTTGCCTATGTGTATGATGAGCTGATGCAGGACATGCCGTACCCGGACTGGTTACGCTTTGCACGGCAGGCTTGGGATCAGTACGGTATGCCGCATACGGTGGCTGAGCTGGGCTGTGGAACGGGTTCGATTACGATTCCCCTAGTTAACTCGGGCTTCGAAGTGTCTGGAATCGACTTATCCTCTGACATGCTGGCAGTAGCCCGTCGCAAAATGGAAACCACTCCCCAGGGACAGCGATTGTTTCGTGAGGGAAGCGTTCGCTGGATACAGCAGGATATGAGAGAATGGATTTTACCCGAGCCTGTGGATTCTGTAATTTCTTTTTGCGATTGTCTGAATTACTTGTTGGAGGAAGAAGATATAATTTCTACTTTTCGTAGAACTCATGCTGGTCTGAAGCCTGGCGGAACCTTCTTGTTCGATGTACATCATCCCCAGACGTTTTTACGTTATGATGAAGAGCAGCCATTCGTACTGGATGATCGCTCTATCTCATATATCTGGACATGTGCGTTGGACACTCCCCGTTGTGAAATTGAGCATCATCTTAGTATCTTTGCGAAAGCAGAACATGAAGGACGCGATCTATACCAGCGTTTCGAGGAAATACATGTACAGCGTGCCTATGACCCAGACTGGATGAAGGCAGAATTGTCCAAAGCAGGTTTTCGTGATGTGAAGGTATATGCGGATTTTGAATGGGTAGAAGCAGAAGGTGACGCGGCGAGACTGTTTTATGTTGCTGTAAAATAGTGAAGACTCATTGAGCAAATTTAGGAAAAGAAAGACGCTTTTCATGATGACATGAAGGGCGTCTTTTTGCACTCATATATTCACTTTATAGTTCAACTGAAGCTCATCACCCGGTACACCCCGAATACCCCAGTTCTGTTTGGGCGTTTCAAATATAGTAATCTCAAGATCCTGTGGAGCAATGCCAAAATGGTCCGTAATTCGTTGGAATAACAGCTGGATGAGTTGCTTCTTAGCTTCTGTCGTTCTGCCTTCAAAGATACTGATTTCAATAATGGTGTACGCCTCAGAGCGACCATCGGCATATATAAAGTCTTCCTGATCCATAGGGAAAAAACGATGAAACCTCTTGTCTGGAGGATATTTGAACGCATCCACCACAGCAGAATGAATCACCTCTGAAAGCTGCTTTTTGATTGGATTTAGAGCTTCTTTTATTCCGAAAATTTTAATCTGTGCCATGTCTCAGCTCACCTTTCTTATCTCAACTCAACTCAATTTTCATCAATTTAATTCGAAGTTATTATAAAACATTCGTATGCATGTGTCATGAACAATTAGTATGAAGAGGGTCTTTAACACCAAAGCTAGTCCTTATTTGACTTTTTTCGCGGTTTTCAATATAATAGTGCCATTATTAACGGTTAAACAATCGCTGATGAGGAATAGTAGCTTTGTCTGGACAAATAGAGAGCCGGCGGGTGGTGCAAGCCGGTTGACAGCGCAAAGTGAACTCGCCTCGGAGATATGCGTCCAACGCAGGAACGCCTTTACAGGTGCTTGTATCCTGTTATTAACCCGCATCGGATCACCTCCGTTATCAGGTGCAAAGGGAGTAGAACGCGAAGAACGCTTTCTGCTAACTAGGGTGGTACCACGGGAATATAACCTCTCGTCCCTAGCGCTGACACGCTACGGGATGCAGAGGTTTTTTTGTTGCATACCGTTTGAGGAGGAAAAGACAATGACAGACACACAGCCGAAGCACGGCTATCAACCGCAAAGTATTGAACCAAAATGGCAGAAATATTGGGATGAGAACAAGACGTTCCGCACCGGGGAAGAGCCGGGCAAACCGAAGTTTTATGCTTTGGATATGTTTCCGTACCCATCTGGAGCCGGCCTGCATGTAGGCCACCCAGAGGGCTACACAGCTACGGATATTGTTTCACGTTATAAAAGAATGCGCGGCTACAACGTATTGCATCCGATGGGTTGGGACGCCTTCGGTCTGCCTGCCGAGCAGCATGCGCTGGATACAGGGGAGCACCCACGCGAAATTACGGTGAAAAACGTAAATAACTTCCGCCGTCAAATCAAATCGCTCGGCTTCTCCTACGACTGGGATCGTGAAATCAGCACGACGGACCCTGATTACTACAAATGGACACAGTGGATCTTCATCCAGCTGTACAAGCGCGGCCTTGCATATGTAGCTGAAGTACCCGTGAACTGGTGCCCAGCGCTGGGAACAGTGCTGGCGAATGAAGAAGTTATTGACGGCAAGAGTGAGCGTGGCGGTCATCCGGTCGTCCGTAAACCAATGCGTCAATGGATGCTGAAAATTACGGAATACGCGGATCGTCTGCTGGATGATCTGGAGGAACTGGATTGGTCTGAGAGTATTAAGGATATGCAGCGGAACTGGATCGGTAAGTCTACCGGGGCAGAGGTTCGTTTTCCAATTGAAGGCTATGACGAGCAACTCACAGTATTTACAACCCGCCCAGATACACTGTTCGGCGCAAGCTACTGTGTGCTGGCACCAGAGCAGGAATTAGTGGATATTATCACTACGCCTGAGCAAAAGGATGCTGTACAACAGTACCGTGAACAAGCTGCTCGTAAAAGCGATCTGGAGCGTACGGATCTGGCCAAGGATAAAACAGGCGTATTCACAGGAGCTTATGCAGTGAACCCGGTGAACGGCGAAAAGCTGCCGATTTGGATTGCTGACTATGTACTGGCAGGCTACGGAACTGGAGCGATTATGGCTGTACCTGCTCACGATACGCGTGACTGGGAATTTGCCAAGCAATTCGGATTGAATATTATTGAGGTTGTCCAAGGTGGAGATGTGGCTAATGAGCCATATACTGAGGATGGACCGCACGTCAATTCAGGCCCGCTGAATGGACTTACCAACGAGGAAGCGATTCCGAAGATGATTGAATGGCTAGAAGCCGAGGGCAAAGGACACGGCAAAGTCACCTACCGCCTGCGTGACTGGCTGTTCAGCCGTCAACGCTATTGGGGCGAGCCGATTCCGGTAATTCATCTGGAGGATGGAACGATCAAAACGGTTCCTGAGGACCAACTTCCGCTCGTACTGCCTGAGATGGACAATATTAAGCCTTCAGGTACAGGTGAATCCCCGCTGGCGAACGCAACAGATTGGGTGGAAACCATTGATCCTGAGACAGGTATGAAAGCACGTCGCGAGACGAATACAATGCCGCAATGGGCAGGAAGTTGCTGGTATTACCTGCGCTTTATTGATCCGAAAAATGACAAAGAGCTTGTATCCAAAGAGAAACAACGTGAATGGATGCCTGTTGATTTGTATATTGGCGGAGCGGAACATGCGGTTCTTCACTTGCTGTATGCCCGTTTCTGGCATAAGGTACTGTATGATATCGGCGTAGTGGAAACGAAAGAGCCTTTTTATAAGCTGGTCAACCAGGGTATGATTTTGGGCAACAACAATGAAAAAATGAGTAAATCACGCGGTAATGTCATTAATCCTGATGATATTGTCAATACATTTGGCGCCGATACGCTGCGTATTTATGAGATGTTTATGGGGCCGCTGGAAGCGACCAAGCCATGGAATGAGAATGGGGTAGAGGGAGCACATCGTTTTCTGTCCCGCGTATGGCGCCTGTTTGTTTCCGAGGATGGTAGCCTGAACGATAAAATTACAAATGACGGCGGTAGCGATGAGTTCAATCGTACTTGGCATAAGACGCTGAAAAAAGTAACCGAAGATCTGGATGCGCTGCGCTTCAATACAGCGATCAGCCAGCTGATGATCTTCACCAACGATGCATACAAAGCAGACCTTCTGCCGCGTGCAGCAATGGAAAACTTCGTGCAAATGCTGTCGCCGCTTGCACCCCATCTGGCTGAGGAATTGTGGCAGCTGCTGGGGCACAATGATAGCATTACCTACGCGGCTTGGCCTGCTTATGATGAAGCATGGACGGTGGACGCCGAAGTGGAAATTGTTGTGCAAGTGAATGGTAAAATTGTGCAGCGTGCAACGATTGCCAAGGATCTTGATGCTAAAGCGATGGAGGCATTCGCTGTGTCGTTGGACAATGTTCAGCAGGCACTGGCCGGCAAAACGATCCGCAAGGTAATTGCTGTTCCAGGTAAGCTGGTTAATATTGTTGCCGGTTAATCGGCTTTAAGCCGAAGGAGACATCTACCTTTTGCATGTCCTCTTCATACTTGTTGTGCGTGGCCTGTATCAGCTCGGGAAAGACGCTATGCAGGCTGATGTCCAACAATGCGAGAGCTTCGGCGGTAATACCTCCGGGAACCGCCACTCTGGCCTGTAACTCGGCTGGTGTCATCCCGCCTTCCGTGAGCAGCTTTCCAGTGCCGATGATCATTTCACCGGCCAGGGCGCATAGCTCCGTACGGTCTATACCTGTAGCTTGAACTGCGGCTTGAATCCACTGGTCCATAAAAAAGGCCAAGAAAGCAGGACCACAACTCGAAAAATCCGACGTGATCCGAGTATAAGATTCTTTAACCCGAATCGGCCTGCTGATGTGGGACATAAGCTCTTCCAGAAGGGTGCGATCCTCCTCTGTAATCCGGCTTCCATGGATGCAGAGCGAGGCTCCGCTGCCCACTTGGTGGGTGATACTTGGAATAATTTTGGACACTTTGGCTTTCAGTGCATGTTCCAAAATACGAATCTGCACCGGGCTTGTGATAGATACGACGATTTGCTCTTCTGTAATGACGTTGCGTATTTCATCCGTTACGGCTTTTGATTCCAGCGGCTTCACACAGATAAACAGAACATCGCTTTCCGCTGCCGTTTCACGGTTGCTTTGGGCTGCATGCAAACCTGGATAGCGACGGGCTAGCTCGGTTACCTTGGAATGCGTTCGATTGCTTGCTGATATTTGCTGCGGCTTGAGTGCGTTAGAATTAATAAAAGACTCAATTAGCAGGCTTCCCATGCTGCCAGTCCCGATAAATCCAACTTTCATTGTTCAACGTCCTCCTTTCATACTTTGCGGTATAGACGCTGTGCTGTCAGCTGTCATTCTTCTTAGTGTATGCGCCTGGTCTTGGCCGACATGACGAATTTTATGTCTGAGCATGTTAGATCGTCCCCGGGGTCGTACCACTTTTTTGTGAAAATGCTCACAGCGAGACCGTATGGAGGTTGTTTGCACCCTCCGGTTTAACGGGAATTGGACAGACTTGCTCTGTTTGATTGAGACGGTGTTTTCAGTCGGCTCAATTTCCCGAAATCCATGTGGAGTAGGGGACGATACGGAAATGAAACGTGTATGGACAGGAACAGCGATAACGCTTGCTGTAATCGGGAGTGGACTTATTTTATTTGCCGGAGGACAGCGCTCTGAGCCGCAAGAAGAGTGGACTTTACTTAACCATAAGGTGGAGCAGGCTGTGGCGATGGATTCAGAGCCAAATGAGTCGCAGCGCAGCAGTGACTATGCCCAGAAAAAGCCTGCTGTAAAAGAACCCTCAGACAAAGCTGAGCGCAGTAGGAATGCCGAAGCCGCTGACAATGTGAAACGTGATACTGTGCAGATTTCTACTGGTGTATCTGCTGCTGTGAGCGAAAACTCTATTGCGGGAAATTCAAGTACCGTAAAGCAGTCAGGTGTTGCGAATCCGAGCTCAGACACAGGTATTGTTAGTTCGAGTGGTGCAACGACGAGTAGGACCAATAGGGTAAGTGATTCGGTTACTACACCCGATTCCGGCGAAAAAAAGGTAAACATCAACACGGCGACTGCTGCTGAGTTAATGGAATTACCAGGGGTTGGGGCTAAAAAAGCCGAGGCTATACTGAACTACCGTAATCAGCACGGGGCGTTCAAACGTGTGAACGATTTGGATCATGTAAAGGGAATCGGAGCTAAAATGTTGGCTAAAATGAAGCCGTATGTCAGTTTGTAATTTATATAAGATTATAATGTACAGGTCCTGAGAACGGCGGTAGCGGATATGGTTTACGTTTTAACTTGTTTATACGGGAGAGATGGAAATGAGTGCAGATGTACGCAAGGACTGGGACACCTATTTCATGGATATCGCTTATATGGTATCCACCCGTTCGCGCTGTGCGCGGCGTCATGTTGGAGCCGTACTTGTACAAGGTAAAAAGCTTTTGGGGACGGCCTATAATGGAGCACCATCCGGGGTACCTGACTGTTCTGAGGCAGGCTGCATGATCTCAGAGGAGTATGAGGTCGTTCACCGTGATGGGCGCGAGGAAATGGTTAAGAAGCAGCGTTGTATTCGCACTATTCATGCGGAGCAGAACCTGCTGCTGTTTACTGACCGAATTGATCGTGAAGGCTCTTCAGTATATGTCACCGACCAGCCATGCTGGACGTGTGCCAATATGTTGGCGAACAGCGGTATTGTGGAGATTGTATACCACCGACCTTATCCCAAAGATGCCGACAAGGTTCGTGCTATGATGGAGGAAAAGGGAATCGCCTTTCGTATGCTGAAAACCTATCATCCACCAAAAGAAACGCTGATGGATGTAATGAATTAAAAAAGTAAACGAGGAAGAACCTCTGACGAATGCTATTTTGTCAGAGGTTCTTTTTGTTTTGTGTTTTTTGGACAGAAAGCAATGTTTGCTACCGGAAGGTGATTGTATTCAAGCTAAGCTTGTGTTAACTAGACCTATATTGACCCTTACTGTTTGTTGGATTACAGGAAGTGCGGGAGCATGTCTGTATTCTGGACATATGCTTTTGTTCCTCTGGGCGGGGGTTACCCTGATCTTTCCGCTTATAGCTTTATGGATGAAAATGCCCATCCGGCATATGGTATTACTTTGGCTTGCATTCAGCGGTGGTGGATTTCATTGGTTTTGGCATGATACGCATAATGTTAGCAGTATTCCCGATGCTCTTCATGTATCGTCTTCTATGGTGGAAGACATGCCTGTTCAAGTAGCAGGGCTTATCGCTTCTAAAGTACAGGTAGATGGTGATCGAACACAGTTTGAGATGAGAGTCACCTCAATCAATCACTACGGAAGTCATTCGAAAAAGGACGAGAATCGTGCACTAATTTCTGAACAGGTCATTGTTCATATCAAGTTGGCTGCCAAGCAGGAACAGCAACTTGCGGCAGCGTGGCAACGTGGAGATGCAGTCGTACTGCGTGGCACCTTAAAGGCTCCTACAAAAGCGGGGAACTTTGGTAGCTTTGATTATAGTGAATACCTGCACACACAGGAAATCCACTGGCTTTTCAAAGGCGATGGAGCAGCCTCGTTACAGAAGCAGGAGGCTTCACTGTGGAACCGCTACACTTTGTTCAGATGGAATGATCAGCTAAGGGAGCAACTAGGGCAGAGAATGGAATCGGCATTTACATCACTTCATCACGCAGGATATATGAAAGGACTGGTGCTTGGGGTAACAGATGAGTTGGACCCAGCAACGTATAACGAGTTTACGAAGCTTGGTTTAACGCATATTTTAGCAATATCGGGCATGCATGTGGCGGTATATGCAGCTACACTATTATATTTACTCAAGCTACTAAGAGTTAGCCGCGAGACATCTCTTACAGTCGTTTTGATACTCATTCCGGCTTATGTCCTGCTGACAGGTGCTTCTCCCTCTGTTGTGAGGGCGGGAATTATGGCGATGATCGGCTTGTTTGCAGCCCGACGAGGTGTGCTCAAAGACGGACTTAATATTTTAAGTATATCCGCGTTGCTCATGCTGATTTGGAATCCATATTATCTACTTAGCGTCAGCTTTCAGCTTTCCTTTTTGGTGACAGGTGGGTTGCTCATTTATATGCCGCTTATGAAGCCGTTTTTCGCCAAATGGCCTTTCCTAATCGGAGGTGAGGTTGCGATTACAATTACGGCACAGCTTGTGTCGTTTCCAATGACGGTATTCTACTTTAATCAATTTTCGCTGTTATCATTTGCGGCCAATTTTGTGCTTGTACCCCTTATTACATATATCGTGCTTCCAATAGGTACGGTGGCGATGGGGCTTTCCTTTTTGTGGGGGGATGGGGCTCGTATTCTTGCGTGGCCGGCAGAGCAATTGAACGATTTGACCTTTTTACTAGTGAAATGGCTGAATGTGGATGATGCTTATGTGAGTATTTGGCCGTCTTCCTCCATCCTGTGGGTCATGGCGTATTACGCAGCTCTGTATAGTGTTCTGTACTGGCTTAAAACGTGGCTGACATCTCGCAGGCAAACAGACGATAATTCTGTTTTGAATTCCACTCCCATATCATCACCCGTGTATACGGGATTAGCGGCTTCTGCCGAATGGGCTGCTGTTTTGAATACAGCTCATGAACCTGAGGGAGCAGGGAAATTTGCGCGTCGACAGTGGAATGGTTATCGTCATTTGGCACTGGCTCTAAGTGTTATCGCCTGGCTTGGGATATTGTATACAGGTTACCAATCTCCTAGTGGAGGAAATACGGGAACTGTTCAATATCTGGATGTGGGCCAAGGTGACAGCATTTTAATTACCACGCCGGGCGGGAAACATATTTTGGTAGATGGCGGGGGTACAATGGACTTTGCTACAGGGAAAAATGCTTGGCGCAAACGCGCAGATCCCTACGAGGTAGGTGAAGATACGATTGTGCCCTTGCTAAAACAACGAGGTGTACATCGGCTGGACGCTGTCATTTTAACACACGGAGATCATGATCATGCCGGAGGACTACAGGCTGTGCTTGACCAGATTCCCGTATCTACCTTGTTTTTTAATGGTACCCTGACAGATAAAGCCCCATTCCGTAAGCTGTTGAACACGGCTTTAGACAAGCAGATTAAGCTGTACGGTGCACATCATAGTATGGAATGGGAGCCAGACCAGGCTACGAAAATCCGCTTTCTCTATCCGTTTACGCTACCGGAGGACGAATCTGAGCAGTTGCCTGTTATGAAGGAGCAAAATCATTACTCTGTTGCCATGATATTGGAGATGGAGGGAGCCTCTTTTTTGTTCACAGGAGATATGGATGATGCAGCAGAGTCGTCGTTGCTCTCTGAATTAACTCGTTTTTCATCAAGTGTGAAAGATAAGGGCGCAACGGGGGCTGTCGGGAAAGCTGTAGATGTCATGAAAATAGCACATCACGGTAGCAAGTATTCCACCTCAGAAGAGTGGTTATCCTACTGGCGACCGAAAGTATCCGTTATTTCGGTCGGTGCGACCAATACTTACGGACATCCGAATGAAGCGGTATTGGAACGTTTATCGGCAGTTGATTCTGCTATATATCGAACAGATACGATGGGAGAGATACAGATTCGAGCGCAGCAAGGTAAACTGAGTGTGCGGTATCAACGTAAACGGTACAAAACAGATGATAATACAACAACATACTAAAAGGGTGCTCACTCTCAGGAGTGGGCTGTTTGCTTTGAATCCAATCTGCATGGACAGTAGCTGTAAGCTTTGATAGAATCATATGAGTAATGAAAATGAGAATCATTATTAACGGGAGGAATATTGTGAGTTATTTTAAATTTAGAGCCTCAGCTTGTTTGTTCATCATTTCATTAATGCTGGTATTGAGTGCATGCGCTACAAGTGGGGGTGGGACTGTAACAGAAAGCGGTCAATCGACTGCTCCCAAGAGCACATCAATTGGAGGTGAGGCTGCCACGCGTACATATGAAAGTGATAAAGGTACAATTACTGTTCCTGAACATCCTCAGCGTGTTGTAGTTGCAGTTGGTGATTATGTAGGTGATGTGCTAGCACTTGGTATTACACCTGTAGGGGCTCCAGATACCGTATTTAATGCTCCATATTATAAAAAATACTTGAATGGTGTTGAAAATATCGGTGACAGCTCCGCATTGTCCCTTGAAAAGGTGATCACCCTAAAGCCGGATCTGATCATTACCTATGATGAGAAAGCATATGAAAATCTGAAAAAAATAGCGCCTACTGTGTTTATTCCATATGGTAAATATCAATATAAGGATCGTCTGATGGAGCTGGGCAAAGTGTTAAACAAGGAGCAGGAAGCGAAGAATTGCCTGGCTGATTTTGCAACCATGATTGCTGAGAAGAAACAGGCTTTGTCTGACGTCATTGATTCGGGTAAAAAAATCGCTATTTTTGAGATTACAGGAAAAGAATTATATCTATATGGAAAATCTTATGGACGTGGAGGAGCCATACTTTATGATGAGCTGGGACTTCATGCTCCTGAGAAGGTAGAAAAGGCAGCGTTCGAGAAGGGGTGGGCCAGCATTTCAATAGAGGTTTTACCGGAGATGCTGGGCGATGCCGATTTTTTAATGTTGGGTATTCGAGGCGACGGAGCAGACCAAGGAAAAGATATTTTATCTAAAAGTGTGTGGAAGAACCTTTCTGCCGTTAAATCAGGTAAAGTATATCAATACTCAATCGACGATTTTTATTTTCAAGATCCGATTGCTCTGACTTATCAATTAGAACTCATATCTGATTTTTTGGTTTCCAAGAAGTAACAATATGATCTTGCAGCTCGATAGGCTAGCATTTAGATATATGTAGGAGCTAGGGGAAGGTGACTACCTTCCCTTTTTCTGTTATTCTAAGGGAGGATACGCTGGGGATTCTGGGCTTTTTGGTATAATTTTTTTTGTTAAAAAAATAAAATTAGTGTCAGACGTCTATCCTGCAACAATTTGCAAAATGGATACGTCTGTAATATTGCAGGGAGAGGGGGATCCTTTGTGGTAGAGCAGGGACTCATTCGAGCCGCTCAATCGGGCGATCGCGACGCTCTCATTACCCTATTAAGAGAGATAGAACAGCATGTGTACCGTACGGCATATTACATTCTAAACAATGAGCAGGACGCCATGGATGCTTCACAAGAAGCCCTCATACGGATCTATTCCAAAATTAACTCTTATGAGGAAAAAGCGCAGTTTAAAACTTGGGTCCAACGCATTGTAACGAATATATGCATCGACAAATTCAGAAGAACAAAACCCTCGGTTTCCATTGACGAGCACGACATGATATTCAACGATCCCCAAAATGTGGAGGTCGAGGTGTTGACCTCTTACATGGCACAGGATGTTCGTGAGGCTATACAACAGCTTCCGGAGCACCACCGGACGGTAATTGTCTTAAGATATTTGCAGGACTTCTCCTATAACGAGATTGCAGATTCTCTGGATTTGCCGCTAAATACGGTCAAGTCATACTTATATCGTGCAAGACAGCAATTGCAAGGGCTACTTCAGGAATATCAGAAAGGTGGTGTATCAGGATGAAGTGTGGGGAAGAGGTGATGGATTGGATGCAGCGTTATGTGGATCATGAGCTGGGCGAAGAAGAAACGTCCCAATTAATGAACCATATTGCGACTTGCCCGGACTGTGCGGAAAAATTTCTTATTCTTCAGACACTCTCTCGCGAGCTGGAGGAATTGCCTGCGGTTTCCCCGGCGTTCAGCCTGGTGGATTCCATCATGCCTCAGCTTGATGCCATTGACCGCGCACGTGAAGAGCAGGGAAGTGCGCTTCAGGAAATGCAGCCTGTGGCTGTAGAGCCTGGACCAGTGCCTAGACAGCGTACCCAGCCTACACCTTGGTGGAATCGAATGGCTGGGCGCGCTGCTATGGGCGTGGCTGCCGCTGCTGTTGTGCTGGGTATTGTAGTATTTAACTTCGAGCCTAAAACAGTGCAGGATGCGGAAGGCATACTTACAACCCAGTCGCCCGAAGTGACGAATCCGCAGAATCAGACGGAAATTCTTCCAGGTACAGCCAATGGCAGTGGAGGCCGTGATGCAGCCATTGGTTCGGATTCTACACAGCAGCCGTCAGAGCAGGGGCAAGGAACGGATGCATCTCAGCTACCTGCGGATAAAGATCCTGACCTGAGCAAAGGTGCAACCAATGCAGACGATGAAAAGAACTCTTCCAAACGGGATGCTGGGAAACGTGACGATCAGCGAGCTGGGGAGGAAGATTCGACGAAATCTGCACCAGCTGAACGTTCTTCTCGTCAGGAGGAAGGGCAGGGACAGCTACGTACGGATCGTCAGATGACAAAGGAAAATCCGTCTGCTGGAGATGCTCCTAAATCTGAGGACAAACAGTTAAGTCAGGAAAAATCTGATCAACCTACGATTGCATCTGATGAACAGTTAGAACCGAAAATGGAAAAAGCGCCCCTAGCGGGTACGGGTACGGCTCAGGACGGTAATAACGATAGCACGAGTACGAATGATTCATCTTCGTCGCTTAGTCAGGAATTGAAGGTGCAGGAGCGGATTGCGTCAAACGAAACGTCGAAAGACACGACTTCCAAAAGCATCACTAAGGATTCGGGGAATGCCTTGGGAACGGATAGCAGCAATGCAGCTTCTAATGATCAGCAATCATCCGTGTCACAAGACCCGGTTCGTAAAGAAGGCTTTGTATCTAATTCACTGGTCTCTCCAGACAACGATAATGCTTCCAGCTATAGTGCCCAATCCGCATCTACAGATCAGCTCAACTCGCCTGATGGTAGCTATGCGGTGGCTATTGAGGGCAAAAAGCTGAAAGTGTATAAGCTTTCCGATAACGGTGTAGACCGAACAACCTTGGAAGTCCGTACTTTAAAAGGTGCCTGGGTCAAAGGAAGCTGGTCAGAAGACAGCCAGACCTTTATGTATGAGACGGAGCAGGATGGGACAGCAAGTAAATATACGTACACCGTCCCGCGCAGCACTGGAAAATAGTTTCCGTAAGTTGACACACTTTTAAAAACAGAGAATAAACTATATGAACCGACGTCGTATCCCGACGGCCGAAAGTTTCTAGAGCTTTCTGCTGCCGTGTTGATATAGATGGTGGTGAAGGGATCCTGCCTATAGGCAGGGTCCCTTCGTTTGTATCATGACTTGCCTTCCGTTCGGATGTCGGGTACGATCAGTGGGTGGGGGGAACGGAAAATGGATGTAAAAACAGCCTCTAAGGCTATTCGCAAAGGCGACATTTCGCCAGTGTATTTGCTATACGGCAGTGAAAAATATCAAATGAAGCAGTTTGTTGAGATGCTTAAAGAGAAAGTGGTGGAAGAGGAGCACCGTGACTTCGCCATCATTCCTTATGATTTAACCGAAACGCCCATTGAGGTGGTCGTGGAGGAGGCAGAAACAGCGCCTTTTCTGGTACCAAAGAAGCTGATTATTGTACGGGATACCAGTGTATTTGCAGCAGGCAAAGATAGCGGTAAGATAGAGCACCGGCTTGAGACGCTGTTGACTTATATGGATAACCCGACTGACTATAGCGTCATCGTTTTTACGGTTCAGGCTGAAAAGTTGGATGAACGGAAAAAGATTGTCAAAAAACTGAAAAGTGATGCTTCGGTTATTGCTTTTGCTCCAATGGGTGGAGATGATCTTGTGGCTTGGATTCATAAGCGTGCAGGAGAAAGAGAAGTGCAATTGGCTGCAGGAGCTGCTGAAAGCCTCATTCAATTCACAGGTACCGGGCTGCAATCCTTGGCTGCTGAGATAGACAAGCTCTGCTTGTACGCAGGAGCACAGGGAACCATCTCATCTGCTGATATAGAATCCCTGGTGCCTCGTAACACAGAGCAAAACGTATTTGCGATGGTTGAGGATCTGGCTAATTTGCGGCTGGATAAGGCACTCAGTATTTTCTATGAGTTGCTTAAGCAAAAAGAGGAACCGATCAAGATTGCCGCTTTGATCACGCGCCAGTTCCGTATTATGTTGCAGGTCAAAGAGCTAGCAGGTCAAAGCTATTCCCAGCAACAAATTGCGAGTCAGCTTAGTTTGCATCCTTATGGGGTGAAAGTTGCAGGAGACCAAGCGCGGAGGTTTCGCCCTGAGCAGCTGCGTCAGCTTCTCTACGAATTGGGCGAGCTGGATTATCATATGAAAACAGGTGTCGTTGACAAGGTACTGGGATTGGAGCTGTTTTTGATGAAAATGGGTGCGGGGGCTTCAATCTAATTCCCCCCATGTGCTGTTATAGAGTCAGCTAATGTATCGTGAAAAGCTGACTCTATAAATTAATAAAAGTTATAAACTAAAAAAACCTGATCAGCCAAGGCTGGTCAGGTTTTTTTCATTAACGTATGAAAGTAGCTCTTGCTTACGCTTGAGCTGTAAGAGCGTTAAGTTTTTTCGCCAAGCGGGATTTCTTGCGAGCAGCTGCATTTTTGTGGATCAGACCTTTAGTTACAGCCTTGTCCAGCTTTTGGGAAGCTACTTTGAAAGCAGCAGCAGCAGTTTCAGCTTCGTTACCTACCAACGCTGTATCGGCAGCTTTTACTGCTGTACGAAGCGCAGATTTTTGGGAAGCGTTCAACGCACGGCGTTTGTCGCTAGTTTTAACGCGTTTGATAGCGGATTTGATGTTTGGCATTACATTCACCTCCTGTAAAGGCATTACTTATGAACACAAACGTTTCACAACTTAAAATATTTTAGCATGCCACACCTCAAATTGCAATAAGAAAACATTCTGAGGCGATGCGAATTACAGGATGAAAATGGATGTGCATAAACCTGTTGGGTGTCTCGCACACTATAGTCAAAGATGGTATCCAAGGAGGCTTAAAAGATGGATCTGGATTTGCAGAAGTATGCGGTACGCACGGATTTGGCATTAGAGGCAAGAGAACTGGCCGAACGGGATCAGCCTGTACCTCTGGCGGGCATAAGTGAGAACGTGGAGGAAGATAACGGAATCAAAATCACACGGCTGGATGTACTGAATGAAGAAGGAGCCAACCGTATTGGGCGGGTACAAGGACATTACGTCACGCTAGAAGTACCCGGCTTGCGTGAAGGCGACACGGGGCTCCAGCAACGTGTCGCTATTGCATTTGCAAAAGAAATGGAGCATTTTATACAAAAAATAGGAATCTCTAATACGGCAAAGGTACTGGTGGTAGGTCTGGGCAACTGGAACGTCACTCCCGATTCGCTGGGTCCGCTTGTCGTTGAAAATTTAATGGTGACTCGTCAATTTTTTGAACTGACACCTGATCAAATCAACCCGGGCTATCGAGATGTGAGCGCAATTGCACCGGGCGTCCTGGGTATTACGGGGATCGAGTCCAGTGAAATTGTTCAAGGCATCGTGGATCGCACAAAGCCAGAACTGATTATTGCCATTGATGCTCTGGCGTCACGTTCACTGGAGCGCGTCAACACGACTATTCAGGTGGCCGATATCGGGATACATCCGGGTTCAGGTATTGGCAACAAGCGGCGCGGTATCACCAAGGATATTATGGGTGTTCCGTGTATCGCTATCGGCGTACCAACGGTATGCTACGCTTCGACCATTGTCAATAACGTAATTGAACTGATGAAAACACATTTTACCAAAGAAAAGGCTTCTACAAAAGCAATCCTGGGGATGTTGGACGATATTTCAGAACCTGAGAGACTTGGGCTGGTGAGAGAGGTCCTACAACCGCTGGGACATGATCTGATCGTGACTCCTAAAGAGATCGATGAATTTATTGAAGATATCGCGAACATTATTGCTACTGGATTGAACGCTGCTCTGCACGAAGCTGTTGATCCTGGCAATGTCGCCGCCTATACGCATTAATCAAGGGTGGTAAAATCGTATTTCATACACAATAGTCTCTATTTAACAGGAATCTAATCTCTTTCAAAAAGGGAGGTGATATACCTGTAATAGAGATTTTTTGTGTTCTAGCAGTTGTTCTCCGTTCATAGAGTTGAAGTATAAGAGATTTCCGTAGCAGATAGGAACCCTATGTTCCTAAATAAAGCGGGTTTCGACGGGACGAAGGAGGACAAGGCTCACATGAAAAAAATTCAGACCTGGAACGTCGGAAGATGGAGAAGAAAAGGTATCGAAATTTTGGCGATGGGACATACGCTTGTGCTGCTGATCATGGGCTCGGCGCTTTTATTTGTCGTTTTGGGGCTAGGGGGATTGGCAGAAAATCGTCTACAAACCTCTCCTGTTTCTTCCATGAAAGGATTGGCAGGATCGGTGTCCAGCGGTTTTTTCGCGGATATGCTAGGTATGGAAGTACCTCATTTGGCACAAAAGAAGCAGCAATCTTCGTTGTCGGGTGAACAATGGTCGCCTTTTGTTTTTCAGATGCTTACAGGTATTAATCCGCAGGATCCCAAAAGTCTCATTTCTCGTGAGATTCCTGGCATGTCTGCAGGAGCACCTGTCTTGCTGCGCAAGGGTTCGGGGAACACCAAGGTAGAGGGTCCTACGGATTATCAGCCCGATCAGGGGACGACGGATGCCCCTGGTGGCTCAGATACATCTGAGAATCCACCGACTACTACGCCGGATATTCCGACAACACCGGAAACAGACCCGGTACGTGAGGATCATCCAGGTGATACAGCCAAAGGGGACAAGCGTATATTAATCTACCATTCTCATCCCAGAGAAGCATATAACCCACTACTCAGCAAAACCAGTTCCAATCCTAATTCAGGTTCTAAATCAGCTAATGTGTCAAGGGTAGGGGACTTTGTAAAGAAGAGACTGGAAAAGCAAGGGATATCCACATTGCATGTAAACAAGGATTATGCCACTACCGTTCAAAATTACAATTGGAACTACTCTTATAAATATTCACGCGAAACAGTCAAGGAAGCTTTAGCTGGAAATAAAGGTTTAACTTATCTGCTTGATATCCATCGAGATTCACAACGTCACGGAAAAACAACAGCAACCATTAATGGGCTTTCATATGCCAAGGTATATTTTATTATCGGGCATGACAACAAAAATTGGCGCGAGAATGAAGCTTTTGCTGCTCGTATTCATGAAAAGTTGGAAAAATCGTATCACGGCGTATCACGTGGTGTATGGGGGAAAGATGGTGGCAAAGGCAATAACGGTGAGTACAATCAAAGCTTGTCTTCCCACAGTATTTTGATCGAAATCGGGGGTATTGACAACACCGAGGAGGAGTTAAAACGTACCTCGGACGTTTTGGCAGACATGATTGGTGAAGTGTATTGGGAAGATCAGAAAGCTCAGAAAGCGGGCACTAACGTATCGGATACAAAAAAGAGCAACAGCGGCAATTAAATGAGGTAGCGGTAAGGGGGAAGGGTAATGTCTGGACATTTTCGTAAGAAAGCACTTGGATTTGTACTGCTCATGGGGGCAGGCATTCTACTCGGTATGCAACTGGCAGGATCTGGCCTGCGTTCAGTGTATGGACCGGAATGGAACGGGGATACGATTCAATCGGTAAATCAACAGAAAGTCGGATATGAACAGACGGTTATTGAGGATACACCCGCAGTTAACGCTCGTGCATATAGCGGTACGTATAGCACAAGTGGAAATGTTAAGGTTGAGCCGACACTGGGAGTGGGTATAAACGAAGCTAGTGGAAGGGAAGAAAATGAGGAACAGACGGAGCACGGGACATACAGGTGGTATTCGACGACTGCGCAGCATGTCAATACTCAGGGCCTGGAGACACCGCGTGAACTGCTGGCCGTCAAGGAACAGCAAGCCTCGGTGGATACCATGGCAGACAAAACAGCTGGGTTGCTTCAAAACCTGTCGAGACAGGGCATTCGATGGGTCGTATCTGTATTTGATGGAGTAACAGAATAGAAATATTGCTGACCCCCCTTACAACTGCTATAATAAGCTGATTGACACTAGGCATTGTGTGGGGGTAAGGCATGACTGACATTTTGGCAAGACAACGTAAAATTCGGAACTTTAGTATCATTGCACATATAGACCATGGTAAATCCACGCTGGCTGACCGGATTTTAGAATATACCGGTGCACTCACTTCTCGTGAAATGCAGGAGCAAGTGCTTGATCAGATGGAGTTGGAACGGGAGCGCGGAATTACGATCAAGCTCCAGGCAGTGCGACTCACTTATAAGGCCGATGACGGCGAAGAGTACATTTTGAATTTGATTGATACACCGGGACACGTCGATTTTACGTATGAGGTATCCCGTAGTTTGGCAGCCTGTGAAGGTGCTTTGCTGGTAGTAGACGCCGCGCAGGGAATCGAGGCACAGACGTTGGCTAACGTATATTTGGCGTTGGATAACAATCTGGAGATTTTGCCGGTGCTTAACAAGATTGATTTGCCAAGTGCTGATCCTGAGCGGGTAAAACAGGAAATCGAGGATGTTATCGGCTTGGATACAAGCGAGACCGTACATGCTTCAGCCAAAGCTGGAATCGGTATCAAGGAAATTTTGGAGCAGGTGGTCAGAAGTGTACCTGCTCCGCAAGGTAATCCGGATAATCCGCTCAAGGCACTCATTTTCGATTCGCACTATGATCCTTATAAAGGCGTTATCGTATATGTTCGCGTCGTGGATGGTAGTATCCGAGCCGGTTCGAAAATTAAAATGATGGCGACTGAAAAAACGTTTGAGGTTATTGAAGTTGGTGCTTTTATGCCGCGTATGAACATCGTGGACGAGCTGAATATCGGTGATGTTGGCTTTATCGTTGCCGGAATTAAGCATGTAGGCGATACGCGTGTCGGGGATACCGTGACAGATGCAAAAAATCCAACATTAGAACCGATGCCAGGTTATCGCAAAATAAATCCGATGGTTTATTGCGGTCTGTATCCAATCGAAACATCGGAGTATAACGATCTGCGTGAGGCGCTTGAAAAGCTACAGTTGAACGATGCTTCGCTCAGTTTTGAGCCAGAAACATCAAGCGCGTTGGGCTTTGGCTTCCGTTGCGGATTCCTTGGTCTGCTTCATATGGACGTTATCCAGGAGCGGATTGAACGTGAATTTAACATTCCGCTGATTACAACAGCACCAAGCGTTATTTACCGCATAAAGTTGACGAATGGGGAAACGATCCAGATCGATAACCCATCGAATTATCCGGAAATCGGACGGATTGAACATGTGGAAGAGCCTTATGTTAAAGCAGGTATTATCGTCCCTAATGATTACGTAGGTACGGTGATGGAGCTTTGTCAAACCAAGCGTGGGGAATACGTAAATATGGAATACCTGGATACGACACGGGTAACCATTACGTATCAAATTCCGCTGTCTGAAATCGTATATGATTTCTTCGATCAGCTTAAATCAAGTACCAAAGGCTATGCTTCCTTTGATTATGAGATTTCAGGCTATCGCCAGTCCAACCTGGTGAAAATGGATATTTTGTTGAATGGCGAGCAGGTCGATGCGCTGTCGTTCATCGTGCATAGAGATCGGGCTTATCATCGCGGACGTATTATCTGTGAGAAGCTGCGCGAGCTCATCCCGCGTCAAATGTTCGAGGTGCCGATCCAGGCATCTGTGGGAACAAAGGTTGTGGCGCGTGAAACCGTTAAGGCGATGCGTAAAAACGTCTTGGCCAAATGCTACGGCGGCGATATTTCTCGTAAACGGAAGTTGCTCGAAAAGCAAAAAGAGGGCAAGAAGCGTATGAAGCAGGTCGGTAACGTAGAAGTACCACAGGAAGCATTTATGGCGGTACTGAAAATAGATGAGTAAAGCTGCTTGAAGTATTCGTCCATTCTTTCATGGGGCATTTGCCGTGCATGGAGAATGGACGTTATTTATTTGAGCAAGCTATCCAGAGATGGAGTGTTTGTTATCTCAGTTGCAAAATAGTATAACAACAGCATCTTTAGCGTATTTCTAAAGATGCTTTACTCTTACTGCAACACCTACACCACAAAAAAATGACCGATGGTGGTAGGCAGCAGCGGAGTGGATGGAATCGTTCTGAAGAAGCGTTAGCGTTCGCCTTTATCCCCGGATTTTACCCTATTAAGTTTATTTAGAAAGAAAAAATCCGGGGGTAACAGCGATCGGAAGAATGATCCATCCACGGAGCGTTCTCCCCCTCTTCGCCATTTTTTCAATCACCACACTCTGAATTGACAAGGAGGATCGGTATGACCGCATCCATACAAAAACATGAACATTCATCCGCCCCTCAAGCGATTTACCTGCATATACCTTTTTGCACGAATAAATGCTTTTACTGTGATTTCAACTCTTATGTGCTCAAAGATCAACCTGTTATGGAATATCTGTATGCACTGGAACGAGAAATGGAACATACAGTCAAGCTTCACCCGCCAGGAGAGATTAAAACCATTTTTGTCGGGGGTGGAACACCAACAACCCTAAACCCGAAGGAAATGGAATATTTTCTGAAGAGTGTCCGAACCTATTTCCCACATTGGGCGGAAGATATTGAGTTTTCCATGGAAGCCAATCCAGGCACCACTGATTTTGAAAAACTCTCTGTGATGAAAGAAGGCGGCGTCAATCGACTGAGCTTTGGTGTACAGGCTTTTCAGAATGAGCTACTCACAGGCATAGGTCGTATTCACAGTACAGATGACGTATATCGTAGTTTGGAAAACGCCCGTAAGGTCGGCTTGGACAACCTGTCGATTGACCTGATGTTTGGTTTGCCGAATCAAACGGTGGACATGCTGCATGAAAGCGTGAGTAGAGCACTAGAGCTGGAGCTTCCTCATTACTCTATCTACAGCTTGAAGGTTGAAGAAAACACGCTCTTCCACACGCTGTATCAGAAAAATCAGCTACCGCTTCCACACGAGGATGATGAACTGGAAATGTATTTACTTCTCATGCGTCGCATGAAAGAAGCGGGTTATGAGCAGTATGAGATTAGCAATTTCGCAAAACCAGGCTTGGGGAGCAAGCACAACATGACCTATTGGCGAAATGAAGACTATTACGGTCTCGGCGCAGGGGCACATGGATATGTTGGCAGAGAGCGTCATATGAACATTAAGGGTATTAACCCTTATGTGGAGGCTAGTCGTAATGGTTTGCCACGTCTGGATAGCTTTGAGGTGCCAGCGGCGGAAGCTATGGAGGATTTTCTTATGGTCGGTTTGAGAATGCTAGAGGGCGTTTCTAAGTCCCGCTTTGAAGCTCAATTCGGTCAGGCGTTGGAGGATACATTTACTGCTCCTCTCGGAAAAATGCTCAATGCCGGGTTAATCGAATCCATTGAGGACGGTTATCGTTTGAGTGAACGCGGCATTTTATTCGGAAATGATGTATTTGCAGAGTTCATCGGTTCTATCACGGTAAATTCATAAGTCGTAGGCTTCAGTACAGTACGTTTCAACTTTATAAGCTGGGACGATCATTTTATAACACCATTCTGTCACAGCAGGGTAAATGGAGTATTGCGATTCTATGCGTTATGTTGTATATTTATTCATTATATGCGGCAAGCGGCAGGAGGAGAGCAAGATGGCTTCAGTGTGTAAAGATGTATTGTGCAGAAGTGCGGTTCCTGAGGATGTGGAGCCTTTATATCAAATGATTAGCGGCTATGCAGAGCGGGGGATTATGCTGCCACGTTCGAGGGAAGTGCTTACGCGCCAACTGGAGCTGTTTATTGTTGCAGAGGTGGACGGCGAAGTTGTTGGTTGTGGTTCTTTATGCAAATTGGGCGCTGATCTGGTAGAGATTCGCTCCCTTGGCATCTCTGAGGGACACAAAGGTATGGGGATTGGCTCTAAGCTCGTGGAGGGCCTTATTATAGAAGCACGGCGGCAACGTATTCCTAAAATTATGGCATTGACCTACGAGGTCTCCTTTTTTATAAAAAACGGTTTTGATGTAGTAAGCAAAGAGATTTTCCCTGAAAAGGTATGGACCGACTGCATTCACTGTAGTAAACAAAACAATTGTGATGAAATCGCAGTGTTGAAAGTACTGAACTGACCTGTCAATAATGAGGTCAGTTCTTTTTTCATCAGGACCTAATCATGCGTATATTATACAGCCTACATTGTTTAACCCTGATTCATTTCTCATATGTTTTGAGCAACCACCAAATGAGTTGATGATGAGGCTCCAGTTCGGAAGGTGTTCCATTCAGACTTCTTATGGGATGGTCCTTATGATAATCAGTATCATTATAAAAGTATGCAGTGCCGTCTAATGGAACTCGGTGTTTATATTTATACAAGGCGACAACATATCTTTCAGACGCTCCGCTTCTGCTTGGACTATATGTATATCCTTCCCAATCGGCTAGTGTTAAATCATCGTAATGTTGTATTGCCGATATACTGTATTTTATTTGCTTGGGAATACTTGGACTGAATTCTTGAGGGTAAAACAAAATGGTATTCCATATGCTTAAAAGTATTGTAGGAACCAAGATTAAGGCACAACACAGGGGGCTAAATTTACGAATTAAATGGATGATTGAAATAATAAGGGCTGCATTCAGGATGAAAACCAATGGCAAAGCAACTATTCTTCCTAGTCCTGTATACGGAAACAACTCAATTAAAATCTGAAACATACAAATTGTAGGTAAAAGTGCGATCGATGCGTATAAAAGATTGCGGCGATTAGTTCTCAAATTTAATTCCTCCTCAAGGACAAAGAAGCTATAATGGTATGGAGACATAGTCTCGAATTTTTCTATTTTCTGTGTCACTATACATAAATACGGTTTTTATACGCTGTATATTGAGATTTTTCGTGAAAAAGTGTAAACGTTGTGGATTCATTCCAGTAAACTAAACTGTTGTGATAAATCTTGTTTATTGAAAATACTGATCTGACTTGACAATGATCAGGTCGGTTTGGTATTTTTGTATTATCGGTTAGCACTCATCGCGAACGAGTGCTAATGATTCCATTTAACAATCATGCTATTATGGATAAACAACAAGGGGGGATTCGCTTGTTAACCGAACGTCAGAGACTCATTCTGAATGCGATTATTGATGACTACATTCGTTCGGCTGAGCCAGTGGGTTCCCGCAGCATATCCAAAAGGCAGGATGTCGGATTCAGCCCGGCCACAATCCGTAATGAAATGTCGGATTTGGAGGAACAGGGCTATCTGGAGCAACCCCATACTTCTGCGGGACGCATCCCGTCTCATAAAGGCTACCGTTATTATGTGGACCATCTGGTGCCACTGAATACACTGAAGCCTATGGAAATGCGGGAACTGAAAGCCTTTTACGCCGAAAAGCTGAATGTAATGGAGCAAGTGATCCAGCATGCGTCAGGCATTTTGTCCCATATGACCAATTATACTTCCATCCTGCTTGGGCCGGAGGTTTTTCATACTTCATTGCGTCATTTTCAGCTGCTGCCGCTCAACGAAACGACGGCTGTGGCGATAATCGTGACCAATACCGGTCAGGTGGAGAATAAAACGGTAGATATTCCACCGGGAATTTCAATTTCCGAGATGGAGAAGGTTGTGAATTTACTGAACAGCAAGCTGGTCGGTGTGCCGATTTATCAGCTTAAATCACGCCTTTACACCGCACTTGGTCAGGAGATGGAGAAGCATGTGTCTCATTTTGAGGACGCTATGAAGGTGCTGGATAAAGCACTGGATAATGAATCGGATCAGCGCTTGTATTTGAGCGGTGCGACGAACATGCTCAATCAACCTGAATTTAAAGATGTAGAAAAGGTTAAACATATTCTCGATCTGCTGGAGGAAACACCAACGCTACTTAAACTAATGACACCTGTTGCCGGAGCACCTGAAATTCAAGTCCGCATCGGCACTGAAAATGATCATGAGGCGTTTGCCAATTGCAGCCTAATTACTGCTACGTATGCAGTAGACGGAGAAGCGTTGGGTACTATAGGCATACTGGGTCCGACACGGATGGAATATGCGAGAGTTATTAATATTTTGGGTATCCTGTCTAAGGATTTGACCGCAATGCTAACGCAGCGGTTTAAATAGAACAAGACCGCATAGGTTGCGGTACTACATGTTCCGCGCCGGGATACGGTTTGTATCCTGCGTGGGTGCATTGTCGCGTGTTTTTGTAAAGGTAGTTATGACTTGAAGGAGGTGAAACATTTTGAAGGAAGAACAAGCGTTCCAAGAAGAAAAACAACAAAATGTAAGCACAGAGGAAGCCGCCGAAACGAGCCAGCAGGAAGAGCCGGTTAATGAAGCGGCAGCACTGGAAGACCAAGAAAGCGAAACAGAGCTGACTAAGCTTCGCGCTCAGGCGGAAGAGCATCAGCAACGGTTTTTACGCGCTCAGGCGGATTTTGATAATTTTCGCCGTCGTACGCTGAAAGAAAAAGAAGATCTTGCCAAATATGCATCTATGAAGCTGGTTACCGAGTTGGTGCCTGTTTTGGATAACTTCGAGCGTGCGCTGGCAACAGCACCGCAAGGAGCGGAGTCTGAGTCATTCAGCAAAGGCGTGGAAATGATTTTCCGCCAGTTTGAGAGTGTGCTTCAGGCAGAGGGAGTAACGGCCATGAATTCAGTGGGACAACCGTTTAATCCTGATTTCCATCAGGCTATTATGCAGGTAGAGAGCGAAGAGCATGAGGAAGGCATCGTCGTTGAAGAGGTACAAAAAGGATACATGCTGAAGGACAAGGTGCTTCGTCCAGCGATGGTAAAAGTGAGCATGTAGCTTTTTCAATATACATTAGAAATACATCATTTTGATTCAACCATTCTGGCCTGCGGGCCTCGTATATACAGAAGGAGGAATTGTCCGATGAGCAAAGTAATCGGTATTGACTTAGGTACAACCAACTCTTGTGTGGCTGTTATGGAGGGCGGCGAAGCGGTCGTTATTCCAAATCCGGAAGGCGCACGCACAACCCCTTCCGTTGTTGGTTTCAAAAAAGATGGAGAACGTACTGTAGGGGAAACGGCAAAACGCCAAGCAATTACGAACCCAGATCGTACAATCATGTCCATCAAGCGTCACATGGGTACAAATCATAAAGAAAGCATTGACGGCAAGGAATATTCCGCACAGGAAATTTCCGCTATGATTTTGCAAAAGCTGAAATCCGATGCTGAAGCTTACCTGGGACAAACGGTTTCTCAAGCTGTTATCACTGTTCCAGCTTACTTCAATGACGGTCAACGTCAAGCAACCAAGGATGCAGGTAAAATTGCCGGTCTGGAAGTTCTGCGGATTGTCAATGAGCCAACAGCAGCTGCATTGGCATACGGTATGGAAAAATCCGAAGACCAAACGATCCTCGTGTATGACCTGGGTGGTGGTACATTCGACGTATCCATTCTGGAACTGGGCGACGGTTTCTTCGAAGTTAAAGCAACAAGCGGCGATAACAAGCTGGGTGGCGATGACTTTGACCAAGTGATTATTGATTACCTCGTAAATGAGTTCAAAAAAGATCAAGGCATTGACCTGAGCAAAGATAAAGCTGCTGTACAACGTCTGAAAGATGCAGCGGAAAAAGCGAAAAAAGAACTGTCTGGCGTACTGACAACGACGATTTCTTTGCCGTTTATCACAGTAGCTGATGGCGTTCCACAGCATTTGGAGTTGAACCTGACTCGTGCGAAATTTGAAGAATTGTCTGAAGGTCTGGTAGAACGTACTTTGGGACCTACTCGTCAAGCGATGAAAGATGCAGGCATGAGTGCCAGCGACATCGACAAAATCGTTCTGGTCGGCGGTTCCACACGTATTCCGGCTGTACAAGAAGCAATCAAAAAGCTGACAGGTAAAGAGCCTCACAAAGGCGTAAACCCTGATGAAGTGGTAGCTTTGGGCGCGGCAGTTCAAGCGGGTGTACTGACTGGTGATGTGAAAGACGTCGTTCTCCTTGACGTAACTCCACTGTCCCTCGGTATTGAAACCGCAGGTGGCGTGTTTACTAAAATGATTGATCGTAACACGACGATCCCTACGAGCAAATCGCAGGTGTTCTCGACGTATGCCGACAATCAGCCTAGCGTAGAAATTCACGTGTTGCAAGGTGAACGTGAAATGGCAGCAGGCAACAAAACGTTGGGTCGTTTCCAATTGGGAGATATCCCTCCAGCACCACGTGGTGTACCACAAATCGAAGTTACCTTTGATCTGGATGCGAACGGTATCGTGAACGTATCCGCTACAGATAAAGGCACAGGCAAAAGCCAAAAAATTACGATCACATCTTCCAGCGGCTTGAGCGATGAGGAAGTAGAACGTATGATGAAGGATGCCGAGTTGCATGCGGAAGAAGATAAAAAACGCAAAGATTTGGTAGAAGCGAAAAACGCTGCGGATCAACTGATCTACTCTGTAGACAAAACGATTAAAGATCTGGGCGAAAAAGCGGATGCAGGCGAAGTCGAAAAAGCAAATGCAGCTAAAGAAAATCTGCAAAAAACGCTGGAAACCGACAACCTGGAAGACATCAAAAAAGCTACTGAAGAACTGACTGAAATCGTTCAGCAATTGTCTGTGAAGCTGTATGAGCAAGCTGCTCAAGAAGCACAGGCTCAACAAGCTCAAGATGGCGCAGCAGACAGCAAAGGCCGCGACAATGTGGTTGACGCGGACTATGAAGTTGTTGACGAAGACCAGAAGAAAGACTAAGTTACGGATCGGGTAGTGGTAGCTTTACGGTACACCGATGCATTATGATATACTGAATAGTAATTGCAGCGTAGCTGCCTTGATAAATAACAATTAGCCGAAGGGTAACAGTTATTTCCAAGATAAATAAGCATATTACGGGTTGTACTGCCTTGAAATGATGGGAAGGTCAAAGCCGGGTCATCCCGTGCCTTTGGCTTTCCTTTTATATGTAGTGCAGACACGTTGTAGGCATGGGGGTGGAACATTGGCTGATAAGCGTGATTATTATGAGGTGCTGGGCGTCGCGAAGGGCGCTTCGGATGAAGAAGTCAAAAAGGCTTACCGTAAGCTTGCGCGTCAGTATCATCCGGACGTGAACAAGGCTGCGGACGCGGAAACTAAATTTAAAGAAGTGAAAGAAGCTTACGATGTTCTCAGCGATGGTCAGAAGCGGGCAAGATACGACCAGTATGGTCATGTAGACCCGAACCAGGGCATGGGAGGCGGCTTTGGTGGTGGTGCCGACTTCGGTGGCGGGTTTGGCGATATTTTTGATATGTTCTTTGGTGGCGGCGGCAACGGTCGACGCGATCCGAATGCACCGCAGCGTGGGAACGATCTTCAATATACGATGACAATTGAGTTCAAGGAAGCGGTGTTCGGTAAAGAAACCGATATTCATATTGAACGTACGGAAACATGTGATACGTGTCACGGTACGGGAGCCAAAGCGGGTACACAACCACAAACCTGCTCCGTCTGCCACGGTAGCGGACAGGAAGAAGTGGTGCAGAATACACCGTTTGGTCGTATGGTTAATCGACGCGCCTGCTCCAATTGCGGCGGTTCCGGTAAAATCATTAAAGAAAAATGTACGACTTGTAGCGGTTCGGGTCGGGTACGCAAGCAACGTAAAATTCATATCCGTATTCCAGCGGGTGTGGATGACGGCGCACAAATGCGTATTAACGGTGAAGGCGAAGGCGGTGTCAACGGAGGGCCGGCAGGTGACTTGTACGTCGTGTTCCGTGTGAAATCGCACGACTTCTTTGAGCGTGAGGGAGACGATATCTACTGTGAAATTCCGCTGACGTTCTCACAGGCAGCATTGGGAGATGAAGTCGAGATCCCAACGTTGACCGAGAAAGTGAAGCTGAAAGTTCCAGCAGGTACACAAACAGGTACTTACTTCCGTCTTAAAGGAAAAGGTGTGCCAAAACTACGCGGCGTAGGTCAGGGTGACCAGCATATTAAGGTCGTTGTGGTAACGCCTAGTAAACTGAGTGAGGAACAAAAGGATTTGCTGCGTCAGTTCTCTTCGCTTAGCGGAGAGCAGACACATGAGAATGAGCAGTCTTTTTTTGACCGTGTGAAGCGCGCCTTCCGAGGCGACTAAGCCCAATTAGGAATCGCGGAGCTTCAACCATGAATCAAAGGAAACTATTCCGCAATTGCGGGATAGTTTCCTTTTTTTATATTCACGTAAACACATACATAACCATTTTTGTATAGGCATGTTGAACTGTTGAGACTTAATATCAAGTAGAAAGGGGTGAGTTCCATCGGAAATGTACAGCTCAAGCTGCGTCGGGGTAAACCGCTATTAAAGCTCAGAGGCCTAATTACACTGCTAGTATGTCTAGTTATGGCACTTGTGCTTCTGCCTGTAACCCTGTTATTTGCTGAGAGAGTGGAGCATGAAACTGAGAAGGGACTAGAAGAAAAGGCAATGTCCATCGCGCGTACACTCGCCCATACGCCGCTTATTGTCGAGCAATTGCAAGGGACGGGTTCGTCTCCTTCCATGCAGGAGTATGTGAAGAGGGTTTCAGCAGCAAATCACATCCAGTTTATCGTGGCTATGGATATGAAGGGAATTCGTAAAACGCACCCGGATGCTAGGATGATCGGCAAAGCCTTTGTCGGCGGAGACGAGTCTACTGCACTTCATGGACATGAGAGCGTATCCGTTGCGAAGGGAACATTGGGCTTGTCCATGCGAGCCTTTTCCCCCGTGTTCGGTTTAACGGGGAAGCAGGTAGGGGCGATTGTTGTGGGTATATCCATGCAAGATGTACAGATGGCTCAGGAAGGCAACAACCGCCTTATTGCGATAGCCATTGGCACTGGAATGTTGATTGGCACTGGAGGTGCGGTTGTGCTGGCTCGTAAAATCAAAAATATGCTAGTCGGTCTCGAGCCGCCGGAAATCGCACGCTTGCTGGAGGAACGCAGCGCTATGTTGCAATCCATCAAGGAAGGAGTTATTGCGGTAGATGAATTCGGTTGCGTCATGCTGATGAATGCAGAAGCGATACGTCTGCTTAGACAAGCGGGGATTGAAGATTTCTCATTCTCCGGACAGGAGATTACCGTTTATCTATCCGCTTTTCGATTGCAAGAGGTCTTGGAAGCGAGTACTCCACAAATGGATGAGGAAATGGAGCTGGGTGGAATAACTTTGCTGACCACCAGTGTTCCGATACGGGTCAAGGGGGAAATTGTGGGGGCAATTGTAACCTTTCGGGATAAAACGGAGATGAACCAGCTTGCGGAACGTTTGACAGGAGTGTCCCTGTACACAGAAGCACTACGTGCGCAGGCTCATGAATTTATGAACAAGCTGCATGTCATTATGGGGATGGTACACTTACGAATGTATGATAAACTGGAGCATTACATTATGGATGCCGTCGAGCATCATCAAGTGGAGATTGGCTCCATCACCCGGCAGATCAGGGACCCAGTTATGGCAGGGTTTGTGTTGGGGAAATTAAGCCGGGCCAGAGAAGTAGGGGCGAATTTTGAACTGACTCCAGGTAGTTACTTGCCCGAATCCAGTCAAACTCAAACGACGCATGAACTGATTACTATTCTTGGCAATCTGTTTGATAATGCGGTGGAGGCGATGGAATCTTTGGAGCACAAGCGGATTACCCTTTCACTTTATTATGAGGAAAGTCAGAAGAACGGTTATCTGACCTGTATCATGTGCGATAATGGTCCGGGTATACCGGAAGGGCTTGTAAAGGCTATATTTGAAAAAGGTTTTTCGACCAAGGGAGAGTCACGAGGAATGGGCCTTTATCTGGTGACGCAAAGCGTGAAGAGATTACAGGGAAGTATAAAGTTGATCCCAGCCGAGCAAGGGTGCTGTTTTCAGATTACGATTCCATACATTATAGCGGGGAATGATGAACATGATTAATGTCCTGATTGTAGAAGATGATCCGATGGTTGCGGAATTTAACCGCAAATATATGGAGCAGGTGGAAGGTTTTCGATGTGGGGGCTGGGCTTCTTCTGTAGAAGAGGCGAAGAAATATATAGCTGAGCAGGCCATTGATCTGATACTGCTAGATGTGTATATGCAGGAAAGCAATGGCCTCGATTTACTGTCATTCATACGGGAGACAGGTGTAAATATAGATGTCATTGTCATCTCGGCTGCAAGTGACATGAACAGTGTCAAAAAAGCGATGAACTTCGGCGCGGTGGATTACTTGATTAAGCCGTTCCACTTTAACCGTTTTTTGGAGGCCCTCACGGGGTACCGAGAGCACATTAGCATCGTGCGTGAGCACAGTCTACTTTCTCAGGAGGAGCTGGACCGACTGATTTATCATAAAAGCTTGACTAAAGACTTGGCACGGTTGCCCAAAGGCATAACTAAATCCACGCTGGCTATGATATGGAATTGTATCCAGCGGCATAATAAGGTGCTATTTTCCACCGAGGATATTGCGGAGAGCGCAGGGATATCCAGGGTATCTATGCGCAAGTACCTGGCTTTTATGACAGAGATTGAGGCTCTTTCCATGGAAACCATATACGGTACCATAGGACGCCCTGTTTACCAATACCGAATATTGCCACAGGCAGAAGGCATCATGAACAGTTTTATTTAAATCTTCTTTCTGATTACTTTAATTACAAAAGTGAATGATTAGTTATAAAACCAAATAAAGCGTTTTCCGAGGTGTAGAATGGAAACATGATCATCATTCTTCACTTTAGGGAGGGAGATTTATGGAAAATGCTACGAATCAGCCTGTCATTCAAAAGGGGCAAAGATGGAGTAAAAATTTTGTAGATGGCATCAGAATGCTGGGTAGGGTAAAGCTGGGGGTTATTCCTCTTCCACTCTATGCCGTGATCGCGCTGATTGTTTATGCAGCTGCAGTTACTGAAAGACTTCCAAACGATCTGTTGGGCGGGTTTGCCGTCATCATGATTTTAGGTATACTGCTCAGTGATCTAGGGGCCAAACTTCCGTTGCTTAAGCATATTGGCGGGCCGGCCATTTTATCACTTATGGTTCCATCGTTAATGGTATTTTGGAATATGTTAAGTCCATCTGCGATGGGTGCGGTACACACGCTGATGAAAACCTCGAATTTTCTTTACTTCTACATCGCATGTCTAGTAACGGGAAGTATTCTTGGCATGGATCGCAAAATGCTGATGAACGGAATTGTTAAAATTTTTGCCCCCATTATTATAGGATCTATTGCAGCTGTTGGCGTGGGAATGGTGGTGGGTATGGCTTTTGGCTATAGCGCCTATCATACATTTTTTTTCATCATCATTCCGATTATCTCCGGTGGGATTGGGGAAGGCATTTTACCGTTGTCCATTTCTTATGGATTGGTGCTGGGCAAGGATTCGGCAATATTCGTATCCCAGTTTATCCCGGCTGCAATTATCGGGAACATTGTTGCAATCATAGGTGCGGGTGTTCTGAAGAGATTAGCAGAGAAAAATCCAAAAACTTCAGGTAACGGAAGGTTACTAAAACTGGATAAAGATGCAGACAAGTTAGCTCCGGCAAGTCTGGAACAATCGATTTCTTTTCCATTGATGGGAGGAGGTCTGCTGTTGGCCTGTACTTTCTTTATTGTGGGTAAGCTTCTGGAGCCGTATCTCCATATTCCAGGTCCGATCCTCATGATTCTGGCGGCGGCATTAATTAAGTGTATTCAGATCATGCCGAACACATTGGAGCAGGGAGCTTTTCACTTGTACAAATGTATAACGGCAAGTCTGACGTGGCCCTTGATGGTGGGATTGGGGATTTTGTATGTACCTTTGGATAGTGTAGTTGGGATTTTAACGGTTCCTTATGCCATTACCTGCGCATCTGTTGTAGTTGCATTGATTGTTACCGGATACTTCACAGGAAAATGGATTCACATGTATCCCGTAGAAGCTGCTTTGGTGACTAGCTGTCGCGGTGGATTAGGGGGCACGGGAGATGTAGCCATTCTGTCTGCGTCCAATCGGATGGAACTGATGCCTTTTGCACAAATTGCAACACGTATTGGCGGGGCAGGCACGGTCATTTTAGCAACTTTGTTACTCCAATTTTGGAGCTGATGAGTTTTATACACAGGACTGAGTTTCATATCCAAATAGAGACATGAAAGGACGGAGAAAAATATGAGCAGTTTAATAGACGAAATTAGAGAATTACATGCAGGTGGCAAAATGGAGACCTTACCAAAGAAACGAATTGAAACGATGGAGGGGTTGTCCAAAGTGTATACGCCGGGTGTAGCTGAAATTTGTATGGAAATCGCCAATGACCCAGCCAAAGCGTATCAATTAACGATCAAAAAGAATACAGTAGCAGTCGTTTCAGACGGAACAGCAGTACTTGGATTAGGAGATATCGGACCGGAGGCCGCTATGCCTGTAATGGAGGGTAAAGCAGTGTTGTTCAAACAATTTGCAGGTGTCGACGCCTTCCCAATCTGTCTCAACACGAAGGACGCTGATGAAATTGTTCAAATTGTCAAAATGATTGCTCCTGCCTTTGGCGGCATTAATTTGGAAGATATATCTTCGCCACGCTGTTTTGAAATCGAGAGACGGTTGAAGCAGGAACTAGACATTCCAGTATTTCATGATGATCAGCATGGTACGGCAGTTGTTGTATTAGCGGGTCTGGTCAATGCATTAAAGGTATGTGGCAAAAAAATGGAGGATGTTAAAGTTGTATTTGCAGGGATTGGTGCGGCGGGTATGGCCTGCTCCCGTATGCTGCTTAAGGCAGGTGTGCGCAATCTGATTGGCGTTGATCGACAGGGAGCTATTCATCGTGACGTGGAGTACAGTAACCCGCATTGGACAGAGTATGCGAACATGACTAATCCGCACAATTTAAGTGGAAGTTTATCCGATGTGATTGTGGGAGCTGATGTATTCATTGGTGTGTCAGGCCCGAATATACTGACTGTAGAGGATATACAGAGCATGGCAACTGATCCTATTGTGTTCGCCATGGCGAATCCGAAGCCGGAAATTGATCCAGCTGTAGCCGCACCTCATGTACGTGTACTTGCTACCGGTCGCTCCGATTTTCCAAATCAGATTAACAATGTGCTGTGCTTCCCGGGAATTTTTCGGGGTGCTCTAGATTGCCATGCTACGACGATTAATGAGGAAATGAAGCTAGCTGCCGGACTTGCCATCGCTGATGCGATCTGTCCTGAAGAGCTAAGTGAAACTTATATCATACCGAATGTTTTTAATCCGAAGGTGGTTCAAAAGGTACGGGATGCTGTTATTCGTGCTGCATGGGAGACAGGAGTAGCCAAGTCAGGTGAAGCTCCGGCAGCTACTTTACACCCGTAAAAGTTATAGTCTTCACAAACTATAGTTCACTGTCTAGGCCCACTGTTTCCATTATCGTCTGCATCCGTCTAGTCTTCGTAGGGAATATAAAATCGTGCCAATGAGCAGGATATAACAAAGCGTAACGCTCTATGCTTTTGAAGAGCAGTTACGCTCAATACTACACAGGGAGATTTTGAGATGGGCGAAAAAAATATTTTGGCGTATTTCAAAAGTCCTGAGGAAGCACAGGGAGCCGCTAGAAAACTGGAAGCACTCCGGGTATCCGATGTGTCGATAGACCGATTTAGCCGGTATCCGCGGCAGTCTACTGGCAACGCCGGATTGCCTGTATTTTCAGGACAGATTAGCAGCTTGTCCTCACTGACACAGGGCGTGGACTTTACAGATGCAACTCCAGCAATACTGGCTGCGGCTGATCCGTCCGCCAGTGGCATGAGTGATGGAGGACAAGGCGGACCGACAGGCCGCGATATTTTGTTGACCGCTGTGGTGGATGAATCCATACATCATCAGGCGATGTCCATCGTGGAACAGGCGGGTGGAATGCTGTGAAAAGTTTGGAGGGAGCAGTGACCGATGTCCAAAAACAAACGGTTTGATAAAGTGCTGACCAAAACCGAAAAAATCAAACGCATGCAATCTGCTAAAAATGAAGATGTTGAGTTCTCGGCAGATCAGGCAGATGCTGAGGATCTAGAAGCGATCCGGCGTAGCGAAGTAGCTGACCGTCGTCAGCAGCGTATCATAAACGACAATGAGTAGAATTTAATAAAACGGGTTATCCCCATCAACAATGATGATTTTGGGATAACCCGTCTTATTTGTGTTCTTTCCTCTTCCTATTCATTATCCGCTATATGCTGTTGCACTAAAAACAAGAGGACCGGAGACAAATGCAGTCGTCGCAGGCGTCTGATTTTCAATAATCAGTTGGTAGTTTTGCACGCCCAGAGGTGCAACGTCTACCGTTTCGACATTAAGAATAATATTGTTATCGAAGACATTGGATTCCAGTCCGTAATAAATTTCTTTGCCAGCTCTCCAAATCCGTACAAGCACTCTAATGTTGCCAGCACCGACAAAACGTAGTCCAATCGAGGCTTTTAACTCTACTCGGTTGTTGACAGCTCCAGGAATAGCAGGATCAATAAATACAGACGTCGTAGCAATTCCAAGTCCGGCTGGAGAAATCGGAACAGGAAGATTTATACCATTAGTGATAGGTGTAATAACACTGGCATTATAATCTAACACCGTCTTTGCCATACTAAATCACTCCTTTTCTAGTATATTGTATTGTATGTACTAGAGTTAAAGGTGCTTGGACTAAAAGAGAGGACAACAAATACAAGCTCTACAAAAAATATTTTGTACACGGATAATATCAGCTTTTTTGAACTCCTGTGCATGTATATAGTACAATGTAATGTATGCATGTGAAATGAGGAGGAAATGAAAACCATGTTGTGGAATGAAATTACAATACATACAACCGAAGAAGCCATCGAAATGATTTCGAATTTTCTGCACGAAGCAGGTGCAGGAGGGGTTTCCATTGAAGAATCTGGTTCGCTCAACAAGCCACGGGATACGTCCTATGGACAGTGGTATGATCGGCCTTTGAACGACATACCTGAAGGACAAGCGATCATCAAAGGCTATTTTGCCGAAGAAGTGGACATGGATAGTATTCGTTCGCAGATTGAGCCGCGCGTCGAAGAATTGAGAACTTTCGATATTGATCCTGGTGAGGTTCAGTATGAGCTGAAAACAGTTGATGAGGATGACTGGGCAAATGCTTGGAAGCAATATTTCAAGCCTTTGCGTGTATCGGACCGTCTGACGATTAAACCCACTTGGGAGGAATATGAGCCTGCGAGTGAAGAGGAAAAAATCATTGAGCTGGACCCTGGTATGGCCTTTGGGACCGGAACGCATCCTACGACATCCCTTTGTCTGAGAACGCTGGAGTCTGTGATTAAGGGTGGAGAAGAAGTTATTGATGTCGGCACGGGTTCCGGTATTTTGGCCATTGGAGCTGTAAAGCTGGGAGCGAAGCATGTACTTGCCTTGGATTTGGACCCGGTGGCAGTATCCAGTGCGCGGGAAAATACGCGTTTGAACGGACTGGAGGAACGCATCACCATTAAAGAAAGTGATTTGCTATCTGTGCTTAATGCAAGCGATCCAACGCTGGGTATCCAGTTACCGGTCAAGCTGGTGGTAGCTAATATATTGGCAGAGATTATTCTGCTGTTCATTGATGATGTATATAAAGCCCTGGAACCAGGTGGTATTTATATTGCTTCAGGGATTTGGAAGAACAAAGAAGAAGTTGTCGAAACTGCTTTGAAAGCAGCTGGCTTTGAGATTGCCGAAATAAGCCGGGATGAAGATTGGCTGGCGTTTGTGGCGAGAAAGAGGTAAGTATGGATTTTTTACAAAATATTTTTCGTGTAAATTTAAATGTTCTTCCATTTTATTTGCTGGCCGTGATCATATCGTTCACGGTTCATGAGTTTGCACATGCATTTTATGCCAATAAATTTGGTGACCCTACAGCCAAGCTACTTGGGCGCGTGACTTTAAATCCGGCAGTGCATATTGACCTGCTGGGTACGCTACTGCTGCTGATCGGAGGCTTTGGCTGGGCCAAGCCAGTTCCGGTTAATCGTGATAACTTTAGTCGTCCGCGCCTCATGGGCATTATTGTATCGGCTGCGGGTCCGCTCAGCAATCTGCTGCTTGCATTTGTTACTACTTTAATCTATGCCGTGCTCCTTCATTTTCAAGTATTGCCGGGGATGGAGAACCAACGGGTGGCTCAAGCAATCTATTTGTTTATCAATGCTTTGATCAATTTAAATCTGTTTTTGTTTATCTTTAATTTGATCCCACTGCCTCCACTGGATGGATACCGGATTGTGGAAGATGTGGCCCCCACTCCTGTACGTCGCAAACTCCAGCAGTTTGAACAGTGGTCGATCTTTATTTTTCTGCTTATCCTGGTCATTCCGCAGGTTCGAGCTGTAACGATTGAACCTCTTTACACGCTGGCCCAGATGATTTATATACAGTTTTTGCAGTTCTCTTTTTATATCACTGGATTATTCGGAGCCTAAGGGCTCCTTTTTTTACGAGAATGGTAGGTATAACCTGAATAGAAGAGGGAACAGACTGGTCATACAGGCGCAAAAGATGATATGATGTTGCTTGGTGATTTATTCGGATTTTGTACGGAACATTAGTGGATAACAGTTATTTTTAGAATGAGGATTTTTGCAAAATCCAGGAATAGGTGTGAGAGAGAATGCAGCGTTATTTTATTCCGGCAGAGCAATTTCTAGAAGATCACGTGATTGTTGCGGGTGAGGACGCGCGGCATATCGCTAAAGTCATGCGGGGCCGTAGTGGTGACAAAATTATAGTTAGTGACGGGATATCTAGGGAAGCGCTGGTTGCATTGGATACGATTGAGCAGGATCATGTTACGGCGACGATTATTGAGCCGCTGAAGATGACCTCTGAACCGCATGTGCAGGTCACCATCGCTCAGAGTCTTCCTAAAGGAGACAAGATGGAGACGGTGATGCAAAAATGTACAGAAATCGGAGCAACCGGGTTTGTACCGTTTTTGTCCGAGCGTACGGTCGTGCAGTATGATGCCAAAAAAGAAGGCAAGCGACTGGAGCGTTGGCGCAAGATTGTGAAGGAAGCGGCTGAACAAAGCCACCGTAACCGGATTCCAGAAATTAGCGCGCCCATGACGTGGAAAGAACTTCTGGCTTCTTTTGCTGGGTATGATTTGATATGTTATTGTTATGAAAAAGAGCAGGGTAAACAGCTACGGGATGTAATCCAGCCTTTGGCAGGACAATGGGCGTCGACGGACATGCCGCGTGTTCTGCTGGTGGTAGGCCCGGAAGGCGGCTTTACTGAAGCGGAAAGCCTGGAGGCCGAGCAGGCCGGGGCACAGTCTACAGGACTGGGAAGACGTATTTTGCGTGCTGAGACCGCAGGTATGGCTGCATTGGCATGCATTTTATATGAGACAGGAGAAATGGGAGGGGTTTAATATGCCGTCAGTGGCATTTTACACATTGGGCTGTAAGGTAAACTTTTATGATACAGAAGCGATCTGGCAGCTGTTTAAAAATGAAGGTTATGAACAGGTGGACTTTGATGAGCAGACTGCTGATGTCTATCTTATTAATACATGTACCGTTACGAATACCGGCGATAAAAAGAGTCGTCAGATTATTCGCCGTGCGATTCGCCGGAATCCAGATGCCATTGTGGCAGTGACGGGCTGTTACGCCCAGACTTCTCCTGCTGAAATTATGGATATTCCTGGCGTTGATCTCGTTATCGGGACTCAGGATCGGGACAAAATCATTCCGTTCGTGCAGGAAATTCAAGGGACGCGTCAACCGGTGAACGCCGTGCGCAATATTATGAAAACGCGTGTATTTGAGGAAATGGATGTGCCTGATTTTGCTAATCATACTCGGGCCTTTTTGAAAATTCAGGATGGGTGCAATAACTTCTGTACCTTCTGCATCATTCCGTGGTCGCGGGGTCTATCCCGCAGTCGTGACGCTGCGAGCATTATTACACAGGCACGTCAACTGGTACACGCAGGCTACAAGGAAATTGTGCTCACAGGTATCCACACTGGTGGTTATGGTGATGACATGGATAATTATGACCTATCTGATCTGCTGTGGGATCTGGAGAAGGTGGAAGGGCTGGAGCGTATCCGTATCAGTTCGATTGAAGCCAGCCAGATTGATGAAAAAATGCTTGATGTGCTGAACCGTTCCACCAAGCTGGTTCGTCATTTTCACATACCGCTTCAGGCGGGGGATGACACTGTATTGAAACGGATGCGTCGCAAGTACACGACAGAAGAGTTTTATAACAAAATGCTTATGATTCGCAAAGCAATGCCAGATGTAGCGATTACAACGGACGTGATTGTCGGCTTCCCTGGGGAGACGGATGAAATGTTCCGCAATGGCTATGAGCTGATGAAAAAAATCGGTTTTTCGGAAATGCACGTGTTCCCGTACTCCAAGCGCAGTGGAACTCCTGCGGCGCGTATGGAGGATCAGGTGGACGAAGACGTGAAAAATGCACGAGTGCATGAGCTGATACAACTGTCAGAGCAAATGCAACTGGCGTATGCTGAGAAGTTTGTAGGTCAGGTGCTGGAGGTCATTCCGGAAGTTGCGCCGAAAGGGACCGAAGATAGCGGCATACTCCATGGATATAGTGACAATTATATTCAACTGGCGTTTGAAGGTACTGAGGATCTGGTTGGCAAGGTATGCCGCGTGAAGCTGACGAAGGCAGGCATTAATGAAAGTGAAGGCCAATTGGTCCGCGTACTAGAGAATGGTCTGCAAACAGCTCTGTAAGAACAAAAAAAGCCTAAACAGGCAATAGAGATGGCAGACAAGGATTTCGCCTTTCCTTACAGAGAGGACGGAATCCTTGTTGCGCAAGGAAGGGAGATTACAGGATGGCAGCAAAAAAGGAAATTTCCGCAGGCGGCGTTGTGTTTCGCAAACAGGGGGAGCAGCTTGAAATTCAGCTCATTACTGACCGATATGGCAAGGTATCCTTGGCTAAAGGGAAAATGGAGTTGGGAGAAACAATCGAACAGACGGCTTTACGTGAAATTCGCGAGGAAACAGGGTTGAACGGGCGGATTATCCAGCATGTAGATATGATTGCTTATACGTATCAGCATCCAGAATTTGGGGAAGTAGATAAAGAAGTACACTATTATCTCGTAGAGGCACTGGATGGGGATTTACAGGCACAGATCGAAGAAATTAAAGGAGTTGCGTGGCATACGCCTGAGGAAGCATGGCGTCTCCAGCGCCAGGGTGGATATGACAATAATGATGTCATTTTAAGCAAGGCGCTGTCCATGCTAGGAATTAATGTTTGATTCTGTGGGGAGATATACGATCCTCTAAACGCGTCCACACAGGTAGATAGCAGAGAGGCAAGACCAGCAGAGAGCTAATAACGTTAAACAGAGTTTGGGCATGGGCTACCTTGGCTCCGGGCTCGGTAGATATCCAGGCAGCCGCCATCTCCAGACCAGGGATCAACGGCATAAAGAGCAAGGCTCCGCCGACGTTCAGCAGCACGTGGGACCAGGCTACAAATTTGCCGGACACGCTGCCGCCAACAGCGGCAATCAGGGCGGTTACGCAGGTGCCTACATTGGAGCCGATGACGATGGCGATCCCCACATCGGCTGGCAAGGCTCCAGCAGCGGCAAGGCTAATCGCCATGCCAATGACGGCTGCGCTACTGTGAACCAGCGCGGTCAGGCAGGCTCCAGCAGCGAAGGCCCACCACATGTTGGCTGCAGCGTGATCAAGAAACCAACGGAATAGTCCGGCCTGCTCAATCCAGGGTCCGACCGACTGCATCACGCGAATACCCGCCAGAATCAGCGAAAATCCAGCAAAGACGAGGCTGATATATTGTACAGCCTGCGGACGGCTGAGCCCATTGGAGCCGGATGAAGCTCCGGCAGACGCATACTGGCGGCTGGGGACAGCTTCACTCCACAGGACGGCAGTGCTCCAGCAGAGCAGTGAGCCGCAGAGCAGCGGAACAGCCAGCTTGCCGAGCTGGAGCCCCATCAGCTCGGTGGTCAGGCAGGTGCCGATATTGGTGCCGAGAATGATGCCGAGCGTGCGGCCGTAGGTCAACAGCCCGGCGTTGACCAGTCCGATCGTCAGCACCGTTACGGCGGTGCTGCTTTGTAGCAGGGCGGTAATGCCTGAGCTGAACAGCATGCCCCGCCAAGGGGAAACGGTGGCACGGTTCAACCAGCGGGTGAGGAAGGGGCCGGCCAAATGCCGGAGGGCTGCTTCCATCAGCTTCATCCCGCCCAAAAAAATAAACAGCCCGCCGCACAACGGGAGTATAACATGTATAAACACGGGCATAGCCCCCTTTTCTAGGTGAAAATACTTATGTAACAGCCTATGATCTGTCGAGGACAGCCATGACAAGCATGGCTAAGCTCTTTTTAGGAAAACGATAATTTTTGTAGTATCTTCACAAGCTTTAAAAGCGTGACGCCGATATACAGGCGGGCAGTAGCGAAGCGGATCATTTGAATCTGGAGAAGCGAGAGCGTTCGCCTTTGCAGGGGGATTCTTACCATTAAAATCATTTATAAAATCCAAAGAATCCCCGTGCAACAGCGATCGTAAGATCAAATGATCCGCGGAGCCGCGCCCCTATCGAACAACGTTTTAACACTTTGAGTAATCCAAGAATGGGAGTGAAGGATTTTGCCTTCAGTAATATTAGAACGCAGCCGTAAAAAAAGGCTGGAGCACGCACACCCTTGGGTGTTTAAAAACGAAATAGCCAAGATTGAGGGTGACCCAGAGGCAGGCGATTTGGTCAGCATCGTTAACCATCAGGGGCGTTATTTGGCGACAGGTTACTATAATCCGGCTTCACAAATTACAGTACGTGTGATGTCCTACGAGCCGCTGGAAGCAATGGATCAAAACTTTTTTGCCCAACGCTTTCGCAAATGTCTGGAGCACCGCGAACGTTTTGTGACCGGGGGAGACGCTTATCGGTTGGTGTACGGCGAGGCTGATTTTTTGCCTGGACTGATTGTAGATCGATTTGGTGATGTGTTGGTCGTGCAGTTGTTAACGCTTGGCATGGATCGGCGCAGGGAAGAAATCAGGGATGCGCTCGTTGAAGTATTGGGTCCTGTTGGTATATATGAGCGCAGTGATGTATCCATCCGAGAGCTGGAAGGATTGGAACAAACAAAGGGTCCTTTGTACGGTGATTGCCCGCGTCATGTGGTGGTGACGGAAAATGGGCTGCACATCAAGGTTGATATCGTAGAGGGCCAGAAGACGGGTTATTTTTTTGACCAGCGTGAAAATAGAGCGGCCATAGCACCGTTGATGACAGGTTGGGGAGCACGTAGTGGAATTACGCTACAAGAAGTTGCTACAGACTCAGGGGACGCTGGCACAACGGTCATGAAGCCAGTGAATAAAAGCGGTAAGGTTGTTGAATTTCCATTCTGGGACGGCGCAACCGTATTGGAATGTTTTTCACATACGGGAAGCTTTACGCTCAATGCATGTAAACATGGTGCTAAAAAAGTAACATGTCTTGATATTTCTGAGCATGCGATTGAAAGTGCGCGGGATAATGTCAAGCTGAACGGTTTTGAGGAACGCGTCGAGTTTGTCGTCGACGATGCTTTTCAATATTTGCGCAATCAAGTGAAAGGTGTAGAGGAACGCAATGCACGAGCCGGGGGCAAAGGAGATACATCCAAGCCGCTGACAGCAGGTGGCGGACGCACCTTTGATGTGGTCATTCTCGATCCGCCAGCCTTTGCCAAAACGAAGAACGCTGTCAAAGGAGCTACACGTGGATATAAAGATATCAACCTGCATGGGATGAAGCTTGTCAATGAGGGCGGCTATCTGGTGACAGCGAGCTGTTCGTTCCATATGCGGCCAGAGCTGTTTTTGGACACTATTAAGGAAGCGGCGGCAGATGCCGGCAAAATCCTTCGTCTGGTAGACTGGAGAGCGGCTGGTAAGGATCATCCTCAAATTTTGGGTGTGGAGGAAGGCCATTACTTGAAATTCGCCATCTTTGAGGTGCGCAGCCGGACACAGCTTTAGGTTTCATACAAAGTCAAAGTCAATCGCCTTTTTGGTGATTAAATAGGTAAAATAGACTCATTTTAGGTATAAATCAGTCCTGTAGAGAAGGCATGCACCAAGCCAACCTGCGGGACTGATTTGTTTTTTAGGGGGAGGATGAATTGCTACAACATGGCAAACGTACGTTCTTTTCTCCCTTGCCTGATATGCTATACTGTTTAATAGAATGTTGTTCGTTGGAAAGGAGGCCGCATCATGTCGGTCCGCTTGTTGATTGGCCGCTCTGGTAGTGGTAAAAGTACGTTAATCCGCAATGAAATGACGTCTATGTTACGCGAGGAGCCGCTAGGTAAGCCTATGCTGTTACTTGTACCGGAGCAATCGTCATTTGCTTCCGAGCATGCGTTACTTACAGAAGCCGGAAACGGTATTCAGGGGTCGGTGCGCGCCCAAGTGATGGGATTTCATCGTCTTGCCTATTTAGTTATGCAGGAAACCGGGGGTTCAGCACTGGTGCCTGTAACGGAAGAAGGCAAGAAGATGCTTTTATATAAAATTATTCGTCGTCGCAAGGATGAACTGAGCTTGTTTAAGGATTCGGGAGACCAGCTCGGCTTTGTGGATCGGTTGAATACATTGTTTACGGAGCTAAAGCAGTATGGAAATGATACTCGGTCTGTACCCGAGCAACTGGAGCGAATGAACGCTGTGGGAGAGTCAACTCCGATTTTGCGCGGCAAGCTCAAAGATATCAGTCTAATCTATGAGGATTTTGAACGAGAGCTGACGCTTAAATATATAGACGGTGAAGATACGCTGCGCATGCTGGCAGAACAGATTGCGGAGTCTTCCCTTGTGCGTGGAGCAGACATTTGGATGGATGGCTACCGTAGGTTTACACCACATGAATACAAGGTGGTGGAGCAACTTATGCTGCATGCCTCTTCGTTGACGGTGGCGCTGACTTGCAACCGTAGCTACGAGAGCGGACAGCTTCCGCATGAGTTGGATTTGTTTCATCCTTCGGCGGCTACGTATGTAAAGCTCAAAGGAATGGCGGATGAGCTGATGATAGAGACGCAGACACAATTACTGCGCCCTGATCCGTTGCCGAGATTTAAGGAGCGTCCAGCGTTGGCATATTTGGAGGCTAACTTTGAACATCGTACAGGGTTACGGAATCAGGAACAACGGATGCGGCTGCAGCAGCTACGAGAGCAGTGGACAGAAGAACAGCCGGAGGGCATAAAACTGTACACTGCGGCTAATCGCCGTGCAGAGCTGGAAGGGGCTGTACGCGAAATGCGCCGTCTGGCCCGAGATGAAGGCGCGCGTTACCGGGAGATGGCTCTGTTTGTACGTCATATTGAAGATTATGAGCCATGGGTGGAACCGATATTCAAACAGTATGAGGTTCCAGTATTTCTGGATCAGCGAAGAAGTGTATTACATCATCCTTTGGTGGAATTGATTCGGGCTTCGCTGGATATCGTGCAGCGGCGTTGGCGGTATGAGGATGTATTCCGTGCGGTCAAAACAGACCTTCTACTGCCGCTGGACGGTCGGGTGAGCCGCGAGGAGATGGACCGTTTGGAAAACTATGTTCTGGCCTGCGGAATACAAGGCAGCCGTTGGACAGATGGTCGGCCGTGGCAGGCTGTGCCCAGCTTGTCACTGGAGCTGGAGGAGCAGGAACGGAACCGTAGGCGGGATGAAACGTTGGATTTGATGGAGCTATGCCGGGATGTGATCGTGACGCCTTTACGTGCGTTTGAGAAACGTGTGGGCAAGGCACGAACTGCACTTGAGAAGTGTGAAGCGGTATATCTGTTACTGGAAGATGCAGAAATCGGCCACAAACTGGACGCCTTCATTCATCAGGCAGAGGAAGCAGGAAAACCTGAGCAGGCGAAGGAGCATCGTCAGGTATGGGATGCAGTGCTTGAACTACTGGATCAAATCGTCGAAATGATGGGTGATGAGAGGCTGGATACCTCTTTGTTTGCGGGTGTGCTGGAAACGGGATTGGCCGAGTTCCGTATGGGACTTGTTCCGCCGGCTCTGGATCAGGTTCTAGTCGGAAACACGGACCGTACGCGTGTATCCGGTATTCAACATGCCTTTGTGCTAGGTATGAACGAAGGTGTGATGCCGGCTGTGTTCCATGAGGACGGTGTGCTGAATGAGCAGGAGCGTACGGCATTAAACGAACGAGGCGTAGAGCTGGCGCCGGATATGACAAGACGTCTGTTGGACGAACGTTTTCTCGCTTATACGGCCCTTACCTCAGCCGGTAAAAGCCTGTGGATGAGCTATGCAGTGACTGATGAAGAGGGCAAGTCATTGTTGCCGTCTGAGTTAGTACGACATGTGCGGCACCTGTTTCCTAGTCTGGACGAACGTCCGTTGGCTGGATACCCTTTGCCTGGGGATGCTTGGACGACGCAATGGGAGTATGCTTCTCATCCGTCCGAGGCTTTGCCGCAGCTCATTGCGCAATTACGGCATTGGCGACGTGGCGGTGACATTTTATCTCCTTGGTGGGAGGTATATAACTGGTATGCAAGCCAGCAAGGGCGTGAGAAGGACAAGCTGCGTCAGCTGTTGACCTCACTTTTTTATGAGAACCATGCCGAAATGCAGAAGGAAACAAGTCGCCGTCTGTACGGTAGCAAGCTGCGTACCAGCGTATCTCGTATGGAACGTTTTGTGGCATGTCCATTTTCGCACTTTGCCTCTCACGGTCTTCGTTTGAAGGAACGTCAAATGTATCGCCTTAAGGCCCCAGATATCGGACAATTATTCCATGCAGCGCTTGGAGAGATGGCGATCAATCTGCGTAAACGCAATGTCAGCTGGGGCAGTCTCAGCACCGAGGAATGCCGACAAGAGGCGGAAAGTACAGTGGAGCGTTTGGCTCCTCGTCTGCAAGGTGAGATTTTAATGAGCTCCAAGCGGTATGGCTACATTTTGCGCAAATTGAAAGACATCGTGAGCCGTGCTTCGTTGATTTTAGGTGAACATGCGCGAAGAGGTAGTTTTGAGCCGATTGGGCTGGAGTTGGACTTTGGACCGGGTCAGCAGCTTCCTCCGTTAAGCTTCCGGTTAGATAACGGCGTTGTGATGGAAATTGTCGGACGGATTGACCGTGTAGATGTGGCAGAGGGAGAAAAGGGGTTACTTTTGCGTGTCATCGATTACAAATCTAGCCAAAAGGATCTCAAGCTGCATGAAGTGTACTATGGCCTGTCCTTGCAAATGCTCACCTACCTGGATGTGCTGCTGAATGCGGCGGAGGAATGGTTGGGCGAGACAGCTTATCCAGCGGGTACCCTATATTTTCACGTCCACAATCCGATGTTGCAGTCACCTAACGGTCTTAGCGCAGAACAGGCCCGTCAGGAGCTTTTGAAACGTTTTAAGATGAAAGGATTATTGCTTGCAGATCGGGATGTAGTTGGACAAATGGATACAGCATTAGACAAAGGATATTCCTCTATTTTACCTGTTGCGGTGAAAGCAGACGGCAGTTTTTATAGCAGTGCTTCGGTTGCTTCGCCGGAACAGTGGGACAGCTTGTTAGCCTCGGTGCGTAATAATATTCGGACGATTGGCACACGGATGACAGAGGGCGATGTGGCCATTGAACCTTATCGAATCCAGCAAGAGACGGCTTGTACCTTCTGTTCTTATAAGCCTGTTTGTCAATTTGACGACAGTCTGGAGGGCAGTGGCTACAAACAATGGGGTAAACCCGGTAAGGATCAAATCTGGAATCTGTTGGGTCATACACAGGAAGGGAAAGGAGGAATGGACCAATGATAGGCACGTCAAACACTAAAGACATGCCGAAGCCGGAAGGCAGTATGTGGAGCGATGACCAGTGGCGTGCCATTTCGGAATCGGGTAACAACATGCTGGTCGCGGCAGCGGCAGGGTCTGGTAAAACAGCGGTGCTCGTAGAGCGTATTATTCGTAAAATTGTCGATCCCCAGCTTGGCTTCAGCGTGGATCGGTTGCTGGTAGCAACCTTTACGAAGGCTGCAGCCGCCGAAATGCGTCAACGGATACGCGAAGCGTTGGAACGTGTGTTGGAACAGGAACCGGAAAGTGAGCATGTACGCCGCCAGCTATCGTTGCTGAATCGGGCCTCGATTACGACGCTTCACTCATTTTGTATGGAGGTCATCCGCAGGCATTATCAGGCCATTCCCCTTGATCCCGGTTTTCGGATTATGAATGAACATGAGACAGAATTGCTGCGTCAGGAGCTTCTAGAAGAACTGTTTGAGGAGAAATATGAGGCTCATGATGAAGGCAGTACATTCCGCAGACTGGTCGACTGGTTTAGTGGAGAACGCACCGATGATGCAATGTACGTGCTTGTGCAGCGGTTGTATGATTTTTCTCAAAGTCATCCTTGGCCAGAACATTGGCTGCGGGAGACAGCGGCAGCATTTCGTGTACAGGATGTAGCCGCTTTGGGAGAGACTCCCTGGGTTCGCAGCATTTTGGCGGATGCCGTACTTTCTTTGCGCGGAGCAGCGAGCTTGCTGGAACAGGCGCATGGAACAGCTATGCAGCCCGGCGGTCCTGCACCTTATGCCGTGACGCTGCAAGAGGATGCGACGATGGTGAAGGGATTGCTGCAAGAACTGGAGACACAGCCGTGGGCATCTCTATATGATCATTTTCAGACAGCTGCCTTCGGTAAGCTCAAGCCGGTCAAAAAAGATCAGACTGAGCCTGCATTGCAGGAACGGGTTAAGACGTTGCGCGAAGCAGCCAAAAAAATGATTACAGATATGAAGGCTTCCCTGTTTGGCAGGAGAGCAGAAGCCTATTGGGAGGAGCTACACGCCGCGGCTCCGCTGATGGACGAATTGGTAGAAACCGTGATTGTATTCGGGGAACGATTTCAACAGCACAAGCAGTCAAAAGGGTTGGTGGATTTCGGGGATTTGGAACATTATTGTCTGAAAATATTACGACATCCCGACTCTACTCCGTACAAGCTGCTACCTTCCGACGCTGCACTCGAATACAAGGCGCAATTTGACGAGGTGCTGTTGGATGAGTATCAGGATACAAATACCGTACAGGAAGATATCGTTAGGCTGGTATCACGGGAGGAACCGGGTAACCGTTTTATGGTGGGCGACGTGAAACAGAGTATTTATCGGTTTCGGCTGGCGGAGCCGGGTCTGTTTTTGAATAAGTATCAACGGTACGGCCTGCAGGAGCAGGAAGATGGCTTTTTAGTTGATCTGGCGCGTAATTTCCGCAGTCGGCAGGAAGTTGTCGATGCGGTCAATTTGGTGTTCCGCCAGATTATGAGTGTGGATGTGGCGGAAATTGAGTACGATGAACGAGCGTGGCTGGTACACGGCGCATCCTATCCCGACCCGTCGGATCAAGACACCGCATCTGCATACGCACCTGAGCTGCTCTTAGTTGATAAGGGTGGACAGGGTCTTTCCGAGGCTTCGGAGCTGTCCGAAACGGGGGACGAATCTGCTCTACAGGAAAGTGAGCTGGCTGAGCTTGCGGAGCTAGAAACGGCACAGTTAGAGGCTCGTGCGATCGCGCAACGGATTAAAGAACTGACCGGAGACACTGGACAACCACTGTTGATTTACGACAGAGGATTAAAAGCGATGCGCCCGGCAGTCTACGGCGATATCGTCATTTTGCTTCGTTCCGCAAGCGTGTGGGCCCCCCTAATTGTAGAGGAACTGCGGCTTGAGGGCATTCCGGCTTCAGGGGAGCAGACGACAGGCTTTTTTAAAGCAACGGAAGTTGAGGTGATGTTGTCTCTGCTGCACATTATTGATAATCCGCAGCAGGACATCCCGCTTGCATCCGTGCTTCGTTCGCCGATTGTCGGCTTGACCGAAGATGAACTTGCACAAATTCGGTTGGAAAAGCCGGATGGATTATTTTATGACGCATTGCTGGCGGCGGCAGAAGCTGACCCACTGGAAGATAGCGAAAAAGGGATTTCAGCTGACATCATGGAGTTGGATCTTTTCCCTAAGGACTCTTTATCTTCATCTGACTTTGGTAATAGAAATGACGGGAATACGTTATCTGCCCGACTACGTTCATTTTTGCGTAATTTGAAAGCCTGGCGGCAGGAAGCCCGACAAGGTAGCTTAAGTGCATTGATTTGGAATGTGCTGGAGGAAACAGGATATCTGGATTGGGTCGGTGGACTGCCTGGCGGCTCACAGCGTCAAAGCAATTTGCGGGCGCTATATGACCGAGCGAGACAGTATGAGACTTCTACGTCCAACCGAGGATTGTTTCGATTTCTGACCTTCATTTCCCGTCTACGGGAGCGAGGCGGTGATTTAGGATCCATTAGCGGGGGGACTGAACCTGATCAGGCTGTCCGTATTATGACCATTCATAAAAGTAAAGGACTTGAATTCCCTATCGTGTTTATTGCCGGGACAGCAAAAATGTTCAATCAACAGGATCTCAATGCGCCGTTTCTTATGCACAAGGAGTTGGGGTTTGGTCCTAAATATGTGGAGGAACAAAATCGTGTCAGCTACCCTACGTTGCCTAATTTAGCGATCCGCCGACGCTCACAGCTGGAGCTATTGGCTGAGGAAATGCGGGTGTTATACGTGGCGCTTACGCGTCCGCGTGAAAAGCTGATTATGACCGGAACCGTGAAGGATCTCGCTTCGCGCGCAGCGGGTTGGGCACGTGCCAAAGAACATACGGAAACGGTCTTACCAGACTATATGCTGGCGGCAGGCCGCAGCTATCTGGACTGGGTAGGTCCCGCTTTGATTCGGCATCCTTCTGCTACTTTGTTGAGGGAAGCGGCAGGCGATCAGGATGGGTACTATCACAGGCTGGAGCACATGCCGGGGGCAGACTGGTTATTTAAAATTGTCGCCTCGGAAACACTTTCCGTCTCTCGTGTGAACTCGGAACCTGAGGAAGAGGTGTCGGGCGAAGAGCGCCAAAAGAAGACAGAAGCACTGAGAAATGCGGAGCTAATCGACTTAAACGAAGAGAGTGAAACGGACATTGAAGCAGCTCTTTCCTGGACCTATCCGTATGAACGGGCCGGCAAGACGGCAGCCAATACATCGGTCACTGAGATGAAAAGATGGCTGGAAATGCAGGAGATGGGTTCGGACGATTGGCTGAATCTATCTAACTCTCTACTAGCAGAGTCACCGGAGGATCGGGAGGATTCTCACACTGGGGGAAGTCAATTACACTTGCGCAGACCTAAGTTTATGGGGAATCAGCGACTGACTCCAACGGAACGAGGAACAGTCTATCATACGTTGATGCTGCATTTGCCATTAGATGGGGGGATGAGCGCCGAAGTTATTGAGGAAACCAAGGCTCGTTTGCTCAATCAGCGTATGTTACTGGATGTTCATGCAAAGGCGCTAGATACGGATAAAATATTACGCTTTTTCACTAGTGAGCTGGGTAGCAGGATGCTGGGGGCATCCCATGTTCAAAGAGAGCTTCCGTTTACTTATACCATGCGGGCAACCGATTACTGGAACCACAGCTTACCATCGATGTCACCAGGACAAGAAACAAGTTCGGAAGGTGGACAGGACGGCGATAAAGTGCTGATGAACGGGATTATTGACTGTCTATTTGAAACTCCCGAAGGACTCGTGCTGGTGGATTATAAAACAGATCGGATATCTGAATATCGTACATTGTCCCATTTAACAGACCAATATCGTTTTCAATTGGAGCTGTATGCCCGTGTGATCGAAGAGATTACAAGCAAAAAGGTTGCTGAGAAGTGGCTGTATTTTTTAGAAGCTGGAGAGAGTGTACAGCTGTAGTTATATAGATAGGGAGAGGAGGAATAGCATGCGGATTTTGCATACGGGTGATTGGCATTTGGGCCGCACGTTGGAAGGACGCAGCCGTTTGAAGGAGCAGGAGGCGTTTTTGGAAGAGTTGGCGAAAATGGCTGACGATCAGCAGGCCGATTTGATTATGATGGCTGGAGACGTATACGACTCAGTCAATCCTTCGGCCGCAGCCGAGCAATTGTTTTATGAAACGTCTGCCCGTCTTACGGCTGGAGGAAGACCACTAGTCGTCATTGCGGGCAATCATGATCAGCCGGAAAGGGTATCCTCGGTCACACCGCTGGTGAGCGGGCGTGGAATTACATTGTTGGGACTGCCCCATGGGGAAGCGGTACGCGTTCGTACACCGCGAACGGGTGAAATGGCATGCATTGCAGCCTTGCCATATCCGTCCGAGTCTCGTCTGAACGAGCTATTGTCTGAAGACGGAGATGAAACAGTCTTGCGCGAGGCATACAGTCGCCGTGTGGGCTTGCTGATGTCACAACTGGGTACAGCATTTCGGCCTGACACCGTTAATTTGTCGATGAGCCATATTTATGTGCTCGGCGGGCTGGAGTCGGATTCGGAACGTCCGATTCAGGTCGGGGGGGCGTATACCGTAGATCCGTCTGCTTTGAGCATTGGGGCACAGTATACGGCTCTAGGACATTTGCATCGTCCCCAATATGTGAAAGGAGACGGGCTGATGCGTTACAGTGGCTCGCCGCTGGCTTATAGCTTTTCCGAAGCCGGACAAGCCAAATCGGTTACGTTAATTGACGTGGTTGCTGGCAAGCCTGCTCAGGTCGAGGAACTGTATATCACCAGTGGACGCCCATTAGTGAGGTGGCGCGCACGGGGAGGTCTGGAGGAAGTATATCGCTGGCTGGACGAAGGACTGGATGCCGATGCCTTTATTGATCTGGAAATTACGCTGGATGAAGCGATGTCGATGGGAGATATCCAGCGGCTGCGCAAAAGCCGTGATGGCATCATTCATATTCGTCCCATGTATCCAGAAATGGCTGCCGCACAGCTGGAGCACCAACGATCAGAACTGCCAGTGCATGAGTTGTTCCGGGCATTCTATCAACGGCAGACAGGCGGAGCACAGCCGGATGACGGATTAGTGCAGTTGTTTCTGGAACTGGTGGAACAGGATGATGCAAGAGACCACGCTGAGGAGGATGACGCATGAAACCAATCCTTCTAAAACTGGCGGGGTTGCAAAGCTACCGGGAGTCACAGGAAATTCGCTTTGACGATTTGACCGAAACTGGACTGTTTGGAATTTTTGGCCCAACGGGTAGTGGAAAATCAACGCTGCTGGATGCCATTACGTTGGCTATGTACGGTAAAGTGGAGCGGGCAGTGAATGGTACACAAGGCATTATGAATCATGCTGAGGATACGTTGTCTGTTGCATTTACGTTTGAATTAATGTCAGCTCAAGGTCCTCGTCGTTATCGTGTAGAACGACGTTTCAAACGTGCTGGAGGCGTATCGGTTAATAATACGCTTAGCCGTTTTATTGCGTTAACAGAGGATGGCGAGGAAGTGCTTGCCGATAAGGTGCAGGATGTGACGCGCTGTGTGGAGGAGTATATCGGCCTGAAAATGGACGATTTTACACGAGCTGTCGTATTGCCGCAGGGAAAGTTTGCGGAATTCTTGTCCTTAAAGGGCAGTGAACGCAGACAGATGCTACAGCGTTTGTTCCATCTGGAGAAGTATGGAGACCAACTTGCACAGAAGCTAAGCCGTCGTGTGAAAGATAACGATACCGCACTGAAAGCGTTAGAGGCGGAGCAGCAAGGGCTGGGGGATGCCAGTGCTGAAGCGCTTGAACATGTAGAGTTGCGTCTCAAAGAGGCGATTGCCAATGCAGAAGCTTCGCGTCGTGAGCTAGAGCGTGTCTCACGTGAATGGGAGGCGCTAAACAAAACCCGTGAGCTGTTTGTCGAGCTCAGCCAAAGATCGAACGAGCTGGAGCAGTTGGCAGCACAGGAGCCGGGCATTGCTTTGCTGGAGCACAAGCTTCGACAAGCATCTGCAGCCGAGGCATTGTTGCCTGCGCTGACGGATTGGAAGGAAGCCATTGCTGAAGCGGAAAAACGGCAAAAGAGTGCCGAAGAAATGGAAGTCTTGGCCACTACCGCGCAGGAGGCTGCGCTTGTGTCTGCGCAAGCAGATGAGCAGGCCCGGCAAGCACTCAGTGCCGAAGAACCGAAGCTATTGCTTCGGATCGACCAACTAGAGCAGGCGCTTCAACTGGAGCATGATACGGAAGCATTGCGGACCGAAAGGGAACGTCTGGCGGCCGAGCTTGTGCAAAGCGAACAAACCCTTGCTGAACATGCAGAAGGACTCGCAAAGGAACAAGAGCTACAGACGCGAGGCTTGAAGCGACAGCAGGAGCTTCAACAAGAGCTAAAGCAAAATGAAGTGCGGGCAGATGAGCGGCGTATGCTGCAAGAGGCTGTGCAACGGCTGCAACAGCTGGAGATCGCGAATGAGCAATTGCGTGAAGCTGAACTGGAGTACACTGCTCAGGAGAAACGGCTTGTGCAAGCTGACGAACGTCTAAAGCTGACGGACCAGGAGACACAGGAGACAGAGGCACGGCGTTCTGCCTTTGCTGCACAGGCAGCTGATGGCATTGAGGCATTGCTGACGTTGGAGGCAGAGATCACCGCTGATATGTCGTCACTGGCCTCCGAGGAAGAACAAATGCGCCACGAGCTCCGTGCGGAGGAGCTCGGGCGTCTCGCTCAGCATCTCGCTGCCGAGTTGCGCGAAGGCGAGCCGTGCGCAGTGTGCGGCTCGCTGCATCATCCCGCGCCTGCCGTCGTCGCGGCGCATAGCGCGGATGCCGCTGCGCCAGATGAGCTGCACCGCCTGCGGCTTGGTTTGCAGGAGCTGCGCCTCACACTGCGCCAGCAGTTGCACGAGCAGCGCAGCTTGCTGGCGCAGCCCGCCACCGCAGACAGCGGCGCTGCCGCCACGGGCGAGCCTTTCACGCCTGCGGCAGCGCCAGCAGAGCCGCGCGGTATTGCCGCTTGGGTGGAGCGCTGCACGGCGCTGGAGCGTGCTGCGGCAGAGCTAGCCGCACGTGCGCATGCGCTGCCTGCCGAGGCACAGGCGCTGCGCGAGGCAGACGCCGCCGGACAGCAGCGGCGTATCCGTGCTGCCGCCGAGCAGGAGGCAGCAGCAGCAGCGCTGACGCAGGCACGCAGCAAGCGCGAGGCATGCACCACGCGCAGCGAGGGGCTGCGCGCCGAATGGGCGGCGCAGCTGCCGGATGTCGCTCCGAGCGAAGCTGCGGAGCGTTACCGTGCCATGCAGGAGCGCGACGGGCGTGCGGAAGAGCTGCGTTCCCGGCTGGAGACGAGTGTGACCTTCCTCGAAGGAAAGGCGGCGCGTGTTCAACAGATACAGCAGAGTATCATCGAGGAGGACAAAATCATTATTGCCCGTCGTACAGGGCTCCAAAGCAAAGATGATTCGCTTCGTGAAAAGCTAGCACAGCTCCGAAAATGGGTTGGAGATGGCCAAGCGGCTTCATTGTTGGAAGAAGCGACCTCGCGACTATTGGGACTGAAAAACGGAGCCGAAGCCGCGGCACGCCGCCGTACCGAAGCGGAAGAACGCAAGCAGCAAGCCGTTCATGCTTCACTGATTGCCCGGCAGGCCTCCGACTCGGCAGAAGAAAGACGTCAGATGGCAGAGTCCCGTTGGGGCAGCCGTCTGGAAGCCTCCTCTTTTGCTACGGAAGCAGAGGTTATGGAATGTTGCTTGGGACCGGAAGAAGTCGCACGTTATGAACGTGAAGTGAGTTTGCATCGAGAACGAGAAAAAGAGCTATCTTCCCGCTTAAAGCATGTCGAAGAGCAGCTGAATGGAGCAACGGTAACAAAGGAACAGTGGGAAACGACCACTGCGCAGCTGCGCGATTGCCGTACACGCGACGAAGAGGCGCTTCAGAATCGCGCCAAGGCTGAGCGTGATTTAGAGGACTTGCAGCATCGACACGTCCGCTGGATGAAGCTGGAGTCCAATCGTATACATTTGCGTAGCGAAGCGGAAAAAATGTCCAAGCTCCAGTCTGTTTTTCGTGGCAATGCCTTTGTTGAATATATTGCCGAGGAGCAGCTCATGCAGGTTAGCCAGTCGGCTTCACGCCGCCTGCGTTTTCTGACCAAGCAACGTTACGCGCTAGAGGTAGATTCCAGCGGTGGTTTTGTCATTAGTGACGATGCCAACGGTGGGGTCAAACGTCCGGTATCGACCTTGTCCGGTGGCGAAACGTTCCTGACCTCCTTGTCGCTTGCGCTTGCGCTGTCGGCTCAAATTCAATTGCGGGGCCAATACCCTCTGCAATTTTTCTTTCTGGATGAAGGCTTTGGAACGTTGGACCCTGAGCTGCTTGACACAGTGATCACTTCACTGGAAAAGCTGCACCACGATCAATTGTCTGTTGGTGTGATTAGTCATGTGCCTGAACTACGGGCCCGTCTTCCGCGCAAGCTAGTTGTTCTTCCAGCAGAGCAGGCTGGAGGCGGCTCACGTGTGGTTATGGAAACTTTTTGAAGTAATGTGATACAGGTCACAGATACAGTTTCAAACTATTGTTATAATACAGCCAAGCCGACAAGTTAATCATACAGCACCCCGGCGGACGTATGCTGCGGAAGAAATCTTCCCGTCATACGTCCGTTCAGAGGGGCTCTGCCAAGAGCTCCCGGGGTGCTTCTTTTTTTTTGCAAGCCGAAATTCGCCCAATTTGATGTAGCAAATAGCCCGTTTTTGAATAACATACGGTATACATGCAAGAGCCTAGGAGGAAACAACCATGGAAAAAAGCATGACAACCGAAAAAGTTACAGCACCGGAACAGACGGATGCTAAAACACTATGTCAAAAGCATATGCATCGTTATGTATGCGTATGGGTGAAGGACGGGACAATGTATGATGGCATTGTAGAGCATGTGGATGATGAAAAGATATACTTAGCCGTTCCTATGGGTGGAGACGAGATGGAGAAAGTCAATGTTAATCTCCCATATCCACCTAACAATTGTGGCTGCGGCTCCCGTGCTTATGGTGGCTATGCGTCTTATCCTCCGTATCCGTACCCGTATCCGTATCCAGTACCCGCTTATGCATATGGGTTCCCATACGGACGCCGTCGCTTTAATCGTTTGATTCTGCCACTTGCAGCGTTGACAGCGATTAGCTTGCTGCCTTATTACTAATCCTAATTCCTTAGTCGCCAGATATAGTGAATTCTCTGCTCTCTCCCGCCTACAGTTCTTGTACAGTACAAGTGACTTTAAGGCGCATCCATACATCATCACCATGCAAGGCTGTTTCTTCCATTATGAAGAAACAGCCTCTTTTTCACGTAAACCATCCCAAATATGATCCAATAATTGAAACTGTATCAGTACAGTTCAATGAAATGAGGTATCCTGTTTATCCATAAACCATGGTAACATCTAGCGTGTAAAGAAACATAAGACGGAATAAGCATGTAATGAAATGAGCATATAATGAGTATGTAAAGAGCAGGTGGGAGGATGTTGTGAAAAAATACGTTTCAATTTTATTGGATATAGAACTTAAAATTCGCGAGGGACAATATAAATCAGGTTACAAGCTGCCGTCGGTCCGTGAGGCTTCTGAATTATACAGGTGCAGCAAAAGCACGATTTTGCGGGCATACGCTGAACTTGAAAAGAAACACGCCATCTATTCCATACCGCAAAGTGGATACTATGTAGTGGAAAATTCGGGCGATTTACACCATAGCCATATGCAAGACTTCGTTGATTTTGCTTCGGCCTCCCCGGATTTAAATGTATTCCCTTATCTGGATTTCCAACATTGTTTGAATCAGGCTATTGACACCTACAAATATCATCTGTTCACTTATGGCGATTCGCAAGGACTGGAAACACTGCGTCATACGTTGGTTTCCCATTTAGCTGATACTCAGGTGTTTGCAAAAATGGATCGGATTATCGTTACTTCGGGTGTTCAGCAGGCATTGGAGATACTCGCTAAAATGCCGTTTCCCAATGGCAAAGAAAAGGTTTTGGTCGAGCAGCCAAGTTACGATATATATTTGCGTTTTCTGGAGGAAGAGAACATACCCGTCAGTACCATCGTCCGGACAGCGGAAGGTATGGATTTTCACGAATTGGAGAATCAATTTAAGAACGAGAGCATCAAGTTTTTTTATACCATGTCAAGATATCATAATCCATTAGGAGTCTCTTACAACACAGAGGAGCGAAAAGCGATAGCTGCCTTAGCCGCCAAATATGATGTGTACATTGTAGAAGATGACTATATGGCAGATTTGGGGGCCGATCATCTGTTTGATCCCATTTATGCATACGACCAGACGGACCATGTTATTTATTTGAAAAGCTTCTCGAAAATCATTTTCCCCGGCTTACGATTAGGAGTTGCGGTATTGCCAGAAGCCCTATTAAAGACGTTTAATACCTATAAAAGATATGTCGACACATCTATTTTGTCTCAGGCGGCGCTTGATATTTATATTAAAAATGGAATGTATGAACGCCACAAGCACACGATATGCAACCTGTATTCGGAGCGCGTTCGTGCTCTTAACAAGGCTGTGGAACGATACAATCAGGCCGGATACGTTCAGACTTCAGCTGTAACCTCAGGAGTTTATATACAGTTTAAACTGCCTCGGACGGTGAATTTGGAACGTTTGGTACAGTGTCTTTCCGCGAGGAACATCCAGGTTGTAGCTGGCAAAGGCTTTTATTTATCAGGCTATAGGGAACAAGAGAAGTTTTTGCGCATAAGTATTTCGCGCGCGCAGTTGGATCAAATTGATGCAGGGGTGAAAGCTATTATAGAGGAAGTTAGTAAGGGAAACTGGTATTAAGACCCTTTTTCCGTTATGATACATATAGAAACATAAGTATAACCAAACATGGCTGTATATGTTTCTATTCAGTGTGGGAAATACATAACTTTGAATGCCGAGAGCAAGGGCTGTTTATGCCTATTTACTTACGATCGGCTCACTGCCAAAGGAGGGTTTTGAATGGACGATCTGTTTTTGAAAATTGTGGATGGAACCATCCCCAGCAAAAAGGTGTTGGAAACCGACAATGTGCTCGCATTTCATGACATCCAGCCTGCGGCGCCAGTACACGTGCTCATTATTCCCAAAAAATATATTCCTTCGATGAACGCTGTGACGGAGGAGGATCTTCCTCTTATCGCGGAGATTCATCGTGTTGCGGTTGAGGTTGCGAAAAAGTTAGGAATCGCTGAGTCTGGCTATCGGTTGATTAACAACTGTGGCCCGGATAGTGGACAAGCGGTGGGGCATCTGCATTATCACTTACTGGGCGGCGCCAAATTGGGTGCCTTGACAGGTATTTCAGACTCACATTCTTAAAAAATGACAGAGCTTGTCTTTTCAGTAATACGGAAGTGAATGGAGAAAAATGGCCCTTTATGTATTCATTTTTTCTTATAGGTTGACACCTGGTTTCCGTTTCACCTATAATAAAATTTGATGAACCGTGTTATTGCTCTTGGACGGTCTGGTCGGAGGGAGGGAAAACTGGTGTCTGAAACTAAAGTT